>Ga0065711_1028845_pt1 | contig 38914 bp, 16 predicted proteins | sample Hoacrofraction12_FD_59098 | JGI IMG/M metagenome (GOLD analysis project Ga0065711, IMG submission 59098) | Hoatzin crop microbial communities from Cojedes, Venezuela - Epithelial fraction 12 v2 (version 2) | ecosystem: Host-associated > Birds > Digestive system > Esophagus > Crop | place...
AAAAAAAAAAAAAAAAAAAAAAAAATCAAGTGAAGTGATCTTAATATACCATAAGTGCTTTTCAAGTCTGAAAGACCTTGTAAATTTAAGAGGAAAGCCGATCAGATAGCACCTTGGATGGCTTTTAGCACCTTTGAAGCAACAAAGAAGTCCACTACTTGCATAACAAATCCTAATTACTTTAGTAATTTCTACTGTTCTTCCTCTCAGATCAGCTTTACAAGCATAGGACCTTGTCTGTAAAGGAAGACCTTTCACAAATTAACCAATGCATAACAGAATGCCTTAGGATGACATCAAAGGTCCAGGCCATAGAGACATCAAAACAAGTTTTGTTGGGTTTGTTTTTTTTTTTTACTATGAATAATTTTGTCTCTTTACACAATGAAATACTAACCTAAATGTAATCCATTAGAGATTACTCCACAGGTAGTCATCATGTAATTATTTTTGCAACTGCAAAGTAGATACATGCTCTGGTTTTTTGCCTCAAGACCTGGCAATCTTGCATAAAGTTATAAATTTAAAATTTTCTTCGCTTACTGAAAAAAACCATTTTTTTCTTTTTTGTGCTTCCTACTCAAGGCTCACTGTAAATTGAGAATATATTTCCTTTTGAGAATATAAGTATACTTTGTAATCCCGTACAGCCTGTGCTTTCAGTCACCGAAGGGTCAAATTTCACCACATGCACCTCTTTCTATATATATGCAGCTGGAATTAAAATAGATAAGAGGATGCTTGCCTTTTTTTTTTTCTTTTTTTAATAAAATCAGTGTCGAATCTTCATAGATATCAGAAAACCCCTACATTTCTAACATAATGTATGTAAGGTTTTCTAACATTTTACTCCAATATTTTCTAAAATAAAATGAATAATGACTGTAATTATTGTCATTGCACAGATAGGACAACTCCGTGATCTTGCTATGTGAACTCTGAACTCCTGTGTTTGTGCTGAAAACAATTTTATGCTATGCTTGCTGAACTAATCAGGTTCAAGAGCAACTTTTGTAACTCCACTTTAAAAGTCAACTACTCGTACAACTATTTAAAATCGTGTACTATTCAATCAATAAAGCAATTACACTTTCCCCAGAGAATATTTCGCAGAGAAGAAAGGAACTAGCAAACACTTGAGGATAAATTTTTATTGACAAGCAGCATAAGTAGAGACAGTATTTTTTGTCTAAACACTAAACAGCACTTTTCAAAGTGCAGCACCCATTGTTTTCTTTCTTAAGTTCTTCATTGGCTACTATGAAAAAGAGTAGGGAGCCTTTACTGGGTGAAATGGGAGATAGGTAGGCAGGATTTTTCTGCATATACACACTGCAGATATTTAAGAAAGATTATTGTTAGAGTTTATCATTAAATAACTGTGATCTAGGTCAAGGACAATAAAGAAAACCAAAGAAAATACAAGAAAAAAGTAAGCAAGCAGAATGCTTTAGTCAATAAATGAAGAGAATGAATTTGTAAGGAAAACACTAATTAGCATCATGCATTGTGGACGTCTTACCTTAACAGGTGGCATCATTTAAGAACTGGAAATAATAAAATCTCCTGGAAATTTTGATTACAGGTCTATTCCAGACAGACTGGCTAGACATTTCATGCTAGATCAGTTCAAAGCAGCACACCAAAACACATCCAGGATTCCTAATCAACCAAGGTATTACAGCCATGTTGACCCGGTGAACAGAGGAAGAGAGAGAAATGAAGTTTGGGGTGTAGTTTCATAATCAGATTAAGGCAATCTTAATGTATTTCAGTTCTTCTGAAAGAGATCATCCAGACTCGCTTCCAGCTAACTCTCCTCCACTGCCCTGGAAAAGCACGCTATTCACAAGGCTAGCTGTTGGAGAGACACCAGTGAATCAAAGCATCACACAATTAGATGACCAAAGAGATCCCAACAATTTCCATTCTCTCAATGAAGACAATTTACTATCTCCTTTGTATTGCACGTGCCTCAAAAATGTGGAATAAACAGAACAAATGCTCGCTGCTCCCATTGCTTTACTAACCAACCAGACCTCAACAAACGAACAAGCTTCCTCCCAGCAAACAAAAATGCGCTAACTTCAAACTATGTGCTCAAGCTGAGCAATGCAACCCTACTAAAGGGTCACTGCCTTGCTTTGGCTAATATTGTTATAAAAAAAACGTGTAATAGATTTAAATTTTTTATTAACCACCAATTATGTTATTTTAATTCCTGTAAATATATTACAAATATTTCAATGTTTCTCTTCCCTGTCCCCAAACGAAACAACAGTATTACAAAGAAAGTTTACATCTAATATGAGGAACAAAATAACAACTATGTGCACTTGCTGTTAAAAGCTGTAAGATTAGGAAAATGAAAAATGGGATTCAAGAGTTTATATAAATGTTCTAATCCCATGAATTCATAATTAAAAAGAAACTAGACATGTGGCCTAACAGTTTAACTCTCTCACAGAGTCAGCCCTCCGACAAGACGGGACTTCCCTGACTACACAGTCTAAGAATCCACATTGAAAAGGTGTCCAGATAGAAGAGACTGCTCACCGTAAAGAGACTGATCATAAGGTGCAGTAAGATGTATGAAATAGCAGCAGTGAAATTAGACCACACTTCTAAAACTTAAATGAAATATACAGCCTCAATTACTGTCAACTTTCCGCTGTTTTGAAAAGTATTCTCTCCAAAGAGGAGTGTTTTTGACTGATTGCTTTTCACACAGCACCACCAAACTGGGATCTTAGTATCTACTGAAGGCCAATAGTTACCTTCCCTGGAGAAAAAAGTGTCCTTCCTTGTTATATTAAGCAATACACGTTAGCAAATATAACAACGCCTGCATGCTTCTAAACCATTAGTGTAGAAAGAAATCAGGGAGTGCTGCACCTACTGGATCACATCTTTTAAAAGGTGCTGATGGCAAATACAAGCGATATGCGTGAGTTGAGCAATGTGCTACACTGCAAAAGCAATTAATTGTTGAGGCATTTAGTAATAAACATACTGAATGCATATAAAGACATCAGAATAAATATATTTATTGTCATTAGTTACTTTTCATTCAGCCATTAAGAACCTTACAATTGTTAATACAAAGAAATGCATGCTTAAGGAGCAGGTTCCAAAAAAGACTTCTGTAAAAACCATTGGCTGAATGTTATTGAAGATAATTACAAAAATTTACGGAAACCACTCCCAATCAGTCTGTTTTTATTTCATTAGCTGAAGACTTGGGCTTTGAGTATTGCCAGGAATTTTACTGGGCAACATAGCTGTCATCCCATAACAGTATTTCCATGTGTGGAAAGGAAAATGTAAATGAATTAGATGATGAATTGGGAATCAATTAAATGATCAAATCTGATAAGTCATATGAAGAGTCATTTTAACTCCTGCGAGCAGGGTAACTGACAGGCCTAAGAGAGCACGCTGCAGCACTGGGAATCCTAATTAAACCCTGAAGGATCTGTGATGCCTCAGGCATGCGACTCTCAGAGTGGCCCTTACATTGATTGAAAATTGGAAATAGATAAGGAGAATGGACCTAATTATTAATTTGATTGACTGCGTACAAAACGTGATCCCTCCCAACATCTTCCACATATTATGGTCTGGGAGAAGGCATTTACTACCTACAAGTCAGAATTTACCTCCTAGAAGAGTAGCTTCATTTATACAGACTGCAGAGACATTTATTCACTTGTCCTAAATATTTACAGTTACCTGCTTTACTATTATTATTATTTTTTTGTCTATTTCATTTTAGAGTTTTGGGGTTATTTGAATCATGCTTCATTACAGACAATATTTTTAGTGTGACTAACACAGAAGATTTCCAGACTTATGGACACAAACCAAGGGGTTTTAGACACAGCTTGCAGAGGAACTGTGTCTTTGAGAGATCACAAATTAGTTTTCCCTAGGCAAAGAAGGGTTTACCTCTTTAAATCCAAGGATTTGGGTGTGTTCTGTAAACACAGTGTTTTTTTCCGTATACTCTAAGTCAAGGTCCTGATGTTCAGTTTGCAATGAACTGTTAGCTGCACCAGCCTTCCTTCCATGCAGATTATAAGAGAAAAAAAGAATCAGATTAAGATACAGCAGTGAGACCTTGTCTTGGGTCTCCAAATTTAAGCATAAAGAGGTAACTGCAATGACAGAGTGGGCTAAGGACCAAACAATGAAAGGGAAGAGGTGAGACGACGCTTCACCAAAATGCTCGTGTTCCCTTCAACTACTATCTTCTTATCTTATTGTACCACTTATCAAGCCTTATTTCACAAGCTGAATTGTTTTCCCTTTTAAGAAAGAAGACACAAACTGACCCAGAAATGCTAGTATCCTGTAACTCAGGATTCCAGGGAGAAAAATAAAGGAAGGAATACAGGCAGCACGGACAAAGGCAAACATTTAGCCAGTTTTCAATGAAAGCTTAAAGCTGGGATAGAAGGCACTAGCAAATGGGGCCAGACTGCAATTGACTGAAATGGTGTTGCTGCCAAATAGCAAGCTACGCTGGCTTGAGATGTGAAAAACTGACTCTCTTCCCATAGTTTCTAAGCTGGAAAATCCCTCACTGGGCCAAATCTGAAAGAACCTTATTTGTTTTAACTTCTGTTATTAAAAGAGGAGATAGAACTATTTTACAGACTTGCCAATGAAACTGTGGCAGCACTGTTTCTGTTGTACAGGCAAGACTTCAATGGCCGGTGCTTGTACAATTGCTTATAATCATCCTTTCACTCTGAAGAAGCCAAAAACTTATCAGAGTAGACATTTTCAAAGCAATAAATATTCACATATCTGCGATAACAGTGTTTCTGCAGCATAGCCCAAAATCTGCATGTGCACTATGCTACCGTTTTGCTAAGGTCTTGCCTCAAGACAGCAATTTTAGCCACGTCCTTCTGCTTAGCATTCAGATTTCAACATGTTATAACTGTGCCACTACTATCAACGTTTTTTGAAGGGACTGTTTCCATGAAAAAAAATCCCATTATGTTGTTAAAGCAGTTGAAAACCACGACATTTTAATATCAGAGAACATACAGTATCATTATCACACTCAAACAGCTAAGTCACTTCTCTAATATTCTGGAAAATGATATTTCACCATCACGTCTGAGGTCAAGCCTGAAATGTCAGTCAGAAGGTGCAAGATGCAGGCACTTCATACAGCTGAGTGGCTAATTCTAAATAACAGCAGAGCAAAACCCAGCATTTGTTGGCACCAGAGACTACAGCTAAGCCACGCTGCTCAAAAACATTGCTGAACTATTACACACACTTTTATTCTGTTCCATTGTTCTGTTGTTATTCCATGCAATTTTATTCTGTTGAAACGAACTACAGACCACAGAATTCCACCATCTTTGCTCAGCTCTCCAGACTGCTGTACAGCTGGATATACCTTAGTTAGTGGATGTTTCTTTAATTATACTCTGCACGTCCAAATGTATGAGTATGTCATTATTATGGTAACGTTACCTTGTTTCTTTAGCTCCTAAAACATTCAAGATGTAAACTGACAACAGATTGCTGCAGTAAAAACAGGTAAACTTTTTCAAAATTACATTTATGCCAAATATCACATACTTTTCAAATTACTTTTGCTGGTTTTGGAAAACATTCCAGAAAATCACCTCAGGGAAATATGGCAGACCGCCTTATACAGAGGTCATACAGAAATATAGTCTTCATCTAATTCAATTAACTGCTTTGAGTTAGATCCCAAATGGTACTGGCGAACGTTTGTTCTATTTCAGGCATATTCTAAGTTATGAATCATTCTGCTTTCTCAGTATAAAGAAGCACAGTGCAATATCATACACTCAAACTTTTTATTGCTCCAAATTTGAAAAATCTCTAGGCAGATGTCTTGAAGATTTACAGTGATAGCTCTTCATTTAGACAACTAGCCAAAGGCTTCAAATATTTGTAAAAATTCTACCCAGAGCATTACAAAAAGTAACGAAGTTAATAGCTACAACAATGAAAAATGGTATTGTAAGCAAATGGACATTATCAGATTCACCAAGCTGGAACTCTGAATTGCAGCTCTTGGAGATTTATACACTATCATAAATGGCAAAAGACAGTAACATTATGCAGAAGAGTACTTCTGCATTTGAACCCTTATTCTGGCTTCAATCCCTATGAGATATTCAAAGGCAACACGCCAATTGATCAATATGTTAGTATTTAATGTGTAAAAAGTGCTACTGAGTAAAAATCAGAGAAACATTGCCTGTGAGCAGAGTCTGCCTTCTTGCTGGCAGGAACGAGCGCATGAAGTTTGGGATCACCCCATGGGGTAAAACAGCAGCCAGAAGTCTGATTCAGAATTAACAAAAGGAAACAGAGGGTGATGCTCAGCGTGAACACAAATGCACATGAAGCCAGCCAGATTTCATTACTGAAGATTTTAATTTTGATTAAACGCTTCCTTTTATATTGGGTCACACTCATTGTTTTCAACCCTCTGTTTTCATTAATATTTTAATACGCACGGAACATTCAGTTGTGTAACTTCAGTGTTGCGGCTAAAGATAGCATCTTTAATAACAGCTATAAAAGCGATGCTGGCATCCAGCACTGTCCAACCTTGTAACGCTGTGAGGCACCATGGGCTGGTAGGGACTTCGCGGCATGCAAGGCAACGTGTCTGCACCCACCACCAAGGAGAAGGAAAGCGGATGGCAGTAATATTAGCTTGGTCTGTCTAAAATAGGAACTTACCAATGCATTCAAGACAAAACAAACCAACATAATGGAAGTGGCTGTGAAAGTCTAAAAGGATCCAGGCGGTGAGTGCCTTTCATGGAAATGTTGCTTCCACCTTTGTTTTACACCCTGTGAGAAACTGCAGTACAGTGCAACTCCTTAGAAACTTCCCAGGAAACAATGGCAGTAAAGAAATTGTAACATGTAATTTTTGTAATTTGACTTTTGGCTGTTTTCTCCTTGTTTTTGCTATTTCTAACTCCTAATGATGAAACTTAAGTTCAGACAAAATTCAAGAGACCACACTTTTTCTTGATTCCCTACGAGCTGAGGTACCATTAGCAGACGTACCTATGCTCGATTTCCCTTGCCATTACAAACCTGAACCATGGGTGCCATGATACACTCTACAAAGACCTATAAACTCAATTAATTCAATTCTTATCAGTCCTAAGCAGCCCATATACGTTAATCTCCTGGTAAACCACAAGACTCCTAGATTTCCACTAAGAATTGCTATAGAGAGAAAAAGCAAATGTGTTATTGTGTGAGACCAGGATTCTTTTATATCTCTATGAACTCTGAATATAATTAAATTTTCAAATCCATTCAGTGGACCAGTTCTTTCTTGTATGTTTAAGCACAAAAAGTAAGCTTAAAAACTTTATGAGAATAGCTAGAATATCAATGGGTGCATAAAAATGAGTGATATATTTTCAGGAAAATTTTAAAAAGCAAATACATTGTGACTAGTTTTGGTAAACAAGATAATGAGAAGTCAGTGAATCTGCAAGACAAAAGCTACTAGTGTCTTCTAACAATTCACTCAGAAATAACTGAATTCAGGGGAAAAAGCCAACGCCAAAACACTGTCTGGATTGTCCAAATCCTTATATTTGTTTTAACGATATACTGTGAGAATAGATTTTTGCTGTTATAGGACTTTCTAGTAAATAAAAACTCCATCTGGTTTGGTGCTGCTAACTTTCATTGTTCACACTTTAAATCTTACTGGTGAATGGCACTGTGGAGGTTATTTACTGTTACTCGTTGCTTTTAGTGTCTTTAGTGCAAAACTGCATTGGCTTCAGCAGTCTACAGTCAGGAAGAATTTCAACTTCTGTTTTCCTGCCTACCTAGTGCAGAGAAGCTGTACCAGGCACATCAGAATGTCAAGTAATTTATTAGGTTTCCAATTTGCATACTTACGGAGCCTCTAGTAAAAACACAAGGTATAATAAAAGAAACGAAAAATTAATTTTAGCTTCTCTAGCTGATCTTCAGTTTGCTTCCAAACAGCGGAAAAAACAAACTCAAAAGCAAAATGGAATTTCCTCCATGCATGCATTTATGTCAGTATGTCAGTTTGGATCAGGACTGCACTGTGAAGGAGATCTCCGTATCTTCTCTATCAAGCTAGCTTTGATTCGTGTCTTGGACTGGGCTTGGAATTGCTTGGAGTGGATGGAACTAGACCAGAATAAGATCACCAGGTTCCAATGGATGTTCAGGCAACAGACAAAACTGGAGTCCTCAAGAAACATGCACAGTGTAGACAGTGTTTCTCAGGTCAACCATTTCCCTCCATAAATACACTTCTATTGGGTTGTGCTATGTGCAACTACTTACTGTAGACATCACGTACATATGGCAGAACTAGGAACATCTGATATCATAAAAATTCCTTATTAATACCCACTCTAACAGTCTTACCTTCTCCTCTCCCCATGTCTTCTAGCTACCACACCATGGCCTGTCCACCAGTTCTTTCAACAGCACCATGCCTTTCCTCCCGCATGTCCACTAAACGACTACAGGATAAGAGGAGCTGCATACCTACTGTCAATATTTACATACTGTTTGCCCAGTCAGGAGGCCAAAAAGGACAGATAAGTTTTAAGTTCATATTACAGGTTTTCTTTCAGTGTATGTATCCGTTTATTAGATTTTTGGCCAGTGATTACAAAACCAACCAGGAGCAAGAGGGCTAAGAGAAAGACGATACAACCCTTCTCTTGTCAGGAAACTACAAAATACAAAACAGCAAATAAGAATCTTCAAAGTCACCATATTCACTTATATCAGAGATTCTAAAATAAAAGCAGAAATTGTCTTTGCTAAAGAAAGTGCTTTGTTGTTGCTTATGTGTTCGAATGAAATTGATTGGCATCTTTCAGTAGTTTACCATAACAAGCAATTACTCAGCAGCTTTCCTGAGCTTTCAGACTGAGGCACTACAGTTGCTTCATGTAAAAAAAGCCTTTAAATATAGACATTCCTAATGTTTACACAAACATTATATATAAGTACTTGGTTTTCTGTGCAACATTTCTTGTTGGTTTTACAGCAATGAGATACTCGTCTCAGAACTGAAATACCTGGAGTGTATTACGTAGTACCAAAACCCCAACACATGTACACTACCGCTAAATGTTAAAATACATTTGTATATTTTGGATTTGTTGAGGGGAAGGAGTAGATCTGTTGTGTCCTTACTAAAGCCACAGAAATAATAGTACCATATATCCACAGATCCACTGAATCAATGCACCTGGTCTAAATGGGAAGCCTTAAAAAGGTAATACTAAGCAGGGAATAAAAGTGAGTGCTTTTACCAGTAAGCAGAAGGAAGCAGTGCATTTTTGTGTGAAACTTCTGTTTCACCGTAAGTCTGTATGAATAATGCCCAGGTAGCTTTTGTTACTTTAGCATGTAAAATGGTACAACAGATGAAATGATCTGATCTCTCAGAGGAAAATTTGTTAAAGAGCAAAGTGGTAACTCTATACATATTCATCTCAAACAGCAGTAACAAATACCTCACTAAATTCTGTCAAGGTTCACAGACACAATTGAGATTCGTATTTACATCATTTGGGTACACGCCATTATCAAACTATCCAGAGAGTTAATCAACAGAGGACATTCTCAGCAAAACAAGACTGATGCTACATAATCAGAACCACCAGAGCTGTAAACAATGGAAATGCACATTATTCCAAAACAGTATAAATAATTGAAGACTTCCAGAACAGAAATTAATCTACATAACATTTGAAGCACACAGAACCACGAATACAGACAGAATAATAAAAGGTAAGGGAAAAACAGATGGATAATTAAAAAGATACTTTCCAAAGGGGAATACACTTAGCTTAGCAGTGCTGGTAACAAGAAATAAATACCTAGGAAATCCTATTATGTGCACATATATTTTATATGTTTCTTTTTTCCAGAAGGGATCGGGGTTTTTTTCCTCTGGTGTGACTGGACACTGAACCTGCTCTATCCATCAACATCTATCTGATTAACTCTCAGCTCTTTGAAGCTTCAGTGTTTCATAGGGCATTATTTGCAGGGAGATGGAAACAATGTGATTTGCCTGCACTTGAGATGAGCATTCTTCTTTTAGTCCCCACTGCCCTAGAAGCCCATGCCCTTTCGTCCCCAGATGAAGTCTCAACAGTGTACTTCAAAGGAAAAAGATATTCATGGTGTCTTAACCCTTTCTTTGAAACTGAATCACTAGATCCAATATCATCTAGCAAGGCTAATTGCATAGTATGCAACGGAATTACTATTATTTCAATCTAACCCACCATAGAGAAATGATGAAAGCTGAGGCATTGTTGTAACAAGCTTTACATAAAAACAGCACTGTAAACACACTGTCAAAGGTGAGTATCTTGCACAGGTAAAACAGGAAAATTTCACAAATTATCTTTATAACCTTAATAATTACATTCAAATAGCAGCCAGTTTATGCTGCAAAGAAAACATTGGGAGAAGAGCAGAAAAGAAAAATAGAGAGAGAGAGAAAAGAGTGTAGATATGAAGAAGGTATGTGATTTCATGGTTAGATTTACTGTGTATCTTTCACCATATTAACTCACTGTACTTGCTATTTATTTTATATTCAAATCTGCTTACCCTCTACAAGTTTTACATTTTCCTACAATACAGGTCCAAATTACAAGTTGATTTAAGATAAAGTAGAAAAAATATGGAAATACAACAGAGAAACTACTAATAAAATTTCATCATAACAAGTAGAAATGTTATCTTTTTCATTAAACGTTCATATTTAAGACTGTCTACCTAAGTAGAAACCCAAGCCACATATTATAAACATCTTTCACAATTCCATGGCAAAAAAGTGGGCAGTTGCTCCATTATTTGACATGAAATAGTCATATTTGACACTGTTTATCCACTTAGAAATTAAGTTTTTATGCTTTAAAAGCCTGGTGATAGCATTTTTGGAAGTGAAACACTGAAGAACCAAAAAGTAAGTTTTATCCTTTTAGTTTACTTCACCTTTTCAAAAGCTCTCAACTCTAGGAAATTATTTTTCTACATCACAGGAATTTATTATAGCAATTTACTGGAGTTCTTTTTAGCAGTGATACATGCAAATGTACCTAAAAAATATTAACAGTGCTACTAGACTTACATCTTCTAAAACAAGTGGAGCTAGCATATTTCAATTTTCTTTCTTATGCAGCAAGAAATAGTGCTAAAAAAATTATGAAGAGAGTGGCACATGCACAAGTAGGGGTATGACCTAAATAGCAATTTGGAAAACTCTTACTATATTAAACAGCTTCTATTATAAGAACGTAAACAAAAGGTAATTAATTAGGAGACAACTAGAAGCTTTAAAGAGGAACCTTCTACTACTCGTCATGAAAATTCATACCTTAAACCAGTTCCACGATTTCCATCAATACAGAAGTAAAATAGAAGTACCGGAATCCAAGCCAGAAAAGTGCTTAAGCATGTCCCAGTGTTTCGAGAGCAACAATAAGTTTAAGATATGCTTAAAAATTTTCCTCAGTCAGGGAGAAACCTGTCAGTTCTCCCTGTAAATGTCAAAAGCAGGGAGAACGATTTTCAATCTTGTTAAAATACAAGTATGGTATTCAGGTAAAAAAAACAAAGCCAAAAACTAAACAAAACAAAAATCCCCCAAACCTGGAATAACACTAACAATCCTAATTTTCACAGAATGGAAGCTGCCTTCTCTATTACTTTCTCGCACCTGAGTGGGGAGGTACAATTACATTAGTTGCTTTCAGCACTGCTTCATGCTACCTGTGCTTATACATCAGGGACCATGTATCATCTTCTTCAGAATGCAACAGTCAAATCCCAAGTCACTAAGGCCTGGCATGCAATAAGAGCGAGCCCCACATCAGATACCAGGGATTCAAAAACAGCTTTATCCACTTACAAAATACGTTCAAGATAATTTTTTTTACATTTAGCATAGGAAGAGGTTGGAAATTCTTAAAATGAATGCTTTTGTACATTTATATATAGATTCCCATGCTGTCCGGATACTCCATCAAAATAACTTTTATTTCTCATGCTTCTAAACAAATATAATGTACTTGCATGTGCATGTACTGTTTATCACAAAAGAAAATGTATTTAGAATTTACACACGTCTACCTTAGGCAACATGGTCAACCAATAATAATCAATCATGTTTTTAAAGATAGCCAAATTCTTCAGAAATGGGCTGAATGTTACTTAGTAACTAATTCTTTTTCCATGTGAGTCAGTATTAGTGGAACTCACGTTCTGCAAACACTGAAACGATCATCCAGTATTTCTAAAGACATTTTATGTCAGATGTAAAAGTTAGGCCTGAAATCTCCAATTTAAATGTTTTTGAGGAAACAGCTACGAAAAGAGCAAAGAAAATAAGGTTACTTTGAATTAAACACAGAAATTAATATCTAGCACAAAATAACACATTATTGATATGGTAATTAAAATATTGTATTCTGAAAGATAAATATATTAGTAAGCCAGAAGGATCTGGCTTCATTTTATTATATTTTAATAGAGAGGAAATAGAGTTAAACAGATGGCACTCAGGATTTCTGAATGAATTCAGCATCTGCGAGTACACGTTGCATAAATGCCAATTGAAATGTGTCCGAGAAAATTTAAATCCCTTGCTGATAGAATGTGAGCCACCCTAGCTGGCTTAAGATCAAGGTTAAACTTAATCATCTGCTCAACTTGTAGCAAGTTGCTCTCAAATTGTTCAGAAATTCCCAGTGAAATAATAAAACAGCGTTCCTATTGATTTGTGTTTATTTACATTTGTAACTCTCTTCTCAAGTGTTGGGCTGAAGCACAAAGGAAATAAAGTACTATGTGAACCATTTGATAAATCTAAATTGAAAAAAATACCTCTTTGATTTGAAAAGCTTCTGCAGAAATGTTCTGTAGAGCTTTCCCTTTGGGTAGTTTTATGAAACAATCACTTCAGAAGTGTCTTCATAATTTTTATTAACCACACAAGCCACTTTTTACTTTCCTTTACCAATATCTTATCTTAGGTTGTCATCTACATTTTTCATACAATGAAAAGTGAATGTTGAATATTGTATAGTAAAATAGGTACAGAAAAGGCTACGTTGAGAAGTGACAGTAGTGCTGCTATGCAACCCTGTACCAGTTCTCATTCAATTTGGCATTCAACTGTCCTGTAATAAAAAAATGCACAGATATGAACAGAAAAAACAGTACCTTTGGTACAAAAAAATTGAAGAGAAAACCATCCAAATTCCAAAGCTCACAAAACTTCAAGTTTGCCATCTATTTTAAGAATTACAAAGTGCAGTTTAGCAGGTCTGTACCCGAGAAGGTTGAGCATCCACTTCCACGAGGAAATAGAAGGCACTTTTGTGATGTGCTGAGCCATCCATAAAAAATTGGTATCATTGACTGAACTGGGGCAAACGTACACCACACAAAGCTTGGATCTTTTGCAAAGCTAATCAATTAAGCCCCTTTATGCATAATCCATGTGTGCAGGCTTTTCCCATACCAATTATTTCATGCTGGCAGAATTTTGTTGAGCGAAAAGCCAGTCAGAAACTATAAAACATACAACACAACAGCAAATGAAATTAAATGCCTGAAGTGCAAATTACTGTCTAGGAAATGACATTTGAACTATCCATGCATGTATACATACTAGTAATAAATTAAATGATGGTAGTCAGGGAAAAGACCTGAATGTCATTTGGAAGAGTGCAGTGGAAACACTGGTGCCCCACTCAGCAACTATGAAATGAAAGCTTTCCTTGACAGTGGGAAAATGAAAGGCTTATCACCATTATCACAATAGCAGGAATAAAGCGACCCAGCAAGAAACATATGCATCCTTACGTATCTTTGGATGATAGAAATCATACTGGATTTTGAAGAGTTCACTAATTCAGCAAAATCTGTTTCTTCGGCACTTCTGCAAGACTATCTGAGGAAGACATCCTCATATCTTTTCTGGAAGGCCAATGCTCAACTGAAAGCACACTGAATGCACACAAGAAGCCTGATTTTCACATCTATTCATCACTGAACTACTGAAGCTCTGGCTGAGGAGCATCACTGAAGATTAGGTCCCTGAGCATTTTAATAACAATAGAAAATGCTATTGGAGAAGAAAGGAAATCAGAAACCCCAAAAGTCAGGGTCCACAACAGACATGCTTCCTAAATTGAATAAAGAATTGGGTAACATCAGCAGAATTTTCAGATATGAGTTTAACTAAGTAAGGAGGGCACACTACTCTTGACTGCTTTGTGACTTGTAGTCTTTTATTGCAGTATAGAGCAATTGCAGTAGGAACAGTAAAATACTACAATGCTGAGATAGTCAAAGGTCATACAGCACAACATGACTGACTATATAATTTACTGGGAAAAGAAGCACGTGGTCCAAAATAAGAAATCTTGTCATTCAGGTTGTCATTACCAAGAAAAATAAAACAAAAAACCTTTCGAGCACAAGTAGCATTCCGCACAGAGGGAGGCTGAAGGAAGGGAAGACAGACGGACAGAGTAACTTGGCACTGGTGAAAACACTACCTGGTACACACTGAGGGTGAGCGAACAACTGATGGTGTCCACTCCAGCTTCCTTCTGTCCTCTGTCGTTGCCTTCTGGGAGAAGCATTTGTGCTCGACTCACCTCAAAAGAAGATTTTGGGGAAAGAGCAAATTCCAACAGACAAACGCAACAGCCCCCGAAAGTCAGATTTGCCTCAATCCCCTGCAGGAGAGCACCAGCGAAGAGGAAGGAGACGCCTGCGTGCTGTGCTCTTCTTTTGTACTTGTCTGCTCTCCAGTTACTATTCCTGATTGCACCTGTGCTTGATTTCGTCTGTTGGCTCATTTTCCAACCCTCTTCAGAGGCTTTGTATCCCTGCACTTAAAAGTTTCACCAACGTCAGGACAGGCCCATTTCCCCAGTCAGTTGATAATGGCCAAACGGCACATACATCGCAGCAGACTACAAGATATTTGAAAGTGGATTCAGACCTTCTGACAACAGGAGCATCTCTAGCTTCACAAATAACAAGTTTTGCAGCTGATGTTTCAGACATAGTTGTCTCAAAGGTCTTGCAAAACGAACGACAGAACACCGAACAGGACGGATTAGGCCCTACCAGTACCCTTCCAAGCACCAATCCTCACAATGATTGTAACGATACTAGAATTGGAGTCTTTACCCTAGCTTGCAATGCACAAAATAATATGATTCAACAATTGTTGTAATGCTCTGCAGTTGCACAAAGAACAAACACTTTAAGATTCAACTGAGCAGCTATCATTGTTTTCTACTGTAACTGCTGCTCTGTTTATTCAGAAGAGGCGACCTTCTAGTAACCTTGTTCTGTGGCTATGAATGAATGGAAATGTGAGTTTGACCTCACGTTATGACCTCTGTAAAAAGAATCATACTTTATGTCAGTATGTCAGATAAATATTTCATAAATATTTTATTCAATTGCTAACTGGATAATGCATTTTTGAAACAACTCACAATGCTGCATGTATTTTTTAAAATATATTGCTAATGAAGCAATAATTCTACTATTTTTTTAATATTTAAATACATTTGACATTTAAGAAATATTGGATATATTTGCCTTAGTGAGAATGTATTACACATTAAAAAAGTTTTAGCTTCCATTAGGAAGCAGTACCTATGAATAATACATCTCTATCTCTTTCTAATGTCTTTTTACGTACACAAAAACATCAATTTGTACCTAGCTTAAAAGAAATCTAAATTACAGGTAAGTTATCTAATGTGTCCCTTCCTACCTTTCGGCAAGCTTAGTCTAATCAGAGTTTTTCCACTAAATTACCCAGATCAACAGAAACCCTGCACAATTATACGCTGCTTTCTAAAACAGCACATGATCTTTGCTCATGTGGGTAATTGCCAGGGTGGAAAATTGCAGTGAGGATGATGGTACAGATGTTCTTCTTCAGTTGACCAAACAAAATGAAACAAATCAAAGAATTCCTCTTTCATAATGACTTCTATTTAAAATGCACTGTTTTATACACATTCACATACACACACACACAAACATAATGGGAATTTTCAACAGATGTTTCCAACAGAAGATTATATTCTTCTGTTAACGGTACAGGAATAGATTAGGTTTTAAGGGAGAGAAAGTATTAATAAAGCATCAAAAGATGAAAAACACTCTATGTTTGCAAACTATGAGAATGTATACTATGATAGTTATATTAAGTTAAAGTTGTTGAAGAGGTTTCCAAAGCAGGATAGATACACTGGAGAAAATCTTTTTCACTTGTATGCAAAGATGAAAACCAAGCAATCTCAGCACTAACAGGATAAAAAAATTTTGCTTGCAATTATTATTGCTACATTTACCAGTCCACATCACTGAAACCAGAAATTGCACTGTAAGGAGATGAAGGTAAGTCATCATGAGTAACGTCCTATGTATTGCAGAACCATGGCCACTGAAGGGACATCTCACGAACCCATTTTCCAAATCCCACAACTCCTTGCCCTCCTCTCATCTTGTTCTTCTCCCCCCACAAGTAATCCCCTCTTTGTACACCTCTGGGAGCTGTTCTCCACTGGATGTTCCTTATGTGTTTGTTCAGTGAGATTCTACCAAGTTGTGGGATTATTTTGTTCCTTATAATTAACTATTTTACTTTGTACCCCAAAACCATCATTAGGCATCATTACTGATAGTTGATGTTTTTTAACTTTTAGGTCATTTCTGAAGGTGCCCTGCTTATTCTCAAATACACAGCAAAACAAACAAAAAGCCTTGGCAATTATTTTGCATCAACATACCTCGGCAGCAGTCTTCAGTTATAGCAATACAGAGTGATCAAGATTTTTGGATGTTACAGGGAGACCCAACAAGAAAAGGAGACACAGAACCAGGCAGAGGTGGTGGAGACCTGAGAAGAGCAGCTGTTTGAAGCTAGACCACCACAGAATCCCTTCGTATAAGTGACAGCAGCTGTTTCTGTCAAAATGAGTAACGCATATCAGAAAAGGAGTGGTTGGAACACAACTTGTGGTGACCTGTGAGAATATACTGTGGGCAGCAGTGAAAACCAAATTGCCTTCCTTTACCAACACAGAGAAACATCTGGGCTGAAGATCTTCCACCTGTGCAGTCAGGAGAAAGAGATCCGCACCATGGTATGTTTCCTACCATTCAGTGCCTCTTCAGCAAAAGTATTCGTATTTGAGAAGGAGGAGGACAAAAGTTACTGAGTGTCTTATGCATAAAACTTGGCTTTTGTGGGGAATACAAGAATCTGCATCTCAAGAATAGCTGCTTAACAAATTCTGGTGAAGAAGGCACAGGCCAGAGACAAGTATTTCCCACCTTCTATAGTCTAAGCAACAGTGTTTTATTGCTGCCTGTCGCAAAGCAGACTTTTGTCCTAGTTTGAGTTGCTTGGACACAAATAACACTCTTATTCTACATGGATATGAAAACGACCAAGAGGCATACATGTCACACTTGGACAGCACGACGTTATCACCTATCTCAAGGGCTCCATTACATCTAAGCCTACTATTGGGGAAGGAAGAAGGGCTCAGAGTCAGAGTTGAGATTAGGAACTAGGTATGGATTAGCTACCCTCAGCCTCATTTCTCACAAAAATCAGATGCTTATGCATTTGGATTAAGAGAAACAACTGGAAACAACAAATAATGTTATCAGCACGTTTCAAGAAATACAGTAGCTATTTCATGGTTCACAACTGAGTATCTTGCAAGGTGTGTAGTTGCTGCACGAAAGCTTGCTGGCACTCTTCACCACTCCTTCCATTACTGGTTCCCAACAGCACCACTGATCATTTCTTTCGGATGGTTCCGTAACCAGTGCCTCTCTGCACTGCTTTGCTATTCACTGTAAATATCATGTGTCAGAAAGGGAATAAACATCCATGTATGGTATAAACCACAACTAAATATCAACCATATTTTTTCAGATGTCTTTTTATAAATCATGCTAAAAGCCATCTGCTTAGTGTTAGGCTAGACAGAAGCAGACTAGAAGAACTGCCTTTCCCTAAGGTTTCTGAATGCTGATAGAGAACAGAATATGCAGTTATTTTACAATAATATATGCACTGTTATGTATGTATATTCCTGTATGATCTCTAACCAGCAACAGGGATGAAACTGTTCTTCCCATCAATCTCAAGTATGTGTTTTATTTATCTTCATTTAGAACAATCAAAAACATCTGACAAGTGTTTAACAATAACAAATACATAATTACTGAGAGTTACAGATGGAAAGAGTGAATCCACCATTTTTTCAGCACTTCGTAGCGTTACCTATCCGGAGGAGAGTCAGACCCCGTTTGTCTCCTCTGGAGAGCACATACCCATAACTACAGGCTAGGCTCACCCTCCCTTTGTAGTTCAGCTTTATGGGCAACTGAGACAAAGCTACAGCATCCTTTGGGCTACGTCTCTCTCTAAACCAGTCAAGGATGGGTCATACAAGACAGGTTCCTGGGATGCTGATCACCTCTCATACACGCAAGTGACAACAAGTCAGAAGAACCATTTCATTTCTATGTAACGGCCTAAAACCCACAGACTTAGTTGGTGACTAAAAGATCTCTGTTTTCCTCTTACATTTTCAAATATTTGCTCCGAGAGAATGGAGGGGAGACAGGCAAAGTAAAGAACAACTTATTCACTGCCTCACAATGAAAGTAAGTCTGAGGTGTAATCTTCCCCCCTCCCCCAGTCCAAAACCCAGGTTGTGGTGCAGGATTTCAGCTACTGCTGCCTGTTAAGCGCTGAGCACCGTGTCTCTCCTTGCCTTGCCCTGGCCACAGCTGCGGCTGATTGATCTGCACTTCTCCTAGAACAAGTATCAGCTACAGAAACTCTGTGAGCTATTCCTTGATTTGACGTGAATTACTGAATATCTTCAACAAATACGCATTTACATTTCAGGAATGTCATCTTAACAATACTTTAATTGCCTCCCAAACAAAACTGAGAAGGAAAGGGTATTAGCACTGACACCCATAGTATGTGCGCTGGTGGCACACTCCAGAGGTCAGCAATTAAGTTCACATGTCCTTGTTGTGATTAATGGAGAAACTTTTAATGTTGTCTTTCCGAACAATGTCTCAAACACTAAGCTTTTGGTTAATCTAAACAATAAAAAACTCCGTCCTATTCTAATTTGTGAGCTCTCTTCTCCGCAAAAAGTTAGGGATATTACTGGCGTAATTTATCATGCAGCAGTTTAGGCTTCATAGGCTTCAAGCTGCTTTAAGTATTTGGTGTTGAAAATCATCTTTTTTTTTACAGTGATACTGTCAAAAGTCTTTCCTCTAGCAAACATGTCAGCATTTAATTTATTAAGTAGTACTTGTAGCTTACAATAAACCATACCATGACATGGCCTGTATTTTTGATGCTATGTTCATGAAAGAGGTGGATGTGCACACTGTGGAATTTACCAGTATTCACTTGATGCTTCAGTGGCTCAAAGATGGACTAATCTCTTGGTGCTTTGAAGAAATGGGAAGTTCTTCAAAACTATTTTAATGAATAAGTATATACTTATCAGTACCAAAATCAGAGCACCTGGACTCCATCAAGGGTAATTTATTGTTGTTTCACGACTTTGTCTGAAAGCTTGCAAAAAATCACGCATAAAATAGAAATGGATCTATTGAAACAGATCACGCAGGACTATTGTCCACTGACTGCACCAGTCTGCTAGGACATTATGTAAATACCATTCCCGTTCCACCATAAATACCCTATACACCTTGCATGGGCCACTCTGGGCGAATCTGCCTCCTGCAGACAGATTGCAGAGTAGCTACGACTGAGTTAGTACATCCCCACGGTGCGGTGCCAGGGATGTGGGGATTCCACCCCAAGTCTGGAATCAGCGAAGCCACATAACCCAGCACCTGAGGGAACAAATCTACTCGTCAGCATTTACAAATCTGGGAACAGAACCATGCTGACTGCCTCTGTAGTGGGAATGTGCCTTTACTTTCTCTAGTTCCAGTTTCCCGTCCGCAAAATCGCGTGGCTTATCACACAGCTAGGTGTATCATAAAACATGAGAAACATGAAGGCTGTATGAAAACCTCAGATAGATGTAGAACATGACCTATATCTAGACGTAAATACTGAAACGTAGACAAATACTGAGAGGATTTAGATCACTGAGCCCTTCAGAAACTAAAATGGCTTTATGTTAATGAAAATCCTTCCATCCTCTCCATATTGCCAACAGGCCATGTACATATGCTAAGAAATTCAACTTATTCATAGCTTTCTGTGCTTAAGGTCCTATTTTTGCCACAGACAGACTCATTTTCCTCAACCACACTATCAATATGTTAACCTGAGAAGGTATTAACAAGATGCTTCACTGTATTTGTTATATCCACATTAAATTCTGAAATGAAAGCCTGAAAATCAGTCATTAAATAGATTTAATTCATACTGAAACTGTGTGAGATTTTCTATTGTCTGTTTATAACATAAAAAGCACTGTAATAATTTATGTGATATGGATCTGATAATTTCCATTCACCTGCTCTAATGGGAGCATGAGGTTAATAAAAGATGCCAACTTAAAGGAAAAGTACCATAATTAGAAACTCCTATTTTCATTTGCTCTCTTACTATCAAATCCTGCAGAGTAAATGGCTGTCAGGTTGCTGGGGCAAAACATATGAGTACTTTACAACACTTATTTTTATTGGATAATGAGGCTGCCGCCATACCTGGATCCCAGCTACCATTTTATGTATGCTTAAATTAAATTTACATTCTTTAACAAGCTCCTTGAAGCTCTGTTGATAATATATGTACTATAATTATTGCTGTACTTTAAAGTTATAACTAATTACCTTAACTTGAATTCAAGTCAGATCGTTAAAGTTCAGGAATAGCTACAAGAGATGACAGGAAGAAAGCGGCCAGCAATTCAACATATTCATAGAGCCAGACTACACACAAGCGTTACTCTCTTCCATAGGTTTCCATTTTTTCCAATTGCCTAAATAGCGACAATTTTCGGTAACAAGACAAAAATTCATAATCTTACCAGAATCCTCACCTTGATAGCTATAATTCAATTGAGACCACGAACTGCAGATACCTTTCTTTTCACCTTCCACCCGTTTTTCACATGCAAAATGCACAAACTAAGAATGGACTGTTCCACATGCTTAAAACTCATAGCACGTATTTACATGTCCACGTGCAAACAAATACGCACAATTCACTGTCAGTTTGTCAGCAGATCCAAAACTGCAGGCAATCCGCTGGAAGTCCCCGGTACCTCCCAACATCCCACCAGTGGCTTCGTGTCCTTCCAATTTCAGAGGAGGCCTTGAGGGTCATAACAGCTACACTAGCACTAACACAAGAATCTTCTTCCAAGCAAACCTGCTTCCAAGCATGCTATAGGATTTTTTGGGGTGGTTTGTTGTTGATTTTTTCAAAATAATTTTAAATGCCTCATTCACAGGCCAGTTCCTATGTAATTTATCTGAGAACATTTTTCATTGAATTACCATGATTCTTCTTGTAGTTGTGGCTGCGATTCTGTAACACTGGTACAAGCTCACTGATTGCAAGACTTTGTTAGATGCTTTTTTTAAGGAAAAGCATGGAGAAGAGAAGAACATATGTTGAAGTACTGTCAATCACCAAATTATACCAATAAAGCAAATTCAAAATTTAATATGAAATATATTCCTTATTTATTGCACTGAATAACTATTTATGATTTTATATATTTTCAGACGGTACCAAATGCTGCTGGATGGTACCAAATTTCCAAGCAGTACATAAGACCACCTCCACAAAAGAGACAACTGTTCTTTTTGTTTTCCTCAGTGTCAGCCCATCATGATTTTGAACTGGTTAAAAACCGCTTCCTGAAACAAACTTGTAGCTCAAGTACAAACGCATTTATATGTGTAATCAGTGCAATGTGGTTTTAACACAACCCATAAACCTTTGTGTTGAAGTACTTTGTCTACTAATAGATCATCTATGTTCTATAAATTAATTCATTCCAGTCATTCTAGTATGGAAGAGTATTTAAAAACTCAGACTCCAGTCTACATTTAGGTTTGCATTAGACAGCTGTAATCACGCGACTAAATAATTTTTTGCACTAAAATTAAACTTACACCTAGATAAAATGAGTGAATCTTGGGTCTGTAACAGCAGAATCTCCGTGGACATAGAGCCAAACCCGTAATTTAGAAAACTGAACTCCATTTCAGTGACACAGAAATAACAGAAGGATTTACAAAGAGTTTCTCTCCTTGTTGCACCCAGATTACTGTGTCATCTGGGTGAGGCTGAGGACTTAAGAGTATTTCACCTAAACTAATAAACCTATTTACTGAATCTGAACTAAGTGCTGAAGTTTACTTCTAATGAGTGTTGACTGATCTTGGCAAATAAAGTGAATTAGACCACACATAGCTGAGCCCGACAAGTCATCACTAGCCAGTGTGTCCCCAGGGGACAGAATGAATAAAAATTCTTTCTCAGCTTATTTTTTGTGAAGGATCACCACAAACGCTCATGTTGATAGTACTGCTATCTTGACTCCTTTCAGAGCTGTTATTAGCACTGGTAATATCTTGTCTTGTTAAGACTTTTTTTACAAGTCAAAAAATGGAGCCATTTTAACAGTTTATTTTATTTTTATCTATCCAAACAGTTATAACACACTCATCACTCCCGTGTTTGCAAGCCCGAGATCTGAGTGCTGTCACACGAAGGATTAGTGTGCAAATCCCGCAGGGCCTGCAGCGCTCCCCGCCCAACAAAGGCTTTCATGGCCGGTTTGCAGCGCAGCGGCTCTGAGGCTCCGCTCCAAGGGGTGCGGGACTCAGGGTCAGAGGACCCGGCTCGTTGGGACTCAGCTTTTCCTGATACCCTGAACAACTCGCATCACATGTCTCTGCCTCAGTTTCCAAGCAGAATGGAAACAGCGATATCTCTCAAAAGCCTTCAAAGGCTATGCTTGGAAAGCCCAAATAAAAGTTCTTTACTACTTTTTGCTATGAAAAATGCACAAAATACCACTGAAAGCTTCAAGGTATTACCACCTCTACTTGCTTCTACCAAAAGCAATGCTGTTATGCCACCAGCACTGCCGCTCTCATGAAACGAAAATAGGAAAAATAATCCTGATCTAACAAAAAAATAAACACAAAATGCTGTGCATTTAAAAGCTTTGCTGCTTTCACTCATTTGAGGTGGGAACATGAGAAAGCATTACTCTTCCCTGGTTTCATATAAAGTCACTTGTTGCTCAGATCAGGAACCAAACATGGAGAGTGCCCAGCGGAGGGCTACAAAGTTGATGAGGGGACTGGAGCATCTCTCCTCTGACGAAAGGCTGATGGAGCTGGGCTTGTTCAGACTGAAGAAGAGAAGGCTGAGAGGGGATCTTATAAATGCTTATAAATATCTGAAGGGTGGGTGCCAAGAAGACGGGGCCAAACTCTTTTCAGTGGTGCCCAGTGACAGGACAAGGGGCAATGGGCACAAACTGAAGCATAGGAAGTTCCGTCTAAACGTGAGGAAGAACTTCTTCTCTCTGAGGGTGACGGAGCCCTGGAACAGGCTGCCCAGGGAGGTTGTGGAGTCTCCCTCTCTGGAGATATTCAAGACCCGCCTGGATGAGGTCGTGTGCAGCCTGTTCTGGGTGACCCTGCTTCGGCAGGGGGGTTGGACTAGATGACCCACAGAGGTCTCTTCCAAGCCCTAACATTCTGTGATTCTGTGACACATGCCCTATGCGTCTACGCCGATCTCGACCCGAGTATGGCTGGAAGAAGGGAAAAGCCAACCTTTTTGGATGTACCTTCCCCCACAAAAGTCACTCGGCAGAATTACAACCTTACTGCTCCCTGGTCATCATCTTCCCCCGATGTTCTGACCACTGGGTTCAGAGCACGCAAGCACAGCCAGGGGCCCAGGGCTGGGCTGCAGGGGAGAAGGTCCCCAACAGCGTGGCCCAGGGTGGGGGCATCGCCTGCTCCACACCCCGGCACTGAAATGCACAGGGCTGCAGCTTTCAGAGAGAGTAACCAAGGGAGCCTGTACTTACTGCTCATACTTCTACGTGCTAGTAAGGCTTGGGAGACGCATATTCAACCTCTCCACATCACTCAACACAGAACTGCATTGCTGAAGTTCAGCTACCATACCTAATCGTAACCTGATTTATTCTTAAACTCTTCCAAAACAATATACAAAGGTTCAATCTTATTTTTCATTTGCAGAAATTGCAAGCTCCAGTGACATTAGGTTTCAAAAAAAACCCCTAAAACCCCTCAAAACCAAACCCCTCTTTTCTGGCAAGGACAGGTATTAGAGGCAGATGCTTTGGAACACAAAACTGCTTGGACAACCTCGCACCACTGACCATACCACCATGCTGGAAGCTGGACCTCTTCAAAGGTTATTTTGGAGACATCAAAAACATTTGGAGCCCATTATAATAACAACAACATCTCTTTAAAAGTAGCAGTGGATCTGCTAAACATCTTTGTGCAAAGGACACAACTCATTTACCTCCTGGAGATTTTCAACTGTGCTGTATCTTAGCTTGAATGATCTTCAAAAAGCAAATATTACCTGCCATGAATTTGTTTTGTAATTACATTGCGAGATGGTCCTGAAGTTCTTTTCAACTACAGCTTTCGTTACCTGTACGTTTCCCCGATATCTAGCATCTGAGGCCAAAAAATGATGGTTAAAAATAAAAAAGAACTCCATGTTGGCGTAGTGTTGGAGGAGGAAATCAGCATGTCCTTTGCATACAAACTTCAGACAACCTGGAAAAAGTAGAAGGAATTGGGGTTTCCTCTAATTGAAACCTAGAATCCACATAAACTTGCACACATCTAACCTTTGTGCCTTTACTACAAAACTGTTCAGTTACACATGGAAAAACGGAGCACAAAAAAGCCATGGCATCTATTCACACCACAGGAATCCAGTTTAATTATTGCCACTAGGAGATATGAAGTATTTCCTAACACATATACTGGACTCTCGGAACATCGCCATCAAGGACCTGTACTGTATTTACCCCAACAGGAAAGAAGTATAAGAAGTGTTGCATTTTACACTCAGTTTAAGCACAGTATTTTCTGATGATTCTGCCATGGAATTAAAAAGTCAAATCTTTAAGTTTTCAGTAAAGTCTTTGAAGATTTTCTAATGTCAAAATATGAATTTGAATAACAGATTATTGCAAAATACAGCTATTTCTATAAACATTGACCGAAACGTTGCACAATAGGCTCTGCAGTCATTCATGGACCTTCCATTAACATACAAGTAGCTTTCTGTAAGTACTAAGCATTTTAGTGCTGTGTTTTCACCATTAGCTATGCAGTTACAGATTAGTACCAGTTACAGTCAAAATGGGTGATAAATTTGTCAGAAATATCAAAGACCAAAGACTTAATTTCTAAAGAAATGCCTCAGGAGTGGCAATAAACGTTGGCTTTAAAGAGGGTAGACTGATTTGCTAAAACTTTAATCAACAAGTCAAAAGACTTTTATGGTACAAAATTCAAAATAGAAGCTTCAGCCTAAGCCAAATTAATATTTACTGCCAAACACTGAACCCAGCCTCTAAGTAGCCTCTAAGTAGTGGAGTAGCGGAATGCTAGTTCTCTGCCAGTGCTCCATCCTCTGACCTTGCCCATGGTCACCTCTGTGTCCCCTTTCATCAGTCGCTCTCATAGGCCTCCTTTTCCACTTGCAAGTTATTTCCAGTGTCTTCTGCTGCTCCGTAAACTGAGGCAGTCTCCAAGCAGCGACTGTAGGCTCGTAAGCTGGGCTCCACCACAGAGCTCAGCTGCAGCACAGCTGATGGTCCTCTACACTGTGTACTCGAGTACTATAGAAACTAAAATTTATATTTCCTATATTTAAAAATAAATAAACAAAAAGTAAATATGGGGGGAAAAAAGGTCCTGAATCCACAGACTACCATACAAAAAGTCCCTTGTTTCTCCCCAGAGTCTGCGGATTTTATGTGAAGTCCCCTGAAACAGCAAATGACTCCCAAAGCACACATCTGTCACTAGCAAAAGCTTTTATTCCAGTGTGAGAAATAGGAAATAACTATTTAAGAAAGTAACTGTGTATTTTCATGAAAAGCAACTGTCATTTGATCCTGGGAGGAAAAAGGATCATGACTGGGCTATATAAAAAAAAAAAAAAAAGGCAAACACTTTAATTTTGGAGGAAAATTGGGATTTACATAGTCCTCCATGCTGTGCTAGCAATGCAAACATTCTCACTTATACTGGAAATGGTCTGGTTGTAGATCACACTCATAAATTGATTCTCAGTGTCTATGATGAATGAAATATATGCATATGTGAATTATACACATGCATATATGTATGTCTTCATCCAAAATACTAGAGCTAAGGGAGAGCCTTCTTTCAGCATTATGTTCAAAGGTACACCTAAGCATAAAAAAATCTTTTCAATATAACATTGTCAAATTGATATATCATTTTAAAAAAAGCTGGATAAATGAAATGTTTTAGACAAATGTGGTAGATCTACCAGTTGAACTTCTGTATGGAGACATACACTCATCTTTGCCATACAAATAGCTTAAAATTGCTACCATGTGCCAAGTAAACTTTTACAGATGTTCAGCAACAGAGTTCAAAGAAACTGCATTGTGTCTTCCTGGATATATACCAGCCAAATATATACAAACAAAGAAACATCAAGATATCAAATGAAGTGTCCATTTGCTGACATTCAGATGAGAGATGCAGGACTGCTAATATTCTTTCATTCCCATTACTTGAACTACATTTAAATGATGCTCTGCAGTTCTTTTGAGCTTACATCTTCAGGCATTTCAGCTAAACTATGACATGTTTTAAAGTGATTTTTTCCCCTTGACTTTCAAAAGGATATCTCCACATCAGTAGTATGCGTGAAATCCTCCTTTGAGAAATTTTTGTGTGCACACATAGAAATTGTTTCTCTTTCGCCAAGCATTATTCCTATTATCAAGAGAAAAACATACTCTTGTTGGGGTGGGGTTACTTTGGTAAATTTAATCACAAAAAACGTTTAAGCATTTTTGCTTGGTAGAACCAGTAACGTTCTAGATCAGGCGTGCCTAAGTAAGGCATCACCTCTGCCCCACAGGATCTGCTTTTATTTTTTATTCTGTAATGACAAATATTTTGCAAATTCACGCAATCAATTTAAAAATCTTGTAATGAAGCCTGTGACTGTATGGTAAGTTTAATTCATCACGTCCTGTTGATCGCTCACCTGTTCTATACTTCTGTGTCCACTAATCCACTTTCCCTAAGGCTATTTCTAACATGCCTAACTTTTAAACATTTGAAGGTCTTCAATCACTTTTTAAAAACAAAAATAAACTCTCCTTCCACCTCCATTAGGAAATTTTCCTTCCTTTCTCTCCATTGTGGAATTTCCACTTACCTCTTTACCCCCAAAACACCCCCATGCTCACTCTCCAAATTACACTTCCCTAAGGCCCAGCACAAACAATATTCAGTCCTGGAACAGTGACAGGTTTAAAATATAATATTTCACAGCCCATTAGGGCTGGAAGGAGAGGCTTTTTAGCATTTAGTGAACTACAAATTCGCTTTCCAATAAGACAGAGCCTGCTCCTACTGTGAGTTATTCACTCTCTCTCGATATGGATGTACACGTACACATATATGTACACACCCAGTCCAATACATATGTCTTTATATACACCCATCACATTTTTTCAACAGAAAATTTATGGAAAAGCTGTGCTAGGCAACTGTAAAAGGTTTCTACAATCTATTTCTTATATTTTTCCTTTCTTTTCTACTTCCACACAGGTGGATTTGTTCTATGAGAGGACTTCAGTCAAGCAAAAGAAGAGATGAGAAATAATATCAATGCAACTGAGAAATAATTCAAGATGGTTTTATGAAGTTAGATTTTTCTTCCATGCAAGTTATGTGGTACATAGACAATTCATGGTGTTTTAGTATAACAGAAAGGTTTTATTTGTCTTTCCTTGGCACGAACTGCAGAAGTAACTTACGGCTTTCACATGCAATACAATAAAAAGCTCTTGCCAATAAAACTGACTACCATCCCATCATGTTTTCTTCCTCTCTTAAATCTAAAATTTCCTCTCATATAAAATAGTCTATAGTTATTACTACTGAAAAGTGACAAGGTTTTTTTTTCTTTTTTTTTTTTAATTACAAAAACACAAATAACACACCACAATTTTGTGGACAGCAAAATTAATGAAGCCTGATTTCTTGTAGATTTGTATCTCAAATCAGTTACTCTGGCATCTAACAAGGTGGCAACTTCAACTGCAGCTTTTCACTAGTTCGGTCATTTAGCAGGTCTGTGTTCTCTGGTGTCTCATAAGGGCTGAACTCATGCACAGTACTTCCTCCAAGGTGTCTCCCTCTCTGGCTTTCTTAACTAGGTGCCTGTATTTCAGGAAATTTGTAGGAACGGAATATCTGAGAAACTGGGCCCTCTCTCACCCCTTCAGGTTTGGTTGAAATTGGCCAGTGAGTTAAAAAAATCCGTCGTTGTGGGAAACACATGCATGTGGATGCACGTGTGCACGCACACCCAGGCACACATACTATAATCACATAAACCTCATTTCCTTCGGAAACCAGGCTAAAAATGACATAGCAACAGCAGATGTGAACACAGTTATGAAAAGCAGCTGCATGAGTTCTCCATGAAACAAACAAACATAAGGTCAACACGCATACAGGTTCCTTTAACAAAGCTGAACTGGCAAGCCTTTGAAATATTTACACAAATATTTAAAATATCCTCTTTCTGTGGGGCAGAGGACATACATCTCTACATCCGTTCATGTAAGGCATGTTTCTTATTTTCTCTAGGTCAAATTCTTACCCACTGAAGTGAATGGAAGCTTTATCTCTGACTTTCAAATCTACAGTCAGGATTTCTTTCTCTGAATATATTGATATAACTTCTGTGGGTGTGTTCGTACCTCCCCTTTCTCTGCCTATACTTATACAAATAATACATTTTTATATCTTTTCCATGCCATATATGAACATATTTGAGGAATTCCAAAATCTACCATTGACATAATATGCATGAAAACCTTCGTAACAAAATGAATTAGATCCCCGAGACATTTGGAAACAAGTATCACCACAAAACAGCCCTATACTCTGAACTAGAGAGATGAGCTTTTCACTGCTGCTGACAACAGAAAGCAGTTTGGGCTCTCTCTGAGCAATGAGAGAGCCATTTAGCAAACACAGTTACACCCAGCTTCAAAAGCCATCTGGAAATTATACTGTGGCATGTGTCATCCTGGTACCATAAAAACACAGGACTGTGAGGGATCTTTAGGGTCAGCAGAATCCAGCCCCATCCTCCCCTCTTCCACTACGCAAGAGCCATTTAATCCAGACAAGTCCACAGCACACCTACCTTTAATCCCTCACATTTCTTCTCTCATCTGCTGCACAAAGCTCAAGAAACCAAAACTGGCACCCTAATTAGCCACAAAAACACATCTCATGTTAAAGCATCTGTTCCAAGTATTACTTTATACATGGCTTGACATTATTAATTTCCAGTAGGTCACAGGAGCTACATTTCCTCCTCAGTACTCCTCAAGGAAAGCTTCCCATATGGAACATGCATAGTTTGAACGTCTCAGCTAATTAGACCAGTAGTTGCTGGTTTTATACCACTTCCAGAGGTAAAAAGGGTTATTCTAACAGCTTCTATGGCAAATGCAGGAAAAGATTAAAAAACGCAATTATACTTTGCAAAACGCTAACAAGGACTCAGTTTTGCAGTGTACTGACCATACTCTTACACATTCATGAAAAACTCATATAATCATAGTATGGTTTGGGTTAGAAGGGACCTTTAAAGATCTAGTCCAGCTCCTTTTTTATATGAGGGTTTTTATTTTCCTAAACTCTAATTTCACTGGGCTTTGTAGTGGGTTGAACGCAACTTCCCCTTTGAAAAGAGGGACCGTTTCATAGGAGATTAGAGAGCTTGGGTTGTTCTTTTTTAGCTATATGGCTTATCCCTTGTTGACTAAAATATAAAACCTCAACAGAAATATGGGATCTAGAAATAATAACAATGAAAAAAAAATACACAGAAATCAAATTTTAGCAACCACCTCACAAGCCACTTTCCCAAGTCTAGCAGTTAGTTTCTTTCTTGTATGGAGTAAGACTCGAGTAACACTCACTCAGTCGTCTCTGCTAGGGAGATCCGGTTAAAAATTAAAACACATAAAGACCTATATGCATCTGATATTGAGGGCACTGGCAGTTATATATCCTTAGGCTATAAACTGAAAATAAAGGGTATTAGAATGTACGGTAAAGCACAGATACCTTACAGTATTACTTCTCAATGTTCGGAAAACAAACAGCTTTAAGTGTAGTACACACTTCGTGATTACCAGCCTAGGTGCTGTAACTGGGATGAGTTATCTAAACTGGAATGTTTTCAGCTCACTGAAGTTTCTTAGCACTGCTTGGCTCCTTTCAGCAGAGAAAAGGGCCATGTACTTTTGCTGGTATGATTTCTATTTGGTAGAACAAACAGTATTCTTCCTCATTTGAATGAATGAATAAAGCAGTTGTTGAGACAAAGCCTCCTAACTGGGTGCATCTCTGTAAATGTCTGTGTGCATCCCCATTGGAAACACTGTCCTCAGTTTTACCAGTTCTTCCCATTCTGTCACATCTGACCTTTCTGAACATGTAAATATTATCTGGTGGCTTCCGTCCTGAATGAAATGATCAACGGTCAATGAAATGCAGTCTCCGCTGCACCACACAAACGGATACACAATTGCATGCAACAGAGAACACAAAGCACGATCACAACCCCAGGAGCGCCCCATGAACTCTGCAAGACAGTTACCTATCCCTCTGAAAAGTTTAGCAATACTTGCTACAATTTCGTTAAAAGAAGAGGAAAAAAAGATTGCCTCTAATTGTTTTGGTTGGTATCATTATTGTATACTCACACATACAGAACGTATCAGGAATTTTCACACTATGCACTTCTCTGCAGTAAAACAAATTATTTTATGCATCAAAATGTTACTTCAGTCCCTCTCTAAAGAAGAAATAGTAACCACACTTTTTTCCAGTTGAAAAAAGCAAAACTAAAACAAGACCTAAAACAAAAGTTCTGTTTCCTCAGTGAGTCCTCAAAGTGAAGTACATAGAGCTGATTTTTGCTTTGCATCTGCCTCAGGATCTGGCACATCCTGGATCAGCTTGCCAGTGCTTGGCTGCTTAGTTCACTAGAGAGAGGAAAAAAAAAAAAAAGAAAAAAAGTTATTCTGGCTTCTGACAAAGTTCTTTTCCCTCCTGGAAGCCTTCCCAACAGTTGTGGTTCCCGATGCCTTTCTCTACGGACAGCTCAGATGTCTCTGGGCTAGCTTGCCTTCTCCAGCCCTCTAGATTTCTTTGCTGTGCTTCTTGGATGAAGTTCCCAAACCGTTACATTCATAAGCATTCTCACAGCTCCTGCCTTTCGCATGCTCGTCGGGTTTCTGAGCCGATGCTGGCACTAGTTTTTTCATAGTTCCTTTCCAGCAATGAGTCAATCTGTGGTGCAAGTCTCGGCACAGCAGCTGCCTTCATCTTCCTCTTACTTTAACTAGCAGTACTCTGCTTAGCATCTTACAAGAGGCCAAGCTTTAAAATGAGTTGTAGAGGTCAGCAGCAGTTTTTGTTCTCTTTTGTCTGGAATTCAGCATTTCTCCGAGGCTCATTCCTTTTCTCAAGTAGTGCTCCAAGACGGACAGATTCTCTTCACCTTTCCAGCAAGTTTTCAGATGTAGGTGCCTACCTAGATGCAAACCCACTCACTGGGAAAATCGTTGCAGTTTGATAAGAAAACATGGCATGACGTGCTTGAAAGATGGGAGCTTGTTTTAGATTTCATCTACCGAAAAAAATCACCCACCTGCACGTCCCTCCTTCCCTCTTTCTTTTTTTAACCCCAAAAGTCAGTGCAGCTGTGGAACACTGAAATGAGTCTGACTTTGGATCCTAATGAGCAGAATAAAATAATCCTCATCTCATTCTTCTGATTTGCATCTGCTCAAGCATAATGAAATGTGAGGAAGCTAGAAACTCCACTATAAAACCTCTACTGCTAACAAGGATACGGAACCTAGAGAAAGAATACCTTTAAGGGAGTCTGGAAAGGAAATGTTGTAAAGACAAGATATCTGACTTACAAATCCAGCAGTATTTACATACAATAATTTTGCTTGCTGCTGTTACAGAAAGACCTCTAAAGCAGAATCAGATTCTTAAAGCAGCTCTTCCATATCATTTAAAACAGAAAGCATTCACACTATTATTTTCCTGTGCCACCTAATATTTGTTAGCTTTCGGATTTAGCGACAGTCACAAAACCACTGCTGGAACCCTGAGATAACAAGGAACTCAGCATGCACCTAACTTCAGGAATGTAAGGAGCCTGTTCTTCTTCATGTGGAGCACAGGTTGCACTGGCACATGTTATCAGTCCAACTTGCTATTTTATGCTTTCAAATATTGAAGATATTAGGTCTAAACAAGTCTTTCATTACAGTTCCTTACATAACGTTCATATCCTGTCAATCATACTTTCATGTACTCTGTACTAAAATGCTGTAACTACTTCTGAATAATACATTTTTTAATTAGTCAATCATTGCTGCTGTAACCCTGAATTGTCATATCATAGAAAGATGTGTACGAAATTAGGTGTTGAAGTTAAATCTAAACCAGGATTTTGGCATTTGAAGGTTATTTGTCATATGGAGATTCATGCCATATCAGCCTTTTTATATATGGCTACAAGGGAAACATCTGCAAGGTCTAATGGCTGATAAAGAGTAACCTGCCCTGCTACTAAAAAAAGGAAGACTGCATCCTATTCATGGGCTGCAGATAAGACTTAATGAACTGAGATTTCATAATGGAGAAATGATGCATAACATAGATCTAATATATTCTATATACACAAAGCAATAAAATAATATGTTAAAAAGAGAATCTTGGGGGGGAGGGGGGAAGGGAGGGACTGGTGTTGCGTATTTGCAGCCCTGCATAAAAAAATGAATTTAACATTATAAACCACTCTCATTTTCAACTTTTCCAGAGATGCTATTCCTAAATTAAGAATGCGCGATTCCCTCCCCCTCTCCCACCCGTGTTTTGGCAAGCTTTACTAAAACACATTACTTTAACCAGGATAGAGCATGCAGGCTCAGAAAGGACCTCGGGATATTAGCTTTGCTGGCCATTTTCACACAGAAGAGGTTAAGCCACATAAAATTTAACAGTACTCTTGCCGGTCATTTTAGAGAGAAGAAAATCTAGTTGGTGGCACGGAAAAGGAGGATGGAATTAGAAGTTAAAGGAGAAAAAAGGAAAAAAAAATAAAAACCTTTTCACTGACAATAACCAGCTTGACCTTTTGGAGGAGGGTACTCTTTCCTAATACCGTAGCTCAAATGAGCTGAAAAGGAGCTCTTAGCCCCACAGAACGATTTATAAAATGGCGAACCCTACAGCAGAAGAAAAGAGGGAGCCTAAATGACAATGGATGAAGGAATTAATCCCTGTGACTGCAGGCAATGTTTCACTTTTAGCTAAGTCCCCAACCAAATGCATTTGCATCTGCATACTGATTTAACTCCTTTGCAATTCTGTTCAGCAAAAGCCTAGATTTGCCTCTCCACTGGAATGAAACGAGACCCATATATTGTTAAGTAAGTCCTCGACACTTCATCCGGCTAAAGCTAGTCTTATAGGCTGGTTTTAGTTTCTGCGGTATTAAGACTCATGAGTTTCAAAGCTAACAGAAACCTCGGAGACAAACAGAACTTCCACTCCAGATCAAGCCTGCCGCACCACAGCTCTTCACAATATTTGTAACCTTGTCAACAGTTTTCCTTTCAAAATATATTGCCGAATCCAAATCTTAATCTAAAACATTTTATCTGGCCAGGAACCGCTATTTCTCAACCAAACGCTAATTGTGCCAACATTTTTTTCTTGTCTCAGTAACTCTGAGTTGTGTTCTTGAAAAGATTGTTAAATATGTTACAAGACTTATCCTTCGCAGCAGTGATATCAGACTAGCAAGTAACGAGGCTTTCATCATGTAACAGCTCTTAGCTGCCAGCTTTCTTTACTGCATATTAGTGAATAAAATGGGATAACCATGTGTTGTACAAGCGTAATTGACTAAAGCGATCGATATGATTGGCTTCCACTCCTGCGGTTTTCATAGCCACACAAATCAGTATACATTTGCCTAATCGCTCAGTAGGTGTTAAATAACTAGACGTGTGTTTTCAGATTGGCATTTAAAAAAACATTAAAACCATTTAAGTTCAGTAACTGCTCCCAGGAATTCCAATGGGGAAGTATGGTACCAAGGTTTCTACACTGCTTGAAGGAAAAAAAAAAAAAAAGGCAGAAAAAACCTATGCAAGCAAATGCATCTGGTGAAAAAATTACTCTGCAAAATGCATTGGAAAAGTAACTTTATTCTGTAACTACTTTCATAATTCAGCTCTTATGTTACGCATAATGCTCCCAGGTCTGTGTGGGACAAAGGGAAGTTTGCATCCAAAAAAGTGATACATATGGTTTTAATTGCTTTTTTGCAGGGAAGTCAGGGTCCAACGTAAAGAAAAGTTATTCCAAACTCCAGCTTGCAATCCAGGTTTTCATGTGAAAATTTCCAATAAAAAAGCAGCAACAGATGTGGCTGAGGCTATTAACTTGCTTGGGACATTTTTTTCAGTCTGTCCACCTCCAACCGCCATCTACTTCTTCCTAATCATCACTGTTTTCACTGAGTGCAGTGAAGACTTCTCTCACTAAACCTGTTCCCACAGAGAATCAGCTGTACATACAGTGTTGTCCAATACTTTCCCTTCACTTCTCTTCTTAAAAAATAATTTATGTCTGAATTTTTCCTTTTATTGCCAAAATCATACATTTGATCTATCATTTTTAAATGAGGTAATGAAATATGGAATCAAGGTACTGCACAGCCATGTAGCTGTCTGTCCTAATGCTAACCAAAGCAAAAGAACTTAACTCTGAACTTCTATAAAATATCACTAGTATTTTCCTAATTCAATTCCTTGGTCTTGGCTATAGTAACTCATGGCATTAGGCACAGTAAACCTTCACTTACAGAAATTACACCCAATGACACAGTACAGTTTTAATGCCCTCAGAATAAACGCCATCTTTTTCTTAAATTCATTTAATAATTTTCGTGACTGAGAAATATCTGCTGTTACATACTCCACAAGGCCAATTACCTGTGAATGTGTTTAATTCTGCAAGAGAACCATTCTTCTGTGGGTGGAAAGCAGAGGAAGACAGCCTACACAAAGCCAAATGTTAAGGGCCAACATACAGGTTAGCAGAGGATACGGGAAGAAACATTTTAAAATTTAAGGAAGAAGAAAGACAATATGAGAGATATTTAAAATAATAGTAAAGCAACAAAAAAAGGTAATAATTTTTCTGAGCATAAGCTAAGTTTTTTAGGCCTGAGTAAATAAATAAATACACCAAGAACACCAGAGTGAAATAAAAACACTAAGCAAACCAGCTGAGCGAGGTGAAATTGTACAAAGCATTGAAAACTAGTTTTATACAAGAAAATTATTAGGTCAAAATTTCTTGTCAATCTATACATATAAATATTTTGTCTAGTCCTTATGATTCACAGATGATCTGAATTGTTACCATTTGTGATAGATACAGAATAAGCAACTAAAGGACAAGAATCCAGTTAAAAATAACAGTACATTTTGGGGTTGCAAACAACCACTAGAAAGTGGCATCTCAGTGAACTCCCTCCAGAACAAATCTTTACTTGTATGTTCAACACAAGTATGGATGTGACGGATGAAGTACGGAGTGAACGAAAAATGCTCTATAAAGCTGCATTTATCCATGTTTTTGTTTTGTTGTGATTTCCTTCTTTGACTGCTACATATTCGAGGCAGAGATTATACATCTTCAATGTCATTTATATCTATTTTTCTGACATAATATTAAATCTGGACAGCATTTGGGCTTTCAGAAAAACATTCCATTTACAACCTACGCATAAAAAAAAGAAAAGCCCAAACAAAAGAAAATCAAATAGAAATATTGCAAATACTGACTTAAAATGCAACCCCTTGAAAATGTATAAAAGAGGTTTATTTTAATCTATAGTCTTCTTATTGTAATTTAGGTATCTCGCATTTAATGAAAGCACAATTACCAGCAAGTTCCAAGTGAACACATGGATATGAAATGCTCCGTAAAGCACTGAGGCTTTCCTTCAATGCATATTCTTATCATAACATACCACCATGCAGGTCCGTGATTTGGCTAGAGAGAGAGGTTTTCAAATGAGAACACCTGACAATATGGAACAGACCCTTTAGTTCAATGATACTTTTTCTGTGATGAGTGGTTTTGGTAAAGAAGTCACCCCACTAATAAATTTAAAGAAAGGGAGCTTCTCCGTTTGAATACTGACTTCAGAGACTATTTTATGTGAAAAGATCGCCCAAAAATGATTTGATGAGTTGTGCAGCCTAGCAAGCTGAATCAATGGGAGCACTATATTTAAACACAGTCTGAGAACTGGTTTTTTGCTGTCCTTCTCAAGCAAGTTTTCATGGTGTTCTCTTCAGCCTTAGTATAAAAGGGAAGAAAAGAAAGGAACAGACAAAATTCCCAAGGTTTTCAGATATTTTTCATGGTAACATTTCCATTTCTTCAATGGCCATTCACAACATACGTACTCTGCTTCTGTAATTCAGTGACTTATAATTGTGAATCTTATCTATGATGACATCTGGAATCAAAGAAAAAAAGTCTCTGTGTTAATAGGTACATTGTCAACTCTGTATTTTCAGTTGATTTCGAAGTGCAAGTAGAAGCAATCAAATTAACATGCTTTGGCATATGTCAACCCAATGCCCAACACAGACTTCTTTCAGGTTGTTCAGTAAACATTCCTAGTAGCTCTAACATATTTTCAAAAGGAATTCCTGTATGTAACTGGGTGATATCTGGCTCTTCAGAGGCTGCAGATGCATGTATCCTCTTGAGCATTAATTTGGCTGGGAGGTTGGAAATATCAACAGTTTATGGACTAAAGCACAAGAAGAACAAGAAAAAATCCTGTTTATAACAACACAGCAGCCATCAAACATTTGTTAATGTTCAGCAAAAGGCTCCCAAAGTTCATTAAAAATTATCTAAGCCTTTCTGCTCCTTTGTTGAGAAAAGGTATATTGCCTCTGTACGTAATGAGAAGCACGTACTGGACAGGGATTTTGCTATCATTAAATTCTTTCATGAAGAACAGCAGCATTGCCTCCGTCATGTCCTCAGTCTGAGGTTGCAAATTACTTGACCAATGGAATTTGCCTGACAAATGACACAATTAAGCTTTCACAGTACATCCCTGCTGTTATTTTCATTTTCTGTGCCTCTTTCTTGCTTCTCCTGTCACTCTTTCTCTGCAGCAACATTCAAATCTCAGTTCCTCACTGCGTTAGTTTCTCCATTATCCTAAACACTAGTAGGAAAATGTCGCACAGGAACGGACTTCAGATCTGAAAATAAAATAAGCGTATGGGCAAGGAGCTTATACTTGTGCTTTAGAGCCACCAAGGCCCACAAGATAAAACAAACTACATAAATAACGTTGCGTCACGCAAGCTGTACTAATGCACCATACCATCCATGAGGCTGGTGGATTAAATATTTACAGTGGTTATCTGTAGGATTTATTGGGGCAAACAGAAGCAGAAGTCAGAGAAGATCGTTTTAGAGCAAGAAGATTTGCTGGGTCTAACTTCAGGGAAGAGAACCAGGCTCTCTTTTGTCCACATGAGTCTCTACTGCCTGCTAGGGAAAACATTCAAAATATAAATCTTGCTCCCATACCTGCCTACCTAGCTGCACATGTTCATTTTACGAAAATACTCAACTCTATGCTTCTCATTTTGTCTGAATACAGGCCTTTTCTCTAATCAGAGATGAAAATAAGTAGCTGAAAAGAACGTCCTAAGGTCTAGAGAAGAGTCAAACACTTGAGTGTCACCTGAGTGAAAGGATTACCTTAAAGAACGGCTATGCAGTAAGTCAAGTGTGTACATATATTCTCTTTTCAATTCTTCTTCCTTATACAAATCCAATTTCTAGACATCTAAAACATGTGCAACTTCAGCTTGTGAGATCTCCCACTGACATCAATGTGCCTACAGTCACCATCGTGGTTGAGAAATTTTCTGAAATACACTGTTAACAAAAGCCATGAACTGAAGTATATCAAGAAAGTGCTTAGTTTTCCTTCATTCTGAAATAATGATTATCTCATTTTGATATAAATGGCTGAAAACAATATACAAAAGTAAGCAGTTCAATAATCACAAAAAAGGACAGAAGTAGTTCAGATAATTATGACCAAAATAATTATAAAATACTGGTGTTGCTATGTAGTGATGTAGTGATGACAGAGTGAAATTGGCTGAAATTATGACTAATTTGCACTTGTACTTGTACTGCTGAAATATAGAATTCAAGATCTTGATGCTGCTACTGTGAACCCCCGGGTTCTGGGAGATAGCCACTATCCTTAAGTAAGTTGCAGGACATCTGTTGGGTGACCATTTCCCAATTTTTGGCGTTCTGCTAGAACTGAACGACTTTTTTTTTTTTTTTTTTTTTT
>Ga0065711_1028846_pt1 | contig 38914 bp, 23 predicted proteins | sample Hoacrofraction12_FD_59098 | JGI IMG/M metagenome (GOLD analysis project Ga0065711, IMG submission 59098) | Hoatzin crop microbial communities from Cojedes, Venezuela - Epithelial fraction 12 v2 (version 2) | ecosystem: Host-associated > Birds > Digestive system > Esophagus > Crop | place...
GGAGTGTGGCCAGCAGGTCGAGGGAGGTTCTCCTTCCCCTCTACACTGCCCTGGTGAGGCCCCATCTGGAGTACTGTGTCCAGTTCTGGGCTCCCCAGTTCAAGAAAGAGATGGAACTACTGGAGAGAGTCCAGCGGAGAGCTAGGAGGATGATGAGGGGACTGGAACATCTGTCCTATGATGAAAGGCTGAGGGAGCTGGGCTAGTTTAGCCTGAAGAAGAGCAGGCTGAGAGGGGACCTTATAAATGCCTATAAATATCTTAAGGGTGGGTGTCAAGAAGATGGGGCCAGACTCTTGTCAGTGGTGCCCAGCGACAGGACAAGGGGCAACGGGCACAAACTGAAGCATAGGAAGTTCCATCTGAACATGAGGAAGAACTTCTTGACGGAGTGACGGAGCACTGCAAGAGGCTGTTGAGAGAGGTTGTGGAGTCTCCTTCTCTGGAGATATTCAAGACCCACCTGGACGCAGTCATGTGCAGTCATGTGCAGCCTACTGTAGGTGACCCTGCTTCGGCAGGGGGGTTGCACTAGATTATCTCCAGAGGTCCCTTCCAACCCTGACCATTCTGTGATTCTGTGATTTAACCACGTGATACCGTTTCTTACAGTATCCTGTGTTCATGATATACCCAAAAACATGGGAACAAAAGTCACACAAGTCTTCTCCCCCTGCATATGCATCCCTACACTTTTTGACTTCTTCACAAAACACTGCATGCAAACTAAGTATTTTAGAAAGAACCGGGGCCAGGGGGAGAGCTGCAGCACAGGAACTAATGGGGACCTAAGAAGGTTAAGAGTGAAGTCCCCAGCAGAGACATTGGTAACTGGGGATGAAAAAGTAATCAGTAGTGCTAGTAGACCTATATGTTATGTCGGTTGGACTCTAGAGGGAGACAAAAGGCATACCTGACATAAAGGCTTTGTGTATATTTACTGACAGCACAGACATTTAAATACTTAGGATTCCCAAGGTAAGCTCTTCTTTCTAGAAGGGTCTCTGCTACCTGCTGTTTTTCAGCTCATTTGCCTATTGGCCAGCTCCATCTCTTTTCTCCTCCCCTACTCTTATCCACACTGATATGAATGTAAGAACCACCTTGTGCTCCTCCATCCTCACAATTCAGCTCTTGAATTACTCCCTTCCCCTGCATGGAAGCTTTTAATACAGGCAGTAAGTCTGATGCATATTTTACATGCAGTTTGAGAACCAAAGAAAACATGTATTGCTTGCTATTTTTGAGGTTGTATTTAAAAAAAAAAAAAAAAGCAGTTCTAGGTGTTTTATCTTGAACCAAGCTGACAAGATTTCACTTAACTGGGTAGCTGAATACCAACTCAGCAATTCAGATCCTTGAAAATGGTGTTTAATTTATATAGAATTTAATTCTGAATATTTATCAAATATCTCTATCAGATTCTGCCTTTTAATATAATTGTGAAGTTAAAATAATATATACTGTATATAGTAGACCAAGAACTACACTTTACCTCTATCATGCATCGTGTCCTCTCCTGCTGGAACCGTTGTAGAAAAGGACCAACAAGGTGGTAAACGTAGAGTAACTGGAACTCTGTTTTCACTATGGGTATTAATACTTCTGTGAGGAACCTGTAGTATTTCAAGACACTTAGTACTTCATGATTCTATGATTCCACTGGATATTTGGTTTTTTACCCCTTCTGTCCCCTACCCCAAATTCTAGCCAAAACATCACATTTTCTCTCACAGCTTTGGGTCTTCATGTTAGAAAATACAATGTAGGTATGCAAATGTTAGTTATTTCAAAAATTAGTCATTTCAGTGAAGCTCTAGAACGTTTCCAGGCATTATCACTGGACTGGAACAGGGAACAATTCTAAGCTTAGCAGAACGTTACACACAGTCAAAAAGCTGTCCTCTAATGTTTTCACACTAGCATTAAATCAAGGTTCAGGTTTAATGGAGAGGAACACATCATACCACCTTCATTTTTGTCCAATATTTTAAGACTTAGTAAGTGAAGTCTGTTAGTTCTCTCATTAACATGGCACTGGGGAAAGTCTAATCAACTGTTTCATGCAGTCATATTTTTCACTTGCTTTAATGATTAAGCGGACCACTACCACACCCTTCAGTGAGCAAAGTATCTCAACTCACAGCTAGAGGGTGCTTGCTAGAATTAAGGATACATTTACTGATTACAGTCGATGCTTTAGGAATATTCTACAGTCAATGGTTTAAGAAACATTGAAATCAATAAAAGCATAAAAGCTAATGAAGATAAAAAAGAATCATTAAAGGCAGTCACACTCTAGATGAAAGCTCTGAAGCATATAGATAACAAGAATGATGTCAGTCGAAGAGGCAGCTGGAAAAAAAACTTGTGATCTACCTGGTAAGTTTTGGAGCTCCCCTGTACACATATGCTGGTATAAGTGCTACAGATACAGCTTTGTTATCTACAATATGCATGCAATTTAAAAGACAATTTAAATCACCAAATATCACTACACCTACTTAGGAATGAGAGAAAGCTGTCCAATGCTAGAATGATGCCAGACAGCATGTGCCAAAGCCAAGGTGTAGCTACAACTCATCTCGGAATAAGACTGGTGACATGCTGTGAAGTCAAACAGCTGGAACGGGTAACCAACCCACTCTGTCTCTGATGTCAAGCTGGGACTGTTGATAACGCTCACAATGCGATCATGGAGCACAATCCAGTATGGCTCCTGCAAAAAACAAAGAGTTGGCAATGCTTCTGAAAAGAACACCATCCAAGACAATGCTTCCTCATCTCCTTCTACTATCACTGCATTTCTAAAATGTTTTCAACTACATGGCAGCTTATAGCCCTGTCTGACAAACACGAAAATTCAGAAGCACAATACAGAAAGCATCCATGTCAGTGGATGTGGCAAACTCGAGGGTGTGGCATTATCAAGACATATTTCACCAATTTAATTATTTAGCTAGTAAATATAAAGGTCTCCAAAAGCAGCAGAGCAGAGGCAAAAAGCCTTAATGGAAGGAGACTGAGAATTTTCTGAGTGTTCTCAGTACAGGCACAAGCAGACCCAAAATCCAAGATGGAAACAAGAAACAAAAACAGGTAAAAAAGTCAAACAGATGAAGATGCAGGGAGATGGAACAGGAAGAATAGAAAGAAGCATAAAAATATATAAGGATTTAACCCATGTTGGCTTTCTTCCAAGAAAAGGAACCATTTTATTGGGGAAGAGAAGTCGCAAGGAAAGGATAACCACTGCACATATAAGCAACAGGTAAGCAAGATCAAAATTATTCAGGCAGTCCTGGTCAGGTATGAAGTGTCATTGTATTTAGAAGAACAAAATGTCTACTGATATTTGAGCTCTAATACTGCATATATTTGCTTTTGCAGTTTGAGGCACATTTCATTTACGTGGTTTAAGAGATACAGGATGTGCGAGTGCAAGCATTAATAGAAAATTAGCTTTGCATCAGAACCCTTACAGACCTTATTTCATAGTTCCAGTTCTCCATTGATACTACACACACGGCATTTAACTATGTTTTTAAATAGGAATGATATACTTCTTTTCACCCTACCCTCAAAACATAACAGAAAAACAGAAAACCTGGTCATTTTTCCCATGCTGGAGGAAGAGATCTTTCTCAAACACGCAAGTAGCCTTCTGAACAGCTCTCTGTGGAATCTACGGATGTTGGCTATCACATTGCAAACTGCATATTTTTTTTACAACATACAACAGAAAGACAATAAACCTTACATTGAAGAAGATATTTTTTTATTTTAAAATACAACATATTGACTCACTGGTAAGGCTGTGATTATCAGTCCAATTGCATTCATCCAAGCTGTGATATTCTCTCTAGGCACCAGGGGCTGACTGGGAACAGAGAAAAAGAAAACTGAAGCTCTGAAATCCACACCTGCAATTTGTGCTTCTAGTGCATCTAAAGACAAGGTATACTCATGCAGAGAATATTTCTCCATTTGAGGGAACTATACACGTATAGTGTATTTAGGAGAGGCAACAGATGGTATAAATGCCATTGTGATGTTGCTTGCAAAACTTTATTCAGGCCTAATTTCGTGTTAGTAGATTCAAAGGCTGTTATCACACTGTTCTTCCTACCGAACAGGCTTCCTTGCTTAACAGTTACTTGTCCCTATGGACTCCTTCCCTCCATGTGCCCCAAACAGAGCTAACAACAATACATTACGAAGATGACTGAGGGTGAAAACAAATCATTTGTTTGTCATTACTCAAAGATGAAACAGGAATCACTGCAAGAATACTAGGTGCTTTCTTTCACTTCAGTTCTTTTATCAGTGGCTGAGCAAGGAACAGCACTATAGGTCAGACTTAATGCATCACAACAAAAGGCTAGCCTTGGCGCACCACTCTCTTTCAAAGTACTTCTGATTTTACATTAGTATCAGAAGGATTCAGAGTCCTGCCGAATACCTCTTGCCCCTTTCTTTGTGTTCAAAGATACTGTGATATTAACTGATGAAATGTCCTCCTCCCAGGACAGCTGAAAGGAGAACAGACTTTTTTCCAGCTTCTGTGCCGCTGAACCCCCCCGGGACAAGTTCTTTGCCTGTGCGAGGTCTTCCCTCTGTCTTTTAAGCAGATCATGCTGAGTCAACTGTTCCTGAAGCACACACAGTCCACTACAGCACAGAAACCCAACACATGATTTTTCTGATTGATTCCTACAGCACTTTATATATAAAACACTTTATATATAAAATTTAAAGTATTCATGCTTAACTACAAATTTATAAAAACCTAGAAAATTAGTACCACATACCACCGTAGCAATCTGCTAATTATGTAGTATATATTGCAGGAAACAATTTCAGAGAGCCAACATACCTCTTCAGCACAACATTCAGTAGTGCGTTGCCCACATCCTTCCCTGGAACAGCCAGAGCCATGAGCTCAACACAAGTAACATGGAGAGCATGGGCAGCTGGGTTAGGAAACTCATTGAATCTCCAGTCACAATTTGGAAATGGACCAGGTGATTTGCCTGCCATAGGTGACAATGATTAAGGAAAAAAGCTGTCCCCAACAGAGACTAGTGTAAGGAGCATGCTGCTTAAAGCTATATGTATATACCACACTTCGTAAGTTGAATTAAAATGAAAGATAAGCTGCTAAGAACAAATAAAACAACCACATTTCATAAAAATAAGACACATGGACAAAAGTATGAATATAAGGCAATGATACCACTGAAGGACTGTATGAATAAAGAGCTATAAATACACTACACACACAAGGTCATGCAGAGGATAAATTTCCCTGATTAAGAGGTGAAGCAAAATACCAGCAACCATCTCATTCACCATCTGCTTCCAAGACAAGATGATGAAAATCACAAGAATTTTCTGCTCTGCATAATCTGAAACTGTTAATTTGCTTCAGTGTAAGATCTTCTACCAGACTTCTAGGGTGACAGTTCACGCAAAACGAGCACCTGCTTTGTCTCTGAAAATATTCCACTTACCCAACCAAGACTAACTCATTTGAGCTACGTATGGAAAAGATCTCTGAACACACTGTTAACATTTGCATAACAGGGGTTTATATAGTTTTAGCTTTCTTTAGAGAGATTTAGAATCAAAGAATCTAACAAACGTCTTTCAAGTTACACATAAAAGAAAGGCAAATTCAGGAAGAGGAGTGAAAGAAGACACATAACATCCACAAAATTGGTCAACTCCCATAAAGCTGACCCAGAAAGACAATGACATCCAGGGAGAGTCCACTAGTGCTATTGTCTAGAACACAGCTGCATGGGTTTGCCAGCTATTTCCATGGAAATCTTAATCAGCTGTAGTCACAACTGTAAAAACTAACAAAAGGCAGCAATTTACAAAATGCAGGTTTGTGGTAAAAACCTAACTTCTATTTTTTCCCTCCTAAAAACTAGATTCTCAGCAGCTGCTAACAGCACATACTTTATTCTTAGTAATAATGATAATGGCATTAGAAAAAAGTAATCTAATTTTCTACTTCTTTTTCTTAAAACAGTCACGCTTTGTATCCAGCTGATTTCATGTGGCAATTAGAATTCAATTCGGAATGCATAAACATCAGTATTTGTATTTATAAGTAATGCATTAAACAGTGAAACAGCCGTACTGTACTTTGTTTTCACCTTATCTTTCAAATGTCTTTACCAAGGCAGCTCAGTCCCTCTGTAGAGTAATAAAAAAGTACATTGAAGTAAACTAATATGAATTTAGACCAATATATGCAGCTAAATAAAGACTCTGAGCTTTATTTCATATCTGAATAGATGGAAATTGAACTTTGTATTTTGATGAAATGAAGCTCTAAGACATTGGCACAGCTTAATGCAAACTTTAAGAAGGATATTGTCTACTAGTCTTCCAATGAGCTTGCAATAGTAAGTGTCATCAGGAACCCATGGATTCTCTTCTCGGGGATTCATAGCACATTTGAGATAAGTATCACTTAGACACCAGCCTAGTGGGCGATTATCTTTGAGAGAGCCAATTATGGCATGAACAAGTTTTCTCTTGAGGTTTGTGCGCTCTCTGAGATGCGTCTCATAATAGTGAAGAGTGTTGTACAGGTAAGTCACTGGACGGTCTGCCAAGAAGAAAAGTAAAACAAAAAAAAACAGAAATAACTTCTAGCATCACCACTATGTTTATGGTGGCAAACACAAAATTAAAATCAAGAGCTCTACAAGACTAAGTCATATGTATGTAAAACAGTGCACATGGAACTGATTCGCATTCTTTATTTCACTACACTCTACAACTCTGATTTTCCTTTGCCTTGTACATATACTTCAATGTGTGTGCAGAAGGGCAGAAGTCAAGCAAAGAAAGTCAGTATAACTAACAGTTCATATCTTAATGATAATATTAATATACTTGTAAATAAACTACCTAAACCATCACTTAGTATAAAAGGTATTAAATAGGAAAAATACGGGCATGAAGTCACAGTACAGAAAGAATATTGTAAATTGTCTGGGCATAACACAGCAATGACGTATAAAAAAAACTTACTATAAAAGTGCAGTTATAAAAGTGTTGAAAAAATCAGGTTTAGGAATCTGAATCTTAATCAAGGATAGATTGAGGAACTGCTTTTGAGCTGCTTCAGTCTTGGTAACAGAAAGTTTGTCAGGACACAGGTCCAAGTACTTACTACTAGAAGAGACTGAAAAGCAAAGGGGTGAAGGAAGCATGAATTAGCAAGAGCTACCTGAAGCAAGTTCACTGTTAGTAAGCTGAAATTCACTAAATAGGGATTGTACTTCTCTGTGGAAATGTACACAGGGCTTACAGAATAGGAAAGGATACACTGCTGTGCTAGTAGATGAAAATTATGAATGAAGGTGTGAAGGAGAACAGAATGATCGGAACAGGAATAAAGGCCTGGATTCACAGACAACTTACCATGGAATTTGTATAAACCTCCCAGATGATCCAATAAAGTTTCTAGTGATTTGGACACTGGAAGCAATTCCAGAAACCTATGGATTACAATGTCAAACACTGGCAGAAAGCGCAGGCATACATTTCCAAAATAAATTGGTAGGTACTGGGGCTGGATCTGAACTGGAGGATTAACTTGCTCTGCCAAGCCTTCAAAATACAGCTTTTCAGGGTATTTCTGGAAGGAAAGAAATGCAACAAAATCAAAAGGTGTTTCCTTAAAAGCAGCGCATTAAACATTCATAATCTACATTGCTGTCATGATCACATATGAATGCACTAAGATGATCTCACTGTTAAGCTAACAGAAGAAAATTCAACTCTGAGTGAAATTATTTAGTTATTAGACTAGTAGATAGCAATTTCTTCAGAAAAAAACAAACCAAAAAGTTTCACCACCACTCAGAGTGGGCATAAGAGAACATTAAACATCCTAAGGCAAAGCTGAAAGCAGCCAGCGCTTGTATGTCCCTTGTCAAGTATTTTAAGAGAAAACCTAGGGGAAATCAGCACTACTGAAAGTTTCTGCATCATACATTGCATCAGAACACTAGAAATAATATGCATGTAATAACTCACTGGGAAAGAACTGGAGTGTACTCAAATATCAGATGAGTACAGCTGAAGCCTGAGGTTATAGTGCTTTGCCCATGATAACTGAAATTGCTATATGCTGGATTGCGTCTAAGAGCTGTGCAGCCATGTCAGAGCACTTCCCAGCCCAATATAATTTGCTTCCTACAGCATCACAGAATGTTAGGGGTTGGAAGGGACCTCTATGGGTCATCTGGTTTTGGATATCTCCAGAGAAGGAGAATTCACAGCCTCTCTCAACAGCCTCTTGCAGTGGTCCGCCACCCTCAGAGGGAAGAAGTTCTTCCTCATGTTCAGACAGAACTTCCTATGCTTCAGTTTGTGCCCATTGCCCCTTGTCCTGTCACTGGGCACCACTGAAAATAGTTTGGCCCCATCCTCCCGACACCCACCCTTAAGATATTTATAGGCTTTTATAAGGTCCCCTCTCAGCCTTCTCTTCTTCAGGCTAAACTAGCCCAGCTCCCTCAGCCTTTCATCATAGGACAGATGCTCCAGTCCCCTCATCATCCTCATAGCTCTCCGCTGGACTCTCTCCAGTAGCTCTTCATCTTTCTTGAATTGGGGAGCCCAGAACTGGACACAGTACTCCAGATGGGGCCTCACTAGGGCAGAGAAGAGGGGGAGGAGAGCCTCCCTCCACCTGCTGGCCACACTCCTCCTAATGTACCCCAGGATCCCACTGGCCATCTTGGCAGCCAGGGCACACTGCTGGCTCATGGTTAACCTGTCATCCACCAGGACACCCAGGTCCCTCTCCACAGACCTGCTGTCCAGCAGGTCAGTCCCAAGCCTGTACTGGTGCATGGGGTTGTTCCTCCCCAGGTGCAGGACCCTGCACTTGCCCTCGTTGAACTTCATCAAGTTCCCCTCTGCCCAACTCTCCAGCCTATCCAGGTCACGCTGAATGGCAGCACAGCCTTCCGGTGTGTCTACCACTCCTCCCAGTTTGGTGTCATCAGCAAACTTGCTGAGGGTACACTCTAACTCTTCGTCCAAGTCATTGATGAAGAAGTTAAACAAGACTGGGCCCAGTACCGACCCCTGAGGGACACCACTAGTTTCAAGCCTCCAACTAGACTCAGTGCCGCTGATGACAACCCTCCGAGTTCTGCCACTCAGCCAGTTCTTAATCTACCTCACTGACCACTCATCCAGCTCATACTTCCTGAGCTTCCCTAGGAGGATGTTATGGGACACAGGGTCGAAAGCCTTGCTGAAATCTAGGTTGACAACATCCACGGCTCTCCCTTCATCCTCCTAGCCAGTCATGCCATTGCAGAAAGTTATCAGATTGGTCAAGCATGATTTCCGCTTGGTGAATCCATGTTGACTACTCCTGATAACCTTCTTTTCCTCCACTTGCTTAATGATGACATCCAGAATGAGTTGCTCCATCAGCCTTCCAGGGATGGAGGTGAGGCTGACCGGCCTGTTGTTCCCTGGGTCCTCCTTCTTGCCCTTTTTGAAGATTGGAGTGACACTGGCTTTTCTCCAGTCCACAGGCACCTTACCTTTCCTCCTGGACCTTTTCCCTGCTACCCTTGCACTTGTAGTCACTGTTAACGACACTGTACAGGTAAAACAGAGGGCCAATACAGATGAAATAGCTTCTGTATCAGAACTAGATTGTATGTGTTTAGCCACATGAGAGTTTGTTTGGGTCTAGTTCATCTCAGTGTTGATTTATCTTTTGACAGAACACTCCATTAGTACATCCTTTCTAGCCAGCAGAAGCCACTATGTTTACAGCAGCATTAAAATCTCAGCAATTCCCTTCCCTAGTGTGTCAGGATATCATGTTCTTGCCACACAGGAGATGGAAGAAACTTTAATAATCAGGAGAAAACATAGGTTTAACTATTGTTTTATTCATAAAACACCAGAAGGAAATACCTTCTCCCTGATGCACAAAAACTCTATATGAATTTCAGTAAAACCAAGATTTTAAAATGATTGGATTTAGATGAGTAAGAATGAATTTCCAACCAACTCTTTAGCTGCTTCTATCTTTGAATATCCTTGCATTATAATTTTAACGTTATTACATAAACATAGTGATTTATTTTTTTTTTAGACTAACCCAAATAAATTACGACTTACTAATTAACTCCAAAAACTGACAGAGCTGTCCTGTCATTTACAGGATATAAGACTCTCTGGCTGATCTCAACTCCACAGAAAGTATTACAATAAAAGAATTTTACCAGCTTTGATACCTTGTGATAGCTCATATGCTTAGTATGCCAGTCATTCTGCAGCCAGTGCTCCGGAGAATTCTCCTTCACAAAATCACTCACTCTGTTTCTGAAATCGTTAGGCTTCAGTAAGAGTAACTGAATTATGAAGTAACAGACTTGAGCTTCATTTCCTTCATGACTACGCATAGCCTTAAACAACACGGATCAGAAAACATGGAATTACAGTTGACGTTGCTGTCTGCTTTGTAACTCCTAAACATTGGCTAGCAAATTTCACCGCGCATTAGGTACATCTGCACACGAATTCACACTGAACATATGGTCTTTCAACTCTGATTTTCAAGTGAAGACACAGAACAGAGGCAGGCTCAATCACCTCCTGTGTAAAGTACCCACCACATTTTTTATTCCATTGGCAGAAAGTCTTACAAACTCCCCAGTGACAGCACATTCTCCAAGAATTCTAACTCCCTCTTAGCTGCCAGTTCTTTCATTGAAAATAACCAACTAATGAAAATGAAGTTAAGACTGCCTCAAACATCTGGCCACTCTGACATGTTTGGATTTCAGTTTGAAAACCAAACTAAAATTCAAACAACCAGCTTTACATTAAGATGAGATTTTAAAATATAAGTAAAGGATAATTACTGAAAAAAAATTCAATTCTCTCTAGGTGAGTTCTGCTTTATTTTGTATGTAGAATAACCTGGAAAGACAGAGGATGCCATTTCTCTCCTACTCTTCTGATGAAACAGGATGAATTCTAAGCAAAGAAAGCATACTTTAATGGGTACAAGATTTTCCCATTGCTTCTGAATCATGGCATGCTATCCCCCTTCTACCTTTTCAGGCTGCAGAAATAATTGCACAGCTCTGAGGTCAGAGACCCAAAGCAGTAATAACAACATTTAATAACACTAATTCAATGGCTGCCATTAAATAACCATTAAAAGCTTTCCCTAAAGATTCAGAGAATTGTAAGACTGAGTTTTATGTTGCTTACAGAACTAATCTATTATTTTACTTCAGTACTGGGTTAGCAACTAGTCACTGTTTAAAACCAATGTGTTTTAAAAAGCTTGCTCCTACAAAACTGACTTGGAAAGCAAACTGCATAAAGAACTGGGATCTTATCTTCTAAGGCAATGCTTACCAGACACAGTATCAACCTATCCAGTGTTACAATGTTGTATTTCCACACCATGTCATTGAGAATCTCAATACATTTATTGAGCTGCTGGCCTCCTGCAGAGGTAGAGAACTCATACACCAAGAAATCTGCAAATGTCCTCACATGTGCCACCAGAGCTCTGGCCCCAATTCTTTCTAATACTCTAGCAGGGAAGAAGAAAAGAAAAAAAAAAAAAAGCAACAATCAATTGTTACTGTTCTTAATGCATTTTTAACTGGTCTATTTTCTAAGAGTTACTGGGTTTTAACATAATCGTCTTTTGAAGCAAAAAAAAGACAAAAAACCTCCCTTTATTAAATAAACTAAAGAAAAGCCCAAAGTAAAGCAAAAAATCCCTAGAGCAATGGAATTCCAAAGTCTGGACACTAATTGAAAGAAATACCAGTTCTCATGTGCAGTATTCTGCCCAGAATCCATGCTTTAGTTCTGCATTTTTAGTTACACACCTCTTAGGACCATCTTCTGCAACACAACTTCATTTTCCTGGAGTATGCATTTTAATATAACCACTGCATTAAAATATTGGTATTTCCTCATTGCACAGAAGAGTAACACATGCTATCATAAATACTGTTTCAACAGACCTAGGAAGGACTGAAAAGAAAGAATCTATTTTTCACAGCTGGAGCTGATGCTGTTACTATTGAGAACAAGTAACAAAAATGTAGGACTACTACCTCTATAAATAAACATTTATTTTTTTCCTAAAATATATTTGGCCCTTACTGATATATAAAGGCTAAGTAAATAAATGTTTTATATTTTCTGTTTACCATTTCAGATTGACCGAAACACTGCCATTACAAGTAAACTACTAAATTCAAACACCTCACATCCTTGTGTCTTACCAGGAAGAATATGCATTGCAGACCACTGTGTGGTGTAACCAATCTTCAACACTGCACAATTATTACGATATGCTTATTAATACCTAGCTCCACTCCTTTTTTCCATGCTCTGCATTAATAAAAGAAGTACAAATCAAGCTGTTACATGCACAAGGCCTATATCCTCAGAACTGAGAATATTGCTGCGATAAATTTGAAATTGCACATCATTTCAGCTCACCTGTAGCCAATTTGATTAATGTGATCGGTCTCTAACAACATCTTCCACAGGAGACAAAGGAAAAGTGTGGCTGAACCTTGTACAGAGAAGTGTGCGATTATCTCATTCTCATTGGTCATAGACTTCCACTTTCGGTATTCTTCTTCCACATTCTTCTTCAAGTTAAAACGGCTTTCCTGAGGTACGTTATTCTGCTTGAAGAACACCTGAAATAAAGTAGGCTTTGCTGTGACTGAAAGCCTAGAATAAAACAACTGAACAGGCAAACTTTTGCCCGACTTAGCACCTTACGAGTTCCCACTTCCTCGTACAATACACACCCACTAGGCAGGGTGGTTGCTTCACCGTGACACCACAGTGACCGTTTTGTCACTAACAAAGCTATGTGACAAACTGCCACAAGAAATTAGGCTTCTCCAACTTATTTTCATTTAATTGTTTGATTTTTAAAAGACCTGATTTACCTTTTACCGGAAGTACCAGTTGGCCAAACTTGGCCTTAGAATACTCCAGGAGAAGCCAATGCATTTCTGAAGAAATAGCAATGTTACAATCACGCTGCATTCTTTAGCAATTTGAGATTAATGTAGTCTGGACAGGGGAACACTCTCACCAACTAGCAAAAGGCAAAGGATCTTGTTAAGAAAGTAAATTCTCTATATTTCCAACCACAAAATCAATAGTTTGAAACTATTACCTGCAGAGGAGCTGGAAAACAGCTTAGTGTGTGTGATGCCCAGTTATGTGGAGTAAAACTCATGATAGTCTGCAATATATCCTTGCACCAAGTTCCCTGAATTGAATCAGAGCCTGTGAAAAAGTCTAGAAAATGGATTGATGATATTAGAATTTCACACAAAAACCTACTTTTTATTGTCTTCTTTTGCAGCCACATGCATCAAGGCTTTGCTAGTTCAACAGGGTTTCCTTTTTGGCCAACTTCTCCCATCCCCTTTCTTTGAATCTTATTTACTCTATCGAACAAGCTGGATATTATATTTTTTATGCTATGAACAATAACAAAATTATTTTTAGATTTTAAGCTAAAAATAAAGCAATCAATTATTTTAAGATTTTATGTTTAATTTCCTGTAACGACAGTAAGACAAGCTTTTGCTGATTAACTGACTGCACTTTAAAAAAAGATCCTGAGGAAGATAATGATGATGAAATTGCCAGAGGCCATTTCATATTGCTTTAAAAAGACTGCTCAGCAGTACCTTTCCCAATTAAGCTGTAGAAATAAAACACAAGCCTCATCCCCCCAAACCCAGTGTTGATTTAACAATAAAAGTTGAGCGCAGGTTAAAAAAAAATAAATAGCATAAAGATGCCCTTTCCCTTTCAAATCACCTCCACCATTTTCTGTGAAATTAGCTGTTCTAACTTGCAGCAAGTCTCCAGACTACAACCATAAAAAACAAGACGGAGAAAACATCCCCCTCCAAGCTAACAAAAACCTGACCCATGTCATTGCACATTGTTAAAATATTCAAACACACAATAAAAGCTTTCCCCTCTTCCTTCCCCAAGAAAGCAAACCCAAAACACACACTACGTTTTCTCAAAGGTAAGCTGTAGAGGGGGTGGCTTCCACATGAGCAACATATTTGCTGTGAACATTCCATGTTTTGTTTTGTTTTTTTTAATGACATGTATTAGTAATCAATCCAAACATTCAAGTTTAAAATAATGAAACTGGAAACAAGACAGAAAAAAAAAAATCACACTGTATCTCTGTATAAAAATAAACTTTTAAACAATGTCTGATTTCGCTACTGCTTTAATAATGGCTTTTTGCCTAAAAACAGGTAGTTGGAAATTAAAGCTATACATTTTTTCAAAACCAGAAACATACTGGATATGTTTTATGACTGGGTCATTTCCATGTTATTCTATTAAACCGTATTTTAGAGAAATGGCTTGACAGCAGCTTTCACTTCGATGTTATCTCACAGTACTGCTATTACCTGTCACATGTGTTGCTCTCGCTAGGGTTAAGATCAAAGCCCTGTTGAGTTCTTCTGATTCTGCTGAAAGAACTGTTTTGGGATCACTGAGGAATCGTGTAAACTGTGGTTGGACTTCTGAGCTGCCCAAAGCTGTGATTAGCCTTAGAGCAGTACTTTCAACACTGAAAGAAGGAAACAGTCCAGTTAGCAAATAATGCTTACACTGCTGCTTCTAAGATTCAAAAAATACCAATTTTTTGTCCATTTTCTGCTTCAAATAATACAGGAACCTTTGTTTTGAAAGTGATGTTCTTAACCTTTTGGAAAAGTTGGCTTTTTCCACTGTTTAACAAATTTCAGTCAACTACTTAAGTACTTTGTTTTCAAATAAAGCTCTCAAAGGTTGATTTAGTGAAAATTCCAGATGCAGCATGCCCCTAAAAAAGAGCCCCAAATCTTTCCAATTTAGAGCCACTCCCTTTTGCTATCTTTTCAACATCTTTGTCTAAACAAGGATACATAGATAAATAAATACATGCAAAGACAGAACAAACAATGCAAGAATGGATGGGAAATTTTAAACCTAGCTGTCACCCTGAAGCAGACAGCACTAAATTGTCCTTACTAAAGCAATGAAGCAGTACTGCTTTTGATTCAAAGCACTTTACTTTCCAGTGATCTGGTTGGATGCGCTGTTCACACCAGGTAGTTTGAAGTGATTTAAAATACTTTTATAATGTTGTGTCTTTGAAATGCCAAAGCCATAGGTTAGTTTACTCCAATCTAGTTGCATGCAATGCTTATCAAAAGCGACTGATTAACATCCATACTTCACAGGCCAAGATGACAAAACAAGACTTAGGTGAATAAAACAAGCAAGACCTCGAATTTAAGACGAAACTTGTTTTCACTTGTTCTCTTTATTCTTGATCAAGGACAAGTGAGCAATCTGAATTTGGACTAAGAAATTACTGTGTAATCAGACTTCCTTGATACAAACTGATAATGGTGAGATCGCTCTGTCTCCCTCACCTACCCCAACAAGAAGTTCTACTCTAAGAGCGAATGGACACTCTTTTCCCCAACTTTCCTACAACAAATCCCAGACTCTATACACAAACTGAATCTCATACCCTTCAACTTTGTTAACAGTAAGTTCAACTCAAAGCTTTTCCCTAGAATTATCTGCATATCAACTCTAGAGTTTCTTTAACCAGCTTTTCTGTCTTTCTTGTGTCCAAATTAGCCACTGTTTTACAGGTGGTTTACGTTGACATAAGATGCACACCATACAATGAAAGCAACACTTTTTTCTCCACTCGGGTTCACGTGCAGCCACCACAGCCTTGTGGCAACTCCTTTACAGCTGCAGGATGAATCAGATTAGTTTTGAGTCAGACCAGAGAAATAACTTCACTAAAAAATTAAGCAGAACCAACTTAACTCTTGTAACGGAATTAAACAACCTGTACAGGAGTAAGCAAGCGCAGTCCCACTGGTAGACAAGTCAACCACTGTGACTACAAGTAGCAGGCACTGCCCTTCATTTCCAGTGCGAGAAGCTCCACAGTTGCCCAACACGTCCTGACATGACGGTTCCAGCGCTCTTTCCTGTGCTTTGACCTGTGATACTGCTACCATGTCTGTGCGAGAGGCTGCCTCATGCAACTCTGCAGAGAACTACTACCATCTAACTGCATTTCTGAAACACGACTTGCTGAGGTACCGCAAAACAATTTAGCCACAGAACTAAGAGCAGGAAGTACTCATGTCCCATTTAAAACATGGTTGTCATGCAGCTTTCAACATATGATGAAGGAGGAATCCAAGATTACAGTTGAATATGGTAACCATCACTCACCACAGATGAAGCTGGTTCTGATTAGTCTGTGGCACAGCAGCCAAGGAGTGAAGATGGCTGAGCAGCTGGACTCTGTAATGAGGCTGGATGTGATGCATCCGATAGCTAAACATTTCTAGCAGAGTGTGCAAAATTCCCCATGCGTGAGATTTGAACACTGTTGGCAGGAGCTGACCTTATGAAAGAGAGTTTGTAACGTAAGTTTTCCAAGCGATTAGACTTCAAAATACAACTACAGAGTACACTGTGGATAGATGGTTATATTTAGTTGCAAGAAAGATATTTGATTTGAAAATTTTATTACCTCCAAAGAGTGCGTGTGCAAGCACTGTCTGAAGATGCTGTAACTGCGTAGAGCTCAATAATCTTTTGAATGAATATATACAGCAGACATGCAAATTATTTTAACAAGTGCAATTAAATATCATTTGCATCTAATTAAGTAACATTGCTTACGATTTTCCATTTAGCGTATTTTTGCACAACGCAACGTAACTAAGAAGGCCCTGACCACACAAGTGATTACATAAAGGGACAGCAGCACACTCATCTAAAATTTACTGCAGCACTAGGATAACTATTACAATTTCTTTTATATTAAAATAGTTCATATATGTAGTCAACATGCTGCATCATTATATTTTCCTTTTTACTATGGTCTCTAGCTGCTCTTAAAAGAAAATGCTACTGAACACAAAGAAGGGGAGAGAAAAAAAAAAGGTTTTCTTTCTTACTGATGAAGCCTTTGATGCCCAAGGATTCTATCTCCATATAAACCAACAGGCGACTATAGGTTTCCACAAGAGCAGGAGCCAAGGCCACACTAGATTTTGCATGAGCCAACTTAATTACCCTTGTAGCTATGCTATGAATCAGACTGAGGAAAGAGAGAAAGTATTTTTCAATCAACAACAAGAACTTCAAAGTTAAGAAATTTATTAAGTAAATTAGCAGATCTATACATGACATGTCCAGACACAGGAAAGCCTGCCTGATGATAATTAATTATAGGTTAAAAAAGAAAAAGGTAGCTGCATACTGTACCTCATTTTGGCGTGAACTGTGAGTGAGTCCAAGAGGTTCATTGGCAGTGGGGTAATAGACCCTGATGCCATGCAATTAGTTCCTGGAAGAGATATCCTCATGTTGCCATTTCCATAAATAGTCTCTACTAGTACGCCCATTGGCAAAGTGAAACACTCTGAATTGGTTGAATAAGCATTGCACAACAAGGCAATCTTGTAGTCATTCATCTGTAAGCTTTTATTTCTTAAACTCTGTTGCAAAAACCTGCATGCCAAAGAGATTAAACTTTAAGTAGAAAGAAACAAGCAGAAGAATATACATGCATTCCAGGATTACAGCCACAATAACCCCAGTCAAAAATCCATTGTAAAATAGTAAACCCAAAATATTCATTAATTGCACCACATCAAAATAACTACATCTTATGCCACAGTTTCACTGTGTTATGATTTTCCTATATCAGAGAAACACCTCAACAGAATAATACACTTTAAAAATCACCTTTCTAGACAAAACATAACCCAATGTACTGCTTATCCACTTTCCAAATCACAGCATAATAAACCAAAATAGTCAATTTGCTTATCAATAAAAAGATCTGTTATTCTGAGATGTAATATATTTCCATTAGCTATATAATAACAGCATTTCACTTTTTAAGAAATATTTGACTCTGAGCTCTTTCTTAGTCCTGCTTCACTCCTTTGATAACCCTTACACAACATCCCATTGCATAATACTTTCTGAATACAGACTTAGAGTTTCCTGTTCCATTACATCTAGAGACAAATCAAAACATAACAAAACCCCCAAAACTCACTCATGGTGAAGTTTAAGAGAATGAGGAATGGGAATCTGTAACTTGGAGTTGTCACTATGTGCCTTCCGATTCAGATGAATCCAAATACAGGTCATTGCAAAAGCATGAGTTGACTGGGGTTTGTTAATATCAGGTACAGGAATACACTAAAGAAGGAACACATGAATGTGACACATTGCATGTATTAATGTACAGAAAACCAACTTAGACGGCCAGCATTCACAAGGTCAAGTTTTTACTTTTCTGACTTGCAACACCATAAGCAACATTTTTAAAAAACAGATTCTACCCTCATGTGTGTATGCAATTTTAAATCAAGAGCTCTGGAAGACACCTAGACCTCAGTAATTATTCTGAAGAAACAAAACAAAACAAAACAAATAATCTAAGACCTCAGCAAATGCAAGTTCATGCTTAGAATATACAAATTCAAGACATACATAGTTACTATGCATATACTCTTACTCCCAGCCTCCCACTTACACATTACGCAGGAATCAGTTGTGGTATTTGCTTGCATAGTAGGCACTCAGTGGTTCATCAATATTTTCTGAAAAATCTAGCTTGTCTAGCATCACCATTATACTTAAAGATTAATACCTTTCCTATGAAAAGGAACAGATACACCTCAAAAATCAAAAGGTTTTGGCTATGGACTTGGGTATATTACTGTCATTGGAAAAGGCACTCTGGCTCTCTCCTTTGGCCAACATCTGCATTTCTTTCCCTTTGGTACAGTTACTACTGCACAAGCACCAATGATAGGACAAGAGAGACAACAGCAACACCTGATCAAGGGGAGAATATAGACAGACTCTCTTAAGAGCAACAGCTGCAGAGAACAGTTAAATTGCATCCTTAGAAATGCTCTGGTCCCACAAACACCTTAAACAAGCGTAACTCAGAGCCCATAGTCCCGTCACTCTTCCCACATTTTGTGCTGACAAAAGCAACTGCAAGCTCATGAAACAACTTGTACTGAAGAATTTCTGTGGGTCAAAACTAACTCAAGAGGTGGGAAAATTCGTATGTATCAGTTTGGTACAGCACATATTTGTGCTCACATATCTACTGACCCAAAATAGAAGGCACTATGACAAGAGCAAGCAATCAGGACTTCATGCTGACAAGGCTGTCACCGTGGAAGTTCAAGAACTTCTCCTAACTCCCCCTTCCTCAGGAACCTTCATTCTAGAGGAACGTACAAAGCAAGACTAGGACGTGATTTACTACCGCAGAATGAATTTTAAGTAGTCACCAATATAATACAAATTTGAAGTGTCTTGTTCAGTTCTTTGGACCTGAAAGTGTCTCTCAGTGTATTATTATATTACAGCCCAGAAGTAACAATGAAACTCCACAACATTATTCCTTAGTAGTATCCTCAGTACTTTAACAAACTCCTCAAAATCTCAGTCAAAACAAAGTCAATGAAGAGATGATTAACACAAGTCTTTTTTTGTCCCTGAAAATACTGCACAAATGTGGTTACTGGAAAAACACAGCTAGGAAATCGAGAAAAATTTCATTTAATTATGAAACAACTCTATCCAACTATGCAGCATGCTGCTGTAACAGTGACTCAAGAATGACAGTAGTATTGACATATGAAGGTGTCAGGTTGAACTAAAAATAAAACTTTTCATTTCAGAGAGAAGACTTACTTCTTTCTCAGGATATAGGAGGTCAAAAAGCTTCATAACCGGGAGGAAGTCAGCCAGTGCATTCTTCTGGATGCTGCCAGAGATGAACTGGAGTAGCACCCACATCAGATGGTCTCTTCCTTTAATGAGACCACGGCCTGCCAACTGTCAAAAACACTCAGTAACAGAGAAATACTGGATGCAGAAGAAAAATCACTGCAAAGATTCCTATAAATGTAGAAGGGCAGACTAGAATAGTTCCAGCACAGATTACTGGGAATTTTGCAGCAGAACTTAGATAGCAATGTACATTGTGTTTTCAGAAAGATGGAAAACAGGTACGTTAGTTGTTACACAGAAACAGATTCTGGGAGGGCCATTACAATTAACGGTGAAATTTTAAATTTATTTAGTTCTTCAGGATTACTGTTTTGAAAAATTAGCAACTCTAAAATGTTGGACTCAGACTGTCACTTTGTAGCCTTGTAGCCAAGTACAGTACTGCTATTGCTAGCAGCAGGCCACAGGTTTTATATTAACTCTATCTATAAAGAAAGTCTCTGATCCAGAACAACTTGGGCTTGCTTCATCTGGACCTGTCTGGATATTTAACTTCTTTCTCTGTAACTGCAATTCTCTAATAACCAGTAGCCTACTCTTAACCTCTACTATTTTCTAGCTTGTGTTAGTTTTAGATTAGATTTCTGCAATTGTGTTGTATACTATCTATTGTTTCAATGGTTCATTAACAGTAATTAAAGGAATGCAACCCTGGTAAAACTAATTTCAGGGATACCAAAGAACGCAGAGAATTACAATCCAATACAAGTGAAAAATAATATACATAGTAAATTTTGATATAATGTGGAAGTGCGGACAAATGAAGATGGAGCAATGTGTAGCACATGTTAGAAACTGTATCGAAACAGCCATAAACTAATCCTATAGTCAGGAGAAAGAACAACCCTTTACTAGCATTGACACCACACTTTCTCTCAGCAAACTGCTCAGGATGTTGCTGACTTACTGTAACCCCTCCTCTCCTTTCTTTTGGAGGACTGGCACCACCACCTTTAGAATTCAGAGAGGCACTGAGCACCAGAGAAAAGGGTAAACACTAGAAAGTGTGTCAGTTTTAACGGAATTATTACTGGGAAACAGCAACAACTTTGATATGTGATTGCCAATATCACTGTAATTGGACAAATGATCTTTGATTAGATTGCTTTGATTAGATTGACTAGACAAACAAACCATAAGTTTTTGCATCCCTTTAGATGGCATGTTTCTTTAGCTCACAAACCCAAGAGAGCATTCGCTCTGCTTGAAGCTTGGCTGTAAATTGGATGCAACAGCACAGTACTCGGATCTCCTGCACTACACCAGTTTATCTCATTATTCTAGTTACTAGCACATTTTGAATTCAAATGTAATGCAACATCCTGTAACTGAATATACTAGACACAGACCTAGCTTACAGCAACATAATTTGAGAATCTGACTGACTTCTACAAAGCACAACAATGAAATGTTTGATTTTTACACATAAGGTACTTTTTGCAGGGGTCAGTGACTTTTTTTTTTTTTAATTTGTTTTGTTTTCTTTTTAAAATCTCTCTTACCACGTGGGGGCGATACAAACAATTTACCTTTTGATGGAGTGACAGGACCATATGAGGAAAACTTGCAAACTGAAAGAGCACAAAGAAAATGAGCTGGCTGGAGAGATGCTGCCACAGAAGCTGACTGGTTCCACCATCATCAAATTTCTCTTCAGTCTCAGACCGTTCCATGGCATACACCACAAGATCCACCAGCTGGTCCTCCAGCACAGGGCAGCGCTGCTTGTGCTGTAAGGCAGAGATCAGATACAGTATTCCAAAAGCCTTGCTATTAACTTTAGAACTTGTATAACTGCAGTTACAGTACAGTATTTTGACAGAAGGCTGGGAAGCATGAAATGAAGTCTGAACTTAAGTTAAGGATAAGCCAGTGTATTAAAGCTGCACTATGTTACAGGTAATGATGATTTTCGCATTTTATCAGATGTTACATAATTCCCTACCAGTTCCAAAACACAGCTCATCAATGCACAAATAACATCTAGGGTTTTTACCTGTGTTTTTTAATAAACTCACACAGAATGTTATTTCTCTGATCTTGCATTCACTGAAAACTAAGTCCATTTTTTTAACACACTGGTAGGGGTTCTTTTGGGGTTTTTTTTTGTTTGGTTTTTTTTTCCTTCCCTCTTACCTCCTTTAAGTCCATTTTAAAAGTAGGGATCACCATAAAGAAAAAGGATTAACAATTATAACATGAAACCCAGAGGATACATCCCAATACACGATAAAGGTGTTTTATGAGTATTCTCTTTTTCATTCTCATTTTGGACTCACTTACAACCAACAGCAGAATTAACACCTGGTTAATATCCCCATAATTAGGTGGTGTCCTACTGACACAGCACCACCTGCTACAAGACAAGATCAAGAAGACGTGCAAATTAATCTGATAAAAGTGGTATGTTCTACATGTTGTGAATAGAACAGAAATTACGTATCATAGTGACAAGCCATTTAGATGTTAGACTGCCAGAACCTCCACAGAGAGCTATGCAAACAGAGAAATCATTTAAAACATAGACCTTCCCTGATGGATTTTAAGAATGATCAAGTAAGGAATGCATTATATATTCAGACACATACGTTGTGTGTACAGATGTATGTAAAGCAGGCCCATTACCCGTGGTTTGGAACTCAACTTATAATCTTCAATTTACGACCATCAAATATAATGTCACATATTAGAAGTTCTATAGTGCAACGACCTTTTATTATCCCGCATTCCTATAGTTACACTTGTACAAAGTACTATTACTAAGGACAGTGCTAGCACTTCGGAAATAATCTAACCTCTGTTTGTATCATTACAATCTCTATTCAGGAATGGTCACTTTTATTTCTAAACATCTTATGCCTGTAACATAATGCAGCCTTAAAGAACACATTATTACTTTAATGATACAAAAGAAAAGGAACCGAGCTGCTCAAACACTAATCATGAAAATGCAGTATCCCCTTCTACAGGCAAAAAGGTATCTGTAATAAAAGTTTTAAAAGATCACCCAAAATCACTCATAAAACATTTTAGGGATGTCTTAGATGAGTTCTTTGACTCACTAGCCAGGCAGCCTGAAAAACCCCTTTTAATTAATAAGGAAGAAATAATAAAAGGAAAGAGAGATGCTGAAAGGAGATGCTTGTTCTACCTTCATCGATGGTAGTCTTTTGCCATGAAAAAAAGAGATTCTCTTCAATTAAAAATAACATGTAAGAATGGGAAAAGTTGACAAAATACAGTGAACAGCATCCCCTGTTGCATGCTCTTTGCCAGCTCAAAACTGCAGAAAGCTACAATTCCAGCTGTGCTTTCCTGAAGCATGCTTAACACAAACCTCTAACTAAAACAGAAAGCATCAATTACAGTTTCACCACCTCTTCCAGTCCGCAACGCCATTATCACAGATCAACCACGTTACAGGTTTACAGAGAGCAGTATTAATACCACCAGTTGAGAATACTTTGGGGTTTTTGTGGTCTGGTTTTTTCCCCCTCCCAAAGCAACTAATTATGAAGCAGAGCAGGGTGCAACAGACAGCACTAGACTAGTTTATAATCCAGCATGCAAAACTACTATGTACAGGGCTTGAAATTTAATAGTTTGCTAAGCACGGGGTTAATGTCCAAAAGCCTAATCATGTTAGGCTACTTTCATTCAGAACAAAGTTATTCAAAGAATACAACAGGAAAATATTACTGTTGAAAAGAAAGCCAGAATTTCCAGTAGGAATTTCCAGTAGGAATTTTCACTATTCTGAAAAATTTTAAGATTTGGAAAAGTTTATGAGCTAGGAAATTAAAAAAATATATTCACGCTTTTATTCTGAAAATCATGCTTTTATTCCTTAAGAACAATTTTCAATATGAAATATAGCAGTACTTCACATTCTATCTTCATGAATTTAATTTTCTGGCATTTTTTTTCTGTATTTCCAGTGAATATACATTTTTGCACCAATTTTGTATCTATAGTTTTGGAGCACTCAGAAATAAAATACTGTGCTACATAAGAATTTGCAGGATTGGGGCCTTGCTATATTAATTGCTCATTACTGAAAGAGCATCTCAGTACTTACTGAGACAAATGAAAATATAGGCGAGAGCTGATTCCCCTCACAAATAAGTATGAATTCATGTTTTGGTATGGTTTAAACAAAACAAACAGAAACAACCCCCCTCAGACCACTGTTTTGGATTACTTATGGACAAACATAGCATTCAAAACCACTATGCTTTTTTCCTAAAGAGAACATTATTCAAATTTTTGTTACTTAGTTATATAAATACATATTCTCCATTTTGCCCTGAAAGTAATATTTAAAGATCTGACAAATACATAATCTCATTGAAAACATTATTAAACCATAAAGAAATACAGGGGGGAAAAAAGCGCTACCGTGAGAATTTGATACTAAAATTTCTCAAGATCAGCCCTCTGATAGACTAGTGGTACTTTTTTAAGTGGATCAAAGCTTCAGTTGGTTTGGGTTTTGGGTTTTTTTTGGTTTTTTTTGGGTGGCGAGTATCATTGAAAGTATTCCCTAAAAGAAAAGTAATTTAACGAGTCAGTAAGGCTAGCTGCAATATTTTAAGTAAAAAACAGTTAGCTGAAAAATATTTAATAAATATCTACACTTTAGAAACAGATTCAGAAGACCAAACTGAAGAGCCCAAGACCTCTGCAAGAGTAAATGGTGTCTCCAAAAGTCCAATTCAAAATGTTTAAGTTAAATGCCTGAAGGAGTTAATACAAGGCAGAACTATAGCTCCCCTCTCACTTCCATTTTCCAAAACTGTATGCTACCAAGACACAAAACCTTAAAGCTTGTTGTTTACATTATGCCTGATCCTATTTCTAGCAAGTTTGGTGGGCATTCTCAAGTTTTCCTCATTAAAAAATGGAGTAAGTTTCTACAAGTTGCACTCAAGTGCTCTCAAGGTGCACTCTTACAATCAGAAATACATAAAAAATAATCATACCCCTTAATTTAAGCACTTTGCCATGTTAACACTAATAATATTGGACAGTAAATTCCTAGCATCAACCTGCAATACTTCAAAAATAAAAGGGACAGGAAAGCCAATTTTTGAACACTGCATTATGCCATTCTTTTCACTTAATGATTCTGCTTACACAACGCATGGATAGACATGAAACAAACAACATCTTCCCCAAGCAAACTACCCTGGTTTGTAGGTAGGAGAGAATATAACTACACATTCACCTGAACAGAGTATGGCATAGATAATTTCCTCCTTAAACCTGCAGATCATCACTGCTGGTTTAGAAGGTGACCAGCCAAATCTACTATTCAAAAAGCAAAATAATTAGTATCATACCCGCTAATTAAAAGTTTGTGTAACATTACAGAAATCGGATGCCTGAAAATTACCTCCTCTTTCAAATATTCCCCAGCCCAGAGAAATCAAAGTCTTACAAAAAGTTTTTCGTTTTTTAGAGGACTGCAATACAATACCGACTGCAATTATGCAAGCAAAAATGGCATTTTATTCTTCACGCAAATCTGTACATATAAAGAAGGTAAAGATATAAACCATAACATTCAAGTTACTTCACGTCCTTCAGACACTACTAAAGCTTCATTTTACGAACCAACTGTAGGATCTCTAAACTGAATGTTAACTTGGCATCAGTATATTAAGACACTGTGAACTGTTGATCATTGTCCAAAAAACAGACTGTTACATACCCCAACAAATTATTTAATATATAATTAAGAATTGGGAGTATGACCCCAGCTAACAGCAGAATATAAATTGACATAGAATCACAGAATCATTTGGGTTGGAAAAGACCCTTAAGATCATCGAGTCCAACCGTAAACCATGATAAAATACAATCTAAATCTCTACTTCCTCTAGATCAGTTCAAAAAGGTATACAAGAGCAGGTACTGTCCCACACCGAAGTACACAGTAGCATCTCCCCAGACTCCAACAGAAGGGATGTTTTGAAGTCTATATAATTACACCTGAACTTAAAGCCATATACTTGATAAATGTATAAGAAAACTTCATCCCACAACAAAATCCCACAAAAAATCCCACAGCAAAACTTAGAATCCTGAAAGGAACAAATGAATCTATAAACATATCAAATTTTACCTTTATTTTTCTCTCGGCAAAGTTAACAGGACAGCTGGATTTGTGGTGGGGTTTTTTTTAACACAACTCAAGAGACTGCCTGAGTGAAAAGCTTTCTAACACAGATCTGCTTATTTAAGATTGAACCACAAAATTTCATTGTTCATCTTCGAGAATACTTGAGCACTAGGACAAATTTGGTGGAACCATACCTAGTTTGTGATGCCAAAAGATTCAAATGAAGGCTCCAATCCTGCAACTGGATCTGTGTAAATAGTTGACAGGGCATACAAGCAGCTTCACATAAATAATTATTGATCATAAATAAATAATGATCATTGCTTTGAGGGGATTCTGTATTTATTTTGAAACAAACTTGGCACTATTTGCATTTCTAAGTGTCTTCTATTGTATTGACAACTCATTTCTGCAGGTTAGTTCAGTGCTAATAATAAAACACAAAATCATCAGCCATTTTACTGAAAGCATCAGTACAGTTATACAACTTCTGAAAAGCATCCTACCATTTTTTGTCAGGTGGCTACATTAACAAATTCAACTACAACATGAAGTTAATTTGTACCTAAAAGCGAGTAAAACTTAAATGTTTTCAACAGTTTTAAACAGAGCATATTAATGTTTAAATGGAACATTATTTCCTGTTCTATACCACTACACCACCCTACTCTATAATTCCATTATTGACTCACAGATTTTCAACAGCCCAAACATCTTTATGCTGGTGTAACTGTAGCAGCACAGCTATAGTTCATGTTCTGTCAGCATTTCCTTTATAAGCTACATTCTTCAAGTTTGTTCCTTGGCCATAAAAATTCACGCCAGGCTGAAACTTTGTGTAGGAATGCCTATACTAGTAAACACATTTTAAGAAGTACAGTTCAATATATTTTATTACGTAGTTTAAATTTTCTTCAATTACTTTTAGAGGACAGTAAAGCAGGAGTTAAAAACCAGCATTTTTAGCGTCAATGTTTTTTGACTTGAAGGCACAGACCATCCATAGTTAGAAGAATAAAATGGGTTCAATGTATTTTTTGTCTAGATCTTGTATTATTTACCAGCTACAAGATGTATAGAGGAATTGTTGATTTACTAACTGAATGTAGACACAGAAATATACACAGAATATAAATCCTGCTCATTTCAACACTAAACCTAGCAGCTTGTTTCCAGGGTTTAACATTTCAGCTGCTTTAAGTCTCAAATACAAAAGACTGTCATACACAACACAGAGTACTGTTTGCCCATATGTCGGAATCTGCGCATTAAAAAACATTGTCCCAATCCAGAAAGAGCACTGGTGTATTTCACTTACAATGTGAAATATACACAAGGTTTCAGGATTATGTAAATTCTATAGTCAAGTTACAAATCTGAAAAAAGTTTCTTAAATGGAAACACTGACACAACCTTCACTATAGTATTGCAAACAGCAACGCTATTTTACAAATCTTAAACAATGCTTTTTAAAGTAAGTGTGGAATTGATTATTGTAACAAGGGATCAACTGTAAATATAATACCCATAATTTCAAATTTCAAGCAGAAGTCCACTTGGTTGATTTGCTCAGGTGTTTATTTACTTACTTAAGCAAGTAGTCAAAGTTTAAGGAACTACTTTTCACATGGTATTCTGCTCTACCTTTCTTTTACCTAGCTTGGAGAATATTATAACTGCCTGTTGGGATGTTTGTTACAGAGGCTTCCTAATGATAAGAAAATTCCACTAGTAAAGTTTGTTTGGTTTTTTTTTAATGAAAACAATGATGTATTTACAGCTTTATCATTTTACAATCAAGTGCAGTGCATGTTTTTCCACTGGCATAAGGAAAGGAGTTTCGAACTAAGAATCTCTCCTCATCTGAAAATTCCAGCAGACAAAGTAAAAGTTCTTATGACTGTTCAGGGAGATGGTAGCAGTCCATTCCAACGAAAATTTCAGGACCAAAGGACCACTGACTGGCAGCTTTATGCTACATCTCTCATATCTCTAGAGATTTGTAGCGAGAATTTGCCCTTGACTAATGGTCCTGCCAATTTCAAGCCCTGACTGTACATGTATTCTCTAACTGGAATCAGTGGCTACAAAGCGGCCAGCGTATCGTTAGTCACAATACAACAGTAAGGTTGTGAACATACCTGAGCAATGTTCAAGGTCTAGAGCATTGGAGGATGGGCAGGACAAGACAGGACAGAACAAAAATAAAGGAAGAAAAAAAGAAAAGACAAAACAGTGACTATGAGGCCAGCCTCAAGGAACCCCAAGTCAGACTAAGCCCTCCCATTCTAAGGTATAAAAAGAAAAAAAAGTAACAAAACAAACCCCAGCTTTTCACTATTCTAGTACTATAACATGCCAATATAACAGAGTACTACAATGCTTTAAACACTAATGAACAATAGCCTTCTTTGTTGTTTGAGCTAGCAGTCTCCTACTGTCTGTCAAAGGTATACTTGAGGCTGGCCTTATAGGAAAAAAAAGCAATGCAAAAAAAAAAATCATATTTTAAATATCTACTTTTCAATTCAACATTAGTAAATCAATATACAAATGATAGGAACAACAGTGTCCAATTAACCTAACATGATCTCATAAAAAACCAAAAATAAAATAAAAAAATCACTCTCCAGACCTAAACTGTTTTGCTTAGTTAGCTATAGCAAAGAAAAGAGAAAAAGAATAGTGCAGATTCTATGCAGAATTCAATCACATGTTACAGCATAGTACAGTACCTGCTTATTCAGACCTAGCATATTGCAGACCATATCCCTTGAATACGGTTGTTCCAGCACATATCTCAACAAAGCAGTCTGTGGCTCAAAGAGATCCTTAAAAAAAAAAGCAATCACATACAAACATATATTGCCTCAAGATTATGTTTGATACCGAGTTTACGTTTAACTGATTTAAACAACATAAGAATGAATGTTTAATTTATGCAGGTATATATTATCTGGCAAATCTTTTTGCTCTCTGATACCCAAAAGAAAGAAGGAAATAATCACAGCCCTTAGGAAGTGACAGACTTTATGGGGACCACGTAGAAGAACATTCTTCATCAAATAAAAGGATGGCACCCTTTCTGAAACAGCCTTGAAATAGTGGAAGACTGTCAAGAATTGAAAGGAAGTTAGGTAAGACAACTGAGGAAGCACATGACTAAGATCCATAAAAATCATGGGTAGCACGAGAAAGGAGCTGTGGAACAACGGCTCACTGTATCTTCCGATAACTCAGTCCCTTTCAAGAAAAAAGTTGCTTAAAGCTAGGTTCAAAACAAGCAGGAGGAGCCAATTCCTCATGCAACATGAAGCTGAAATGTGGGACTCCTTGTCAAAGGGATGCTGAGGATGCTGAAAGTTTACACATGCTCAAGACCAGACTGAACAAATATTTGCAAGAGAAAGGTTTACCAAATATATAGAAACCAAATCTGTCTCGGGAAACACCCAAAATTATAATGGCTGTAGACTGTGAACACTATACATGTCATTAGATATACTATCTTTATATCTTATACACCTAGGATACGGGGAATGGGATGCTGGACAACATGGATTTTTGTCCTGATCCTTTACAGTTTTTAAATTCTTTCACTACACCACTATTTCACACTCAGAGTTTTAAGTTTAAATAAACTAACATATTTAAGTTTGAATTGTAAAATTATCTTTCTTATGGAGTAACAAAGGCAAAGGGCACAGAAAAGAAGAAATTATCTTCCCATTCTCTTTCATCTCCCCACTGCTAAACTAATTTTCCAATCAACTCTCTGCTCTCGCTTGCTCTCTCACACACCTCCAAAGTGCGTTAAACATCCCATGTTCTTCAGCAGCCTGGGCAGCAGTTATACTGCACACTACTTTAAAAGTCCTCCACGTATAGCTTGAAATCATTGAAATGTTTAACACAGTGAAAACATCTACATCTTCAATGATAGCCTAGCTGGAACAATCAGATACTCACCGCTGAAATTATTCCCCCCCCATCAATGATATAAAAGCTTCATATTTATTGAATGTAACATATTTAAGAAGCTTAATAAGGCATACCTTATCATATGGTAAGAGACCTTTCAAAGGAAAACGAAGGGTTGTAGGATCCAGCTTCCACGAGTTACACATGGCACCTGAGTTATTTACCACAGGAAGAAGACTACAGCGACCTACATGCAATGAAACATTATAAATTCTAAAACAGTGAAACTGGCCTACTGTTTAATCATTCTGATGCAAAAACTTGCCTTTGCCACTTTTATGCTCTCCTTACAATTCCATTGTTTAAAGCTTTTTATCATAGGATTGCTTCAGGCTGATTTTATTTTTCTAACTAATTTTCACATTATAAAACATCTAAGGAGTAAAATCCCCATTTGTTCAGACTGGGTACCCCGAAAATAGAAGTATTTGAAAATATTCATCTCAAAGTGTCCTTTTAGGTTATCAGAAGACTGTTCCATTCCCATTGCTTGACCTAGGGATTTAATTTTGGTACACTGACCCTTTCCACAAAGAAAACAGTATTACTAATTTAAGTATATAATCTGGTCTTTCCATTTTCCTTCATTCACCTTGTAAGATAAACTGGGGGCAGGATTCTGTTAATTAAACTAGTCAAATACAGGTGTCTCTACTACAATTACAGTCAGTGGAGATCTAGTCAATTCAGTCAGTGTAGGCCAATGTGATTCAGCTGATCACTTAAGAAGAGTTTTTTGTAGGGCAAATTTAGACTTGTTAATCAGTGTAGATTAGACACCTGGGATTTATTTCAGTTGCTTGAACACAAGCATCTGACCTGAGCCCCTAGTGCACCCGTGTCTTAGTATCTAAATTTAGGTGCCTCAGCTTTGATCTAAATGTCAGTTCAAATTCCATGACTTCCATCGTCCAGACTGGACATAGCACTAAGAGATGAAACAAAAAGTAAAGAAATATTTCTTTCTCCCCTTCAGCCGTATCTACACAGGTCATTTTCACATACATGAGTTGTAAAAACTTGTGTGTGATCCCTGCGAGTCATATGCATAAAAGCTATGTCACGCTTTCAGTGGGAGAATAACTACATGCTTCTGAAACACAAAATGCTTTGTAGCGTTACAGATGAATTTACATGCCTAATCTCTGCACTGAAGCAGCTCAGTTGCAATAAATCTTGCTCAGATCTAAGATAAAGTGCAGCTGTTATTAAGATACTAATTCACATAGCAAACAGAAGACATTTTTTCTTTTTGAAGAAAAAAGCAACAGGCATCACTATTGTAACAGCCGAATTTTAATCTTCAGATGTCTAGCAATAACTGAAGATGAGTTTTTCCTTCACAGAAGAGGACAGCCAGTACTCAAAGTCCATAAGCACAGAAAACCTACAGTTTTCTTAATGTCTACTGTAGTTAGAAAGTACATGGCCATGTAACAAGTAGCACGCTTCCACTACCAGCTTGTAGCGAAAAAAAAATAATCTTATCAGTATGAATTTTCCCCTCCAAAACAAAAACTTAAGAGAAGCATGCCTGAGAACAAACTGACAAGACTAAAGATACTACATGAAATATAAGCTCTGAATCACTTTGCTAAGATGAATATATGCCCCAAAAGGTTGTAAGAAAAAAACCAGTTCAAAATAAGTTAATTTATTCTGAAGTCATTCATTAAGTCATTCTCTTACCACAAATGGAATTTATTCTTGCTGTAGGTCTGAAGGTGTCCACAAAATCTGACACTAAATTACCTAGTAACTGGGTGAGAAGGAGGAAACAAAAAAAGTAAGTTAAGGGTTTAAGTTGCAGCTACTGATAAGGAATATTGAAGACTTGCACTCAAATGAGAGTTTATACATCAAACTGTGTCTCCTATGCATATTCTATTATTTCAGCACATACTATTTAGTAACAGATAATTTAAGACAAGCTTTACAATTCCTGTTCACAACAAATCTCTGCTTGTCTCTGGATTACAATTCCACTAAGACAAAGGACCTAGATTAGTACACTCTGGATTAAATCTTGGCTCAAAAGAAGTCAGAAACAGTTTTCCCATTAATTCAAGGGACTAAGGATTTTATCCTTTTCCTGACACCTAGTTGTTTTAACAGAATACAAAATTAAAAACTGGATCATCATTACATTCTTTTTGGAAGAGGTGACGATTTTCATTGCACCACAGCCCCAAAGTATTTTTACATAACTGAATTTAAACAGAAAGAAAACACTGGTCAGATATCTTGAAGCCATAGAGAACGCACAGTCTGGTAGGTAAGCATGACCTGCATTTCCAAATATATTCAACAAAACCAACTCAGTGCTTCAAGAGTTCTGAACATCAGGCCATGGGTCGAAACTATGTCACGAATTTCATGCAACAACACAAGGAGCTGCTGCTGCAATCACACCAAGACTGTATCTTAATTTACATGGCTAAACACAGAGCTTACTGTTCAACAGAAGATTTAAAATCTTCATTTAAACTTTATTCAAAAAAAAAAAAAGTAATTTTGTTTTGTGTGGAACAAAACTCCAGATTACATGATTTGGTACCATATCATTACCCAATGGGGAAGTTTTCCTTCAGGATATAGTTTTCTGATCTCTGTAACTGCAAAGTAGGCAGGTAACAAACATGCATTTCTTTCCAAAATGTAGGCTACTACCTATAAATAAAAAAAGAGATCAGTGTAAAAGACTCTGGATAAGCTAAACAAAGGTGTAGTCTGTCTACTAGTCTGAGGCAGCCCACAAAAACAAAGGTAAGAATCAAAATACTTTTTCTTAAGTTGTATTCTGATAGTACTACATTAGTTTAAAACCTGTTTTTAATTGTACAAGTGTAAGTTAGATTGTTTAAGCCTATTACTTAAGCCTATGCCTAATAAACTATGCCTGTACATCTGCCTACAAACTACTAAAAGCAATTATGACTTTTATCCACTAAGAAGAAAAATAAATTAATCTCAATATTGTACCTTATACATTTCACCTCAGGCAAGTCAAACATTGGGCCTGACTCACCATTAGGGATTTTAGTGCTTATCTATAATATTCCCCAAAAGCTCTTTGTTTACTGTATAAAATGCAATTACAGAAAAGAATTAGAGCACAGAGAGTAAGTCTTTGCTGTTGAACTGTACCAACTCCCAGAGAGCGCCATCCCAGCTATTAGAAACTCCTTCAGGACAAAAGAATGAGGCCTATCTCTACAGCAATAACACACAATTCAGTTACCTCTCTCGCTGCTAAAAGCTGCTGTACAACAGCTGAGCTCACAGTGTTTGGAATTGTTAAGATTTTCTCCAGGATCACTTTCAACAGATCACGCACACCCTAAAAGACAGCACACAAAATTAATATTCCCAGAGATTCTTTATTTTTGGCAGAAAGATTACGCAATCAATATGGTCAGACAATATTTTGACAGACAAATTAGTTGGTTGTTGCTAAGTGTCAGAAGACAGACTGCTACTGAGAATGTAAACACTAATGACATTAAACTCCTTATGGAGCTTCTCAACCCTAGGATACCCCAGACGAGAAAGTAACTGCTGAAATTTTCATGTGTACCCAAAGATATCCAACCTACAATGGCTTGTGCAGACTGACCAAAGTACAATGTTGTATTTTACTTTTTTTGCTCTAACACACTCACCAAAGCTGGTGAGGTTGTTGTCTGCAAAAGATGCATGGTTTCCTACTCCTTCTGTTATACTCTGCCAAAGATAAATCTTTCAGGACCTTTTTCCTACATAGCAACAGGGGCCAGAGCAGATGCAAGAACTTCAGCTTTAATGCTTGATAGTATTACTTTCCATGTGTACCACTACTGAAACTTCACTAGAGCTATTTAGCTTGTAAGTGAATGAGGGATTGAAGATGACTGTGTAATAGCGAAAAGAGTAAGAGGAATTACATTGTCCACACAGAATTATCTCTTAAGGTAACACTCACCTATAAAAAAGCATTAAAAGTGGTCTCACTGAAATATTTTTTTCTTTCATAATCAAAGCACACTTTGAAACACTGGATGTTTCTGACATAAAATCATAAAAACAAAACCAGAAAATAACATGTCATATCACGAAGACAGTAGTGAGGGGAAGATACCTTGTAGTCTACACCTCCGATAATCTTCCGGACCAGTTTAAATGTTAATGCCCACAACTGTGTCCTTTCCCATTCAAGCGTATCTGAGTTTATCAGAGATTCACAAACCATTCTAGCAGAAGGAGACAATGCAAGAATGAATGACAGATAATAAGCACATGCTCTCCAGAATAATTTTACAATGTCATTGTAAAATACGCTCCAATATTACAACTTCCATGTATTATAATCATCGATTCATTCCAACATAGCTTACCTGGGTGGCAAAAGTCCAGTTTCTACTGCCATTGCTAAACAGTCGTAAAGAAAAGAAATTCTTTTAGGACTATGCTGGCTATGAATGAATCTTACAATCCACTGGACGCACTGTTCATGGGATTCCTGAAAAAACAGTAGAGGGGAGAAAGAATGTACTTACAGGTAGTGAAACAAACTGTCAAATTCATATAGTATCCTACCATGAAGAAATGAAACTAACAGAAGAACAAGACTGTAAATGGTAGAAGTTGTTCAGTTATCCAACATACAGTCTTCCCTTCAACTCTTCTGATTTTATTTTGAAGAAGTCCAGTTGTTCAACAGAAGTTGTCAAGTTGTCCAGTACTGGAAACACCTCCAAGCTGAAACACTGATTTCTATAGCCAATTTTGTTTTTCACGTATAAAGTTAGCACAGAATAGAGCAAAACAGAACCATTCTATATTAATGTTTCCTTTTCACAGTTACAATCAAATTCAGGGAAAACAAAGATGACTAGGTCTCCAATTACAGAAGAGTCCCTAGAGGTATCTAACTTTTGGAAGGTACTTCTTGAACATAAACATCTATTTTCTTTTTTTTTCCTTCCCTATTTATTCACTTCTACTAGAAATCCTGTAACAAACTACCTTTTTTTGTGTATTTCTTTACTGTTATACTTCCATTTGCTTATCTTTATTTGCACTGCACACCAACCTCTGCCAAACAACTGCTTAATCTTGTAAATGTCAAAACTCATCTTTTTTTCTTGCATAGTCTTCCTATATTCTTTAATGCAGCAAATCTGAAACCAGATTCTGAATGACTGGACACAGACCTTACAGCTTAAGTGTCTGTCTATGAGACAAGGCTTCACTATATTGAAAAAGTATAAAGTACATGTAAGCAACAAATTAAATGTTAACCTGAGAAAGACTGCTCCAGAACTGTCTAAAAGCACCCAGGCAGCTGATCAGTTTGGTTCTCTCATCTTCAGGAGTGTCCATAAACATACTAATGCAAATAAGAATGTTAGTTATTAGCAGGATGCAAAGAAAGAGCTCAAGAAGAAAAATACACGTATACAGAAGGTCTTGCACAAATAAACTAACATTGCACTCACCCAGGAAAAGCTTCTTCAATTACTTCCGTTTTCTGTAAGAGAAAAACCTCGAGTGAGCTATTGTGAAAAGGTTTTCTATGCATATCACACCACCAAGACGAAGCACAAAAGAGTAACAGTTGTACTGTTACAGGAATGTACCAGACAGACATATTTCTTCTGCTACACTAGACTCTTCCAAAGTTGAGATTGCTTTGTTTTCATATAAACAATATACCTTGTGGATCCAGATTAAGGCTCTTTGTTTTGGTTTGTTTTTTTCCTTCTAAACACCTAGAGATTACTTCCCAAAGTTTAAGAAATTTTTCAGTTCTGTTACTGCAGCTCTTCTTTCATACTTTGAAAAAATTAATATTTTGGAATCCCATTAAGTTTTTGTCCCACTTATATTCCATGACATTCAGTTACTCAAATAGATTATATACAGTTACTTTCTCAGCTGAGTTTAGATCCATTGATTTTTAAATTCCATTGAATGATTATATAGTCTTGTACTAGGTGAAAGACTATATGTGAATATCCAGTTTATTTCCTCTAAAATATTCCTTTTTGTTTTTTAAACTCCATTTTGCTCAAGGCCTTCTACATTATTATTATTCTATCAGCAAAGAGGTTCTGGAAAATACCATCCTAGAACTCTTTTTACCTTCTATAAGAAATTCATATTATACTCCGATATGATCTATAACTGACCACTATGTATTTTCATTTTTACGTTGTGGAAATAAGAACATGTAATAAAATAATCTTTCTGGTGCTCCTTTTCAATCATACAGTCTAGCACTGCCTGTCACTGCTACTCATAGCTTTCTCAAGAAGCAAAAGAGAAACTGGTGCTCACCTGTTTGGCACAGAAACTTAAGTAAGTTTCATTGCTGTCCATCAAGTTGGTAACAGCAGCAGTGAAAGTAACCACTTACTATTTTGTCAGTTACAGCTTCAAAAATGCAATGAAATTTTCTAAGGGCCTTTTTTCTTGTTACATAAACACTTTAGGCAAATAACATTGCTCAGAAACAGCCAATGTGACAACACAGTCAAATCACAATGTCAAACGTGAAAACATAACCTGAATGCCAGTGCCAAAATGAGATAACAAGAGGGTATAGGCAATCCACATGCTATGAGGAACTTAACACCATTCTAAGAAAAGTACATCATGCATTTTATAATGCAAACTTCAAACAGAAAGAAAACCCCAATCTTCCCTCTACTGAAATTCATCATATGGACATAATTTTCAATTACCTTTCTCTACAAGACCTATACACTCTTTCCAGTTCAGGCAGTTTGATCAGCCTCCTCTGTCCAAAAGGTCACTCAGGCTCCCGTTCAGGACATCACCAACTACTGCCACCCCAGTGTTTCAGACCATGAAGTACCCATATCTACCAAAGAAGCTCACTGATTTGTGCTCTACAAAGCAATGACTTACTGACCCAATGACTTAGGTTCATAAAGGGAAAGTCCTGTTGAACTAACTTGATGTCCTTCTATGATAAGGTCACCTGCCTGGTGGATGAAGGGAAGGCACTGGATGTAGTTCTTGTGGATTTTAGCAAGGTTTTTGATACTCTCCCTCACAGCATCCTTCTGGATAAGTTGTCCAGCTGTGGGAAAAGTAGGTCTGTGATGTACTGGGTGAAGAACTGGCTGAAGGGAGGGGCTCAAAGGGTCGTAGTGAATGGGGCTACATCTGCCTGGCGACCAGTCACCATTGGTGTCCCTCAGGGTTCAATTCCACGGCCAGTTCTGTTCGATACATTTATCAACAACCTGAATGCAGGAGTTGAATGCACCACTTGCAAGTTTACTGATGATACCAAACCTGGAGGTGCTGCTGACTCTCTTAAGGGACAAGAGGCCTTGCAGAGGGATCTAGATAGATTAGAGCACTGGGCTATGATTAATGGGATGAAATTTAATACGTCCAAATGGCGAACTCTGCATCTAGGGTGGATGAACACCAGGCACAAGTATAAGCTGGGAGAGAGTGGCTGGAGAGCAGCCCTGCAGAAAGGGAGCTTGAGGGATCTGGGGGTGCTGGTCAGCAGCAGGCTCAGTGTGAGCTGGCAGTGTGCCCTGGCAGCCAAGAGGGCAAACCTTGTCCTGGGGTGCACCAAACACAGCATAACCGGCCAGTCAAAAGAGGCGATTGTCCTGCCATACTCAGTGTTGGTGCGGCCTCACCTTGAGTACTGTGTGCAACTCTGGGCCCCACAACTTAAGAAGGATGTGAAGGTCCTTGAATGCATCCAGAGGATGGCAACAAAGCTGGCGGCAGGACTAGAAGGCATGGCCTGTGAGGAATGGGAAAAGACTTTGGACTTGTCTGGTTTGGAGAAAAGGAGACTGAGGGGCAACCTCATTGTTCTCTACAGCTTCCTGAGGAGGGGAAGTGGAGAAGGAGGTGCTGAGCTCTTCTCCCTGGGATCCAGTGATAGGAGACGTGGCAATGCTGCACCATGGGAGGTTCAGACTGGACATTAGGAAGCATTTCTTTACTGAAGGGGTAGTCAAATACTGGACTAGATTTCCCAGAGACATGACTGATGCCCCAAGTCTGTCACTGTTTGAGAGGCATTTGGACAATGCCCTTAATAACATGCTTTAACTTTTGGTCAGCTCTGAAGTGGTCAGGCAGTTGGGCTAGATGATCTTATAGGTCCCTTCGAACTGAAATATTCTATTCTAGTCCAATGACCTACCGAACTATGCTTCATCTTGCAGGTACCATCACGTGGTTGTATTCCCACGATTTGCTCATGCCATTCTGTTGGCTGAAGAAAAATGTCTCTTCAAGACATCCACCTTCTCACAGTCTCCTTCCAAACGTCTCCTTAAACTGCTTATTCTACGGCACGCTCAGCACACTGTAACCTGGTTTCGGGCAGGCGATCTGCCTCCCCCCGCTCTGCGCCCAGTCCCGCCCCGCGCCAGTTTCCTTACGCAGCCCCAGCAAAGGGGCGTTTCAGCCCCGCGAAGCCGCCCCCCTCCGCCGGTGCCCCGGGCTCAGTCCGCGATGCCGGCGCGAACGGCCCGAACCCCCGCCGAGAAGGTGGGAGGTGTTTCACGGCACCAAGTGCGCCAGAAAGATAAAAACTCCTCTTTCTCCCCTTTTTTATCTTCCCCGGGATGCTCCCCCCCCCGCCCCGGCCCACCTCCGCCGGGCCGCAAGGCCCCGGACCAGCCCCGGGCCCGGGTTGGCCTGCCCACAAGGCGCTGCCCGCTCCGGGGACGGACTCACCACCACCTCCTCGAAGATGCTCTGTAACTGCGTCTCCATAGGCACCATGGGGATCGCCATGGCGCCGGGCCGGACCCCGCCGGGCCCTCCGTCAGGCGGAGACGGCGGCGCGGCGCCCCGTCT
>Ga0065711_1001831_pt1 | contig 38913 bp, 23 predicted proteins | sample Hoacrofraction12_FD_59098 | JGI IMG/M metagenome (GOLD analysis project Ga0065711, IMG submission 59098) | Hoatzin crop microbial communities from Cojedes, Venezuela - Epithelial fraction 12 v2 (version 2) | ecosystem: Host-associated > Birds > Digestive system > Esophagus > Crop | place...
GGCCCCATCCTCCTGACACCCACCCTTCAGATATTTATAGGCATTTATAAGGTCCCCTCGCAGCCTTCTCTTCTTCAGGCTGAACAAGCCCAGTTCCCTCAACCTCTCCTCGTAGTGGAGATGCTCCAGTTCCCTCACCATCCTTGTAGCCCTCCGCTGGACTCTCTCCAGTAGCTCTTCATCCTTCTTGAACTGGGGAGCCCAGAACTGGACACAGTACTCCAGATGAGGCCTCACCAGGGCAGTGTAGAGGGGAAGTTTCCTTCTCTACCTTCAAATACCCACCCTCTTGCTCTTCCCTTTGCAGATAATCCCAGCCTCCCTGCCAGAATCAACCCTTTGCCACCACGGGCAACATTTGGAGCCTGTTGGTTTCCAGCACCAAGAACTGCAGGAGCGAGCATCGCTGCTACCTGCCTCTTCGCTCCTTCCCCACTGCTGACTCATCTCTAGGAGCAGGCAAAACGTGTCTGCCTTCACCTGAGGCTGAGCAACAGTAGTTGAGGTAGGATATACTGGTAGGAAGTGACCGTTTGTTTCCTTTTGAGAGATTGCTCTGGATGCCCACGACATTGGCAAAGCTTGACTCATGTGCTATCCATCCTTGATGTGGATGAAACTGGAACTAACTTTGGTCCTTCCAAGAAGTAAAGATTTTGTGAAGGTTTTGGGGTCGCTCAGGACAAAATGAGCAGCCAGTTGGGAAACCGCAGGTCACCCGGACGCAGGTGCACAGGCAAAGGATGCCCTCATTCAGAAGCAGTCCATGGGTGCTACAAAGGAAAATCTGTAATTTCAGTATGTCCTCCTAGGAAAGGAAAATTAATTCAGGGCTCCCACTGAGTTTCCTGAGACCTCTGCTTTTATTCTGTAACCATACCATGGTTCAGTTAGAGTCTGAAAAATTAAAATGCCAAACATTAAGTTAGTGCATATATTAATAAATGCAGAATTAAAAACTAAAGAGAGAATGGTGAGAAAGCAAGATTTTGCTAAGATAGTCTGACTACTTCAGACAGTGTCTTTCCATAAAAATAATTCCAGGCCAGTTAAATTGCTCTTAGCAAAATTAAATCTTATGCATAAAATATGCAAGACCTTTAACTTTTCATCTTTTATGTTTTAATTGTATGGTAAAACATTATTTTGTTAAAGTAATTTTGTGCATTTAACTTTGAAGTAGTTTTCAAAAGTCAATGACATGGTTTTAAAATAAAGCACATCAAACGATATTTCCATCAACATACAGCAGTTGCCATAAACAGCTTTAATTTCCAGTCTAAATTACTGATCTAAATATATTCAGACAAATTAATGCAATGGAAAATTATAGAACCCAAACTGTATATTTATTTATTGCAACATGTTTCACTTGGCTCTCATCTGCCATTCATACAAGGTTACTTCAAGTTTAGTAATATTTTTCCCATTTTCATGCTCAAATTGAGAGGAAGACATATCTCCAAATGTTCATAACCGAGTTGAAAAACATATTTTGGACTAATCTGTTCGCTGGAATATTGTTTCCTATATATCATACATTATAGCTTCATTAAAAGTCACCACCGTGTTCAGCTGTTTAGACCTCAAGTAAGCGAACAGTCAGTAACATTGGCCTTTCAGGTTCTGCGTGGGGTGTTTTCCAAGCAGCCAGCCCTCCAAAGCGTACCGAGGTGCAGAGAATCACCAGTACACCTGCGGGGTCTTTTCACAGCCTGTCTCCCGATGACAGCTTCGTAATTGGTTTCGGAGCGACACGCGGCACAGGCGCTCTGAACCGGGGTGCTGCTGAGGCTGGCCTCATGGAGAAAGGCCTGTATTCTTTGAGGACAGGATTTCTAACAGCAAAAAAATGTCTTAGCTAATGATACACCACTAATCGTCTCAGGTGGGGACAATAGGAAGTAGATTAGCTCCCCCAGCAAGTGTTAACGCTGAAAATCAAAAGCGGTGAGCGGTAACATTTATTTCATAGTCCTCAAGAAGAAAAGGCTTCTACTTTGCTACAAATTAAGACCTGGTTTCTGTGAGACAGCAGACTGTCCTCTCACAGTCCAGACTATTCTAAAATTGGGTCTTTTTCTCTTCTTTTAGACATCGTAGCTTATTATGAATAAAAAACCTTAATTGTTCAGTATGTCACCTTCTGTTTGACAGGAGGAATCGAGAAACAATTACTGTGTCTGTGGATTCCACATGGAGCCAGGGAAGACAATAAAAAATGAACTCAGATTTTTTTTTGTAAGGGAAAATGAAAAGAAACCATTTATGAACAGCAGAATGAACAGCTGTCTGATTTTTTTTTTGTCTCACCATTGAATTGCGTTAGCCTCACCTTCTTTCTTTCACTTCTTCAACCTCTCAGCTGTGACACTTTGATATGGTGCGGGGGATTTGGGGGTGGGCATGGGTACCACAGACTGAGGACCTTCCACCCCTGCATGTCCACGTGAGCCGTGAGCTGTTCTGCTCATCCCTGGGAAGGGAAGGCTTTGTGAGCCACACGTACTGTGTGCTGGCCCCTCATAGGAACTCAACATCCTTACACATCGTTAAACTGATTACACTGCCAAATTGGAATCTGAGGTTCTCAGAAACCCAGAAAGCTTGTGGTGAATGACTTCAAGTTAGGCAACCAAAGGTTGGCTGGCTGCAATCTGTCAGAGCAGTGAATATATAGCAAATTGGGAGCTGGTGAATATATAGCAAATTGGGAGCTGCTAACTTGGGACACAGATAATATTATTCATTCTGGGACAGTGATTTATCATAAAAAGCTGGAAAAGCCACTACTGACGCCACACAGGTCAACTGTGGGCACACAACGCTGACTTCTATGGGCCGTATAGAGTCACCCAGCCCCAGGTATACAAAAGCCCCTTTTCCAGATGCCTTGCAACTGCAGAAGTACAGGGAGAGCCATGTCCCCTACGTTTTTCATGCAGTGCATGGGATTCAAACATGTAGTAGCAGAAATGTTACTTTTCCTCTGCCACCTGGCAACCCTAGCAGCAGCTGTGCTGCCTTGCAGGCCCTTTCAAAGCCATGCCCACAGCCCGGACCTTGCAGATGTGGGTCCTGAGATGGCACTGAAAGATGTACTGGTGCAGGTATGGCATTGAGAAGGTCCAAGTCAAACTTCCAGCCACAGCCTGTGCTTCCAGTGTTTGCTAAAGGCTAGGAGAGAACCATCTGGGGGTCACAGACCAAGGAACAAAGCTAGAGACAGCTGCTAACAGGACAGGAGGGGAGCAGGGTCTTGGGCAGGAGCAGACACCCCACAGGAGTCATGCCAGGTGGGACAGGTATGGTACCTGGGGCCCCAGTCCTGCGAGAGGTACTGAATGACCCCGCACATCTCTCCTCGGGGGTACACGTGGTTTGACTAGCAGAAGCACCCGCGGATGGGAAGGACAGGGAGCTCATGACCAGGGAGAGGCCCAACGCTCAACGAATGCAGCATAACGAGGCCCCTGACAACAGCTAGAGCAGGTCTCATCAGCTGCACTTGTCCTATGCTTCACGCATGCTTTTCAGGATGGCCAACTTCTAAAACCAGGCTCTGGGAAATGAACTCCCAGGGGACTTGAGGTCTCCAATTTAACCATCGACCATGCCAGTGGATATCACAATTAATGTTTTAACTGTAATTTCCCTAGAAAGAAAAGTTGGCCATGGAGAAAAATAGAACTGGGTTTAGGCCCAAAGAAGCAGTTGAAAAAGTTGTTCTATTCAGGGTTTGCAAAAACTCATAAAAGCAGGTACAGAAGTGATTTACAGCAGCTGGCAGCAGCATGCCATCCCAGATAAAGTGCTCCAGCGTGGCTTTTCCTCTTACACAGGTGAAACAAGTGTAACAGCAGCTCTCAAACACAAAACACATTCCCCCCAAGCTTCGTAACAAAAACAAGTTTGAAAATGGTTCTCAGACTGAACTCTGCTCAAGTACAGCATCTTTCCTGTCTCTCTCCTTCCTGCCTCCCTACCTTTACCCAAAAAAGATTGCCTGGGAAAATGAGCAGTTCCTGTAGTTACTCCTGAAGACTTGTATTCAGGTTTTGGTGAGGTAAGGCAGAAGACACCGGAGCAACTGAATATTTGAATTAGTCTCAGTAGGGCAATTACTACAAATATTTTCTGCTTTAGTTGCTTGCAGAGACATGTGCATTTCTTAAAATCACAGCTATTTTCTGTTAAATTTATTTGCAAAGCAAGACATAGCAGTGTAAAAAAATCAGTTGAACTGAAAAATTCTATTGGAGTTCACACGCTACAACAAGGTGTATGAGCACAAGACCTCCAGCAAGACAAGCAAGGAGTCCTGTAGCTCCTTTCAAAGACCTCTGCTGTTTGCAGCAACGTAGGCTGAGCACACCAGCAGTTTAACAGGTTTCCCCCTTGATCAATTATTTAGCCTTTCCTTTTATTTTGCTGACAGTCGTTCTTTTTTTTTTTTTTTTGTTTAATGCAATCACTGCCTTTAATAAAGGGTGTATCACTGTGCTTCTGCACATTTGAATTTAAATCCCTGCTTTCATACCTCTGTTTCAGTGGTTCGCTTCTACCCCAGCAGTCTGTCAGGCAGGAGAAGCATGAGAAGTCAGTACAAGTTCCAGAAGACCAAAGAACAGGAGCTGTCAGGCCTCCACTGACTCCATGTCCAATACTGTGTTGCAGTCCTCAGGGGCCAAAGCAGAACCTTTCATTTGAGAACCTGCACTGAAGAAGTTCCAGAACACTAAAAAAAAAAAAAGAATGAAAGCCAAAGAAAGTCTGTAGGATTCAGATTCACAGGAATAAAGGGAGAATTAACACCATCACACACAACTGCACTCGCTGTCATTAAACAGAGGAGATAATAAAGAAGATGTCTGAGGATAATTAGCTAAAACTGTACTGTAATCTTCACAAGACAAATAGATCGTTTACAAAAATTCCCTCCAGAAATCTTGTAGCACCTGCAGTATTTATTTCCACACATTTTTTTTCTGCTTTTATTCAAATACTTCATATACACTTTAGACGCAATTGATATTTAAATTGTGTTCAGTCCTTTATGAGGCTCAGCGGACAGAAGCAATTCAATCAGAAATAAAGAATGATGTGAAAAGCAGCAAGGGAGTGCCTCTTCATTCAGTGTACAGAAAAATAAATATCCACAGAACAGCTATTAAATATGGCAGATTTTTTTCATTTTTTTTGTTCCAAGCAAGTATTATATGCTTGAGAAAGATGAGTGACAGAGCTGAAATTTGCTATTAGGGGGCAGGAGAACAAGTATTCTACTTATTTGCAATGATAAATGCCACAGTTAACCACCAGCAGGTGTTACTTTACTGACATTAATGATTTCTGCTTTCTGGGTTTTTTTAAAAAATAAAGTGATTTTGTCAACGAAACAAAACATCTAGTTTCAAACTTCAAAAGTAGAGAACATTGAGTAAGAGATAATAATTAGCCAAACGTCAGCTTATATCCCTGTTAGAAGGAAATTATCTTACAATTAATGATCAATAGTTAAGTAAACAGCCCAGAAATTCCTTAAAGACCACAGGGTCAAGAGCGGCAGAGGGCAACTGGACAAGCCAAGTAACAGGAGAGAGATGCGCACCTGCAAAAGCTGCAGCTCAGCGGGAGTCCCCGAGCCCCAGACCCAGCGCAGGAGGGTGCGCAGGCGCTGAGGACAGGGGCAGTGCAAGCTGTGCGCCTGCCACTGACCGCTCAGCGGAGCTGGACGGCTCCTCCATGTTCAGCGCAGCCAAATCTGGGGTTAAAATACCAGATAGCTACGTGCCACCCTGTTTCACATCTGAGGTACAAAACAAGGCGTTAGATCTGCATGAGATAAAGCTGGGAAACAGGGGAAGCCCCAGTGCTGGGGGAGCCTTTCCAGCATGCTGAGGAGAAATACAGGTCTGGTCAAAGCAACGGGCTTCTCTGCAAACTCTGAATGGCAAGAAATAGCAGAAACCTGAGCTATTCAAATAGCTTCATCTTCTGATGCGTTGCCGCTACATATCTTACTCTTGACAGGAAGGTTCTGCATAATGGCACCAGCTTTAACTCCTTAACGCAACCGTCTGAAAAGGGAATTTAGAAGGACAGGCTAGGAAATATCCTCTCCACAGCTCTAACAGGGTGAGGGTGGTGAAACACTGCACAGGTTGCCCAGAGAAGTTGTGGATGCCCCTTTGTTGGGGTCGATGTAGCTTGAGAGTTAGCATGACTAGGCTGCTTAAGCAAAACAGCATAACTGAACAGGCTGCTGGAAAGGACAGCTAAGAATAGCAATTGAGAAAGTTCTGATAGTGCACATGATGTGGGTTAGCAAAAACAAGGTGTGTTCAAGGACTTGGAGGCGGCCTGTTGCTGTTAGCGTTAGTGCATAGTTACCAATCATAAGGGAATATGGGGTGTGTGAACAGCGCGTGATTTATGTCTGTAGCCTATCCGAATAAGCGTGATCGCATGTGAAGATATGAAAAATGTATATAACCACGCAAGCAGAGCAATAAATCGAATCGGCTGTGCATTGTATCAATGTGTGAGAGTCATTCCTGTCCCTGCATGGATGCTGAAACTCGGCACCCCCTCCCTGGCAGTGTTCGGGGCCAGGTTGGATGGAGCTCTGAGCAACCTGGTCTAGGGGAAGATGTCCCTGCTCATGGCAGGGGGGTTGGAACCAGGTATCTTTAAAGTCCCTTCCAACCCTTACCATTCTATGATTCTATGATTCTAACACAGACTGGGGTAAAACCACCTTTTCCCCACGGATCCTGAAGCTTCCTGTAACGCCGAGGTCACGTAACAACCTTTTCAACACCACATCTATTCAACACTGCACCTAATCTCTCCTCCGTCAAAGGGAGGACCATGCTGTCAGTATGTTATAACATAAAGTTTTATAATTAGTTTGAACTAGGAGGAGAAATGTGGCCTGTTGTTTCTCATCACCTAATCAATGCTTCTGCCAGTTCAGGGTATTAAAATTATAATGTATTTGCCTAGTACTTGCAAAAAAGGGTGAGGAAGACACCAGCAGAAAAAACTTATACTCTTCAAAATTCTCCATACACTGGTGCAAATTTCCTACAGTGTGGAAGAAGAATCCATATTTTCACAAAATCCACAATAATGCAAGAAATAAATTCAAAAATATCTGTTCCTCCCAGTCCTAGAAGGAAAAATGGAAAATGGGTGGGTGGGTGGAAACCGGAAAGGAACATTTACATGAAATATTTTTTGTCAGAACAGTGACAGAAATTTAATGTTTGAAATTGTACTCTTACAGTTGCACTTCAGTTGACTTACTAATTATAGAAAGACAAGTTATTTTAATTTTAGCTTGCATATGAAAATTCCTATAAAATATACACATGTAACACCCTGGTGTGTTACACTGATTTATAGGATGGCTGGTTTTGTGTACAGTGGTGGCATCCTATACGATATTTATATTCTATTAAAGTAGCTGGTAGTAATAAGAAAGCCTAGATATATCCTCAGCTTTAAGGTTGTTAAACAACACAGTGTTGCTTTAATAACTTCTTAATGAATCTACATAAAGATGGTGCGCTGCCAAAGAAAAATGGATATGAGTTTCTTCTGCATCAGCACTATAAAATTAGGTCTCCATTGTAATCTTTTTTCTGGGCCATACAAATATAACCTTTATATTTGCTAACAGGTCATTAATAATGACAATTTCCACTTTTCATTTTGTTACTGTAGGTATATATAAACAGGAAAAAATGTACTTCTCTGCATTGTGTGCACCAATTTAAAGATGTATATATTCTTAATATACAGTACTGGTAGTACTTTTAACTAAATTATATATATCTTTCTAACTCTTCTATTAGAGCTTAGTTTTCATGAACAAGTAATTACCGTAAAATTTTCATTTTTTTATGCCTCCTAACAAGGTTGTGGAAGAATGCAGCCATGCAACCACCTATTCATTCGTAGTAAAAGACACTGCAATGGAAATCAAAGATACACATTGGAATTTTTAACAGTTAAGAATAAAAACAACCACAGCAAAAAACAAAACCACAAAAAAAAAACATTCACACAAAACCCCAAATGCAGCTTCATCATCGTAACAAAGCACAAGCTTTTTCTGACAGTTTAATAGCTGAAACAAAAGTGAGAAAGGAGAACATGACACCTACAAGTAAGCAAGGGAAGGTAACGTAGGGAAAGCTATCTGATCATTACCATGTAATCATGGCTGGCAAAAAAGAGACAGACTTCACATGCAGACTTCTATTGAACTGAAAGACCTAGTGAAGGCTTGGCTCAGGCCCAGCTAATGGGATCTGTCGGCAGGTGGACACCACATGCGACATTGATTATCTTCCCCACCAAAGCAGAATTGCTGCTAAGCAGGAAACGACAGAAAGTTTCAGCGAGGTCCCCCAAATCTTGCGTGTGCCTTACACATCCGCGGCATGCCAATGCTGAAGAATCAGCTGCTGCTTTGTGCCGCACAGCTGGATGGGGAGGGCAGTGAGACGCTGCTGCAAGGGGCTCTTCACGCGCAGAAGAACAGGAGGGACTCTGGGTAGCAGGTTTTTCCCCCTGTCAAGGAGGCATCAGCATGGCTTAATCTGTTCTATATCTCAGCCGGCTGGTGTCAGAGTGCCCTGAAACATACTGCCTGTCTAAAACTGGGCCCTCGTGCCCATTGCGCTTGAGGAGATAACTCAGCTGGGCTGGAGGCAGCCAAGCAGAACAGCTAAGCCATCTCTCCAGAGCAAACAAGGTGTAACTTACCTTGCACTCCCTCCATTCTCATAAATATATATATTACTTTCAAATTTCACTTGTCGTGTGAACTTATAGTTTTACTTAACTTACAAAAAAAAACCTTCACGAGATTTTTGGGATGACTATCTGAGAGCAAATAAAAAATCTTTTTAATATCTAATACCATATCTTATATGTCACACACACAAATTATGTCTGATAATTTTTATGGAAGTTAAATGGAATCAGTAATATTCATATACCAAAACTTTGATGTATGCCTTTCAAGTTTCATATTACTGTGTCTTATGAACTGTGAGAACTCAGAAATGAGGTTACGTCCTTTTTAGAACAAGGATCAGCAGATTTATTATCATTGAAAAGGACTATCCAAAGTGCCTATTACCCACGATCTAACATTTAATTTGAATAAAATATATGAGGTTACTTAACCACATTAAAAACCAGCAACACAGACCCAGGAGTGGGAGAGGCCTGAGCTGAAGATGTATTTGAACACTTGTTTATTAACCGCTGTGTAAACGGAACCATTAAATGCCTGCAACCTCTGATTTCTATACCAACGACAACAACAAAATACTAAAATTCCAAAAGCTGATTTCAGAAAAGTTTACTATGAGATGGGTAATGGCTAAAAACAATAACTGTTTGAAGGAAGAGCCTGACTGAACAGTCTTCTCCCTATTATTTTTAGCGAGTGAGATATTCTGGAAAACCAGTGGCTGCTAGAATCAACTGCAAAATATGTTAATTTTAAAATGATTTTATCTATACAAGCTGAGAGGCATATAGGGTGTAAAATAATATTACACTACCCTGTATCAACTAACCAATCTTATTAGGGCACAAAGCAATTTAGGTGCTAGGCTAAAAATTGGCCAGGGCGGAATGCAGACAAGACCCAATTAAGACAAAAAGCAATTTGAGTTTACTGAATAATCTATAAGAGCCAACAACAAATTATAAAAGCTAGAGAAAATTACAAGTAGGTTTTGTTTTCAGTGCACAATTAGAAGTACTGAAAGAAAAAAAAAAAAAGCATAACGTTACCAAACAATTAGAGTGGGGTTACTTCACGTTCAGTCTTCATTGGTGAAAGACAGAAAATCTATTAGCAATTTGAATAGCTTTCTGCATAAAACCAGATGTTTTTGTTAAACAGAGGAAAGCTAGTGCTCTGGGGTAATGAATCCACAGGAAGACAGGTAACATAGCACCTCCTTTTTAGATGCTGGGTCACGAGCTGGGTTTCTTGCTCTGCTAATGGCCCTGCAGTTGGTGGCCAGGCACCCTACAGGTGGGCACAGTCAGGCTGCAGTTTACTGAGCGAGCTGGCTTAAGGATTTCTAATCCCAAATCAAAATGCATGAAATGACCCAAAACCAACACATCAGCCAAAAGATGTTACAGGGTTTGTGCGAGCAGCCCTCCTGCCCAAGCAAGTGTGTGCACATCCTGCCGTGCTTCCCCATGCCCCATCCCCGCTCCGGGCTTGGGGATGTTAGGTTTCTTCACCTCCTCTTAACCATTAGCTCCAGCAATCTCCTTTCACCTTCTCTTTGACAGTTGCCACACTGGGGTCTTCCAAAAAGGAGTGATTGCACAGGGCCCACTCCCACCAGTCAGAGCTAGTGAAGTCCTTCCAGAACCTGGACAGCTCTGCCCATTGCTGGGAATCACCCTGAGTTGCAGGAGGGAGGGAGCGGCCGGGTGGCCAGGGTGCTGGGGACAAAGTGGCCATGCTGCAGCCCCTGCTCAGAGCACACCCCTGCCAGGGTGGCACAGATGGCACCTACAGCTCCTTGAGAAATGACAAATGAAGTCAAGGAATAAACCCAAGTCATGACTGAGGTAGGCTTGTGCTGCCCAAGCAAACCAAAGCTTTCTGTTCCCCTGCCACATAGCTTGGAGATACAGGAAATCTTGCCGTAAGAGAAATAACTGATATGAATTCCTCCAAGCCAAAGAAGAAAGTAAAAAATTGTGAATTTTTAACTGGAAGATTTAGCCATGTCCACACTCACGTGCGCTGGCTCTTGTGTTTCTTCACTGAGGCAACTCATCCATGTGCAAGAAAGATGGACACTTAAAGGAAGGTGACTTCCACGAAGCAGCTGACTCCGAGGCACTTACCTGGCACAGCTCTCACCATCAGAGCATTTAAGTGTTTCATTAATGTATGCATGTACTCCATCGCTATTAACATTAGCAGCTCCAGTCTGAAACACGGTATCCCGGTTCATCAGATTCCTCCTGTACAAAGCCACAAAAAGCACAGTAATATTATAAATTTTGTTGGCATATACATTTCACAATATTGAGTGTAAACTTTGAGTGCTCAGTGATGCCGGTGGGCAGCTACCGGAATTCCCAAAGGCACTTTGGTGCCTCCACTGTTAATTGAAAGGACAACTTTAAAAGTCTGATTGCAAGTCAGGCTAGGAGCTATTCTCCAGACCTTTATACAGCTTGCACCACCATAGCATAGGCAAACGTTATCTCATCCAGCATAAAGTCTGCAGGCATAAATATAACTCAAAGGGTTCTTTTGAACTTGGAAGGTATTTTTATATTAAATCAGGAAGTTGCACCAGGCTGAAACACAACCACAGAGAAAACTTCACAGTCTTTTCTTCCTTCACAGTTTTGAAAACAAGTTCTAACAATTTAACTACTAGGCAATAAATTACCATAAATAGGTAAAGGTGATACATAAAAACCACAAAAAATGGTGATTTGGTGACAGGATTATCAGTGGCTGATTTATCTTTGACTATAAATTAGAGCAGACCTACACCAAAGATAAGAAGCCCTTAATATTTTAGTGCTTATTTCTCAAGGAAAAGAAGCCATATTATGACTGCAGTATTTAGTAGAATATTCACTGCAGTTGCTTATTCCATTTCTATTTTAGGTTGGCCTTCCCTTATCAGGAAAAAAAAAACAAACAGCCAGTAGGAAATGATTATTAGGGCCAGGGGCTTTCTCATAAGGAATATAACATGTGAAATAAATTTAATCTCATTTTTCTTTGACATATGTTGCAAACAGATTGTGATTTTCTTCAACACATTATACAAAACTATTCAAGGATTCACTACAACAATAATTCATATCCTGAACCTCATTAGTAAGTAGTTTGCTGCCAGTAGTCATTATTAAAAATGGACTGTTTCAGAAGATTGGTCGTGTTGCTTTGTTGGGTTTTTTTTTAAGAAAAACTTGATTGCAGCGATCTAAATCAGATAATAACTTTGCCCACATGAAGACAAGAATTCAGCACTATGTTTCACCAATATTTTGCAATATTCAGTTAATGTCCATTTTGGCCGTCACTCCTACTAGCTATCTTACTTTCTTTCCTCACACAATGTGACCACCAAACCAGTATGCATATAGGGTAAATGAGCCTCTTAACAAACAGAGTAGCTAAAGCCTCACCCAACCTTTATTTACTGTAGAGTCAAATTAATCTTTTTTTTTAATTTCATATTATGTATTCATTTACATGAACATCATGGAGGTATCAAAGGAGGTATCACTTTCTGTCTGTACAAGTTATTACCCAGGGACTGCAGTGGTAGAGAAGGCGGCACAAGGTCAGGGAAGTGTTATCAAAAGCAGAGTGCAGCTTCACAATTAAAGCTTCTGTGACAAATCAGGTAACTCAACAAAAAAGGAACTCCCCAAGAGCAGCACATTCCATAAAATCATATTTAATTTCTCTACCTTTACACAGGTAACTTCCAGAGAGCCGTGCTGTGCTGGCTTTTCTTCAGAAGGAGGGAGGGAGCTGTGGTACTTCACCTTCTCTGCTACTGCAGCTTCAAAGAGCCCGTTAATGATACAGAGCTCTGCTTTGATACCGTTGCCTCATTCTTGAAGATGGGTAGATGATGGTCTGCCCTCCAGGTCATACGAGCAGAGTCCCTCCGAGTCACATAGACAGACCTGCCCTATGTCAAACTCTGGGAAATGGAACTCTGCAGCCTCTACTGTAAATCGCCATTTTGCTCCTTAGAAAGTCACTGCTACCTTACTGGACCGAGCTTCAGTGTCTGAAAAGCCACCTCAGATAGCAAAACACTTACTAGGCCAGGTGAATGCACTGACCATAGAGGAGCTGTTTTCAGGACTGGCAGACACAAACCCAAAACATACTGCAGGATTAATTCTTGGCTGCACTTTCATGCTCTAGCAGTCATTCAAAACACAATGTTTCCTCTTTCATTAAAAACGTTTAGGTGAAAAAAAGATAGTAACACAAGCTTGCTTAACATCTAACTACGTTTTTGCATTATCACAAACATCTAGAGCAACCATTAAGTCTTGGAGAGTTTAGAATCTTCATCTCCCAAAGGAGGGTTGCCAGATTTTAGTCACGCTCCTTGTAACTATGTACTACTCTGTACTTCAGGTCAGTTGTGAGCTGAAGTTCACAGACGTGAACTGAATGGGGGCTTGTAGCAAGCCTTTTGTACAATATTTCTCGTGTGATTGCTAGAAGAGCAATCTCTGCTCAATAAAGAGCTATGAAGCAAAAAGCAATCTTTCGGTCTTTACCGTTCCTTTCTGCTAGGTTGTTTTCTTCTTCTGTTACTCTTTGTGCTAGAAGACAGCAGCTAGATTTTAGAAGACCTAAGCACTGATGTCACACCAGGCTGAAGCGTGAGTTACAGCTGTTCTTTCGCAGAAGAGAGTGTCTCCCCATTCATCGCTCGGCCCCTGCTTGTGGGGAGGCAGAGCTGCAGCTTGGATTTCGGCTTCTCACGACACGGCTGTGCCAGCCCTCCCCCAGGCTGCAAAGACCTGACCTTTCAAATGTAAAAATTGAAAACTGAATTCCCTGGGCGGAGCACACAGCTAGAATTTGAGGCAGGAGGATATATAATTTGCTTTCCTATCAATTAGATAGATTCCTTAGCCTACATATACCCTTCAAAACCTCTTAAATTAATAAAGTTACAATCTTAATTGGTAACCAGCCCTTTCTGCTTCCCCCAGGCAATTATGACAACAGAATTAGACTCAGGTAACTCAATTAGACAGCAGCCTAACCCAGCACTCTCCAAGCAGGTCTCTAAGCAAAACTCTCCACGAGTTGACAAAAACAGCATTAGAATTGCTTTGCTGAGGTCAGATAGCGTATGCCTACAATAATCAGAAGTTAAACTTTCTCCTTGAAGGCCAAACACTGCCTAGTTGTTTATCCTATAAACCTCTCCGCTCGGCACTTGGACATCTCATCTGTTCCGACCCAGAAATTCTGCTGATCTGCTCGGTGTAGTATGAGGTCGACCTTGTTCTTGTCTTGCTCCCCTTCAGTCCTGCTTTCTTCCCAGACACTGTGCTGCAGACACACACACGTAGCACAAGAGGTCAGGTAGCAGCAATCCTGAGCTGTGTTTCAGCAGTCTCCCCTGTGTTTCCTTTTTTGCACTCTCCCTCTTTGCTGCTCGGAGGCAGAAGCAGGGCTTTACTTCACATATAAAAACACAACATGAACACAAAGAAGGTATAAGAAAGGGCAGCTCCAAAAATCTGCACTGACAAGGCCTTGGACCTCGGTCCAGATAAAATTGGGGTCACATTAAAATGAATCCTTAGCGTCTTGCCTCTAAAGGGAGCGCACGATAAGGCACAGAGGCATCAGTGCAGTACATGAGGAGAAGCAGATGTTCCCAAAGCACCACCGAGCCATCCTATTCCCTGAAAACATCATGTGTTGCACATTGTTTTACACTCACTGGCTAAAACCCTGCGGCTTTGCCAAGGAATAAGAATTTATTTGCTCCAGAGAAACACCCTGCCCCTAAGCTACCACCCCAGACTCTCACCTACCAGCTCTACAGACATGTGATGACAGTGCTCCTTGCTCCCTGGTACCCCACATCTGCAGCAGGGATGGGAGGTGCCTCCCCTGCCGAAACTGGCAGTTACCAGCGACAGCTTCCCAGGCTGAGGAAAGCTGATGGCCTGGGCTTGCTCTCCTGCCCTGGGCACTCGCTCCATCCACTCGGCTGTTATGCAGAAGGTGGGAGGCACAACCAAATAGAAGGCAAGCAGAAGGCAGGGCTTCTAAAATTACATGTGTTTAAAGACATCCAAAAATGGGTTGGAGCTCTCAACACAGCTTGACAACCCCTTTTTACCGGCTAGGCATTAAAACTCCAAAAAGGGGCAAATGTTCAGATAGAACCCTGTGCTCAACACCCCCCATCACGAACTCGGAGGAGATTCCTGTTGCACAAGGGTTGGTCCAAACCCCTCCTCAGGCACTTAATTATTCCTGTTCTTTGTACAGGGAGCCTGTATGTTTTACTGTATGATTGCACTTTACTCCAAGCACTTAGAATTTGGCCATTGGAGCACTTAATTCATGGGTACTAAGCCCTTTATTATAACTACTCTCCATCAGTAACTTACTGACACAAGCAAAATTGATATACACAAGGGTTAAAAGGATTAACGGAAATCTACATTAGACATTTGCACCAGATGAACCAGATTGATTTTTAAATCCACTTGATTAAATGGGTGTACTTTTTCAAGACTGATTCATTTAGCAATTTCTCCCTCAAAGGCTTCACTGATATTTCACATACAGTGACTAATTACTTTTCAGAACACTATGTACTTGTTCTCTGCTTCTGTGGACTTTAGTGACTTCTGCATAGTTACTACATCTGGGTAAAGTGGATATAAAGTGCTATTCTGTGTGACAGTATTTCACACCACTCTGCAGGGATGTGCACGGGATCACGAAAGGGGCAAGAGAGTGTCTGACAACTGCTGTTGGAGGTAGAGCTGCAAACAGTGGAAAAATACCTTGCCAAAGCCTTCCCAGGTAGTGGGGCCGTCATACTGGCTTTGCAGGGCGAAAAAAACAAAGTCAAGGTGGAAGCAGAGTCTAGAGGTGACCGAGTCCTTGCTGTGGAGAGCACAGAGGAGGAAAAGAGGGAAGAAACGCAGCCTTCTGTCACCGGCCCGCTCCTCCGCCGCCATGCCATAGGGCTCAAAATGCTCCCCAGGATACCTGCAGGAAACCTCTGGCAGGGCCGGCACCCCGCTGCCTTCTTTATGACAGAGGCAGACAACAGGTGATGGTTTAATATCAGCTCTACCCCTGTTTAATATTCTTTTTATTCTAAATTCTTGAACTCCTCTGCTCTACCACTGTGTCTGATGTTTATTTCCCTCCCCTTCCTTAACTTTGCAAGCAGCTTTTGTGCAGCTCTGTCTCAGGTTCGCATCGCCTTTTTTTCCTGCCTCCTTCATGCACAGGTGGATTTCAGTATACAAGTCTGCCACGTCTTCAGAAATCCTCTGAAAATTCTCCTCCTCAGCAGAGCACATTTAAGTATAAAAATCTGCAAAGTCTTCTAAAACCTCCTAAACCATCTTCTCTGCAATGATGCCCACAGCACCCAGAGAGGCAGCTAGTTTGGCTGACAGTCACACCATTGTCCGTCATGCTAACTAGTATTTTATCATTGCCAGCTTGCGGCCCCTGCTCTTTTTTGTCTCATTTCTGAGCTGTGCTCCATCTTACACAGAAACTGTTTATGTCATGGGACAGCGGCTGAATTTACGTTGTTTGAATCATATAGATTTAAGGGATCTACAGCTATGAAATACCTGGGTTTTATCATCCACTGTTTCCTTATGCAAAAGGGAGTGTACTCAGATGCTTCCCTTTGGAGGAGAACAGGGTTTGTGGACCCATCTCAAGGTACGTTTGAAAGGACAGTTAGTCCGACCGAGAGCTCACTTAGACTGCGCCTGCTTTGACAGGTACAGGGACATCTGCATTCACTCCCCTCACGCGTAGCCCAGCAGCAGAAGTGCATAGGATACAGCACTGGAAGAGCCGACGCAGCTGGACGTGAGCCAGCACAGCTCTGGCTTTAGTCTAGATGTGCTTGACTAACATGGACACAGTGACAGCCTCAGACAGGGCTCCCACAAACAGGTTCAGATCTCTGAATTCATCCAAATTACGGTAGTCATATGCTGCCCTAAATTTACCATCTCATTAAAATTAATGCACCATACTAACATATTTATCTAATACTGGCAGTCTCATGCTGCCAGTGCTGTCATGAGCAGGAGGAAGAAAGCCTGTGGTCAAAAGAAACCCTTTAAAAAATCATACAGAGGGGATCTTATTTCTTAAACATCATCACCTTGCTCATCGTAGCGGTTGGACTCACACGCCCCATAATAACAAGAGAAGCAGAACTGGGACAAAACTTCCCCAGAGATATGGCTCCAAAGCACTGAGATCTATTCTTTTGCACTCTGTTGCAGTGTAGGAAACCTGGCTGATTTTGCAGTTTGCGCCGGTTCACCTGAGCACACACAGGAGGAGGTTGATGTCCCAAAGCCTCCCCAAGCCAGATCACTCATTTCAGAGCTGATCTTTGGGATCCAGTTGCTCCCCTGCTTTGGAGTTGCTAGAAATGCCGAAATTCACTCTGAGTGTGTTCACAGGTCTCGTCATAATGTTCTGTACTTAACAGACAAAGAGATCTCTGGAAAATTCATTTAAGTTTTTGACCATGTATCCAGGCAGGGCAAGAAGGGCACAGTTTATGGCCACAGCTCCTCTGCTTCTTGGAGGCAGCTTGAAAGCAACTCTGAAATTTCCAGGACTGTTTGTGGCACCACAGGCTCCCTGCTAAAGCTGCGAGGAGCCGCTTGCGATTGTACACGACCTCTGTTGTGACCAGGAGAATGTAAGGCACGGCTCGGTCTAAAGGAATAAAGACGAATACTTTGGTACGGGCAAGCTGCATGCCGAGCCCAGCCCCGACTGGACTCCGTCGCTGACTGAAATTCCTGCCCCAGGGTCCTCAGCTACAAAACAGGGTAACACTGGACACATCACTGGGCTGATGTGATACAGCACAGTGTAAACAGTGGAACCCCCTCTCATACCCTAAACAATTCCCCTGACTTTAGCATTGATGGATAAGGTGTGAATCATAGTGGAAATTAGTTAAGTGTTTCTAAATTTTTACCAGTACTGAGCAGTGGAAAGAAAGATCATGCCTGACCTCAGAGAGGTGATGCTACAGTGTGAAGGGCCTTTCAAGGTAACATAGCTGCAGTGGAAAGGAAAGACAAAACCAGGAAGGGTACAAGATAAAAAAAGTATGAAAAATTAACTATGAAAGGAAAAAAGCCAAGAAAAGTAAAGCCTTTTCAGAGGGAAATAATAAATTACAAAAAACTCCAACAGGTTGAGTAAAATCAACACACTCAAATAAATGAAAAAAACCCAGGCCCACAAAGGAAAAAAACAGACATTAAAAACTCCCCAAACATTTACAAGAAGTCTTTCAAAGAACATCACTGTTGACTCTTGATTCTTCCTGTTAACACTTTGTGTGCATTCCTAATGTACTTTTAAAATTAGAAGACCTGATTAATCAAGTATGGGTATAGTATGGATATCCTCTTGCTAAAAAGCCCAGGAAAAATACCATATTAGTCTAGGATAGCACTGGTATCTGTTTTACCTAATAGTCCCATGGATTTGAAGTCTTAATTAATGATTTCAATACATAATGATTTTACATCTTCTTATTCGCAACCAATCACCCATTAGAATCTCTACTGTATTTTGTAAGATGCCACTCTTAAGAGTTGACAACACTTGATACAGCAAGATATTCATAACATTTAAATAATTGCTATGACATTAATCTCAATTTTGAGGCTGTTCTCCTTGATGACTGACAAGGTTAGCACTTCCATGGTCCCTCCTCTTTGCTCATATTCTGATTGGACTAATGACTGTGACATGACATAGATTTTATTGTCCTACTTTCTATTTTGCATAGTAATTCACTTCTTCCTCTGACAATTAAGCTACATCTTGGAGAATTACTATTCTATACGCTACACTGAACATAAGTCAAAACAATTTCCAGTTCAGTTTGCAGGCCCCAGAGGAAACTGCTAGCATGTGCATATTGCACCCTCTATAAACGAATGCATGAATTATACATCAGTGTTATACGTCTCAATTCTTTTTAGATTATGAGTTGTTTATAGAGTACATTAAGATTATACAGAATTTAGCATGCAAAGTGACCCATAGCCTGTCTTGCTGAGTACATAATAAAGGTACCAGATTGCATCTGCAGAGAATATACTTATACCATTTACAAAAAGCGAAACAACGTAAAGCTTCAAAAAGCAAAATACAAGGAGTTCACCTGCATATCAGAAAGGCTCCATGGCTGCACGACAGACCATCAACAGAAACCAGTAAACATAACCATATCATCATAGGCCTGAAGCACGAGTCAGCACTATCTAGTCTAGTCTATTAAAACATCAAAAAATCACATCTTTCCCTGGAAATCTGTGAAAGCTGGCATTAGACTTGGGTTATCCAACTGCATGTTTGTTGTGGTCATGAGTCAAAGCTAGCGCAAAGCTTTGAGAAGGCTAAATCATAGAGGCTACGATTTTATGATCCTGAAATCAAGGATTTCAAGCACAGAAGAATCCACTTTTCTGAAGAACTGAATCCCAATTAAAGAAACTGTGATCGTAGTTTTCTTGGTATAATATGAAAAGATCTTTTTCAGCATGTAAACAACTATATTCCAAAAAGCAAATTTCAATGACTTCAGGAAGAGCTAGAACATGAAAAAAAAGGAATCCATGCTAGTAAAGCTGGGCAAACAGGTAAGAAGATTATGATGAGCTTTATCAAGTACATATGTGAAAAAGTAGGTCTAGGATTGGGGCAGAAATTAACAATGATTCAAAAATGACTATGATATTGAACACAGACTGGAGGTCTAAGCATGTGGTAAGAGAAGATGAGCTGCTAATGTAAGTAGATAAATGCAAGTAAAGGAAAACATGAGGACCTTCACATTGGGATGAAATGCTGGGAAAGAGCATTAGACAGCTTTCTGCACTGCTTAGTATTTGGGGAGAGTGAAGAGTGAAAGAAGGAACCAGAAAATAAAATCCCAAAATAAAAAGGGTTTTGAAAATTAACATTGGATGGAAAATAAATGGATATACTGAACACTACAGGAAGAAAACATTGCCGGAGATCAGAAATTATGCTGAGGAAAGGCAAATCTGAAAGACTTACAATTGGGTTGAATAAAGTGAACAATTTTAATGTTTTTTTAATTAAAACAAGTTTCATTCCAAAATTACATTTTCATTTCCAGTCAGAATGATACATTTAACACGGAGTAAATGCAAACAATTTTACATCTGATTTTTATGCTTGCCCCGCAACAAAATCCATTACTCACACAGGTCTGGTAAGTGCCTTTCATACAGACTAGAGAAATATTCCCACGTGTGATGACACCTGAAACAGAAACTCCTGCCCAAGGTTAAAGCCAGTATAGTAAGCAGTTAAGCCAGTTCGGTCAATAGGCTTCTCTGATTTCTCATGTGATTGCAAGGCAATGGGTTGAGACATTGATGTTTTTTAGCTCTGCATTATTAGAGGCTGAGGGAAACCAAAGGGCTAAAAGCAACCCAGCAGACAGCACAAACTGTACTCACGAAGAGCAAATGCAGGGCTTAATGTTGTACAGGACCAGTTGGAAAGTCAGACTTCGCTACCACAAGCTAAAAAGTTGGTCATGGAAGTCTATTTGTATACTCTGCTAGGGCAGTTAGGCAAACAAAGTTGAAACAAATAAATACCAAGAATGATCAAATTCTGCTATTGATAGAGAGGAGCCAGAAGAGCCTCCAAATACTGGCAAACCATTTGTGCCTAAGGACAATAAATTACTATGAAGCCAATATTCAGAAAAAAATCTATATGAAAAAGTAAAAAAACCAAAGAAACAGAACCTTGCAGGATTGATCTGAACTGGCCTTCCAGGGCACAAGACCCTGATAAAGTCTTCTCCTTCCTGAAAATGAACACTGAAGGGGGAAAGGTATATCTACACACATGGAAAGTATTTATACATATATATGCATGTATAAACCCCTTAATTCTGTCTTGGATCTGGCCCCTGGAAAAAGACAAAATTTTCATTAACAGTAGTCCTGCCTATGAAACACCATTCAGGTTTCTATGCCATTTTCCATGCCACGTTTTCAAATCATAACACAGCAAGAAAAGAAAAAAAAACAAAACACCACAGCATCTGTCATGTACAGAGCCCATCCTATTTTTCCTGATAAAAGTTGCATATGTGTTCATTCATCATCAAGTCTGTGAGCCGTTATACAGGAAGGCAGGCTTCGAATTCCTCTTCTACCTGGCATGGAGAGTAATGAGATCAGAAGTGATCCTGAACCAGTCTCCAGGAAAGCGCTGCCTCATCCCCTGACTTTTCTGTTGTGATAGTCAGATTCTTTGTACCTGAGCTGACAGCTGCTGTCTTAACCCAGATGCATACCATAAAATGTGTTTAAGGGCCTTACAGAAGAGGAAGGTGATCTTGAACACAATATTATATTTTTGTTGTGGAGAAAAGTTGGACTGTGAAGATAGGGCAGGTCACATGGAAATTTCACGGAAGTTTCTGTACTTGATGACAGCGCTGAAGAAGTCAGAAGAAAACAACTTGCATCATAAAAGGCCCCCCTGTCTGGGAGTCAGCCATCAGCAGGTCTGGAAAGGCTCCTCAAGGGCACAAAACACTGAAGAGCAGCAACACTACCTTCTGCAAGCTCCCACTCGCATCAGTAGAAACAGATCTTTCATGTCATTATCCCTGGCTTTCTTGTAGATTGTGTGTAATAGATTAAATGCTGGGAAAAGGATGGCAGCAGACCGTGAATACATCTGACTTCACTTAATGTTGCTTCTCTTACAAATAACATAAAAGAAAGCTTATGAATGATTATATTCATAAATATTTGTTTCTTAGGAAAAGAAATCCTCCTCAAAAGGAGCAGTCAGTAATTGAAACTTTGTTCAGCTTTTCAACTTTTTTCAACTTTGCCGGAACATGCTGCTTTCCTCATGTAGAGACCCATAAAATAGTGTCTTTTAATTCTCTCACTGGATATTTAATAAGAGATAACAGATTGACTGGCAAACCGGTAACAATGGACAAGGAGAAGGCTGAGGTACTCAACAACTTTTTTGCCTCAGTCTTCACTGACAATCTCTCTTCTCACACCTCTCAAATGGATGGACTACAAGACAGAGACTGGGGGAGCAAAGTCCCTCCCACTGTAAGAGAAGATCGGGTTTGTGACCACCTGAGGAACATAAACATATATAAGTCTATGGCACCTGATGAGATGCATTTCAGAGTCCTGATGGAATTAGCTGATGTAGTTGCCAAGCCACTCTCTATAATATTTGGAAAGTGATGGCAGTCAGGCGAAGTCCCTGGTGACCAGAACAAGGGAAACACTGCACCCTTTTTTAAAAAGGGTAGAAAGGAAGACCCTGGCAACTACCTACCAGTCAGCCTCACCTCTGTACCTGGGAAGATCATGGAACAGATCCTCCTAGAAGCCCTGATAAGGCACATGGAGGCCAGGGAGGTGATCTGAGACAGCCAGAATGGCTTCACCAAGGGCAAGTCCTGCCTGACCAACCTAGTGGCTTTCTGTGATGGAGTGACTACAGCAGCGGACAAGGGAAGAGCTACGGATGTCGTCTATCTCGACTTCTGTAAGCCCTTTGACACAATCTCCCACAACATCTTTCTCTCTAAATTGGAGAGATATGGATTTGATGGGTGGACTGTTTGGTGGATGAGGAATTGATTGGATGGTCACATCCAAAGGGTAGTGGTCAGCTCAATGTCCAGATGGAGATCGGTGATAAGTGGTGTCCCTCAGGGGTCTGTATTGGGACCAGTGCTGCTTAATATTTTCATCAATGACATAGAGAGCGAGATCGAGTGCACCCTCAGCAAGTCTGCAGATGACACCAAGCTGAGTGGTGCAGCTGACACGCCTGAGGGATGCGATGCCATCCAGAGGGACCTGGACAAGCTTGAGAAGTGGGCCTGTGTGAACTTCATGAGGTTCAACAATGCCAAGTGCAAGGTCCTCCACATGGGTTGGGGCAACCCTTGGTATCAGTCCAGGCTGGGGGATGAGGGGGTTGAGAGCAGCCCTGCCGAGAAGGACTTGGGGGTACTGGTGGATGAAAAGCTGGACATGAGATGACAATGTGCACTCGCAGCCCAGAAGGCCAACTGTATCCTGGGCTGCATCAAAAGAAGTGTGGCCAGCAGGTCGAGGGAGGTGATTCTGCCCCTCTGCTCTGCTCTGGTGAGAACCCACCTAGAGTACTGCATCCAGCTCTGGAGCCCTCAGCACAGGACAGACATGGACCTGTTGGAGTGGGTCTAGAGGAGGGCCACAAAAATGATCCGAGGGCTGGAACACTTCTGCTGTGAGGAAAGGCTGAGAGAGTTGGGGCTGTTCAGCCTGGAGAAGAGAAGGCTCCAGGGAGACCTTATTGCGGCCTTCCAGTACTTAAAGGGGGCTTATAAGAAAGATGGGGACAAACTATTTAGCAGGGCCTGTTACAATAGGAGAAGAGGTAATGGTTTTAAACTAAAAGAGGGTAGATTTAGACTAGATACAAGGAGAAAATTTTCTACAATGAGGGTTGTGAAACACTGGCACAGGTTGCCCAGAGGGGTGGTAGATGCCTCATCCCTGGAAACATTCAAGGTCAGGTTGGACGGGGCTCTGAGCAACCTGATCTAGTGGAAGATGTCCCTGCTCATTGCAGGGGCCTTGAACCTCTAAAGTTCCCTTACAACCCAAGCTATTCTGTGATGCTATGATTCTATGATAACTATTTATTAACTACTTACACTTAGAAACAAATGTTTTACTTTCAGTTACCAACTCTTTCAGCTACCTAGTCTCCTCCTGGTTCAGAGAAAAACTGGGTTATAATATCATGCAATTTAAACACTGTATATTTTTCTAAGCATTAGCCACACAGCCTCCACTTGTACATTAAAGCAGCATCAAAATGTACCTGACATCCTGTTAGTATCTGACAGCCATGATGTTTCTATCTACAGAAGATGAGCTGGAGATGTAACACCCGAGGACAGAGATCAGACTAGGTAAGAGTCTGCTTTTCCCAAAGAGTTTGTAAAGCAGTTGGACAAATATAGAAATTAGATAATTCATACATATGCTTACATAAAATAATTATGCTGGGGGGGGGGCTCATATGTTATAGACAAATCCAGCATTTTTATGCAGTACATACTAAAAACGCTGTAAACAAGCACCTTGTAAAAATTTTGAAGCTGTGTAGAATTAGTAGATGCACCTACTCTGGCATCTCCTAATTATGTCATCAACTGTTTGCCTGGTTTTAATCCAGTATGTTCACATCTTATTATACTAAGCAAATGACCAGATACATTGAACCAGCAAACACATTGGTCTGTAGTAACCTATCAGTCTATTAATTCTTATTCCTAGGCCCATGTTTTTAAACAAAGCACATTTCGTGATTGATATACTGATACCTATGTGCATGGCTGTACATGGAAAGAAATACGTATTCTTCATTTATGTTTCCTCAGAAGTAGTAACTCATATGCTCCGAAATTCTGAAAAAGAATAACTTGTATTTTTAAGACATGCTGGTAGACAGGCTGATATGGGGGATTCTAGTGCCTACCACCATCCTGGTTTTGATGCATCTGAAAATTTTCTGTGATGCAGGAAATACCTCACTGGCCTATACTGGTTCATAAGGCTACTCTTGAAACAGGCAAATCAGCAAAAGCTCATCTAGAATTAAATAGTGGGACAGTTAACTTGATTTCAGGACATTCCCTTTGTCTTATATCAGCAATTGTCTCACATGACTGCAATATCATAGGTTATTCTGCAGAACAGATTGCAACCTCAGCTTTTTCTTTCTAGACTTCAATTCCTTTGTTATTTCCATAGGAATGATTTCCCCAAACTTTAGGATTAATGTGGGCTGTCTAGGATTCCATCAGATTTTCAAAATCTCTTTAAGCCTGGACACAGTATTCCCAAGTGTAAGCAAAGCTGCATGAAGCAGAATTATTTTCCTGTCCTTAAAGTCATACCCTATTTATATATCTGGTACAGTATCCATTTTTTTGCAACTTCATCACATTGTGAACTCCTGTCTCGTTTGCTGTCCATCAGCCTCAGGTCTTCCTCTGCATTACTGTGTTTTAAAACTTATGATTAGGGAACTGGCCTTAAGTAAAAATAACCAACTTAATCAGCCCTTACCCTGAATTTTGAGAATTCAGACAATCCAACAGAATCGTCCTCTACTTTTTTAACTCCATCTTCCCTAGCAACACCACAAATAAGAACATTTACACCCACCACATACTAATCCTATTATAATTACTTCTCAGAAAACCTTCGCTGTGGGTTGAGAGGAAAAGGAGAAGAAAATAAAAAACTGCGCCAGAGGCCCCAGTACTATCAGGGAAGGTAAGTGCCCCTTCCAGCACCTGCTGTGAGCCTGCCACCCTTTACTCCTGAGGGTGGAAACAAGAATTGCTGCTTTGTTATCAGCACCTCTGCTCCAGTGTATTTTCATTAGCAACACCTCTCTGAAGCATTTCTCTACCATCTCTGTTTTCCCTCAAAGCTCCACACAGTTGGAAAACTCCTGTTTGGTGTGAAGTGGGCATTTTCTTCTGCATGGCAAAGGGGCTCTGAGCTATTTCATATAGGAGTATGCTGAAGTTATATTTTGCACTATATTTCTTCAATCAATAGCGCTACAAACTTCCACATAAAGCAGAGGAAGATGAGATTCTTAGTTGATGTGAATATAAAAGTTGATGCGACTATAAAAGTTGATGCTTCATGAAAATCACCAAAATAACACAAAAACCATGCACCGCATTACAGCATGATCTACTTTGCATCAACAAGGTTAACTGCTGCAAAATTAGCTTCCTGATTTGAAACACAGATTACTCAGTCTCTCTTCTGCTGACGGCATTCCTACCAAGCACCAAACTTGTGAAAAAGGAGCCTACGGTCAGCTTCTGTTTCTACTCACGTTACACTGCACATACTGAGAGAGGCTAAGGGACTTTCATCCCTGGAAGTTTTACAGAGTCGGCTAGACAAAGCCATGGCTGATCTGATTTAGTTCCAGGATGAGTTCTGCTTCAAGCAGGAGATGGGGTAGATGACGCCCACAGGTTCCTTCCAAACAGCACTTCTGGGAATCTGGTCTGTGAAAGCAGCAGGAAAGTCAGCTGTATCTCCGTGCTTTTTAGATGTCAAATACTGAATAAGGGAAGAGGAGAAAATGCATCTGAAAATAAAAACAGAGTCAAAGGATGCCTTGTTTTTCCTGTTTCGCAACAAGCACCAGGAGCAGGCAGAAAACACAAAAGATCTTTTTCTCTGTGGCAGCTTGGGTGGGTGACTCACAGCAAGTAATGAACTCCCTGCACACTGCTCCTTTTAGCGCCGAGTGAATTCGTCTCCTCAGCCCTGACCTGGGGCATGTGACTGCGGACAGAAAGAGGGAGCTTGGCTTCTTCCTGGAAGTTCTGTCAATAAGACATAATGCTAAGGACAGCTGAGGACAGCAATCACTGAAACTTACACTTTGCAAGGCAGCTAAAAACTAAGTGGAAGGAAAGCAGGTTGAGAAAATCCCAGCACTCTCACATCCCACAGCTGCTCTGAACTGCAGTAAGATGAGTCTCTTTCCAGAACTCAGAGTGTCTTTTCATCCCTTTACACTTACCTATGGCCAACCAGAAAACGTATGATGCTTGTTCTTGTACTCCTCTACCAGCTAGGTTCCCCACCAAAACCTGCTGTTTCCCTCGCGACATCTAACTTGCAAACCAAGCCTAAAGACTAAACAAAGGCAGATTTTTCATATGGGTAACAGGAAACAGAATTTGAAGATGGTTTCGCAATTCACTTATTTTTGTCCAGTTACTATATATTGTAATGTCATGCAAGCACTGAGGCACTGATGGCATATTCCATGTAGAGTGCCGTGCATTTTCACAGTGCTTATATACCCAGAGAAGGCTGTTCATGCTCTTCCAGACTAATAGGAAGACAAAGCCTTGGAGTAAAGATTTGTTTTTAAACTTTCACTTGTGTTTTGCAGAACTGATGTATTTGTGTCTCAGCTAAACTTCAGCTAAACTTACTATTACATTTATTAAACCCTGGAAGTTGAGTTGTATTTCACTTGACTTTCAGCTATGGATGCTAGCTTTCAGTCTCCATTGCTCAGACAGCACTATATTAGTGTCTTACTTCTCCACGTTAATCGTTTTCTTCGTATATCTTATGCCTAAAGGCAATGAGCATTATGGCTGTGACATCTGCTACCAGGGCAGCTGTGGCTCCAGCTGGTTTTCTTCCCTGGGGTATAACGAACAGAACAATACTTCGGTTCCGAGGGGCAATGAATTTACTGTAGACAATACCATCATAATCACTAATCATATCACTTACTGGTTTTGAAATAAGTTGTTTCCCAAGTGGCATGATTTAAGAAGCATTGCCAAGATTTTTCAAGCTTGAGAATGACAAACCTGGATTTTCTTGTCTTTACTGTATACAGCGTGTTACTGCTTACTTGTACACCAGGTAGAACAAGAGCATCTTTTGCCTGCTTTGCACAGCTCGAGGCTAAAAAGAACCATCTCCACATTGCACAGGTTTATAACTGGAAGTTTCTCCTGTTGAATTCACTAGCACAAGGACCAAAGTGACTTAATATTAAATGTACGGTTGGTTGAATCTTTCAGGTTCACACCCTGGGCAGATCCTTCTTGTCCATGTTCTGGAAATGGCTCAGGAAGTGAGCCTTCCTCTCTCCTGAAGTCTTCTACCTTTATTTTAAAGAACATAGTCCTTTGATACTGAAAGAGTTACTTTTACTCCATGCTGAAACTGTCCTTCCTAAGAAGTCTCTTCCTCCCCTGTGCTTTCTGACGTTCTACTTCAAGTCTCGTTTAGTTCAGTTTTAAGTGCAGCAAACTCACAGTTGCGTGTGAAATAAGACGGTTTGTGGATGCTTGTGAAGTACACACAGATCACAGGATCTCCTGTGACTGTGGTGGGTTAGTCCTAGTGAACATCGTGTCTCCTTCCACCACTTCTAAAACAACCTGCAGATGCCGTTAGTGATCTAGCTGCCACGCAGACACTTGTCCATTAGGAACTGTCCCTGACAGATAAGAAGCTACTGAAAAGCAGTTGTGAAAAATTAATTATATTTAATTCCAGTTAGGACAGATCTGAATCTGTGACTTCAGGGTGAAGGAGAATAAGTTCTGTGAGCAAATCTCCTACCGTAGGATGTTCTGAGGAGAGCTGCATGATGTCAACATTTGACTCCTTTCTGACAGCCAGTCTCTGTTCAATGTCAGGTAAGGGCAAAACAAGTGAATAGGCAAAAGTAATTATATAGGGAAAAAAGAGGCAACATCAACAAGACTTGGAATTTTAATGAACATGAAGTGAGGTTATGCTTATCTTAAAGATGCAAATGTTGGCAAGTAAACACATTTGTTTTCATTTGAAGATAGAACCATGGATCTGTTTGCCCTTGCTATGTTGTCTAATTGATCACCTAAATGGCCGATTGGATTAAAATGTGTTCCTGGTACGTGCCCTTTCCTCCTCTTAGTTTCTATTTCTTAAATTTCTGGAGTATATTAAAAATCAGTTTACAAGTCTTTTTCTGATTGCAGACCACACAGTACCTCTTGCTACTTTAAACACATTGTGAGCTTTAGAACAATATTATATTCCTCTGTTATGTTTTCTGTCTCAAAGTGCTGTATTTACTTGGTCACTTCCCATTTACTGGTAATTGGTTCCTGTAAGAAATCTACACTTTTTACTTACAGAAAATCTGCAAGTACTACAATTCAGTCTCACTAGTATAAATCAAACAATCTTTGTGAAACTGTGATCTCATAGATATTATCTTCACTTAGCCTGTAGGCTTAAAATCAATCATCTGGTGAAATCTAGAAAGACAGATATTTAGTACAAGTATTAATTTTTGCTTTTCTTCTGTGATTCCCAAGGTCACCTCCCATCATGTACAACAAATCTTGTAAATTTTTGAAAAATAATTAGTACTTGGCTAAAGTTGCCATTTCAAAGTACGCACTCTTCAGTTATGAAGTATTATTTTGCAACTAAAATATTGAGTTGGGAGCCAAGAACCATACACTATCAAGAACAAGAACCTGACTTACGGCCCAGTTCATTACCTTGCTCTGCCTTAAGGGTCTATGAGCAGGTAGCAACTTCTTTCTTAACTATTCAAAGATGACAAGGGCTGGCTCAAAACTTGCAGTGCAGATTAGGCCCCTTGGTTAATTTTGGAGGGTGTCCTGGGAATTACAGGATCTCTGTGGCACTCCAGCAGAGACTACCCTGTGCCAAAATGACTGAAGGATGAGTGTCTTTGCTTCCTCTCCACATTGAAACCTGCTGGCAAGAGAAACTTGAGGACTTCAATGGTCCTCCGAGATAGTAGGTCTAATATCTACCTATCTAATATCTATTCCATAGAATACAAAGGGTCATTTTTTTTTCTTAGCATGTAAACTGTGAAAAAGTGACTACACAAAGTGTGTGACTTCACAAGAAACAGATGACTCAGCTCTCTTGAGTTATAAAAGGTGATGAAACTGGACTCAATACCCCCCTAGTTACTCCTAAAGATACCTCCTTTCTGAGAATATCAAAGTAACACTCTGATCAGCACTAGCTTGAGGCCAATTTACCTATGGCTTGTGAGATGATGCATTTGCATCAACATCTTGTTTTCTTTGAGAATATATCATTTAAAATATAGTCTTGCTCTTTGTTATGAAATTCTTCAAAGTCTGAACCAGATACAACTAATGGTCTGATTTTTTAGCCTGGAAATAACCTCACAAGACAGTACTGAAGAGGGGAATTGCACTTAGTGCACTACTAGGGCTGTAGTGTACCTAGAGCCCAGTTTGCCCTTACCCTCTCCAGGTGTAAACCTCAATTTATTCATGAACCTGTCAGATTTTCTAGGTTGTGTTTGACCTTCACTCAACCAGTCTTTGCCTCATGCTTCCTTGCATTGGTGCCCAAATTTCATTAATTTACAGCAGAATGCTTCTCATCCATGCTGGTAAGCTCCATGCTAGACAGAGCTGGGCCAGCTGTGTTTGCTGTACCAGCATAAGAGGTGGTGGAGCCAGAGACAGGCCACAGTAGGATGGCAGGGCGTCATCCTTCAGTGAGACCAAAACCCCAGAATACTTCCACAAATCAGGAATTCTCCCCACTGTATGATCCTGAATATGGGGTCTTGAACATTGGCTTAGATGCCCATCTTGAGGCTTGCGAGTTGCTCTTACGGCACTCATGACCACATTCAACACAACTACATGAATGGTAAAAAATAGAGTAATATGCCAATTAATTTACAGATAGGATCAAAAAATTGATTCTTTATCTTTGGCTTTATTCAGTTTACAAGTCTCTTGTGGTTGCAAACTTGTCTGGTCTTCTTATTTAAGGATTCCATTCTATGAGTATGTTTAGAAAGAAATTTACATCACACGTCTACTTCTGTTAAAATATAAAATCACACAAGCAAGAGTGAAAGACTGAAGTCAGAAAATACTTCCTCTGAGCACACTGACTACTATTCCTGCAGTCAGAATTACACCCTGTTCCAAAACTATGCAGCTATTTTGCCCATTTATCAATCATGACTTGCATGTTTACACACCAGATGCCAACATGCAATCCAATGGCCATTAATGTTGTTGTGTTAGAAGAGAGACAGATTACATTAGTCTGGAGCCAACTGTTTATAAAAATATTGTAAAAAGAGTGTATGCAGAGTAACAATGATCTCAAATCACTTACTAAGCATATTGACCCAAGACTTGCCACTAAGTTTGAAGATTCAAATTTAGGCCTGATAAGCAACTGCTGTCAGAAGTGGTAGCTGCTTATGTCAGTCATCCCTGAAACCCAGTAAGCGCTTGTGAATTCAGCAATCCCCAGTAGCAAAAGAAGACTTCAGACTATAGCCATTTGCTTGTCACCTCATTTAGGTGCCAGGTTCTATAGGAAGAGGAGTCTCAGAAACATTCACAGATGACCTGGTAACTTGAAAAATCAGAAAGTAAGTAGTATAGTCACTGAGCATATACCCCAGAGTGGAGAGAATGTAGAAGATAATTTATTTAAAATAAAATTCCATTAAAAATGTGACTCACTGAAGATTAGGTAACTCTTTTGAAAGTCTCTTACACCATAGCAATAACAGACATTTAGGAAAGCCCCTCTTTACAGTTTCAAAAATCTCATCAAGTTGATCAGATTGCAAAAAGGAAACCCTAGCACTTCTACAGAAGTCTCAGCAATGAAGAGCTTTAAAAGCTCACCATTGTGCTGGTATTTCTTTTATTCAGGATAAAAGAGAAAATTATGCTGGAACACAATTCAAAATAATAACAGGATCAACCTCTGTATTCTTTCTCAACAGCCCAAAGATTACATGTTCCCATTACCTTTGGGGTGTGTTAGAAAAATCCCTGGTGTGCAATTTCCAGCCAAACTTCTTCAGGAAGAAATCCAGTTCCTGTCCTCTAAAGACCTTTTGTGATGTAACTTAAAGAACATCTAGCGTGGGAGAGTCACAGGCAAGGGCGATTCACATCATAGAAGCATTTATGTAGTGCTCTTAACCGCTAATGCAGGCAAACCCATTCAATCCCTGGAGCAAAACCACTCCTCCAGCAGAAGAAAACCGGCCAGGGTCCCATTCATGTTCATCTGCATTAAGAAGCTCCTGCAAAGCAGACAAGCCAGGTGTGAATTTAAAGTACAATAGCCATTTGCCTTGTTTCTTGTAGCACTCTGGCTCCATCAGGTTACATTGGGGTGGCAACAGAAGCTCCTGTTTGCAGCTGGACACATGCCCCTTGTTCAGATGTTTCTGTCTCCGTTATAAAGCTAGTTCATGTAGCAGCTGCTGGGCAGCCACAAATTACAGACTAAAATTAAGGACAATCATCAGGCATAAAGCATGACCAAGAATGCATCCTCATCCTAGGTATTCCTACACAGCCTAAGCAAAGTCAAGGCCATAGAATAAATGAGAATTGTAGGTAGCCTGAAAAAAATCTGTCAGCAAGGATTCATACGATGCCTCATGCTGGATCTGGGAACAGGGTGAAATTCTGAGTGCCCTCAGGAGTGCTTGCCAAACAGGATTTGAATATAACCAGTGTCCATACCAAAAACACTGTCTTTCACACCAGTTGATTTCAGCTGCTCCTCTCATAAACGAGCCTTCACAGAACAACAGAATTCTGTTTGTCCCACCCAATTTGGTTTACAGGCAGCTCCTTCTGAAAAAGAAAATTGTGTAAAAATAACTATACACATGGACAACCTTCTGACAACTGTAAGACCAGCTGGTTTTTTGTGTATTCTTATGGGTCTTTAGCCTTCAGCCTGGATGCTAAAATTTGAGGCAGCCTTTTACCAAAGGGAAGTACTACCTGAAATACTTTTAAATAAAAATTTTTTTCACACTTCTTTCACACAGGTTTTAGTATTGCTCAGAACAACAACAACAACAAAAAAGTTAATGAAAATGCAGGCCTCAAAATTATTTTTAAAATACATTTTGGTCATGCTTTTAGTTCTGGTTCAGGGACCTTTAAGCAATGATGGATAAAATTCACCTTTATGAGTACAAATAGAGCTTGAAAGGTCACGATTTATGTAAGAAAATTGGCCACAATTACTTTTTTTTGATGCTTCAGAATTATTTCTATGTCTTCGAAGAAAAGGCTGTTTCTGTTTATGTAGAGAAGCCTCCAGGAGATCATTCTGGCTTCTGAAAAGGTAAGGACAGCAATGCTTCAAGTACCTGTTAGGCTGTGTGATAAGCCTCATGCTGCATTTTGCAGATCATGTTAGGCTCCAAAAGAGGCAAATATTATAACTTTATAGTATGAAATTATGTTCCTGCTGAGCATATGACCTGGGAGCTGACAGCCATTTCACCTCGATTTAAAGGAGTCATTCAGCAAAAATCCACCTTTCATATTCCAGCAAGGAGGGGCTCTGCCTTTGGCTCTTCTGACCTTCTTACGGTGCAGTGTGCTGGCAAATCATTGTCCCCATTTTGTAGTATGTTGTCACTGTGAATTCCAAAATTATGTCTTTTCCTCGGTGACCAGTGCAGAAAAGCGAGTAGCCTAAATTGATATTCTTATTACTAAAGTATTCGTAATGTCTTTTCTCTGTAATGAAGCCATCAACATTTGCAAGGAGTGTTTGCATTGGTTTGAAAACTTTTCTGACAAAGAGTATCTACATGCAATGTGTTTCAAGGAAAAAGTCAAAGTACTTTAGTACTGGATCCCCAGCAAAATTCAGCTGCTTTTGAAAAGGAGAGCTAAATTTTCTGTAAATACATAGGTTCCACTTGACAACCACAACTCTGAAGAAATTAAGCATTTGCAGTTAGCTCTTCCCCTCTCCTTTCTTTTTTAATTAATGAAAAACACACGACACCTGTAGGGGCTGAAAAATATGTTGTGGAGGTAACGACGATGCCGTTTAGATCATAACGGCTGGGATTCTGCCAAAGCCCGATGAAGGCGCAGGCTGCCGTGTGGCTTGTAGGTGCTTCTTCCCCCTCCTGTCAGGGTGCCAGTGAAGTTATGGTCATGCTCCGAAATGTTCTGGAGCTGCCCCGGGAGAAGGCATAGAAGTGCTGCAGGTCTCAGACTCCAAAGGTTCAGGCTTTGTGGTGGCTGCCCTAACCTTCGGTGTGTCTGCACGCGCGTGCCTCCTCCATGGTTTGCTGGATGCGTCTCTCAGCCCACATTCCCACACCACCCCATCCTCCCCGGATAAATGAGCCATTCTTGTCTTCAGTGCTGCCAACTCTCCTGCCAGCAGCAGTTTGTACCCTGCCCTGAGGCAGACAGAAGCCTTTCCTCACGCCTTTCCTCCTTCCTCAATATGGCTGTCACCTTCCATTTTGGATGAATGGGTTTACAGCAGCTATTTCACTAGGCCGGGCTCCAGCACAGGCACTGCCCTCCACTGCCTTTAGTGAGACTGAAGCTGTGTCCAGCAACAAAGTGACGGGAGTTGCAGGAATCCTACAGGAAAGCAGGAAAACAAGACAGGAGCAGGCGCCCAAAGTTGACGGGGGCTTGAGAGGATCTGAGGCGGCTGAGGCATGGGGATGACAGAGCGCTGGTGCGGCGCTGCTGTCATGGCGGCTCAGGTGGAGAAGATGGTGGGAGCCACGCCGGGCCTGCTGAGGGAGGGAAAGCGCAGCAGAACAGCACAAACTCGGCACGACAGCCCCTGGTCTCACACGTGGCCGGAGCAGAGGAGCTGCTGCGGTCCCCACTTGGGAAACGGCCAGCGGCTATTGAAAGAAGGGGTGCCTGAAGGCAGAGCAGTATTTCCTTGCTGTTTGAAAAGTGTTTTTTCCTAACCTATATTTAATGTAACGGTTTATGTTGCACGTAGCTCACACACACATATTTTAAAATATTATTGAAATGTTTTCCGCATGTGAGAATTCATTAATTTAACAAGACTTCAGATTCCAACCATAATTACAGCACTCAATAATAGAAGCTTATTGGTCTAAAGTTTTTATAGAAGTTAACAAGACAGTTAATGCACAAGAACACTCTTACACGTAGAGAGCAGTTACAGAGATTTTTACTAGCCAGAAATCTGAACGACTTCAAGGCTTAACCAGACTCTGAACATCAGTATGAGACGTATGTCTCCACTAACTGCTACAGTCCCTTTTTGTTCTATTTTCTAGTTTTTGGACAGAACAGTGTATCCTCGACAAATTGAAATGGTTATTTAATTTTATCACAACTCTACCTATCTTTAAATAAGCATTTCAGAACTGCTCTCTTCTTCTGCAGACTGTAGTCTCATTCATACTTCAGGGCAGCCGCTATCAGATCATTCTTAATCCATGGTAATAGGAGATAAAATTTAAAAAAATAAATCTAGTGTGGAGAATGCTCACTTCACGGTATTTGTGTCACAGTTGTTTTATTAGATGTTCGGGAGAAGAAAAGAGAAACCATTCTTCTAACAGTAGATAATCTTTATCTGTGGTGCTCATATGGGAAAACAATTGTGCGCCTTTGTGTACTTACTGTCAGAAATTCTGAAACAGCATTAATATTTGTGGTTTCATTCATGCTGCCACCATTCTTTAGGCTCCTAAGTCCTGATCCTTCCAACTGATGAAAAGAGTATTAACCCTTTTAATTTTATTGATAATATCTTAGGCATTAGCGTCACTCAGGCCAGACTTACCCAAACCTAAAACATGAACTGTGCACTGAATACCGTGTGCGCAGGGTAAGAGCTTTGGCATTCCTTGCTCTTCCTGAAGTATATTATACTGCCTGCAATATGTTGTCCCAAAGACAGTGCTCCGTTTGATGTTGTATGAATAGACTTTGTTGTTGTTCTGTCACCTTCTTAACTGAAAACTTGACTTGAACTTCAGTAGAGTCCCAAATAAATCACATGACAGTATTCAAGAGGCAGGAGAGATTAAAAGGAGCTGGGCAATCTTTGGAATAGACAAGAATAGTTTATGCATACTAGAGATGTATTCCTTTATAGATCATATCTAATGATACCCAAAATATCTTCTCCCACACCCTCTCAGGACTTAGGAAGGGAAAGAAAGAGAAAAGTGAAATGACACAGCATACCCCGAAGTATCCACAGCATCAGAGTATTCCCCACATACTTTTTTTCTTTTTCTGTCTCAAAAGTTCACATGCAGCTTAGCCTTTCTGTGGGTGCTGTTTAGCACCTGCAACTCCAATGAGATTGTGAGGTCATCTTAGTTTATGAGTCAGGCTATCATACCTGCAATACAAGATTACAGGGATACTGCAGTATTTCCCAAGTTGAAAATGACCTAATGTACAGCTACATTGCTATTGAGCTGAACTAGAATTACACGTACCTGACCCACACAGGAAGACTGGAATTTGAGTCCCAAGAATTGAGAACATCTTTAAGGCTATCAGGTTCCACAGATGCACAAACAATCAAACATACAAGCTTTCCTACTAGCACTAAATTTTCTTGAAGTTACTGTGTCTGAACTGATTACTCAGCAAGTTTCTGCACGGCAGCTGACAGAAGCATGAGTCAGTGCTAAAACCACAGACTATTTTGACTGACATTGGAAGAAAACTAGTTGGACCTGCTGGATGTTTTGACATCTCTTGCTAAATCAAAGTGATTTTATGAGTTAAGCTTTTACAGCAGCAAGAAATCAACTAAGAAGAAACTCAATCTAGAAAGTGTAGCTAGTAGTCTTTGTTAAAGCAGTCATTATATTGACTCTCTTCATTTAATAATTCATACATTCCAAGTGACAGAGGAATGTTGTCACACTAAAATCAATGAAAAAACAGATTTTGAAGGGAATTCGGGATTACTTTTCAATAAGTTGTGTTAATATTTAATCATCTTTGTTAATAGAGTATTAAGTATGTTTGAGATGCTTATGTTGTGAAGAAGTTGTACATTGGAGTACAGCATTTGTTCAAAAAATGCATTATCTGCTCTCAGCATTAAAGGATCATTTTACTTTCTACACATACACATAACATTCAGAACAAACTCAGGTATAAAGTACTTCGCTGGTTTTCAGTAAACATTTCAGTAGTCCCACAGAATTTAATTCCCACTTTACTACAAAACAAGTGACAGACTGAAAGGATTAACAGAGTCTTAACTTTTCCCTGCTGTGCCAAAAGAAACAGCTCCTTTCCATGGACAGACACAGTTGGTGTCTGCTGGCCACAATGGAGGCAGTGAATGTATTGTTTATCAGAAATGCTGGCTACTGTTAAAATTATTCCTGCCTTACTGCAACACAAGCTAATAGGCAAAAGACAGGATTTCTATAAATAAAATCTCCTGTTGGTATCTGATTCTCGTTATCTTGAGGATACATAATTAGACCTCACAATGAGCTCCATGAGCGAAGGATTTTTCAGCCACCTTCTCCAAGTTGGGTGTCTCTGCCTACTTGATGAGCAACTTTAATTCATCCTTCAGTAGAAGAATCCTCTGTTTTCCAGAAGCAGAATGTTTATTTCTGTAAATATTGGGACTTCAGATGCAAACCAAAGTCAATATTAAGGCTGGTTTTCCACTAAAATACACAGGGGACTAAGTAATAGGACTGCTGATGTAAACTTGTTTTTAGAGGTGTCAACCTCCAGGAATGGAATCCAGGATCCGTAGTTACAAAATTATTGTTATGGGGCAGCAGTTTTAATTACTATGTAATTTTAATTACTAAATTACTGAAGTGTGTAGTCTGGAGAAATGTAATAATGGACCAGCTCTTAATAATTGCCTCAGTGCAAATTCAGGGATGTGACTCCCACTTTTTAAATCAAATTATCTTATTTTCGTGGCTTATAGGATTCTACAAGTAATGAAGAAGAAAAAACTTAAATTCAAACCAAACACGCTGTTGCTGCCTGTTTGTCCTCCTTTCGATACACACAGCAAAAACAGTTCCACATCTAACAAAGAACCTTTCATTCATTTTCTATTACCACTGTGTTTCAGCATTCCATTAAAACCATTACATGCTTTTGGTAATATTTTTGCAGATTACACTGCATTAGAGAGTCTTATGATGATGTCATCACACTGGAGAGAGAGTGTTGTCTAGAAAGATTTCTTCTCTTTGATGCTGTGTCATTTTTTGGTTCCTTTTCAAACAGCTAGCATCTATAAGATAGAATGGATGAAGAGGCTGAGATTTGATTGTGAAAAGTACTACTGAAATAGAGATGGAAGCAGAGCACTGCTGAATTGCGTAGCTCAGAAAGTTTTTATGTTACTTTTCTTCCACAGTGTCCCTGGGCAGAAAGACTGAAAATACAAGCTGCTGTCACCTTTCCCTTGGGAAGGAAGAGCACTTCCACTTTGCGTAATTTTGTAGTGGAGATGTGGGTTCAGATCCCCTTGGGCAGAGCAGGGTGGTGAACTGGTTTTCCCACATCCCCAGTGAATGTTCCAGCCACCTGAGTACTGGAATGGGCTGGGGTTATTCTTTCTCCTGGCCTGTGAATCGAGACTTTTGTTTCTAAAGCTATTTGTGAAAAGTGACGGGCACTGAAATATTGTAGAAATGTCAAAAGAAACTGTTCTAGTCTGCCCTAAACTGGCTTTTCTTTTTTAGAAAGTAACTAAAACACAGAGGATCATTTGGCCACTTTCTACCTTCAAGACAGTAAGCCCAGCTGCTCAAAACAATTCTTTCCAAGGTGGTCAAACTCCATCATCCCCATCAGGACACCGGTAGTTTATTGTCTCATCCCCTTGGAGTAAGTGCGCGCATCCTTATCGCTCGTTCTGCTCTCGTGCCTCAGGGTCAATCACAAGATTTACATTCATCTTTATTTGTTCCTTGACTCTTCCTGCACTGTGTTGAAGAAATTTATTGAGCATTGATGTTTTTCTTGGCCTTGACAGAGCACCAGGTCATCAGTGCCAAGGCCTGCCAGAACCAGTCCTGCTTTAACCACCTGCTCCATCACCCCCCAGTAGCTCCACGCAGCGCTCCAGGGAAGCGCCTCCTTCGATCGCCTTGCATTCAGAGCCCATCGCTGGGAGCCAACTCTCACCACATATTCTGAGGTAAGTGTCTGTGTGTTCTGAAAGCACACAGCCTCTTCCTCGAGTATTCTTTCATTTTTGTTCCTGGAGAAACTTGACATATGGTAAATGCTCTTTACTTGCTTATTGAAACTAAACATCTAAGTTACTTCTTTAAGAAGGAAGAATGTATTTTATATCATGGTCTATTTTCACATAGAACCACTTACATTAAAAATTCAATACTTCTCTATTTCCTATTTTTTAATAATAGCTTGTACACCTAGGTATGAATCAGAATCACAGAATCACAGAATGGTAGGGGTTGGAAGGGACCTCTGTGGGTCATCTAGTCCAACCCTCCTGCCAAAGCAGGGTCACCTACAGCAGGCTGTAGAGGACCTTGTCCAGGCGGGTCCTGAGTATCTCCAGAGAAGGAGACTCCACAACCTCCCTGGGCAGCCTGTTCCAGTGCTC
>Ga0065711_1028847_pt1 | contig 38910 bp, 26 predicted proteins | sample Hoacrofraction12_FD_59098 | JGI IMG/M metagenome (GOLD analysis project Ga0065711, IMG submission 59098) | Hoatzin crop microbial communities from Cojedes, Venezuela - Epithelial fraction 12 v2 (version 2) | ecosystem: Host-associated > Birds > Digestive system > Esophagus > Crop | place...
CCTGTTCCAGGGCTCCGTCACCCTCAGAGGGAAGAAGTTCTTCCTCATGTTCAGACAGAACTTCCTGTGCTTCAGTTTGTGCCCATTGCCCCTTGTCCTGTTGCTGGGCATTACTGAAAAGAGTTTGGCCCCATCCTCCTGACACCCACCCTTCAGATATTTGTAAGTATATATTAGACTCCAGCAGCAACTAAACACTCCAGAGTAAAACCAGGCAAAAGGAGGCTTGCATGGCAATGTTCTCACTGAGTGTTGGGCAAGCGGTCGGGAGGGGACACAGCCGGGACAGCTGACCACAAGTGACCAAAGGGATATCCCATACCCCATGACATCATGCTCAGCAATAAGAGCTCAGGGAAGGGAGGATGAAGGAGGGTCATTTGCTGTTATGGAGTTCGCCTTCCCAAGGAAGCATTATGCTTGCCAAGGCCTGCCTGCCTACAGGAAGGGGTTAAACATCTGCCTGCCGATGGGAAGCAGTGAATAAATTCCTTATTTCACTTTCCTTGCACACAGAGCTTTGCTTCACTTACTGAACTGATTTTTTCTCACTTTTGCTCTTCCAGTTCTCTCCCTCATCCCGCTGGAGGGGCAGTGGGTAGTAAGCAATTGGCTAGTGGGTGTTCAGTTGCTGGCTGGGTTCAATCCACCATATGTTTCCAATCCGTAGTATATGTAATTGGACTTCAATGAACAATATAAATCTAATTGACTGGATTTTCTCTTGTAGTAAAAGTTCATGGACACACACACAAAAATGTATTTAAAATATTCCCATTAATCTACTCACTCTTTCCATCCGCTTTCCTTCCTGTGAGTGTTGCACCACTTGTTTTACTTCCTACTAAGAGTTTGTGGGTTTTGTTAATACTATGAACCTGCTTTAAATTGATTGATTTTTGTTGCTGGATGCTACAGTGAAACTATGAAACCTCCTTTATTTCTGTTTTTACTGCTTACATAGAGCTAGCTGGAAATGACTTTAATTTTATTTTTAGCTTTCTCTTATTCATATATATTCTGCTTTCTATTCAGAGGCTGTGCTACACGGTATGAGTTGAAATGCAAAAAGAAAAAGATCTCCATTTTTTCAGCTCAACCCATGAAATAAGAAGAAATCCAAACATTTGTTTTAGGCAAAGGAATAAGGAAATCTCATCCACGTCCCCGTTTCACAGATCTTATCACTACTCTTTACATTGAAGGGAGTTTTCCCATTGGTCTTAAACTTGCTGTGACTATTCTAACTGGATTCCCTTTCCCTTTTTAAGAAGTGCCTTAAATGTACAATTTTCAGAAACAAGTACAGCAGTAACATGTCTCTCTATTCTTCGTGTACAGATTCAAACAGTTAACAGAGTTCAACTTTCTAAAGTGCGATTTGCTTTACCTTAGAAAATTGGGTCTCATTAAAAAGATACAGGCCCAGTGCCAAAATAGCCAGATTTTTTTTTCTTGAAAAATCTTATGTTTGAGGCCCTCAATGATATTTAAGTTTGTTAATTCCGCAAAATGTGTACCTGCAACTTTACATAGTGCAGTATCTTCATTAAATTGATCCTAAGTGACTTTAGAAAACCAGCATTGACACTTACAATTCACCTAGATCATTCAAAACTTTTATCCAGTGAGAATGCTTTCATCATTTTTAAACTGTCTTTATAATGACTGGCCATGGCAGCCTGAGACTGAAGTTTTATTTCCAACTCACGTTTTGCCTCCCATAAAAGGTGCCTGCAAACGCATCGGCCAAGTTGCTCGTTAGAACTCAGTTCCTGTATCGTAACACGGTTTAATGAACAAGCAGAATTAAATCAGTGTTTCAGTGTTTTAATACCAAAATAAAAAACAGGAATAAAACCAGCTTTAATGGTAACTCTGTACACTACCTTATACAAAAGTATTAAACCAACTGGACCAGGCTCCCTACTGTAGTTATATAGCCATGTAAGACACTAGGGAAAGCTAAAAATTAAAGCAGCAAAGCCAGCTGGTAAAGCAGAGACAGCTGGATGTAACTTGCCATCCAGTACATAGGTTTAATCTCCATGAAGTCAGAAGGTGAGAGTCAGAAGTGACTCCAAAAAGTCACTCCAGTATTACTGGTGTTATGTTTGTCAGTCTCCTGTTCCTACGTAAGCAACATCTCTTGGCTATGATGAAATTCTGGCACATCCATTTGCAGCTTCCCCTGTTCTTGCCAAAGCTCTGCCACCTCTGAGTGGATGCAGAGGCAGAATGTAAGACTGAGATGATCTTGTCCTGCTGCTGAACATTCAGCTCTGCAGTTCCAGTATTAAAACTGCTGAAGTGTTAAGCCGCTTCCACAATCTTCTATTAACCTAATGCAAGGTCCTGTAATGACTTGATCCGCAACAACCACCTCAATCCTTGATGAAGAACAGGGAGACTTCATCCCAGGGAAAACAAATTTTGGTTTGTTCATTATTTTTTGATGTATGGGTGAACAAGAACAAAGATATTCAGCAGTATTTCTATCAGCCATAATGTAAGCAGGGGCTGTAAAGTGAAAACATGATCGCAAAAAAGTCAATCATGCAAGGCACTTATGAGTGCCATAGTCCGTGTAAAATATTCTTGCTGTTGCCCCTGTGTTGAAAGCTTTCAAACTTTTCAATCTTGAGGCTTGGCATTTTTTGGAGGGTTTTTGTTTTTTTTTAAATAGTAGAAGTGGAAGGACAAAATATTTGTGCAGGACAAACAGATTTTGGATGAAAATGAAAGACACTCCTTGTAATCAGGAACAGAGAAGAGCTTTCCAGCAGACAGCTCGGTAACTAAGGTGATGAAAATAAAGTAAGTTTTCTTTGAAAATTCCCTCTTTACACATATTCTTAAGGCTTTATCATTCTCCCATGGGAGATGAGTAAATCCTGTTGACTTCTGTGGCGGAAAGCCAAAGTTTGCAGTAGTTAAGATAGCTGCACTTTGTTCTCCAGCAATATGAAACTGTCATCCTCTTTAGAAAAGCTGCATTCAAAATGAGTAATCAGAAGTGCAGAAGTCCTGGTTATTGTTCCATAACGTTAAATACAGTGAAATCACAGCACAGTCATGTATTACACACTACAGAGCCTGACATTTTCATTGCTAATGTCACCTACAGCTTAAGGCTTTTTTCCCCATAAATCAAGCAGGATTTTTTTTTTCCTCCCTTCAAAAGGAAGTCTAAGGGCTATATTTCACAAAACAGTGCCATAGTTGTCACACACTAACCACATTCGTTTAACAAAAAAAGAGAAGATTCTCTGGTCTGTAAGCAAAAAGCTGATCCTGAGCCACATGCATCTCCCCCCTCAATAACGACTGTGTGTTTATTTGCCTCTTTTTCTGAGCTGGGATTTCTTTTTACTTCTAGAATACTGCTAATTTAAGAAAACAAACAAAACCAAAAAAAACCCAAACAAACACCCAAACCAACAAACACCTGAATAATCCTGAAAAACATTATTTTCCCCTTAATTTTGGATCTCTTTCTGTTCCTTTTTTCTTCAAAATAAACTGTTAAACAAAACTGATGACCAGTTGAGGAATCATTTCTTTTCCCCAAAGCAAGCAAAAAGTGATTAAGGTGTAATGACTCTTTCCAGCTCGCTGCTGACACCATCTCTATTAGAATCCTCCACGTATCAATAAGCTTGGGATTACAAGGCATGGAGGTGTTCTCACATTTCAGTCCAATTCTGGGAGATCTCTTCCTTTACCTTTGTCGTTGCACTAAAATCACTGGATTTCTAGCCAATGCCAAGACATATAGCAGAGCAAACAATGAACTCTCCAGAAAAAGGATATTAAAATAAATATTGACGAAGGAGGAAAGGGGAGAGTACAGGGTTTTCTCAGAAATATTTGCTGAACATATAGGATTAAAATGGCTCAAAAGATACCTTCCTCCAAGAAACCTTGATCTGTGATGTCTCTGTGTTACACTCAGTCAGGACACAGGTCTGGACAATTCATTTACTCTTTCCTCTGGCATAGTCTTCACGTGTGCTCATGGTTTGAAGGGGACTGCCCAGCTGCTGTAATGCATTTGGGTGACTCTCCAGACAAAAAGCATGTTTCATGGACTAATGTCCTAGACTATATTCTCTCAAACCATTGCTCGTTTGGTGACTGTGCATGTTGCCTCTTTGTTTTTGTTTTCTTTTGCCGTTTTCAACCATCTTAACAGTGTTTCAAAAAACAGACGTGGTGAGTCTCCTGTCATCTAACTTCTGATGTCCAGTCTAAGCTTTTCCCTGCTATATCCCCTCCTGCTGTCAGCACTGAGAAATAAGCACCTTTCAGACAATTCATCTGATTTGTTCTTGACATTGCCTGTTAAGAGGAGAGAGATAACATTCCAGGGGTATAGAATATAGCAGATGATTTCACTTGGAAGGGACCTACAACAATCATCTAGTCCAACTGCCTGATCATTTCAGGGCTAACCAAATGTTGAAGCATATTATTAAGGGCATTGCCCAAATGCCTCTTAAATGCTGACAGGCTTGGGGCATCAACCACCTCTCTAGGATGCCTGTTCCAGTGTTTGACCACCCTCTCGGTAAAGAAATGCTTCCTAATGTCCGGTCTAAACCTCCCCCCTAGCACAGCTTTGAACCATTTCAATATGTCCTGTCACTGGATCCCAGGGACAAGAGCTCAGCACCTCCCTTTCCACTTCCCCTCTCCTCAGGAAGCTGTAGAGACCAATGAGGTCGCCCCTCAGCTTCCTTTTTTCCAAACTAGAAAAGCCCAAAGTCCTTAGCTGCTGCTCACAGGACATTCATTCCAGCCCTTTCACCAGCTTTGTTGTCCTCCTGTGGACCCTCACACCTTTCTTAAATTGTGGGGCCCTGTGCTGCACACAATACTCGAGGCAAGGCCGCACCAACGCTGAATACAGCAGGATAATTGCCTCTTTTGAGTGGCTGGTTATGCTGTGCTTGATGCACCCCAGGATCTGGTTTGCCCTCCTGGCTGCCAGGGCACTCTGCTGACTCCTGTTGGGCCTACTGTCAACCAGCACCCCCAGATTTCTTTCTGCAGGGCTGCTCTCCAGCCACTCCTTTCCCAATTTATACTTGTGCCCAGCATCACACCATTCTAGGCACAGAATCTGGCATTTCAACTTGTTAAATTTCGTCCCATTAATCATAGCCCAATGCTCCAATCTATCCAGATCCCTCTGCAAGGCCTCTTGTCCCTCGAGAGTCAACAGCACCTCCCAGTTTGGTATCATTAGCAAACTTGCTAATGGTGCATTCAACTCTTGCATCCAGACCATTGATACATATATTGAATGGAACTGGCCCTAGAATTGAATCCTGAGGAACAACGCTGGTGACCAGTCACCAGCCAGATGCAGCCCCATTCACTACAACCCTTTGAGCTCTGCCTTTCAGCCACTTCTTCAACCAGCACAGCGCGAACCTGCTCATCTCACAGTTTGACAACGTGTCCAGCATGCTGTGAGGGACAGTATCAAAAGCCTTACTAAAATCCAGAAAAATTACATCCACCACCTTCCCTTCATCCACTTCCCTTCATCCACATATCATAGAAGGATATCGGATTAGTTAAACAGGACTTTCCCTTCACGAACCCACGTTGATTGTGCCTGATGATTGCATTATTCTTTAAATGCCTTTGAACAGTACCCAGTATAATCTTTGCCATAATTTTTCCAGGAACTGAGGGTAGACGAACAGGTCTGTAGTTCCCTGGGTCTTCCCTCATGCCATTCTTGTAAATTGGAATTACACTGGCTAGCTACCAGCAAGGACCTCCCCAGACTCCCAACACCTTTGGGAGATGGTTAAGAGGGGTTCTGCCTTAACACCTGACAGCTCCTTCAGTACTGTGAGATTAATCCCATCAGGCCCCATGGACTTGTGAACATTCAGCTGATACAGCTGCTCCCTGACAATTTCAGTGTCCACAAACAGAAAGTCACTGTTCCCACACTCATCATCCTCCAACTCAGGGGACCAGGCAGCCCAAGGTCCATCAGTATTATTACAGACTGAGGTAAAAAATGCATTGAATGCCTCTGCTTCTTCTTCATCCCTATTAGTCAGATGATCATCTTCAACAACTATCAGTCCAGTGTTTCTTTAGACCTTCTCTTGCTATTAACAGACTAAAAAAACCCATTTTTGTTATCTGAAACAACACTGGTCAGCTTCAACTTTAATTGAGCTTTGGCCTTTCATGTCTTCTCCCCGCACAGATGAACCACAGCTCTGTACTCTTCTTGTGAAGCCTGACCTTGTCTTCCAGAGATCATACCATTTCTTTTTCCTCTTGAGCTCCATTAGGAGTTCCCTGTTCAGCCAAGCTGGTCCTCTGGCCCACTTGCTTGACTTTAGACGCAGCAGAATTGCCTGCTGCTGAGCTTCTAAAAGGTGGTTTTCAAAGATCGACCAGCACTCACGGACTCCTAAATCCTCAAATGCAGATTCCTACAGTACTCTGCTACATAGCTCCTTGAATAGCTTAAAGTTTGCTCTCCTGAACTCTAGAGTAGCAAGTCAGCTGTCCTTTTTTTTCTTACACTGAAAATTTTAAACTCCACCATTTCATGATCACTGTGGCCAAGACAGGCACCTACCATCACATCCCCAACAAGCCCTTCTCTATTCACAAACAGCAAGCCTAGGAGGGCATCTTTCCTAGCTGGCTCACTGAGTACCTGTGACAAGAAGTTATCTCCTACAAACTTCAAGAATTTCCAAGACTTGCTCATCACAGCAGTATGATGTTCCCAGTTGATATCTGGGATGTTGAAACCTCCCATAAGGACCAGGGCTACGGATCCAGAAATTTCTCCTAAATGCCTAAAGAATAATTCATCAGTGCTTATTATATCCTGGCTGGGCGATCGGCAGTAGACACTCACTACAACATCTCCTTTGTTTTCTATCCCCCTGATCCTCACCAGAGGCTCTCAACCACATCATCTCTAACTGTAAGGGCTGTACAATCAAACCTCTCCCTTATGTATAGTGCAACACCTCCAGCTCACCTGCCCTGCCTATCCCTCCAGAACAAAGTGCTTGCTTACTTTGGCAGAGGCTATACAGATGGCTCAGATGAATTCTGTCCTGTTGATCCAGGAACATAAGATCCTTGTTCAAAATGACACACACATTCAGGAAATCAAAGCATTAGATTTCAACTGCGTTTACTCACTTTGTGAGTGCCTTAATGTGCTCACAAAGTGAGATCTCTTAAGCAAAGCTCTTCCATACCAATATGTCTGCACAGTCCCTGGTACAACAGTGTCTAGCACAGTTGGGAGCTACAGCTGTCTTTATACAGCTGTCCTGTAGATACAGGATCAAAGGCTAAAAAGTTGACAGATTCTTATATAGACTCAAGAACACCGTGAGATGTGCTTCATTCTAGAGATCATCCAGGTTTAACAGAAGAAAAAAAAGTGCTTCTTATCTTAGTAGCATTCCAAATACCCAAACTGTCTTTAGTGTCTATGCAGGGAGAGAAGGTAAGGTTTGCAGAAGAAGCATCTATTTACTTAGCCAGCTCCCTCACCTCTACTGTACCAACCCACATAGGTCATTCCTGGCAGTTGCAACCCCAGATTTTAGTCCTTATACAACAGGAACGGTTCTTCAACACGGCGCAGTAAGAGCTACTAGTGAGAATCCGTAACAACAGGAGCCAATACAGCCTTATATCACAAACCTTCTACCCAAACCCATTCTCAGAGAAGTCGTTAGAAATACCAAATATTTTAACCTTTTTTTTTTAATTGTTGCAGCATATCTATTGCTGATTCACAGTGGCTATCCCATACCTTGTAAACGTTTACCAACTCTCACAGGAAATGAGCAGAAGAATGCACAACCACTTTTTAAATCACCTCACATAATCCTCTTTCAAGCACACTCACATGTATCATAAATTAATAGCGCTTTCCCTCTTTTTCTCACCCAGTGCTGTTAGCCTACCAAAACAAACCCACTTTGTACCTCCCATATCCCATGCTCAAGAAGATGCACACCATGCTAAACAGTAAAGCAAATTAAAACCCATAGATTATAATCTGATCCTGTCACTGAATTTGCTAGGGTGTAATCTCCACCAGAAAGAAGATCAAAGTAGCAGCATACAGGATTAGAGTCTTATTTATTACCTAAATCTACTTCATGAAGTGTCTTCTAAAAATCCATATTTTAAGTCCTGTTTCACTTTTTCAGTGTCACCTGCACCCATAGTGATGCTACATTTAAATTTCCAACTTGTAAGACAGGGCTTGAAAAACATCTTCCCCTCTAGTGAACAATTTTTTCCTGCTCAAAACAGAGGAATGCACCAAATTCAAAACATAATCTAAACTTCCAATGAACACTGCTTTTTTTCCTCATTTCTCTCCCTTTGTATTTGCCTGCTTTGTTCTAACTTTTTAATTAAAATCTTATCTTGCAAAATGTCATTTTTAAAGCATTATCAGAATTTAAAATGGAACCACCTGCATAGCAAGTAATTACTCCTTACATACATGTAGGATATCACTGGGGACAAGACCCCCAGGAAGCACACACTGGTGCACAATCGTTGTCCTCAGCGCAGTTATGTAGTGACAAATCTGCCCTTTTGTAGGTAAACCTCTCATTTCATTGTAGAAATCAATACTTCAAGGAACATAACTGGCACAATTAGCATGCTTGCATAATTTTTTGAGGCAGATTGTGACTGCTCAGCTCCAGCTCAGGTTTTGGCTTAACATACAGCTCACTCCAAGGCCTGGCGCGTGCTGGAAGCAGTGTCACTGGGTCAAAGCGAGAGCAACACATCTGCCAGACACAGCGGTCAGGAATAGATAATGGCTGTTCTGCAGCTGTTCTTACCTGCAGTGTGCTATCCCCTGCAGCCACCATCTCCTGTATCTCTGCAAAGTACCTGCCTGGCAGTTTCTTCAAAATCCCCTAGCTGATGGAAACCTTCCAAGCTGGGAGATACCAATGTGTCAGCTTACCCAAAAAGCTTTTGATGCAGATCCAATACAGTAGACAGACTGCTGAGGCTTTAAAAAAAAAAAAAGGCAAAAAACCCAGACAAACAAACAAAAACCCCAAAACCTTCCACTCAAAAAAAACAAACAAAACAACAAACCAAACACAACACAAACAAACAAAAAAAAAATCCAAAACTTATATCATGTTTGTAAACTTTGATTGCCCTTTCTGCCTGATCTGGCTTAACAAGTTAAAGAAACTTTCCAAATTTGTGGGGTTTTAATTCCAACACTCAAAGCACTACATGAAGACTACGAGAGAGTAATACGTCTCAACATGTTATGTCTTTCTCAACATTCATCGCTTTTTTTTTTCCTCAACTAAATTGGAATCACTCTCGAATAGGATCAGCATTTGAACTGAAGCATGCTATGACATGTAGAAGGAGGTTTTCACAGGGAAGAGAGGAATGCGATCAGTTAAAACTCATTACTCTCCAAATTCTGTGAGATATTTGTTTCAACATCTAGGTTGTACGTCCTTCCTGTAGCAAAGTCACCTTTATGGATGCCATCATATTACTCTAGGAGATAAAAACAGCCGTGCCACACAAAGGCCACTCCTCTGTATCATTCAAATATGCGTATCTGACTTTTGGGCTGCACTGAAGCCTCAAGCCTCAGAGAATCTGGTGTTCATTTTGTTCAAAGTTAATGTCACATGTCTGACAGTTGGTAAATTGAGTCTCTCTTGTTTCCCGCGCAGGATTTCTCACTTGTTATCTTCCAGTGCCCCAAAAAAGATTGCTTTCAAAATTGAACTTGTCAAGTCAACCGGTTCACTTCTGAACAATCTCTAGAACGCATGCCTTCTGAGTCGATGCATTTTCATTCATCCATTTAGGGCACCTTGAGAATCAATGCAATGAAAGAAAACACCACTAGCCCACTCCCACCAATAATGGTAATTTCTAATGCAATAGAATTATGTGAGCATTTAGTATGTATATACACATGCATTTAAACACACATATATGGCTATATGCCTATAAACACCTATGACTGTCCTTACCACTTGCAGATCAGGTGTTAGCAAATCTGAAATGAAATCTGAAAAGTAGATGAAGCATAATAAAGACCAGTCAGTGAGATAATTGGATGGCATTTCTGTTGCCAAGCCAAGGATTTATATGGCAGCTTCTGCACCATCCAGAACACCAAGCACAACGGGACATGAGGCAAAGGCAAGAGCTGGGAACTGCCAGTACTTCATTATACCTGATGGATTCTGTCATTATAGTCTGAAAGCGGCAGTGGAAGATGTAAGTTAAAAAGTAAAATTAAAAGGAATGACCCTCCCCCCTTAAAGCTTCCCTCCCCACCCCACCATTCTTCTCTCAGAAATGTAAGCTATTAGAAAAGCATGACTTTTCCTTAAGCCTAGTAAGAAGTCTTATACTTCCAAGATACTGATTTTTGGGGGGAAAAAGTAAGTAAAAATCTGCCCTTCAATTCTTCCTAAAACTGACACAGTGCTCAACCTGATTTGATAGGTGCTCAAGCCTCCAAGCATGTTCATACAGTGCCTGGTTTTGTGCTCTGTTAGGGAAGTAAAAGTTTGAAAAACAGTTCAAGGTTAAGAAATTGCATGTATAGCTTCACTGAAACCAAGATTTGAAGCCACAGGGATTTCAAACTTGTCTAGAGACCGAGCAACAGTAAGTCAAGTGAGCAGTTAGTTTGTTGAGGGTACGTGAGAGACTGACAAAACCTGGAGGAAGTTCTATTTACTCCTTCAGTGAGCCTAACTATGCCCAAACGCCTCATCACACCAGCAACTGTAGGTGGACAGGGATGAACAGAAGGTGCACTCTAGGAGGGATCTAAAGTCCACTCCAAGCAAGAGGCAGGAATTAATACTCTACACAGAGAGAGCAACTCTGCAGCTGTGTCCAAGGGAAAGAACCAATGAGTGAGAATGTGCTATCTGGAATTGCATTTCCCTTCATATTCAGGGCTTTCCAAGAGAAGCTAACACTGGACAGGAGACCAGCATTTGCAAGGAAACATAATGCAACAAGTCACTAACCATTAGCAAACATAGTCTTCTTGTTAATAAATTAGTTATAACAACAGATTACTTGCTTTTCGTAGTTCCACCTTGAGAGGCATATCATATGGGGGAGGCTTAAAACTTTCTCAGCCATGTTCAAATTCAGGCTTCATCAGGCCTTCTGGAGATAATTACTGTAAAGCATCTTTATACTTCCTGCGTTCTTCACAGCACCAGGAGATGTTGGAGATCTTCCCACTTGGAAAGACAATCTTCTAAATTGGAAGGCACAACACCTTCCCATCATGCTGTCATATGGGAGTTTGTACTCTTTTTGACACTAAATTGTGTCAAAAAGGAAAAAAAAAATGCAAATTGACAGCTTCTGCGAAGCTTGAGAACACAATTAATCTGGTTTAGAAACTGTCCCTGTAACACCGCCTGACACGCAGCAAAGAACAGAGGTTCTCAAAAGGAAAGTCACTGCTCCCAAAGTTGGCCTTTGCTCTTCTTCCTCAGAGGCACAAAAAAGTATGGGAAAAAAAAGAAATAATACACCCAGAAACCACAAGGGGTATGAGGGACCACTGCACCCAAGGTTTCTAAGAAACAAACATTGTGTTTGCACTGTCTGCTTTTCTATAGAAATAAAGATACATATACACACACATGCCTAAGTGCAAATACAGAGAGTATGCCATCTTCTACAAATTTTTGCACAATGTTTGCTTGTATAACAAATAAGGCTGTAAAGTATCTTGACTTTTTTCAAGACATAATATCAAATTGGTTAAAAACTTAGTTTTGTCACAATTAGCTCCATCACAGACTTCCCATAGAACAAGGAGACAGAGACAATACTTGGACTTCTCCCCTGTTCAGAGTGACTGATCTTGATGACTACATTCAAAGGTTTTTCCGGGTCTTTATACTAATAAATGTATTTCTGCCAACATGCATCTAACAATGTGCCCCAAAAAGATTTTAAAGGAGGTGGTTCAAGCTTGCAGTAGCGGCTCCATGGGCTACTCTCCATGGATCATGCATTACCTTTGCCGATTTCATTGTCCACATGCACTAGGTGAGATGAGACAATTCTGCACCCTCCTATACATGCAGAATCCTCTGTAACCCAGACAGTGCAAGAGAACTCTCCCATGGCTGCAAAGACTTCCTAGTAGTGAAAGTCTTCTCTTCCATAAGCTGTTCTGTGTCATGAAATGCAGGCACGATATAAAGACAGCCAACATTATAAACACTCTCTGCTGAATAATCTGGCCATCCTTTTCTCTCTCTCCAAAGAGGAGCTATTCTTCTCCCTCGGCTTTGCTGGCAGGCCACTTCATTTCGACCTTGGCAATAAATACTTCAATAAACAGTATCCTGGGCTGCATCAAAAGAAGTGGGGCCAGCAGGCTGAAGGAGGAGAATCTCTACTCTGCTCTGGTGAGACCTCACCTGGAGACCTGCATCCAGCTCTGGAGCCCTCAGCACAGGGAAGACATGGACCTGTTGGAGTGGAGCCAGAGAAGGGCCACAAAAATGATCAGAGGGATGGCACACCTCTGCTGTGAGGGCAGGCTGAGAGAGTTGGGCTGTTCAGCCTGGAGAAGAGAAGGCTCCGGGGAGACGTTATAGAGGCCTTCCAGTACCTGAAGGGGGCCTACAAGAAAGCTGGAGAGGGACAATTTACAAGGGCATGTAGTGATAGGATAAGGAGTAATGGCTTTAAAGTGAAAGAGGGTACATTTGGACTGAATATAAGAAAGAAATTTTTTACAGTGAGGGTGGTGAAACACTGGAACAGGTTGCCCAGGTAGTAGATGCCCCATCCCTGGAAACATTGAAGGCCAGGCTGGACAGGGTTTTGAGCAAACTGATCGAGTTGAAGATGTCCCTGCTCATTGCAGGGGGGTTGGACTAGATGACCTTTAAAGGTCCCTTCCAACCTAAACTATTTTATGACTCTAAAATTCTAGAGATTACCCACTGCGGTCAGGAGATAAACATTACTATTCATGTGTTTGGCAAAAGAGGAGACAGAGAATTAGTGACCTATCAACACACATTGATTTCTGTGAGGACATTTCAATTTAAGCCCAAGGACTTTCCAGATGTACATCAAAGCACATGGCTAACATCTGTCATGAGAATCTCCATTTTTCTATCCCTCCACACTTGTGACAGAACTCTATAATGGCAAAATTGCTCATACTCAACAAGGCCTTGTTCCTCAAAGTGCTTTGGAGAACACTCTTTATACACACAGAAAGCTTCGTAACATGCTTGCAGTATCTATTTTCTGTATTCAAGTTTCAATATTGCGACTTCTGCACGAATACTACCAAAAAAAAAAAAAAAAGAGGTCAGCAACTGTTCAGCAGAATTTCATTTACTGTCATTTATCATACCAGGCAAGCAGTATGAAATCAAGCTTGTTGAAATTCATCCACATGACAAATGCCTGTTTCCTGTTTCTGCTTCAATTTTATAGTGACACCCCTGCCCTTATTACATTTAGTACCCACTGAAGTCAAAAGAAACTTAAAGAAATTCAAAACGGCAAAGAAGATGTAAATCTTTGTCACACACATCCAGAAATCCTAACTAAGGGTTGACTAAACACCAAAAACCAGGACAACCCTTCATCTTAGATAAAGCATATTTCACTTGCATGCTATCTAAATTTAAAAAAACACTGTTACCTGAAGCTCCCTTCGGTCCTTCGGGAAGCCCCCATTAAACTATAAAGCAATAGATAATGTTTGGCAAACTTAACAAAAGAAACCCCTTTAGCTTAGAGACACTAGAAGTATTATTCAATTAATATGAATGAATTGCATAGATTTAACCTCAAACTAAATTTGAAACAGCTCTATAACAACAGAAAGACATGTTGAGACTGAGCCCGTAAACAGGCTTGCATCTTCCAAAACCATTACAAAGAGCATCTCTGCACTGTCAGAAAAGTTAGGCTTAAATTATTAAAATTTAGGCTTAAAAGTGAGGTTTAAATTATTAAATTAACAGAAATGCAAAAATGCATTTGCAAATGTGCAGTTGCACTATGGAAAGGACTTCCTTTTGTAATTCCATTGGCAGGAGATAACTAGTTTGTGAATTCAGGATGCAGAGTTTGTGGCTTGCTCTTGGCCTACCTTTAGTGCCCTCATACTGATAACTCTTCAGACCATTTTCAGATGAGAGGAGCTTTTGTGATTATGATACTCTGCATGAAGAGCAGGGGGTGGTGGGTAAATTAAAGTTTAGCTACAATTTACCAGTCATATCAGGAGCTGGTACAAAATTGGATCACTCTATTAAGACTGTAGTTCCATGTAATTATTTTTACTGACAGCACATCTGATTTAAGAGGGCTAACTCTCCCCCCAAGTGCAATTCTGCTCTCCTCACAACAGAGACCACTGCCGCCTTACTTAAGCTGATTCAGTTACTTGCACTGCCACGCTCTAAATTAGAGCTGTGAAATCAGGCAGCTAAAATAATGCAAACATAAATAAATGAAACTTTAATGAAGCTATGGTAACAGCCACCAGTTTTGAATCTGACCTTGTGCTGTTCATGAACTGTAATTACTCCTTGATTTCAGGAATTTATTTGTGTTTCTGGCATTTGGGTCTAAATAGCGACTGCAGGGAGACAGCAACATCTAAACAGACCACCACATTCATCAGCTGCTCACAGGGTGCAAAGTGTTGCAGTTATTTTCGTCAGTGCTGTAGTCTAATATATGTATCATATTTCTCTCTTCGCATAAATGAAAGGTGAGGGTGAACTCACATCTGTTTGCAGGCAGTCAGTTTTAACCATCTCCTATCCAGCCATATAGTCTTGGACTAGGGAGACCTTTTGAAGCAATCAGGGCCAACTAAGGATTAACTAATTTCTGTTGACCTCAGAAACGGGAGCAATATCAAGCTCTTGGGGCTGAGCTGAACCCAAGACTTTCAATGAGAGACTAAGTGCTCCATTTTCCACCTGGAATTAAAGCAGATCCTCTGAGAACTGACCACAGGCATTTGCACACAGCCAAGCCAGGTCGGTTCTCAGCTAAGTGAAAGATGTTGGTTCACCAGAACTGCCGGCAACGAACTGAGAGCAAGCAGAACATCAAGAAGATAAGGAAACAGTGGTCCAACACATCAAAGACCACAAGGCTGTTCATTAGCTCCATGCAGAGGAAAGGCTTTATTGAGGGAGAAGCAACTGTGCACACTGCCCAGGGGTAGAGGCAGGGCCCACATGCTCAGGCAAGCTGAAGGTTATCCCTAACTCTCATTATTCATATTTGCCTTTGATATCTTTTCCTATTCCTATTGGAAATAGCTGAGCTATCTCACCAAAGGTCTTTGAAGCTTCGTCCAGACTGTAAGGTCCTTAGATGAATGACACCACAGAGGTGAACAGTATTTATTTTTTTCAGTTTTAAATATTGCTACTCTGCCCACAGCCTTGGTTGCAGCACAGCTGAGGGCTGCCCCCTTCCTTTGGGGACCTTTGAGAGAGCTGTGGGAGCTGCTTTCAGGCTTTTTTGGGCTGAAACTCTACCGTTTGCTGGCTGAGCTACTGTCTCAATCCTGGAGTGACAGCAGAGCTCACACATTCGGCAGTTAGTGCCTTTAGACAGGCACAAATAGTTCACAGGCCAGTGGGTGGCTGTGACAGACGGCAGCCTCTGAGTGATGAAGGCTAAGTTCTCTGCTGAAGCGAACTGGGACAGCATGGCAGGGAAGCCAGCAGAGCTCTAGCTCTGAAGAGCAGGGAGCCCAGCCTACCCAAAGTCACTGAGCAATTCCTGTGTATTAACAACCTCTCATCTCAATTTCATCAGGATCTTGCAGCCTCTCCCTGCATTTTCTGCTTTGTTTCCATTCCCTTTACTTCTCTCTCTCCCTCAGTACTCTTCTCTTGCCTTTTTCCAGTCTTTTCCATTAAACACATCTCATTCCCTCACGTCTTGGTTCATGTGATGCACTGACCTCCTCCTCTCATTTTCTGAGCTAAATATCCTTGTCTGACTGAAGAGATGTTTCCACATTTAAACTCTACTGTTATGAAAGAGGTGGAGGCAAAGGGTTGGAGTTTTGCGGAGTCGGCACACAGATACGCAGTGCAGCATTTCAATCTGTGGTACACATTTTTAGATAAAGAGTCGAGAAGATTGTTTGCTTCTGCTAGTTCAAATAAAATGAAAGGGCACAATTCTGAACCTGACGCATTAATGGAGACACTCTCTGAACTACTTTAAGCAAGCAGCGAGGTACAGAAGCAATGCCAACTGTAATCACTGTAGGTCCTGGTATGCTTAGAAATTAATCAAAGTATCTACTGCAGAACAAATACTTTCAGGTGGTTTCAAGAGTTCAGTTTCTACATAGACACTCTTACTTCAGAACATAGGTCTCCATATGGGATTGTATCTATATAATTAACCTAAAATAGTTTATCCTAGTAAAAGTCCATGAGTAGACAGATCATTTTGTTTCACCTTCAAGTCTTTACTGCCTGCTTAGGTAATTTCCACTACAACATGTGATATTACAGAAGAAACCAGAGAAGGAAAAGTATCCACTGCATTTAGGAGAAACAGGGATAGGAATAGGCAGGGCTATAAAGAGAATATAGCATTTCCCTCTCTGGTAACCAGCCATAAGAGCCTATGGGTTGAAACCAGCAGAAGATTTCTCCTTACACCAGGCAAGGAGCTAACGAGCATAGCTGTGACTCGGTGCTGCTAAACACTAGGCAAGCAGAAGACAGAGTACGTATTGCTGAACGGGCATGCTCCAGGATAGTATTATTTTAATATCTCTGTTTTTCCTGAGTTGGCCAGCCAACAATACTACAAGCTGCATTGAAGGAGACAGGCTTGGAGCTTGTTTCAAATCTGTTGGAATGGATGAGAATCTTTGAATTGAAAGAACGGTGGATCAGGACTTTAGTGTGGCTCCCATCCCTCACTGTGAATCTACACCCAGCAGCCAAGAAGAAAAAAACAGAGGTTCTGCCTCTTTACTACCTTGCTCCCTCCTCTCTGTGCCTGGTGAAGTCCTGGCCAAACTGAACAGGGAAAAAGCTTACCTGCTGTTATAACAGAAGGAAAACATCACGTCTCGTGCTTATCAAACCCTATTACTTTGAACACCATTGAGAAGTTCAAGCTGCCAATAACTGCCATTTGCTTTTAGAGAGGGGTACAGGCTGGGCGTTGTAGTGAAGAGAGGAAGAACTAGTCACACTGCTAACCACCTTGCATGACTTGTTTCCACAGTGTGTGCTTGGTGTGTGCTTTATGCAAACTGCTCTGCTCACAGCACAGAGCTCTTTTTCTTCCCTTATCTTTTCCTGAACCCCAGGAAAGACTCCCTGTCATCAGAACCTCCTCAGGTTACACCGGCAGAGCTCCAGCTAGCCATCATGTGATGGTCCAAAGCAGTCTCGCTCAGCCCCTTTGCTTAAAGGAAAAAGTTTTCATGACCTGTCCATTAACTGCAGAGTTAAGCAGAAGAAAATATAACAGTGATAATAACACTGATCAGGTTGCGCAATTCACCCAGCTTCCCAAAAGCTCACCAAGTATGGAAGCAGCAGAAAACACGTAAAAAGCAGAGGCCAAAGATTTTTTTTTTCTGAAATAGATGTTCTGTGTACTGCAATCCCACTTAACCGACTTTGGCAACATAGGCCATGCCTGGAAATCCATCACCTCAGAAATGCTGGTATTTTCCAGATCTATTACACCCATCAGCATCACCTTCATAAGTATATTTCTTGGTGGTCTCCAAGGAATTTTAAGACCAGCTTGTATCTGGTCCAGCTTGTATCTTCACATTAGTGAAGCAGGACACAGCCAGCTCAGACAGAAGTCCTCCTTTCAGTCCTCTCCATGTTGTATCTTTGCAGCCAAATATTTTCAAGAGATCCCTTTATTCAAATTTTCAGAGGAGCTCTGGTCTACCACTTAGGCAGCTGTCATGGTTGGAGTGGCCACAGTGCCAGCCACCAGGGCTGGAGTAGCCACGGCACCAGCTGCTGGGGTTGATCTCTGGGTGGTGTTCTTAAATAGTTGTTTAACTCTAAACAAGACGTTGAACCACATTCAGGAAACACAGCAATAGAAACATGCAGGTCTGAACATCCCAAGGATATTCAACATTCTCAAGAGCGGTTGTGATTAGCCTAGAGAATGAGAAGAAAGAAAGGTGTCTCCCCCATCGATTGTCTCTCTGAGGAGAAAAAGTAAAAAGTGTAATTATTACTAACTTCTGACAGATGGCTCCCAAAGTACAGAGATGAAACCGTCGCTGTTGCTCCACCCGCCACTGCTGAATACAAATACCAAACTGCTCTCGTGACCAATGATTTTATCATACCATAAGGCAGTGTTGCACAGCACAGCACAGCAATAACCTTAATCCAGTTCCCAGAGGTAACAAACACCAATAAACAGTATATACAGCAAGTCAGATGTTACATAACACAACTCTGAGAACAAATGAAAAAATACTGTGACCAGCAGTGATTAAACTAGTATAATGAATGCTTATAACAAATTTGCTTTAACACGGTCTGGTCATATATGTCAGTATCTCAACCCTTCAAGCCCCATGTTGGGTACCAAAAAGAATTGTTGTGGTTTAACCCCAGGTGGCAACTAAGCCCAAACACAGCCACTCACTCACCCCCCCAACCCCCCACAGTGGGATGGGGAGAATGGGGAAAAAAAAAGTAAAAATTGTGGGTTCAGATAAAGACAGTTTAATAACTAAGCAAAGGAAGAAATAATAATAATAATAATAGAATATACAAAAGAAGTGGTGCACAGCACAATTGCTCACCACCTGCAGACTGATGCTGAGCCGAACTCTGAGCAGCGATTCTCTCCCCTCGGTCAACTCCTCAGTCAGTAGAGCATGGCAAGCTAAAAAGTCCTTGACTTAGTATAAGCATTACTTCCCACAACTAAAAATATGAGTGTATTATCAACATCATTCTCATATGAAATCCAAAACACAACACTATACCAACTATTAGGGAGAAAACTAACTCTGTCCCAGACAAAACCAGGGAAGCAGCTGAAGAGGAGAAGAGCAGTTTCCAAATGTGCTTGGAGCTTTGCTGCTCCAGAGATGACACCAAAGATCAGACTTTTTCAGGACATGCAGCATCCTAAGCACCCAGAAGACAGGGAGAGCCATTTAATGAATTAGGAACTAACTGATCTGGTAATTTTTGCCTCATTCTTATAGAGTCATAGAACACACCCTAAATCAGAAAGCAAATATTCAGTACCATCTCTGACCATATGAAATTGTTCCTGTTTTCAGTCTCTTTATCCACTCTGAGCTAAACTTGTCACCACTGCTTTCAGAAGCCTGATTTTATCTTTTCATCACTGCTGCTACAAGATAGCTTGACTGCAATGAACATGTTTGTAATGAAATCAGTTGACCCAGAAAGAAGTGGTAACACTGGTCTGGATTAAAAAAAAATACAAGTAAACCCTCCCTCTGATTGTAGGCAGTCCATGCTAAAATGCTGTAGCAATACAGGAACTGATCTCTAAAATGAGACTGGAACCAAGGTCTCCTGGTTTCTGCACTTCTGCCAGGTTCCTAAGCTTTCCTAAATTTTCCACAGTTTTAAGCATGAGTGACCTAACGTAATTAAAATAAGCAAGAGTGCAATTATCTTTGCTTCAAGAAGATCTAAAGTTTCCTCTATTTTTTTCTCAAAAAGCACATGCTTTCTTGGATGTTGTATATTATTAAGATAAAGCAATTTATTTTTGCAGTGCTCAGTTTTAAACTCCTTTTAGAACTGCAGATATTCATTTACTCGCATAAAACACACTTTATAATACATGCCTGCTCTACTTGCCTGTTTCCTTTACCTTACCATTTTCTGCAATATAAAGAAAGCTCCTTCATAAAGGGACAGGCTTTTTGGGCACCAAGCCCAAGATCTGCAGGACTTCAAAAACACTATAACAGCACATCGCTTTATCCAGGCTTCTATTAATCAGATGATTTTCATCTTCTTTGACTCCAAATGGCAACGCAAAGTAAAATAGTGCGCTCATGCACAGAAAACTGCAAGTCCACTCTCCACTGTTTTTCTTTGCTTCTGATCTGGCTCTCTGTGCTTTCTCCTAGCCACTCATAAAAACTTTCCTACTTACAGAGCCTCCCAAAGATCACAATCAAATCAAATATTTAACTTGTGGTCCCCAATGGAAAGTGTGTGTGCATGTATGAAGGTGGAATCAGGAAATCGTGAAGCACTGTAGAGGACTGTACACCAGAATACCATTACAAAAACACTCCAAAGCCATGAAATTTAAGAGATTTCAGCCAATGTCAAGCATGTCTGGACTGGCTGGAGAAGAAACAAGTTCAGTTTAATAGACGACCATACAAAAATGGCTCTTACTCCTCCAGGTAAATGGTCTCCTTGTTAACGTATTATAGTTACTATTATAGTTCACATTACCGACAGTACACATCCAGTAGCAACACCAGCGGGTATTTTAAACTATGTCTGTCCTGCTGTTTACAGCTAAGTCTTTCCTGGGAGCAGGGACACGACTTCACTCCAGCACGCTCCTTCCCTGCAGTGCCCGTTCACGCTGACTGCTCACGCTGGGATGTTTGCAGTGCAGAGGAAGACAAAGCTCAACCTGAATTTCACATTTGGGAGGTAGGGTGTGCAGGGCTTAAAATTGCTTTGTAGGATTGAGGTATAAGCAGCTTACCACAGAGGGTCTGGGATATGGTTTGTAATCAAATCTAAATCTCCTGAGCACCATTTTGTCCCAACCTTGAGCCCAGATTTCTCCTTTACTGCACAGCTGACACTCCAGTCTGTAAGTCCACATTTCACAGCAAAAAAAAAATAATGAAAGAAGCTCCTGTACTTCCTGTTTAACATTTCAGCCTCCAAAAGTGCAATAAAACAAAATCTCACTGCAACAACAGGTAAGTCAGATTAATAAAATGTCAAACTGCTTTAGAAATAAGGTAGTCAAGATAATAGAATAAATTTCTTGGGTAGCCATTAATTGCATTTTTTTACGCACTTGGCAAAGATGCTTCCAGAGGACATATGATAGCTAACACAAAAGCATGTGCTATTTTTGTATCTCTTCTTTAAAATGAATTTAGTGCTGACAAAAAGATACCTGATTATTATCGGGGAACCTAAAACCTTCCCCACATCCTCAGGAGGAATGAAACCACTGACAGTTCTATTAACAAATCAAAGCAGAGGTTGCATGGTCAGACAGAGTGAGCCCTGTGCTGAGACTCCAGGGCAAGGATCCTCGAGGATTCCAGGTTTCCTGCCAGCAAAGTGACCATCGGGGCAAACTTGTTCCACTGTTACATGTCTGCAATGTGAGGTTAATCATACTTCACAAAACATTGGGATCTATCAGCACAAAGCTCGTTGCAAGAGCTCTGTATTTGTATTACCACCAAATTCCCTAGCTGCACCTATAACACAAGGGGAATAAAAACTCCATATCAACCAAATAAACAGCTAAGTTGTGAGTAAAACAGCAATACGGGATACAGCCATATTTATTTGCTTGCATTGCTTTCTGCAAAACAAAGATGACAGTAAGAGCCCATGCTAATAGTTACTCAACATCACAAAACAAGAACTTATCAGTCAGACTTAACTCTTCCTATTATGCTTTCCAAACGATTTGCTATTGTCACCATAATACAGCAGGAAAAACACTGCACCACTCAGCCTGTATTTTTGATTGACCAGATGCTCTGGGAATTTCTGTGTATCCCTAATCATAATTAAAAGTTGTTATTCCTAATTTCAATGTGGCTTGCTGGCAATGAAATCTATTTGAAAAGAAACAAATTTTTTCTTCCATAGAAATGACTGACTTATTTTTAAAAATTAAGTAGACCTGTTAGGTTAAAAAGCTAACTCCGATCCCTCCTTCCGCCTAGATGTTATTAACTAAGCTTCCTCAATGCCCAGTGACTCTCGTAAGAGTTGGAGAAAATCAGCATCTCGGCAGGCAAGTGGGACCTTTGGACAAGATTGCAATATGGTAATGAAAGCTCTTGCATCAAGCCCTGCTTCTGCCCTGATGGCACAAGGATGTGCTAAGCAAAGCTCCAGCTTATAAGCTGTCTGAGGAAGGAATTTTTGAGGACTGTCTGGCACACAGTGTGGTTCTTTCCTTGACTAAGGTGCACACAGATAAGCAGAGGGTTTGCAAATATTTTCCCTGGGCTCAGGTTCCTTGTCCTCTGCTTTCACAGTTTGGTCTAAAATAGGGGTTTCACCTTCATGACTTTTGTTGCCATTTATAGTTGCAAAAGGACTTCTCAAAGTGAGATTTTTTACTTCTTATTGATTACAGCTGTCAAAGGAACCTGTAGGTTTTCCCCATCCTGTCAGCCACAAGGTGTTTAGCATGGCAAATCAGTCTCCCTGTCAGTAGTGCGGCAAGAGGCAGGAAGAGTGAAAGAAAAACAAAAACTGGTGGTGAAAGCAAAGCATTACTTCCCTCCACAGTGACTCCACTCCTACCATCAGGCACGTGGGCAAAAAGTCTTCTCATGGCACAAAGACCATTTTAAATCCCTCAGAGGATCCCCTACAGCCTGACAGCTTCTGGTCTGGGCTCCCTGTCCTATGTATAAGTACTGAACAGACACAGGCAGACATTTCCTCCCTTTCTGACAGTGGAAGGAAGGCGACGGTGTGCCATGTTTCCACCACTCCATCTCCTCACCTATACAGCAGGAGAGACCCTTTTGACTAAATCTCACCATCCAGCGACACTGCACTTAAGATGACAATTCATACTGCCTGATTTCAATGGTAAAATACTACTTGGGAATCTCCTGCTTCTTTCGTATAATTTAAAGTATAAACACTTACTATATCCACAATCAAATACATTCACTATCAGCCCAAACAGATGCTCCCAGCAGTCATTCACCGTGTTTCACCAGAAACCCTTACACCACAGAAAACAAGGGTTTGTCCTTAGTCTGTAAAAACAATCTTAAAGACTCAATACAAAAATTGTCTGCAGAGAAACAGATTTTGTTTGGGTGTTTTCACGCACACTTTCCATGGCAGTGCTGTGCACAATGCTGTAAGGATGATGGAGTAAACATGGCCCTAAGAGCTGTATCCCCTAAAAAATGCAGTGATGCCATGTGAATATTTACAGTAACAAAGCAAACAAAGAAGCCTCCTGCTCTTCTCTGATCCTTGTCTATTGGAAGCTCTGCTTGAGTTAAATGCATAATCACATCAAACCAACAAAAGCACTACTGGCAGTGCAGAAAATTGGGTCAGTCCAGCTGCTGAAAGCCTGTGTTTGCTGCATCTCCTTGGCCTAAACCTGTAATTCAGTTTGAGAACTGAAAGCAAAGTTCCTCAAGATTTGACACAGTAATTCAGAAAACAAAACAAATCCCTAGTCCAATTACAGGCTCTATTAGGTGGTAAATTACGGCCACTCTATGAAATTAACCTGCTCTGCCTAACTGTAAAACCTATATGGACAGAATAGCCCTTCTGAGGGACCTGTAATAACAGCAGATATTTTTGTCTTCACAGACAATGCAGAAGAGTTATTTTCTAGCACAAATCACTGAACTTTGATTGATTCAACTCAATTGACCCAGGATAATGTTAACCATATAGCACAGGTCTTAATTCCAGTTGTAACTAACATGGAAGTCATAGACACATGCAAAAGCAAAGAAAATACCTTTCTCTCACAAAGAACCAGAGAGCTAGGAGCTGGAGGAGAAGGGTCACTGAAAATCAAGCAACATAAACATTCCTGATACACACCAGCTTTTGAGAGGATGAAAATATACCTGAGTCAAAAGTCAATATCAATTAATATCAGATGCCAAACTTCAATTCCAGATCACACCACAGACCTTGGTCAAATCCTCAGTCTGCATGTGCTGCAGAAGTCTACAGAACTACATGGATTTAAATAATGACCTGCAACTCCCAGTTAAGAGGCACACCAAGTAGTGGTGATTGCTTTACTGAGCGTCTATAGCAGCTTGTCAACAGTGAGTGCTTGCCCTTTGCTATCATGTGGATTTGTGTTTCAACTGCAAAACAGAAATGATTTTTCTTTCCAGATTTCTGAAAAAATCTGACTTTCAGCTGGATGTTGGGGCTGGTCACTACGTCCACTGTAACTGTTTAAAGGCGACCAAAATAGGAAGTATTTAAATTAAATTAAAGAAAGGGGGAAGACTAACCCTCTGTTTAAATGCTTCACTGCTACAGACCCATCCACTTGGAAGTTATTACAGTGTTTTACTTGTAGCTTTATTCTTCCAGAAGGTTCAGAAATACTTTTTCCCTACAGTGCTTTAGAGGGGACTGAACATAAACTCCAATGTATCATCTTTCTTTCTCCCCACTTCAAGGGCTGTGCTCTGTGAGATTATCCTAAATACATCTTCGTGTCTCAGTCATTTGTTGCTGGATGCTTACAGCAATGGTGCCAGATGCTGCAGCACCTCTTTTTTAATCTGTTTATTTGTCCTTTCCTTACCACAGCATGTTCTTCAACACCTCCACTATTTTTATAACATGACTGGAAGAACTGGGCTGGGGGTCTTCTTCCTACTCAAAATACACAGACCGTGCACAAAAGACACAAGTTCAAGGGGGAAAGAATTCAGGTAAACAGTACCCGCATCACTTGAAGTTAGATTAGTTCATCAGTAATACTAAGAAAAAGAAGACCGTCCTGGGATAATAATTCAGCCCCCTCACCCAAAGCGCTCAGCAGAATGTCTTTCCAGGCCATCCCACTCCAAGGGAAACAAGGAAACACAATCCATATCAGCAGTAAGCAACATTTCTGTTACCAGCCTGATCCATTATTTTAATTATAATAGCTTCTGCAGATTGTCTTTTCAAGTCTTTAAAAAGTTATTCACCGAGGCCTTAAGTTGAAATGGAATCATCCACTCTGAACTTTATTTTAGATCAACAGATTGATCCCAGCCATTCACGTACCTGATGCAGGAATGGGAGCTCAGAGCACCTGACGTGATCCCAGTTGACAAGGTGGCCTCTCTGCAATGAGCAAAAAGGGAACCTGCAAAACAGAAGCCTCTGTGTCACAAGCCACGTGCCTTTTGCAAAAGACAAGGAAAACAACTCTAACTGTGTCTTTCAGGGAGGACACAAGAGACCCCCTCATTAACTGGACTAGAATTGACTGAAACCCAGTAGAGAAAAACCTGGCGAGATGTGTTTTCATTAGTGAAATGACTGTAAAGGAATGGTGCATGAAACTCGTAGCTTGGCTCGTGAAGTCATTAGAATGACAACACCCACCAACAGCAGTGCGAGCAAAGCATGGGGGAGACATCACGTTCTCAAGCTGCTGGGATCAAGCTCTTCACTCTCAATGGGACTTAAGCTCCTTTCTCCCACGGGCACTTCTGAACATCCCACACAGCATGTTTCCACTTAGGCCCATGTTCAAGCACTTAATTAGAACAGGGTAGCATTATCAGCTTCTTTGCATAATCTGAATCACATTAAACACTGGATCAGATAGGACCACTTCATGGACTTCAGACTCAAAGAAGATGCATACATAAATCCTACACAACCAGAACATGTAATGCATAAATTCAATATTTAGCAGGGGAAAAAGCTTGTTGAAGAACAGAAAACACGAGAAACTAATACTGCCAAGTTAATCCACAGAAAAATGAACAATCAGATTCCTAAACTCAAACTGTTGTCATAAAACACAGAGCATTAGAATCTCTTTATTACCTAATATTTTGGCTTTTTAGAAAGTTATGCTTTTGATCTTTTTGTCTGTAACTACCAAGACAAATTTTTTATTTACATTTTTAAATGAAAGCCCCATTTTTAAATCATTTTTAAATTATCTCCCCAAAATCTCAGGCATACAGAAACTGGAGGGGTTTTTTAACAAACTAAAAATAAAAAAATAATTTAAAAAAATCAGTAGAACAGCAAAAGGTGTAATTAGTGGGACCATACCATACAAAAGGAGGAGATGACTGCATGTAGCACTAGAGGAGACAAGACAGTAGGAAAACTAAACCTCCATCCCAGGTTAGGTCATTGCCCACGTGATGCTCTGTATTAAAATCTAGCTTCACAGAATCACAGACCAGCTGAGGTTGGAAGGGACCTCTGGAGGTCATCCAGTCCACATTGTTCATGCAGGGCTACCTAGAGCCAGTTGCCCAGGATCGTGCCCAAGCAGCTTTTAAAGATCTCCAAGGATGGAAACTCCTCAACCTCTCTGGGCAACGTGTGCCAGTGCTCAGTCACCTTCACAGCACAAAAGTGTTTCCTGATGTTCAGACAGAACCTCCTATGGTTCAGCTGGTGCCTATTGCCTCTTGTCCTGTCACTGAGCACCACTAAAAAGAGCTTGGCTTCAATCTCCTTTGAACCCTCCCTTCAGGTATTTATACACATTGATAAAATCCCCCCCTGAATCTTCTCTTCTCAAAGCTGAATACTTCCAGTGCTCTCAGCCTTTCCTTAACTGAGAGATGCTCCAGTCCCTTAATCATCTTTGTGGCCCTTCACTTCTGTCACAATAAGACTCACATGCAAACGCATACTGCTTCTAAACTACACAAGAAGCCTTCTCAAAACCCACAGGGCACTTGGCAGGTGCAGATGTTAGACCCTGTTCTAATGCAAACTGCCTGGGAATCAACACACTGCCAGCTTGCTACCAGTAGGTTTTAGTAAAAAGGTGGCTTGGTAACACTCCCCTTCCCCCAGGAGCCCAGAGAACTTGCGAACAAGCGATTTATAAAGTGCTATGGCTCTGCTCAACTTTGCCCATGCTCCTCACCCCTCATCACCCCAATTATGCACTGGCTGAAAGACTTTGAAGCAAAAGCTTTTAAGTGGAGAATGTTATAAGCAGAATTAACAAGAGCTTTTACGCCAATGCAATGACTGCTGTAGTTACTGTTTAAGGCAGAAGCAGTGCGCTTGGAGTGATAGAAACCATCAGGAATGGACAATTAAGAGTTCAGACTAATCCTCAAAGACAAGATGCTTAAAGACCTAATAGCCTGAAACCAGTGAGATCAGAGAATGATTTAACTCTTTCAAAAGGCCTACAAGGTCTTTGATGCTTATTTTCCCATGAGGCTTTCCTTGCCCTCAGTTCAAAGTCATCCAAAAAGGTGAACTTCAAACACCTGTTTCAAGTGAAGAGGATGGCACCAGAGGATGTGTTTTATTCAACCAGACAAGAACAAACACCGGTGTTTATCATTCCCGTCTTCTACTTCCCAAGTTAAACAAAAAAAACCCCAAAAAACCTGTATGTTCTAATTAATGAATAAATGAGATAGATTAATTAGATTAGACCGACAGAGGAAATAGGGCAATTCCTTTCCACTTAAGCACACTGTCAGTTCAGGAGAACTACTGAGAAGGAAAAAAAATCTATTGCGTAAATTGAACATGTACAGCATTAGAAGATCTTTCAAGTAAGAAGTAATCCTCTAAGAGAAAGGAGACTACGAATCACTGATTGCACTAATGTGTCTTTACCCACTTTTGAACACTTCTGCTGCTTAAAACAGCAATACTACATCAGGCATGGAGCTTAAAGTGCCATGCAAGATACAAAATCTGCTGTTGCCCATAATGTCTTCAATCCAAAGTGCATCTATAGTACAGGAACCAATTATTCACAACTGGAAAAATGCTTCCAAACTCTATTTCCCAGCAACATTCAAGAGAGAATTTTATAGAAGTGAGGCATGAACAGGAGGACATATTGGGATAACTCTACATATTAAAAAAGGACCTCACTGGGACAAATGTGTCTTTATTTTCATTTCCACCTTACTAGAACAAAGACAATTTCATGCTTGTTCCAGTTTTCAATGGCAAAAGCAGCAAAACCGACAAAAATTTGGAGGAATTGTTTCTACAATGTGCCTATCCAAACTTTCTTATTTCCAATCCAAGAAAGTCCTTGTGTGTCTTCTGTATCACTTGATCTAGCTTGACTTACATACTAGAATTTGCTTTATGTATATTCTTAGAGACCACCACAACTCCTCTGCTGTAAATCCTTTTGTATTTTAGCACAGAGATCTACATATAAAGATACAACCGACCAAGCACATAGCCCAGAAATAAATTCTGGACTTTCGCCTCAAGCAGAGGAGCAGTTCTACTGCCCGCCTAATGAAACATAGCTATAGACAACATTAGTAAAATGGCTTCTTCCCTTTTCACAGATTTTAATCATTTTATGAACTTATTTTTTCATGTCTGCCAGAAAATCAGATTAATAAGCAATGTCAGCATGCATTTTGTTGACAATTTTTAAAACCACACTGGCCCCATCATAACATTAAACATAAAGTTCTTCTTTAAACTTTTTTATTTAACTTGTAAAGGGTAAAAACCCAAGCTCTCCTTCTTGTCATCATCTCCATTTTTTAAAATCTTGATGCTCTGTTAGCCCATTACTATGGTCATTGATTGTTCACTGAGGTTAACTCACATTACTGCAGATAACAAGCTCAAAGCCTATGCAACTTCAGGCTTACTTGACATCACTCATACTGTGACTTTTCAAACTCTTACTACAGAAGTTCCTCTCAACAAAAATTATGCCTCTGAGCTTACAATTATGTATTCAGCCTAACTAGTCCCAGTTAAAGCAAAAGAGACATAAGATGTTGTCCTGGGTTTGGCCAGGACAGGGTTAATTTTCACTGGAATCCAGGAAGGGACACAGCCGGGCGGGCTGACCCCAACCTGGCCAAACAGAGCCGGGTATTCCATACCATGTGCCGTCATGCTGGGTTCCGGTGGGGGGGAGCTGGGCGGCGGGAACTCACTCAAGGCTCGGAAGCGCACGGTGGCGGTCCGGTGCGGGAGAGCGGCTCTCTGGGTTGTGCAGTTTGTGTTGTGTTTTCTCCTTACCTGTATCGTTGTTGTTGCTGTTCCCTTTGTTTGCTGTTCTGTTAAACTGCCCTTATCCCAACCCACCAGTTTCTGCCTGTTTCTTTCCATTCTCCTCCACACCCTGGCGGGGGGAGGGGCGGCCGCGTGACGCTTTTGTTGCTGGCCGCAGCCAAACCTTAACAGATTTAAGGTCAAAAACATGTTTCTGTCCTCTTCCTTTGCTCGGTGTTTGTTTAAATTCTGCCTGTCCTGAAAGGAAGGAAGCACTGAAAATGTTTTGATAAATTAATTGAAAGGTTTTATTTAATACTACTGCACTCAATACTTTCTTTAATACTATAAAATAACATCCTAGGAACATGCTTAGCTGATTTTTTGCATGAGTCTCAATAGCATTCTTAAAAATGCATACCCAGTGCTGACACTGAAACATATCCAATCATCTTAAAATCATAAATAATTTCTTTAAAAGCCTGGTACAAAGGTAGAATTCATTACTTTTCAGCAGCCACTCCAACTGATGAAGGAAGCTCAGTTCCCAGGGGGAAGAAAAAAGTATCACAAATGCAAACCAGAAATCTGAAGGGCAGTGGCAGTATGACCAAGGTTAAACAGATCAGATTAAATGAATGATATTTACATTATGCCCTAAAAGCAACTAACAGGGCACTCTGTCTCCTGGAAGGGAAGACATCTCTAGCTTCAGGCCTCCCTGCCAAAGGTTCAGCCTTGGCCGAAATTCAGGATTACTAGCAGGTCTGAGCCAGCCGACAGAGACAGTCAGACAACTGAAAGGAGTGGGGAACACTCCAAACCTGGATTATGAAAAATCTGAACACCAGCAATGTGACCCACAGTCCTTGCCCTTGCAGCTGGAAAGAGGCTCGAACTAGCACCATTTTGCAGGTATGTCCATCTGGGAGCGTGTTTTTAAGCAACAAGGTTTATGTAGCACCACCACCAGTCTTTCACACACACAGACACATCTAACACAACGACCCGATAGTCATTACCCCTTCGTGTCCCCCCATTTGTGAGACTCCTTACCAAGAGAAGGCTTGTCAGAAAACAATTTAAAAAAACATACTGGCACACCGAAGTCTCTATTTTTCACCAGGATTCATAATGCGTACATTTTCCAGTCCTTTGTGAAACATCTCCTTTCAGCATTATTAATGGGGTTATTTTCATTTCAAGGGGGGCACAACTGACAAAATGCTTCTACCATCAATAAAGAATCATAAATTCTGACATTTCTGTGGAAAAAATGACTAGCAAAAAAGTCATTTTGGTACAAGAACTTGACTGGTCATTGACAACACACCACACACTACCCTCCCCCCCCCGCCCATGATCTTGGAAGAGCTCGCATAGTGCTATCTGCTGCCTGAAGACAGCATCATCTACAATGCCTACTACCAAAAGACAGCTTAAAGCCTGAGGTATCAAAAGTCAATTGAATCTGAAATTCCTTGAGGTATGGCATCCTGTAGCTGATTTTCACCTTCTCTATATATTCTCTTCTTGATATCTGCAGAGATCCTCAGGGATCACATTTCTCTTCTCTGCATCTCCTGAAGCACCAGAGCAGAAACAGAAAGGGACTGAATTTTTTTTCCTTCCCTTGACAGAAATTCATCTACTCCTGATGGGCTGCATTGTACCAGAATGCTATAGTCTTCTACTGTTTGATAAGAAATGGCAGGAATGATGAGCTTCACCGACTACCAAATAGAACACAGCCGTCTAAACATGTTTTCGCTTGCACTGCATATTAGCTTGGCATAGATATTATTTGTGTCAATGCAGTATACAGATTGTTCACAAGTAAGTAAGGTTAGAACTGAGGCTAGAAAACTTGTTATACAAATAATAAATTCCAGCAGCTTGAACGGAGATGCAGTACCATGGACAGGACAGTACTGACTGACAAGAAGTCACCCACAGCTCCATCCTCAAACAACTCCCGTAGCTGCGGTATTCCAGAGAACAAAGCCGTATTTGATCTTTGCATATTTCCTCATCCTCATCATAATTTAGTAACAGGTATGCATAAAATGTCCAGAAACCACTGTCCTGAGGAAAACAAAACCTTACATCAGGCTCCCGAAGGTCTCAGGACCAGATACAGAAATGAGACTGCAAGGAAGTGAGGATATTTGTCCTGTTCACAGAGACCCAGCAGACTTCAGAAAAATGACAGGGGCCTTCTGCAATACATTTAAGCTTCAACAGGTAAAAACAGGATTATAAAATGTCAAGACAATTCAATCTTTTGCTTACAAAGAGCAAGCCATTTATCTAAAGAACAGTTGAGATTTTTTGACCTGAGGTGATACTTAGAAGACATTTAAAATAACAAGAAAAAGCAGGTAAAACCTGCACTCCAGCACATGACTTCAGACCTCTGAGAGCTGGGACAGACACACAGCTGAGAACAAGGAGGAAATTAGTGTAGGACCCCACCTGCCCTCCTCTCCACCTTCCACTGACAACTGAACTAGTGTGATTCATCCCCAACAACAGCAGTGACAAGGACAAAACTACCAGGAATTCACTGTGCATCAGTCCCACAATATCCAGCACTGCTGCTGGCAACAGGTGTTTTCAGGGAATTCTCAGATACAAGGCACTGCGAAATGAAGGAATGACGATGCTTTCTCCTCGTGCCTGGGGTCACTCTTCTGGCTGGCCTCTGCTCAGCAAGATCGGTGATAAAGATTTCATCCTGCCCCAGGCACTCCAGCTATGCCTGTTTCAGCTGGGCTTTCTTTGCTCTGGGACTAGATACAAGCACTTAAAACAGAAAATTTCAATCTATGGTTGAATGCACATTTTCACTGGCATTACAGTACCATGCCAGAGATGAACACATTCTTTCCTATGACGATGCACAACACTCGGAAACATTCAGGTAAATTAAAATAAAGAGGGTTTTGTCATTTGCCTGGCTCTTATAAAGTTTTTCCAGCTCCAGGCTGGAATTTCAGGTGTAAAAAAAAAGTAATGGGATAAAAACAATCCAGCCAAGAAGAACAAAACCCCTGGTAAGTGAGATACTCATCTTAGGAATACCAATACATTCATTTTGGGAGTAGAAGACAGGTTCAAGCTGAGATCTGTGAGGAGGACAAGCAGGGTCTTGAATGTGTTTTTTCCAGTCCCAGAGAGTACCCTGGCCAGCCTGTCACTGGCAACATTAGGTGAAAAGGCTGCAGCTCTCTTTTTCTGTGTGTGAAAATCTTAGTATTTATTTATTTATTTATTTATTTAACCTGGCTGCAGAAGAGGCTCTGCAACTTCTCCCCTCTCTCCTGAGCATCTGGTTGCCCATGCTGAAGCCCAACCCTAGAATGACCTAACCATAAGCTGAGACTAGACTGCTGTGAAACAGCTAAGTGGGAGAAAGTTCAGTGAGATACCTCCAGCAGGGCCCTCATCCCTTTGCTATGGAGCTGCGCTTAAGCTCCAGCACTTGGGCCTTGCCTAAGTTCACGCAAGCTTGTGCCTGGCCCTCTACCTTGCTCATCCTGACTGCAACACCCTAGCTTGATCTTGGACATACCTCATCTCTATGTGTTGGATCACTGCCCTCTTGGCCAGCCCTGGTTACCATCACTGGACTTGCCTGCTCCTCTTGTTCCGGTGCAGTGGGACCTGCCAAATTGGTGGTGAGGGCACTGCCCTGCCTGCCTTACTGTTGCCCTCAGCTGCCAGCTCCTCTCCCCCTGTGAAGCAGCCCATGCTTGAGTTTGGAGCCAAGCACCATGGAACCTGGCCCTGAACCTGCCCTGAATCAGAGCTGGCCTTGACCCCAGGCAGTTAAATCTCTTAGAGGGAGTAGGGGAGAGGCTGCAGACTACTGGGGCACTTTGGGCCATGACACAACCTTGTAAGTACATTCAAGTTTTCTAAGCCTTAAAAGCTTCTTGAGACAGAAAAAAAAAAGCATACTCCCTCCAAGCTCTAATTATAATGTTCCATACAGCCTTGCAGAAGTATAACAAGCTCGCAGCACAAGTCATGCAGCCATGCACGCTGGGAGGTGATCCCTTTTCATTCGAGTTGTTCTGTGGCAATATTTCCCAGTGCTTTCTTCTTAGCCACAAAGCAAACCACTGAAAATTCTGCCCCAAACCCACAATGGTTAAATTACCAACTTACCTTTCTCTATTAGTTAAGTTGCATTAATTATGTTCAGCTTAATGGAAGCAATCATTTAATTAGTACAAACTGCTGTTCACCTACATACTCCTGTAGAAACATTTTGGGTTATATACAGGAGGCCAATTACCTGCTGAACGGCATAGCACCTAATCACAAAGGTATTAAATGTTCAGCAGAAAACTCCCTAGACAGTACCAGGCTTTCGTTTTCAGAAAGCTGTGGTGCCAGTGGAGTGAAACTGAGAGAGGGCTGATGCATACAGGTTTGGAACAGCTGCCCTTACATTAAATGAGTTTAATTGTTTTAGAAATCAATAAAATATTTCCCAACTCCCCCACTAGCATTAACACTATGACTACTACTAATACAGGCATAGTACTGGGCAGGATGAGATTCCCACTTTAGTGACTACCCTCACACATGCACATACACTCAGAGACAGCACTTTCTCTAACAAGTACACAGCTAGATGGCACATATAAAAGACATGAGGAGGAAAGCCAGACTAAGTGTCTCTCTTAACCTAAGCTTTGAATTTAAGACACTTCAGACACTCAGCTAAAACTTCGTAGCATCAGTGTAGACTTAAGTGACTCACTCAAGTTTGTACTGCAGTGTGACCCTGGTCCTCGACTCCTAGCTTTCTGCCTTTCTCACGAAATCATCCAGCCAACGGCAAGCGACCCTTCCTGGCAAAAACACTCGGCTGCTCCCATGACAGTGCATTCACCTGTACCTGTATGCACACATCCCTACTGAGATTCTCCTGACCAGGCAAGGACAATCAGATGGCACAGGTCAACCACCGGACACCACTGAGGAGGCGTTGGACTATCTCCCTAATGAACACAGAGAGCTCAGCTTGAGGTGTCATTGTCTGTAACCAGGTGGAGAGTTGAGGTGGTGCACTGCCAGCCTGGGAAGAAGCCTGAGTCCCAAACCTGGAGTTCTGGAAAGCCTCCAGAGTACACACGAGAGCCAGGGACACCTTAACTACTGTACTGTTTCCCATAAAGAGAGACTACAAAATCCCTTAATTTCAGGGGGCAAGGAGGAGTACAGAGGTACGTCAAGGCCCATATAGCACAAAAGGCTACAGCAAGGCTGGCAGAGCTCACAGCCTCAGGGCAACCAGAAACAGAGAGTGCCTGGGGAATTAGAGGTCTTCAGTGGGCATGGAAGAGCCAGAAGCACTGGTAATGGTTTCAGTGACCAATCCAGCACATCACTGAAAGGGGAATGTTAGTTAATGTTGGCCCAGGAATCACTTACTGAGCAATCCTGAGGGTAATAAGGTCTTATCTGTACAGACGCTGAGGACAGTTCACTGAAGTTAACGAATTTTGTTAGGGAATTCCTTTCATTAATGCCTTCAAAAAGAGATTTCTCTTACCTTGTGTAGATAACATTGCCTGGGAAGTTTGTGCAGGCGCTGTTTAAAAACACCCTCTTGAAAAACAGCTACCTCATATGAGGGAGAGAAAGGACAATGCAAAGTTAACCTTATCTGGCTGGAATTCGGATTGTCAGGAAACAGAAGGACCACTCTTAGCCATCATGTAAATTGGTCAAAAATATATACTTCAAATGAGCTATTGGCCATGTGGAGATCCCCATGGAAAGGCCAAGATGTTTATCAAACTTCTCCAGTGATCTCCAGAGAATTTATAACCAGATCACAAGACACAACCTTCATTTATTTACAAGCAGAACTAATCCACACATGATGCTGATGCTCCCACCACCATCCTACAAGGATGGCTCACAGCATACAAGGTACAGAGCTGCAACAGGCCTCCTGGGTGACTTGAGAAATCAATGACAAACGAACCCAGGCCTCAGTTTTCAGAGGGCTTCATGTCAGTCAAGCATGAAGTGGGAAGAGACTGCCAAAGTTTAAAAAACAATTCATTCTACTTGCTTTGCACAGCAACTCCTCACACCTCACTGGTAACTTCTCATTAGCACTTAGTGTGTGCTCTGTGGGACCACATGGTCATTTTGCATTGTGCATGTGCTGAGCACAAAGCTAAAAACGTTTCAGCCCCCAAGTGTCCATGGCCTGACAAGATGACAACAATGGTGGAGTCCCTGGACTGAGGAAGCATTAGATAACAGGGGAGGGGACAGGCATTCTGACGAGGAACATCAGAAGTATCAGTCACCGGCCCTCCAAAATTCAGCCAACTAAGCTACAGTAGGAACACCAAAAGGCTGCCTCTCCTTCGTTTTCTCCTCTTCCCCTTAATTAAAATGATTTCTAGGAATTAGCTGACCTCCAAGTGTTTGTTTTAAATAGCAACTTCTTTACATTCCTACTAAGAATACATAAATATACAAAGCATAAATGCCATTCTGCACAGAGGGTGCTGAAAAATTAAAATCCTTTTCATCATCACTATGAACCCAAAATAATGTCACACCAAGTGTGGTTCTAAAGATGCAGACAAGATAAGCAGAATAACATCCTTTACTGGGGCATAACACTTTAAGAAACTACAGATATATCTGACCTCCAGTTAATTGACTAGCAAATCACTGAAGATCTGGAAAATGAAGGCCAGAATGAGGAAATTTCTTCTCTCATTTCCTATCACCTTCTAACAGTCCCAAGGTTGCATTTTACAGGATACTAAAAAAGGAAAGGCAGCCACTTTGAAATTTATGAGGAGCCAAGTGAACCTACTGAGTGCCACCTTTCTTGCTTCCTTCCTCATGCCACTGGCATAAATTGGGTTCACAGTCTGCTCCCTCACTTAACAGCCCTATGTATCTTGCATTCATATATCTCTCCCCATCTGCTAGTTTTTAATACCACTTACCAACATTCATTTTTTCTCAGCTGCCTTCCTCCCTCCAGAGTTCTCTCCACAGCCCTAGGGGAACTCAGGAAAACACATATTCTACCATTTCTGGTGATGTTCCCAGGTCCTTAGGATAAGGCACTGCACTTATCCTTCACCAGCATGAAGAAGACCAAGTGGGACACTCCATTCCAGGCTAAAAAGGCTTCTGTTTAAACTTGGGTGCTTACAGTAATAGAAGTGACTTGCTGGTACCACCAAAGGCTCAGGAGCACAAAATGAAAGGCTAGTCAAAGCCAAGTTTTTCCTACATGGGAGTGCTGTACACAGGAATCAGGCCAGAAGGGTTGGTTTTTAAGAGATAATGACAGTATAAAGATGCAAAAGTGTTCTTTCCTGGCAGGTATTTGTTTCTCATTTTCTCAGTTTTCTGAATATGTTCTACAGCACTTAAATCTAGCTGTTGGAGCCTCAAAAGCATAAAGGTACCTAATACAATATTCCAACTAAATAAATTCCTGTAAGAAATGCCTCGAAGCCATTTGACTGAATGAAGAAGCAGAAACATTTACCATCAGGCGGCCTTCTCAGCTACAGAAATTTGCACCAAAAGCATCAGCACTCTAGTGCTATTTGCAAAAGGTAAGTCTGTCAGGACTGAAAAATAATATTCGGGAGCAATAAAAACTACTGACTGTGGCTCTTTGTGAAGTCAAACTTTTTGGAGAACAACTTCAAGCAATGGCTGAGATGCCAGTTCCCATATGGAACCAGTCAACAGTGTTTGCTAGCAGGCGAGAGGCTCTGAGGACACCCATCTTTTACATAGATTTCAACCTTGCTGTCCTTCAAAGCGCGGAAAAATGCGTAGCAAAACTGAATTGAGAAGTAAGGTGCCAAACCAAAAGAAAACACTGAGAAAGAGCACTGGAAGAGTTTGCCCAGAGAGGTTGTGGAGTCTCCTTCTCTGGAGATATTCAATACCCACCTGGATGAGGTCCTGTGCAGCCTGCTCTAGGTGACCCTGCTTCGGCAGGGGGGTTGGACCAGATGATCCCCAGAGGTCCCTTCCAACCCCTACTATTCTGTGATTCTGTGAAAACTGAAGCTCAAGGGAGGTGACCATGCAACTTCCTAACATAACCAGGACTTGGGACTCTGCTAGGTGTCATATATGTAAGGTAATACAAAGATGTGGGCAGACAAAGCAGCATCTAAATCTAAGTACAGCAGTATGCAAAACTTGTTCTGAGCACTTTCTAACCCAGAGGCTAAGCTAGACAGGGGTTATATGACTTGTTTCTGTTAAGAGGAGAAAATAAGGACAGATACAGCATTTCCTAGATAACATTTATCCACAAAATATTTCCAAAATCTTGTTTCCTCAAATAAAGATGATACCGAACAGCAAGAGACAGCTGTTTGGATTCTATCTCAGTTTCAATGTTCTTGTCAGCCTGCCCTGTATACAAAAGTTTGTCGTCAGTTTTTTCTGCACCTTTGCTACAAGCAATTCCCTGACTGCCCATAGGCCTTCTTGACAGTACCAGCTTCAGAGATGCTTCTCATATTTTTCCTCCTTCTGCCGCTTTTTCAGATACTCATTCCAGCAACAGATTTCAGACTCCAACTGGCCTTGCGCAAGGAGCAAGGTGTTGCATAAGGCCAGTTCTGCCAAGTGTTCAGCACACCACCATGATGCCATACAAAATCCACTTAAACTACTGCAGTAAAGCACACTGAGTCTAGTTTTAATAGAAAGGGGGAAAACTGCCAAGCTCCTAAGTAGATCTCTAATAATAGCAATACATCAAATTAAACCTCAGGAAAGATGCAGATTATGATCCTGGCCTTTAATGTTACAAACAGTGCTAAAATACTGTGTGTCTTCAAAGTGTGAAGTCACTTGACTATTTAACAGCACTTGAAGAGCAGTAAGCCCTATTTTGTTAGAAAACAAGAACATGTTTAACTGAGCTTTTAAAAAGTGACCAGGATTTCACAAGGGTAGATTCCTAGCATTACTTGAAATGGAGACATTTTAAATAATTTCATGTTATACATCATTAAGCTGAAGCATTCAAAACCAAGATAGAGAACAAAGCACAGAGAGATTAAGTGATCTGCTCAAGGTCACCCGAAAAACTTTTTAAGTGGCAAGAAGAGAAACTAATTTTTGACAAAACTCTGTGCCCTGACCAGAAAGACAATCCTTCCTCCAATACTGTACCTTGGAGTGATCAAGATCACATGCAGGTACAAATACATATTAACGTAAAAGCTACAATCCTCCCCCAAAAAATGCAAGCAGGTATCTCCTGACTTACCCAAGCAAACTACATACTATAGCAAAAATTACGTGTGCATAAACCAGAACTGAGTCAGTTTAGTGCTAAGGCTGTGCTCTGTCCCTAAACCAGCATGCTATCTTGGGCGGAATAAATGTCCCCATTACATTTATAATGAAGCTAATCAGTTTCGGGATTGCAAAATAACCCTGTCCAGAATTTTGATGAATCACATGACATGTCTTGCAAGGACTCTAATGTTAATTAATTTTACTGGAATTTCAATAATTAATCATGTTTTGGGGTAGTTTTATTTTTGTGTGGTTTATTCTTTGATGATCTAATTTGCATTTATAACCATCTATTCCCTCGTGGATTAATTGCTCCTGTTATTTTCTCTATTAATCAGATGTCAACATTTGCGTAACGGATCACAGAATCACAGAATGGTAGGGGTTGGAAGGCACCTCTGTGGGTCATCTAGTCCAACCCTCCTGCCAAAGCAGGGTCACCTACAGCAGGCTGCACAGGACCTCGTCCAGGCGGGTCTTGAATATCTCCAGAGAAGGAGACTCCACAACCTCCCTGGGCAGCCTGTTCCAGGGCTCCGTCACCCTCAGA
>Ga0065711_1004438_pt1 | contig 38909 bp, 37 predicted proteins | sample Hoacrofraction12_FD_59098 | JGI IMG/M metagenome (GOLD analysis project Ga0065711, IMG submission 59098) | Hoatzin crop microbial communities from Cojedes, Venezuela - Epithelial fraction 12 v2 (version 2) | ecosystem: Host-associated > Birds > Digestive system > Esophagus > Crop | place...
CCCCCCCCTTCTTTCCCCCAGGTCTGATGATGGCAGTAAAATGAACGCACACGATTTCCCACTCTTGCTGCAATATTTTTCATGAAATCGAAAGCCTTTCTGCCCTGCTGGCAAAATACGGTTATTTGACTACGAAAAGCTGAATGCAGAATAGTTCATCCCACATCCTGTATTAGTGGAAAACATTGCAACAGTGCTGCCTATTCCTTCCATTGCTCAAGGGAAACCATTGCCTGATTAGTGGCAAAGATGTGGTGAATGAGCCCAGAAAACTAACCCACGAATCAGCACCTTTGCTGAAAAGAAAACCTCAATCCACTCACAAAGAATGGGGATAGCAAAGACTACTTTTTTTTTTTCTTTTTCCACTATGTTTGCTGATCTATGTTGAGAAAAAGCAGCACACCACAAAATAAAAGTGGCAAGGCAAAGGAAGACAAGCTGTTCTGGTTACATCCATCCCTGCATTCAACATCTGTATTGTCTGTCCACTTTCTTGCCATATTTCTGGACTATTCAGCAGTAGGAAAATACCAGCCCAATGCTAAAGATCTCTCTTATAAGAGTTTTTATATCGAAAAGGTCAAGGATATCAAACTTGACGCCCCTGTGAGTGTCACCCAGAACTAATTCTTCCCTACTTCTGTCTGTACAAGTGATGAGCTTCCCCTTTGTCCCGGTCCCACACTGTTACCTGGCCTTGCATTGTGCAGCCTGAATGTCATTATCGTCCCAGCTATGGGGTCACCCTCTGGCTTGGATTTCACCTCAAAAGAGCTGCTCAAAGGAGTTGAGCCTGCTGGCAGCTGAGAGACTGGGGGAGCTATACCTTTCCTCTCACCAGCTTCTTTACCATCTGCATCAAGATGTGGACTGCTCCATCATCTCCAGGAGACAGCAGTTGAATAAGACCCCACAGCTTCCCAGATAAGGAAGCATAAGTCTTGCCCAGCTGTTTGCTGTACTTCAAGAATCTTCCCAGATGGACTTCAGAAAAAGACACTGAATCCCTTGCCCCTAATGGGCAATTTGCTATCTTACATGGGCAAAAGGATCCTAGTTGTACTGATGGTTATCCTGTCCCAATGTAGATCTTCATAAGCTTCTGAATTATCCTTGCTGCTAAGATGAATACAGAAGAAAAACTTTGCCTCTTCGTGAATAAAAGAAATATTAAGGAATCTACAGTGTTTTTCTGTCCTTTGTGGTGGGGGGAAAGGATTAACAGCTTTTTTAAATAGGGGACCAGGCAAAGCTTTGCTCGGACCAATATACCTTTAGCCATCCTTCCTACTGCCTTCACCAGGGGACTCAGCCACCTAAAACAGAAAGCAGACTTGGAAGTGATCCTGCAGCAAGCCCCTGAGGACCATCCTGCTGGCTCAGTATTCCTTCTCCCCCCCCTTCTGAAAATGCTGACAGCTTGCGAGCTGGCAAGTTGTGAGCACTGCATTCGCAGCCCCGCTGGGTGTGAATGTGTGACACACTGCGGCAGGAAGTGCTCAACATCAGATCTGGCGATAACCGGACTTACTTCCAGGAAGGCAAGATCATGTGGTCTCATACGTGAGTAACCTAGGCTGTGAATACCAAAGGCATAACACTCTCTGTGATACAAGGCCCTTTCTCTGCTGGGTCCCCGAGACCTCTTTGGAAATGTCACATGGGGAGCGGTCCCCTCTCAAGCTGATGTGAATGCACAGTGTGTGGTTCACAAAACCACAGAAGGTGCTACAACAGTGTCCATCAGTACCAGAGGCAAACCAAAGCTGAACGCCAGCACTGTGTGGAAAAGATTGAGCTAACAGCCATAGACACGAGTTCTCTCTTTATCTTAATCCTGGAGACAACACCGATAGCTGTCACACCTCTCATATCGCTCTTTCCAAGACACTTTGCAAATAAGCAACATCACTCTCAGCCTCCTCCCACATCCCTTACTCTTTTTTACTGTGGAGAAGCGGAAAGTAAAAGGTACTTACAGCAAAGGAATTCCTCTGAAGTCAAATCTGATCAAGGTTTTGAGTCCTTGGTTGATTCAAAAGCCTGCGGTGATAGATGTGGTACGCTTGCTTAGATAGATCAGATTGAGATTCTGTATTTTTTGGTTCTGCTGAAAACACCAGAGAAGGAGGATGCTTCTTTCCAGGAAAGATGGATACAAAAACGTAAGGTCTCTGGCACTGGGAAATACCCTCAGCTGGGTTCTGACCCACTGTGGCAAGCCCTCATAATGTAAGCTTGGGAAAGCCATACACGGCTATGTCTAAAGATGCAGCTAGACCCCAGTTGTCTGCGGAAATCTTGGCTGAAAGTAACTTTTAGAAGTTAAATCTGGTCTCTTACATCTCTCAAGAAGTTCTAAAAGCATTTCTTACTGTGATTGCATCCCTCAATTTCCCATACATACAGCAATGAGTTAGTTGGGATAACCACACTGACACATTTCCAGTAAAACACTGCAGCTTTTCATACACACACAACATTTATCTACCAGAATCCACCATGAGGCAGCTACAGAAATGGCTTTTAGTCTTCATGCAGTCCCAGACTAAATGTGAACCAGTGGCAGAGCTGAAAACAGCTATCCTTACCCAGCTGCCAAAAGGAACCCAAACGAGCCCTGGCCCATATAAGCTCAGCCCCAGGTCAATGCCACTGGCTGGAGCTCAGCCCCAGGTCAAGAGTTGTCCCACCCCTCCCATTTATTGACAGAATAATTCTGTTTACTCTGCTCTAGGTGGAGTGTGGTTGCTTTCTGTGAAAATCAAAGAGGCATGTACAGAGCTGCAGGGCTGTAAGCAGGTGGTGCAGGCAAGGTAGGTGAGGAGGACCTGGGGCTAGAAGAGAAGCAGATGCCGCAGAGATGAGCGAGTTGTGGTGCAACTGAGTGCACGGAGCCCAGCATCAGGAGACTGGGCAGCAAGAAGCACAAGAAGACTGGAGAGAGTCTTGTAGGTGAGGACTGAGAGACACTGTTCTTTGCTTTTGTCTGCCTGATAACTGTGGTAACCAGACCTGCTGTCTACTACCACCTTCCCTCCTTCAAGTGATCTACACCTGCCAGACACCGTCTGCTCCAACTCTGTGCTGGGGAGCACACACCCTGCACTTTGCCTTGCCCTCCAATGGGACCAGGGAGGGTAGCTAAGAAATACATCAGTTGCTCAGCAACCTCTTGTCCCCCAAGGAGGACAACGTAAGCTATCTGCACCAGCCTCCTGGATTGTTCTTCCCTGCACAGCTGGAGGTGCTCCTACCCTGATTTTTTCCAGGCTCTCCCTTCTTACCCTGCAGATCATCTCCCCCTGCAAGCCTCTGAAACCTCCATTTCAGAAAAGAAAAAAGCCATCGCACAGGGTGTGCTGACCCACCACAAGCAGGACGGTGCAGGACAAAGGCCGAGCTGAAGGGACATGGCATTGGGTTATTGATCGCTGAGAAGACTTTGAGCCTAGGTAAATAAATGTCCTCCTTTCTCCCCGCCCCTGTGAGTGTGTGAGCTGGCTTGCGTAGGGGGTGTGGGCCAGGGCCCACAGGCAGCAGCAGGTTTCAAAGGTAGGTCTGCAGCGCCGGGGGAAGCCCCAGTGCCTACCATCAAATCTTCTAACAAAGAGGCTCTTCTGCTGCTGCTTCCTGCCCTCCTCCCCCCGCCCCTCTGTCTGCGGTTCTTTGCTTGTGCCTGCTGCTTCTGAAGGGATGCTGTCGTAGCGGAGAAGTGCCCGTGGTCTCCTGGACTGCCCAACCTGGCTGACTGGGGAGGAGATCCTCCCCAGGGGTTTTACGGACAGGTGGCCCATGAGAAGCAAGGGACTGCAGTCTGTGCTGGGCCTGTTTGTACTGCTTGGCTCTCTGGAAGCATGTGTTACAGCAAGCAGATAAGTGGCTGATTGTCCGAGTGCCGATGTTCACCAAACCGGGTTTAACGTTTCAGAGTCATTTACCTGGTATTTATGTTCTGTGAGCATGTTTCTGTGTTGCAAGGCAGCCTGGAGGACTCGGGGCTCAGTAACTCGGGGAAAGCAAGGAGACCAAAAAGGCCGTTTGCCCCTGTTGTATGAACATTTCAGGGTACCCAAAAAGGGGCGAGGTCAACCATCTCTTCCCACATCTGCAACAAGTCCCTCCCGTGCATTCATGCCTGCACAATCACACACACCACTGGACGTGAGGATGACTCACGCATAGACAGGGCACAGGCATTCCCCAAGACCTCTGTGCCCTCCCACACAGATGCAGTCACATCCCTTTCCTCTCCAGCCACAGAATCACAGAAAGATTTTGGTGGCAGCCATGCACTGGGTGATGGCAGAGAAGGAGAATGAAGGGGAAAATGAAGGCAGGTGAGATAGATAACCAATATTAACGTGGCTTTCTTGGGCAATGGCATTTCTTACCCTCAGAATCTGGGGCTGACAGAAGGGGTGCTGGTCAGGCTGGGGTAAAAGAATCAGCCTGGGGTAGACAGGGGGTAAAGGAAGCCAGAAGGTGTTCCCTGGCACAAGCAGAGCATGGTGGAGGGCTGAATATTGTTCAGATGCCCTCTCCTGACTAGCTCAGCTACTGAGTCATAGAATCATTTATCTTGGAAAAGATGCTTAAGATCATCAAGTCCAACCATTAACCTATCACTGCCAAGTCCACCACTAAACCATGTTCCTAAGTGCAACATCTATACACTTTTTAAATAACTCCAGGGATGCTGACTCAACCACTTCACTGGGCAGCCTGTTCCAATGCTGCACAGCCCTTTTGGTGAAGAAATTTTTCCGAATTTTCAATCCAAACCTCCCCTGGCGCAACTTGAGACCATTTCCTATTGTCCTATTGCTTATTACTTGAGGGGAGGGACTGATGCCCACCTCACTACAACCTCTTTTCAGGTAGTTGTAGAGAGTGATAAGTTCTCCCCTTGCATGGAAATAACAGTTTTATTACACTTAGCAACATCATTTAAAAAACAGAAAATTCATGTAATGTATTAAATTAGTCAGTGCCAGCATGGACTTAGCACTGGGACACATCATCTGGTGGGAATGCCAGGGTTTGCTTACTTTTGGGGACCAAGAGCAAAATGGCACAGCAGGCAAAGGGCAACTTCAGGCTCCCAGGCTGTGCAGTTGTGTGCAACTTCTGTGTGCATCTGAGGTCACAGATTTTCTTTTGCATTGATTTCTAGGTCAATAAAATACCAGTTTTAAAACAATTCCCAGCCTGGGAGGACAACACTTCTGTCTCTGGAGAAATTCATTGTTGTACTCATTTGTGGTTTTGACCTTTGAAAATTGAGGGATTCCCTAGGAGATGTAGACAAGGCAGTGTCCTGGAAGCCCGTCTCCCACTGAATTAGGCGTTTTACTCACATTTGCAGTGAGCAAAGTCTTTGATGTAACCAGATCTCTTGGGGCTATAGATCTTGGGAGAGGAGCACAGAGATGGCGGAGCATCTCCAGAGACAGATGTAAACAGATACAGAAAACCCAGCCTGACCATGGCGTGCTGTGTCACTAGGTGTACCTGATGGAGGCCGAGGAACAGGAGGAAGACGCCAACTCCCTCTCAAAGGACGAATCAGAGAGTAACTCACGTGACTGCCTCCGCTATGTGGCCCTTGGGATAGCCTTGCTTGTGTTGGCTGGAGCTGCTGCAGCAACCTGGTATTTCCTAGGTAAAAATTCAACATGTTTTGCTCCCCATGCAGCAGGTGGATGGGGTCAAGGCAATGCCCAGTCCAAAGCACATTAGTGACTCTGAGTGATCTTTACAGATTCATACATAGGGATAAACCCCTCTCTCCTACATATCAGCAAGGTAATCCAGTAGTGTCTTCTGTTGGCAGACTACAGACCATGGCACCTGGAACCGGCCGTCCTGCAGTTTTACTCTGGTAGTCTCCAGGTCCTCAATCGCCAGTACTCCCCGGACCTTGGGCAGGTGGAGTCCAGAGCCTTCTGGTTGGAATCAGCTAAGCTCCAGAAGATGGTGAGGGCAATTTCATGACCAGAGCTGGCCCTGAGGCAGTTCAGTGAGTAGAAAGAGGAACGGGTCAGATACTCCCATCCAAGTGACAGACTCTGTGGGTCTGTACAGCAAGAGGGGTGAAATAAATGGTTGGCCATAGGTCCTTTTCCACTGTAACATTGCAAGGTAGTTATCGGATGACATTCTCGTTGCAGCTGAAGGAACTGATTCACGCCACAGATCTGGGTCAATATTACAACTCGAGCACAGTGTATGCCTTTGGGTGAGTAGCACCAAGAGCATTTTTGCTTGTTCATGTATGAAAGCTTCCAGTCAATTGTACTCTGGTTTCTCTGAAATCCGGCCACTATAAACTGCTGCAGTCCCCATCATGAGCTCTAGGCTAGGCTGGGCAGTCCAGATCCAGAATAGTTCCAGCATGACAGAGCCGGGGATATTTTGATGTTCATGTTCATCTGAGGTCCTGACGAAAAGCCAAAGCTGAGAAATTTTTCAGACAGGCAAAAGTTCAAGAAAGGAAAAAATATCACTGGGAAGAACTGAAAAAAAAAATGGGCTTGGTGTTCTCAGTAGAAACTAAGCAGCTGGAAATTAATTTCTCTAATTCAAGAAAGTCATTTTATGGCCTGATTCTAGGCACCAGAAGGGAGAGGCCAGAATGCACCATGGAAAAGCTGTTCCAGCCAAGAAGCATGGTCCACCTGGGAATAGGGTAACAGTGGAATGGGACAGATGTGGGACTACAGCTTTGCAGGTCATCACAGTAGATTGAGAAAGCAGGAATAACTTCCAAACTGACGTATACATTTGCTTCTGAGTTATTTTCCATGGAAAACTACACCCCTAAATTTGTCCTTCAGATAAGGAAAAATCCAATTTTGATGTAACTCCACTTTCAGCTGGGCAAAGAAAAGTTTCACTTGCAATTCTTCCTCTAGCCTGTTACTGAACAAAGGTTTGTTTCAACATCTCTTCCCCCTCCCCCAGCCAATTTTCTCTGCCAGCTGGTTGAACAGAGCTTTCCCAGTCACAGTCCCCTGCAGCTTGAGCCTGCCCAGCATTAATGACTTGTGGTAAGGTACTGAGTCATAAATCATCCACTTGTCACCACCGGGAGGTGAGACAATGAAGTCTCAAGTGTTTCTTTTCAACCTCTGGTCAGTAGCAATCAAAGGTCAGTTCTACCTGAAATGAGACTACTCATTAGACCACTCTTGATTAATTTTCACATTAATTGGACCACATATGGTCATCGCTAAAGCCAGATGGCATAAAATGCCTTCTTCTCCCAACGGACTGAGCATTAACTAGTGCCATGGACATAGCAGCTCTCCTGCCTCACTCAGTGGTTCGTCTGGGTCACAGCAGTGAGCTGGAAAGTCCACATAGATATGTGTGATTTCTGGAAAACCAGTAGGGCGTTGATCTCTAAGGTTTGCCTCTCCAGTGATTCTGGAGAGGAAGAGAGAGGATATTTAACACGCTATTTCTCTGTTAGGGAGGGGGCTCTGACCTTCTTCTTCTGGTTTGCCCTCCAAATCCCTGAGAGTCAGCAGAAGGAGGTGACTGCTGAGAGGGTAAACATGATGCTCCGTCAAGAGCTCTCCACCAGCTTCAACAGCTCGGGCAGCCTGTCCTACCAGACGGAGTACAGGGTCAACCCAGACTCACTGGTTCTGCTGGGTAAGTACCAGCTGCTCAGCTGTGGCCTGAGCAGTCAAAAATGCTCCAAGGTTCATCGGGTGCTGAAGGGAGGTTAGGAGAAAAGGCCAGAAGTCACTACTGAAGGGGAGAGGGGAAACCTGAAGAGGACAGGGAAGAAGTGAGGATCAGGAGATACAGTTACACGTTTCTTCCTCATGGAGGAGAACTGAAGTTTGATTCTAAAAACAAAAAGCATCTTTCCTTTGAATGATTACAGATTATTGGAGGTACAGATGACCATGTCTAGCTATATAATTTTTTTTTCTCCTCTCATCAGTTTTGGCTTCTGTGGAGTAAGATCTTACACAGTTCATGACTTTGATCAGATGAGTTAAAAAGTAGAAAGCAACTAGGTTTCCTGCTTTCCTTTGGGAGATTATTCCAGGCTACTTGATTGAGAGAAGAACAAGGCAATATACCTGACTCATCACTAGTCTTACGCCGAGACAAAGCATTTTTGTCACTTCAATTCCTGACATGCAATTTTAAGGATTATTTATTGCTGCCCAAAGTGAAGATCACAGCCTGCTTAGAAAGCTGCCCCTACAGAACTGCTGTAAAATAGGTCATTGATAAAGGACATGGGGATATATCTATATTCAATGCATCCAAGTCCAATGGAATTTGCGTTTGATCTTTGCAAGAAGACATAACTTCTTGGCCTGATCTGATCCCTCTTACACAGCCCCAGACCTCACAGGTTTTAAAATACATTGTGTTTATTCTCTTCGCTTGGGGCTCTCGTTTCCAAGTTTGTTCTTACCGTGAAATGTTGAATCTCTAAGGTTTTTTCCCCAGACATGTTATCTTGCATTTTTCTACAGTCAATCTCCTTTTAACGTATCCCACCCATATTTTCTTTAACTTTTCCCTCCATATCTCATTTATTTTGCTTTTGGGGTTGGTTTTATGGTGTCCCCAAAGAAAATTTGATTTCCTCAAAATGATTTTCACTCTCTCATCCAGACCATTGTGTTAAGATCTTATTCTGAAGCTGCATTAGCATCTCATGAAGACATCTCCTCCCTCAGTTACCATTAGTCACTTACTTCTACTTATTATTTGTCTCCAGCATACTAGATCTTATGCTCAGCCAATTTAAATTAACTTTCTTTAGAAAGATATCATAAGACAATACACTAAATTCTTCCAAGTCAGCCCATCTAGCATTTTCTCTTCATTTGCTCACTTCATAATGTAACTCATAAACAAATAAAAGTGACAGTGCCATTCTTCTAGCTGTTCCCAGTTCTCTCTTTTTCCCTTTGCATCTGTTTCACTGTTTTATTCATTTCAGCAGACCACACTTCTTTCTATTTTGGAATTAACACACCAGTTGTAGTTTCTTCAGCTCCTTCTGCTTTCCCTAGTCCTTTCTGCCTCCTCCAGCCAGAAGAACAATCTAACAACTAAGGCAAAAGCCAGAAACCTCTTCTACTGCTGGGCCAGGGTGACCTCAAGCCAGTGACTTAACCTCTGGCTTCATTTGGTCTGTAAAATTGGAGTGAAAAACTAGCTAGCTTAGCAAGTCACTAGCACTTCATTGCTTTCTGGCAGACTCATTTACTGACCTGCTTAGCTCTAAACATTAAGTCTCGCTGCAGCCTGCCTGAAGACACAAAGCTGCAAACCTTTGGCTAGCACAGGAACCTCTCCAACTTCTCCAATGCTTCATTTTTACTAACCGCTACACTCGCCTCAGGACACTAGCCTCCCCTTTCCCCCGAGGAGTTTCAGGACATCATTCTCCTTACAGGAACTTAGTTTTATTATCTTCAGATAAAAGAGTACTTAATATCAGCTCAGCATATGTCCTTCCCTACAGCACATGAGATTCTCTAGCAGCCTGTCTTCTGCCCGCAGTATCATCTTTTCCACAACATCTGTTTTTACCACGATGAAACTGCTCAGCCTGTCCCCACAGGATTGCAAACTCTGCTTAGGAGCTACAAAAAAACCAAAGCCCTGACCTAGGCAAGCCCCCAACAGCAATTTTCACACCCAACTGACCTCACGGTGCCTTTTATTTTGGCAATTATTCCCAGCAGCACCTGATCTCTGGCCGCTCCCAGTTTAGCTGGGAGGCTGGAGCAAAGCCCAGCTCTCCTAAAGGCGTTGTCCACCCAGTGACTCTGTTTTGCACAGATTTGTACTCCTTGCTGGTGGCTTTCTCTGCATGTCTTTTCTCCAGAGGTGGACTCTACAAGGATGTTGAGTAGCTCATCAACCAGAGGTCATCAAAAGAGACCTCCTTCCCTACCCTCAGTAACTCTCATGAGTTTCAGTGAGAGTTATTTAAACTGGGAGAGCAGGGAAGGGTAAACAGGTGGTGAAGGCTCTGGGAAGTGGGGTTGTGCCCTGTGGTTCGGCTGGCAGAGGAGGGGGGGTGGCTGCCTGAGGCAATGTCCAGCCCTCCTAGGAAGGGAAAGAGGTCCTGGAATAGCACATGAAAACAAGAAAGGAAAAAAGGCAGAGAAGCTTGTGGTGGGCTGGTAAGCATGAACTGGGGCTGTTGGCTTTTGGGCAGAGGCTAGAGAGATTTCCCAGAGATATGGGGTAGGGAAGGCATGACTGAAACAAGTCCCTGAGAGCAGACAGCGAAACACCTGGAGTGTGCCCCATGCCGAAATTATGAGCCGTTTACGTAAAAAGAAAGGGAGTCATCACCTGCCCTGCTAGCATTCAGATACTGACAGTTTGTCTTTTTGTTTATCTTCCTTTATATATTTCCTTTCTAACAGAATCCAGTGTGAAAGACATAGTAGTGCTGAAATCCACTCTGGGTAGGCTAACTTTTCCTTTCCTTTTGAGTTTGTGACTTGATGGGAGGGATTTTTACAGGGGACAGAAAGTTTGTTGGCTTCCTGGAGTTGTAAATCCTGGGAAGGACAGATGATAACAGCAGCAAGGGAGCACCAGTGTCGCTGCTTGGCCAGATCCAAACTACATGAGGCAGCTACATGCTGGACTGCTCTGAGCATCCCGACACCTCTGTCCCAGTAGCACATCACTGTGCAGAGGTATCAGCTCCCCAGGGGCAGTGCAGTCACCTTAACCTTGTCCCTGTCCTGATGAGTCCTGTTCAAATAGCTTGGTGTACTGGTACAATGATGCTAATTCCAGGCTAGCAGTGTTGAAACTATTCAATTTGCTACTACACTGGAAACTCACCTTTAAGCTGACTTTTACTGAAAAATCCTGGACTGGAAGCCTGCTGAAACCTGGAAATCAGATGAGGGGGATCTAAATACAGGAAGAGTATGGGGGTGAGTGGAGAAAGAGATGAAAAAAGAAAATTCAGCCAGTGGAAGATAACTGTGTTGTGCTGATATTTAAAGCCTGAGGTAGTATTGGCTTAACCAAGGAAGAAGGGACAGCCCTTATAGAGACAAACTGGGGCATTGGTACAAGGGGACTGGTGCCACTGCAACATATGTAAGAGTAAACTGCAATCACTGGGATGTCAGCCTTACCCCAAAATAGGGCTCACACTGATATCGCAAGTGATAATTCCATATCTTAATTTCTCTTACAACCACTTCTAACCCTACCTTTGCCTCCATTTACATCACCTTGAGGTTTAAATTCCTATATCTTTCTCCTTGGTTCAGGTTGCTACAGGTACAGCTACGTCCAGGAGGATGACATCCTAAGGCTGGAGGGCCCTGACTACTTGGCCTCCAGTTGTCTTTGGCACCTCCATGGCCTCAAGGGCTACATGATCAAGCTACGCCTGGAGTGGACTCTCACAGACTGCAGGGACCGCCTGGCTATGTACGACGCCGCTGGGCCTCTGGAGAAACACCTCATCACCTCGTAGGTAGCTCCGGAGCAGGGCGAGCATGTCGGGGAAGCTGGGTAGGATGGCACCACACACCACAGCAGGGGAAGGTGTTAGACTACATCAGAGGAAATTCTCTTTGATGCAGAACCTGCCTCTCGCTGATCAGCTGAAGTCACTGATGTGGGATATCACACAGCCAGACGTTTGTCGGAGAGATTACAGCAGTACAAGCTGTCTCTCTGCTGGCCCTTTGTTTGACTCGGTTATTGCCTCACAGCAGGCGTGTGCTGTGGATAACACAGACCTCCATCATCTCTCTTTCTTGTTATTCTCTTTCGTTTGTTTGTTGCTTGCTTCACTCCCATCCTTTTATCTCTTTCCCCTGAGGATCTATGGCTGCAGCCGGCAGGAGCCCGTTGTGGAAGTCCTTTCATCCGGCCCTGTCATGTCCATTGTGTGGAAGAAAGCCATGTACAGCTACTATGACCCCTTCATCCTCTCTGCACAAGTGGTGCCCCTCAAAGGTGAGGAATGCTGGAAGAGGGAGGCCATAGACACCAGAAGGAGATAGGTTATCTTCTACAACATCACAGCTCCTAGAGATGCTCCATCCCTGTTAGGGGCAGACTTCACTCTAGATTTCAAGGGTAGAGGTGGTCAGTAAAAAGCAGGTTAGGTTTTGCTCCCTCACCTGGACTCATACATTAGCATCTGGCTCAAGTCTTTATAGCCCAGGCTCTGGCAAGCAGAGTCTGAGTGACCGTGATACTCTAGGAGCAAGCCCTAGCTCCCATGCATGGACAGACCAGATGTGGCCTGGACATCACATCCAGATGCCCTCACAGATAAATGTCAATTCAATATAAGTGTCTAAAGCAGCAATATACATTATCATTACCCTTCTCTGAAAAAGAGGAGGAGGCTGAAAGTCTTGCCAGGTAGAAATGGCCCCTTGAAGGGGGATGATGGAATATCTCAATCACCTTTAGCATCAGCTCCTAGAGCCCCTTTTCTGCCTTCCTACCATGGGATGAGTACCTGACATGCCCAGGCTGAGGCTGAGCTGACAGGTAGCAGGGTTTTGAATGTCTGTATTTACAGCCTGCGAAGTGAATATAACTCTGCGGGAGGGCCTGGAGCTGCAGGGGAAGATCGGCACCCCACACTACCCCAGTTACTACTCACCCATCACACAGTGCAACTGGCACATGACGGTAAGAGCCAGCTCCCCCAAGAGCATCCACACCGTCCCTGAAACCCACGCAGCTCTCCCCACATTAAGGGAGGGCACAGCCAATGCTCTGTCAGATCTTCAAGAGAAGCAAGCAGCCTGCCTAGCCTCCACATAACATGTGTTTCTGAAGGGGAAGGAGTCAAATATTGCATGCCAGTGCAGCGATGCCATAGCTGAGAAGGAATCTGAAATCTGGTCTCCAGAGGAGTCCTTCAAGGCAGAACCAGATTGCTAGAAATTGCTAGGAATTGCCACGCCTTGTGACCAGCAGCAGAGCCACCCCGGATGTGGCATGGCCCCAGTTTAGAGGGTGCTTCCTTCTGGCCTGCGATGTGTGACTTGGCAGCTCTTCCCTCCACATCTACCCTGCTCGTTTCTGTCATTCGGAGTGGGATGCAGGGATCGGAGGAGTCATCTACACTCTGCGCTGGACCCCCTTGCCTGCAGGTCCCATCCCTCGACTACGGGGTCGCCCTGTGGTTCGACGCCTACGCACTCAGCAGACAGAAGCATGACCTGCCCTGTACCCAAGGACAGTGGATAATTCAGAACAGAAGGTGTGTGCTGGGCTCCTGGTTTCTCTCTCTCACTCCCCACCTGGGATTAAACTGGGACTAAACCTCTGTAGGTTCCCTGCTCACTTCAGGCACCAGATCTGAGGAAGGAGAGCCTGTCACCACACTCAGCAGCCACTGTTTGTGCTGGTGTCTCTTGCTTGTCTACTTCTTTTTCAGCTTCTCTTGTTTGCAGGTTCCCCAGTGAGCACATTCTTACAGATTTGCTTTGAGCTACCAGCCTGCGTACTCTGTCTTGCTATTTGCATCAGGCTTCCTAGTTTTCTCCTGTGTGTGTAACCTTGGTGTCCTCCCACGTCTCCCATGTTTGCAAATCTGCCTGTCACCACCTCTGCAATATTATCTGTGTGTCATTGCCTCGCATCCACCTCCGTACAGATCTTCCACTTAGCTCCATATCCTCCTGCTTTGACTACAGCCACTTGCCCTTGCGTGACTTCGCAAAACCAGCATCCATATGCAGCTGAGGCTGCTGCCCACCACTGCCCAGGTGCAAAGCACCGAGAGCTGCTGTGCTCCCATCTCCTCAAAGCAGGTCCCGAGATGGATGGACCTAATGCTTTTGTTTTTCCTCCCACTTACTGCAAAATTGTCCCTTTCCCTTCTAAACATCCCCAGCCCACCTCATTAACTTCTTCTGCACTGCTTCTGTGGGGTAACTTCTTTTCCTCTTATGGGTCTGATCCAGAAGCTATGTTTCCCTGGCTTAGGATTTCAACTTTTTCTCTCCCTGCCTTCCTCTCTTCAACTGTCAGCGTCACAGTTTCTACAACACGGCTTCTTCGGGAAGATAAATATAAGAACTGAATTGCTTTGTGTGGCCTGAATTGAGCGCTTGACCAGAAAGTGGGTACTGTCCAAATATAGTAGGGTTACTCTGGACCTCATGCCATATTGAAGGCATTTTGCCTTCCAAGCTTCCCACATACACCCAGGCTGTGTGGCCCCCTTCCACCCCAGCCCCACTGAGCCCCCTTGCCCCACTTCATTGTCTTCTCCTCCCTCCCTGCCCGAGACATTCTGCCTGTGTTTGCTCCTCAGGTTGTGTGGCCTGAGGACCCTGCAAGCCTACGCCGAGCGGATCCCAGTCACGTCTTCAGCTGACATCACCATCACCTTCACCTCACAGATCTCCTTAACTGGCCCCGGCGTACAGGCAGCTTACAGCCTATACAACCAATCTGACCGTAAGTTCAGGCTCCTCCTTGCTCCTTAGTGGAGTGGTGGCTACCAGCAGCCCCTGTACACTTGGCCGGTGTTAGGAGAAACACAAGACACATCCCATGAGCCCTAGGTGCCATCTGCCCTTCAGGCACATGCTCACAAATCAGTGACGCACACACCACTGATGTCCCCAAAAGCAGAGGCATTTACATGCAAAGCTGCTTCTGCACATGTGGCCCTCCCGCATGTTGCCAGAGCATCCATGCACCAACGCCCAAGGTCAGAGAGCTGTCTGCAGTCTCACCCCCGTGCCACATCACAGACTGGCCTTGGGAATTCAATAACAGACCATCTCTGGCTTGAAGAGACTTTTATTTCAATTCTAAGAGCTCTTAGAGAGAGCTGTTTCCTGCTCACCTTGGAATCCATGCAAGTGAGAGAAAAATAAAACCACACACAAATACACATACACACATATGCAAATGCACGCCCACAGTCAGTCTTTCCAAGGTTTCTCCATCTCCCTCCTAAAGAGTGACTATAACGCACACCAGCCCCTGCATATGTCCACCTGGCAACACGTGTCTAACACCAACCCCTTCAAGGCCCTGACAAGTTTTAATAACAACTCCAAAGAACCTATTTCATCTTTCCTGCAGCATTCAGGAGTCATGAAACAGCACTAAACCAGAGGCATAACATGCCAGGCTGGTGATCATCCTGGCTCTTGCCCGTTGGTACAACGGGAAGCAGGGAAACAGCCCTCCTTCCCTGTTGCATAGCCTTGCTCCACTTGCCCTTGCTCAGAACAGAGGACCTGGCAGATTTTGGAGAGCACAGTGAGTGCCGCCGGCACGCTGCCGCAGCACACGTGGTCAGGAAGGTGTGCAGCTCCACGCTCCACTTTCAGCCACGGTGCTCTGCTGCAAGGAGGTTTCCAGTCACTGGGGACCAACTACTCTCTGGTGGTTTCACAGCCTGTCCTGGGGAGTTCCTGTGTTCCGTGAATGGCTTGTGTGTCCCAGCCTGTGACGGGATCAAAGACTGCCCCAATGAGCTGGATGAGAGAAATTGTGGTGAGTGATTTCTTGCCCCGGACGGTCTCTGGTCTCAGGAGGACACAGCCCCTTGCTCCTTCAAAGGCAGGCAGAGACCTGGAGGGTTCAGTTGGCCTAGGTACAGCCTCGCACCTCTCCTCCAGGAGCTTAAACCTCTTCATCCTTAAAAGCCTCATCCCACTGCCCTGTGGCTTCAGCCTGCTCAGGAAGGAGCAGCAATGCTTCTTGCTCCTGCGCACAGAACAGTCTTCCTGGGAGAATCTCTTAATACTCATGCACCAAGAGTTCCAGACAGCCTGAAAGAAGCCCCCTGCCCAAGCTGTCTCCCACCTTGTCCTACTTCCCCCCCACCCAGGACCAACAATTAACCTCAGCCCTGGCCACTGCTGTCATACCACTCAGCATCCCCTCCCACCTTGCCCACACCTCCCTAAGACCACCCGCTGCTCTGCTCTCTCCCCTTTCCCCCCAGGCCATTTGTGATGCTTGATCTCAACAGATCCTTACCTATGTATTGCACCCCAGTTTGGGAGCATCTAAGTCCTCGATTAGCCATCTGTTCTTCATGCCAACAACAGCAGTTAGTGCTGATGCAGACATCATCCCTGTCATCCCAGGACCCCTGCAATGCCCCATTCTCATAGGAACAGCTATTCAGGCTCAGGCACGACACCTAATTCATCTACTGTCCCATCCCTGGTGGGACTGGGGCCTCATCATCACATTGCTGCCACCACTAATTTTTCATTAATTATCGCCTGCAGCTGTTTTTTTCAGAGAGATCCCTGAACCACTGGAGACAGTGGCCAGTTCTGAAAGATTTAGAGGAAGTTATAAAAAAGTCTGAAGTAGAAAGAAGGAGAAATATTTCTCAAATAAGTTTTTATTCAGTGCTGGAAATGTGAGAGCTCTCACAGGACCACTGAGGCTGGGTTTTGTATTGTCTGCAATTGTGCTGATGGTGCACTCTGTCCCATCATCCAGCTGTCTGACATCAGGGCTTGCCTGCTTCCCTCATGCAGACATGGGTACATATGCATCCTCATAAATATCTAATCCTTTCTTGAATCCTGTTAGCTTCTTGGACCCAGGGATGTCTTGTGTCATTCAGTTCCATGGGTTAACACAGACCAAGAATGAACAAAAATGTATTTGTTTCTCAGCATTCTGAAACACCACTTTGTATTTGAAAAAGAAAATAGAAACATTGTAATTTCCTTCCTTTCTTACACTCTTGCCACTATTGCATCTCTGCTAATGCATTTCGTGTCTGTATGGAATTGTGTTTAAAATCAGTGTTCACTTTGCCTCCGATCTTCATGTACCTTTGGTCATCTGGAAGCTTCATGCTAATTACTGAAGAAATCATAGTCATTGCAGTAAGAAAATGGCTGGAGGATACTGGCCCATCATGCTTGGTGTTGCACGTAGATACACATATACACAGGACAAGTTCCTGCTATGTAAATGTATAATCAGAAGTCAAACTCTGTGATGGATAAGCACCTTAGGCCCATCTCCATCCTGAGCAGCTGTCAGAGCTCATGGACATTGAGGAACCCATTGCTCTTCGGGGCTCAGGTATCAGAGAGCAAGGGGAGCAGCCGCTCTGCAGGGGAAGGTGAGCCAGGAGCAGAGGGTGACAGCAAGGCAGGAGGAACAGTGACCTCACCAGACAAGATGCAGTCCTGCAGAACCTGAACAAGGAAAGCAGAACAGGTTTGGTGATGGTAACCCGGGGTCAACCAGGAGTGCAGTGACTGCAGGGCAAGTCCATAGTGATGAGGTAGGTCCGAGGCCAAGCCAGGAAGTCCAGGAAATGTAAGTCAGCATCAGCAAAGTGTAAGACAGGGTGCAGACATACCTACAATGTAGATCAGGGAAAGACTACACAGCTGCACCACACCCGAGCTGGTCTTAAGCACACCTTATGAGGTGGGCGAAGAGGTTGCAGGGCCTGATGGTGCACTTAGGACCTTGACAAAACACCTGATGCCTTGTCTTGCGTGCCTAATTCCTGGGCGCTTCCCTCCTGCGCAGTGTGCCCTGCAAAGTTCCAGTGCCGTGAGGACAGCACTTGCATCGAGTTCAGCAGGGTCTGCAATCAGGAGCTGGACTGCGTCAACGGGAGCGATGAGGAGCAGTGCAGTGAAGGTAGGGAGGAGATGGCGCTGGGCTGACAAAAACCTTCCCCCGTGGTTGAGCCAAGGCTGTTGGTAGCGTACTTCACTCTCATGCGGTAAGGGCACCAGCTGGGAGTTAACGTGCCTGACCTCCTCACAATGTTTTCTCTGTTTGTAGCTGACCAAACTTGCTCAGGAAACTCTCCGTCATCCTTTATGGAGTTCCCCCAAGCACTCTGTTGCCTTTTTCCCCCCCCTCAGATGACTTCAGGCTGTGTCTACAAGCTGACGCCCTCCCTCATCCCTGGCTCCTCTTCCTCTTTGCAGGGGTTCCCTGCAGTCCTTTCACCTACCGCTGTGAAGATGGGACCTGTGTGAAGAAACCCAACCCGCTCTGTGACAGCACTGCAGACTGCAAGGACCTGTCCGACGAGAAGCGCTGTGGTGAGGAAATGCTCAGTCACATGTCAGCCAGGCAGGTTCAGGATGCCACATAGCTGCAGGTCCCCCCCTCTTCCCCTTGCCACCCCAGCACGAGCACCCACTGTCCCTTGCTCCACCACTGTCTCCCTACCCTGGCCCCATGGCAGCGGTGCCATTGCTCCATCCTGCAATGGCGGTGGTAGTAGCAATGAGCCAGCTCCCTGCGCTGTGAGCAGGCATGTGCTCTTTGGAGAGCTGCTCTCCGTCTCCTTCAAGCAGAGGCATCAGGCCAGACAGACATGGACATGTCTCACAGGCCAGGTCCTGCCCACAGGCTGGCTGTCGGACCACTGTGCTGGCTTATGTGAAGTGGTGCCATCCTACAAGGCTCCAGCCAGGGAAATCACCGTGACTGCATGGTCACTGGCAGGCAGAGAGCTTCTGTTTTGGTTTCCCTGCTTGGGCTTTCTGGAGCCTCGGTGGGCAGTGAACAGGAATGGCTGTAAGGTTTCCCGACAGGACAGTGCACTACTCTGAAGGCATCCCCAGGCTGCAGCTGGAGGTGGGGTAAGGCTGTACAGGCATCAGTGGGGGCATGTGCTGGGAGGGAGTGCTTGCTAGACTTGTCCTGGGCAGTACCCAAAGCATCTGCTGGCTGGGTAAGGCAAAGGAGCAGAAGTCCAACTCTTCAGTTAAGTAGGAAAGGAAGGGCAGGCACAGTGTATCATGTTCCCTTCCTCCCCTGAAGTACTCGCTGTCTCTCCTTCTCCTCAGACTGTGGGCTGCAAGCCCCTCTCAGCAGGATCGTGGGTGGTGCGAATTCTGTGGAAGGGGAATGGCCATGGCAGGCCAGCCTGCAAGTTCGGGGACGCCACATTTGCGGGGGAACGCTCATTGCTGACCGCTGGGTGGTCTCAGCCGCGCACTGCTTCCAGGATGAGAGGTAAATGGAGGGAGCTGGAGAAAGGGGTATGGACACATGCACTGGTATGTGGGTCTGCATGCAGGGGAAAAGGGATTCAGAGAGCAGCTTTGGGAGGGCGGTGGTAGTGGAAGACATTTCACAGCTGCACCTTTGCTTTGGCTCTGGCTTGTCCCCATGCTGTCACAGCTATGGACGTGTCAGTGTGTGCTAGGATGGGGCCACGATAGCATTACCTGCGGAGAATGCTGTTTGGGTTCCATGCTGCCCACCCCTAGGGTCTACCCTTTCAGAAGGTCTCTCCCCCAGTTCCTTCCACCCCGTGTACGTACCACAACAGCGGCAGTAACATACAGATCAGTGGAGTTCACCCATCCTTTCAAATTGGGGAGAAGTGAGGAGAAGGAAGGTCCACAGCTGGACAGGACTGCGTGGGTGAAGGATCAGATGGAAATAATCAGAGGGCTGGAGCACCTCTTCTATGAAGAAAGGCTGAGAGAGTTGGGGTTGTTCAGCATGGACAAGACAAGGCTCCAGGGAGACCTTATTGCAGCCTTTCGGTACTTAAAGGTGACTTATAAGAAAGATAGGGACAAACTTTTTAGCAGGGCCTGTTGCAATAGGACAAGGGGTAATGGTTTTAAACAAAAAGAGGGTAGATTTAGAGCAGATATAAGGAAGAAATTTTTTACAGTGAGGATGGTTAAAAAACTGGAACAGGTTGCTCAGAGACGTGGTAAATGCCCCATCCCTGGAAACATAGAATCACAGACTCATAGAATCATAGGTTGCAAAAGACCTTTAAGATCATCAAGTCCAATTGTCACCCCAGCACCACCATGCCTACTAAACCATGTCCCCAAGTGTCACATCCACATGTTTTTTGAGCACCTCCAGGGATGGTGACTCCACCACTTCCCCGGGCAGCCTATTCCAACGCCTGACCACTCTTTCGGTAAAGAAATTTTTCCTAATCTCCAATCTAAATCTCCCCTGAGGCAACTTGAGGCCATTTCCTCTTGTCCTGTCATTCAAGGTCAGGTTGGATGGGGCTCTGAGCAACCTGATCTAGTTGATGATGTCCCTGCTTATTACAGGGGAGGTTGGAGTAGATGACCTTTAAAAGTCCCTTTCAACCCACATGATTCCATGATTTTAAGAAGTGTGCATCCTCAGGCCCAGTCTCCACCTCCTCCAAAATCCCCTTTTCCTCTATCAGTGAGCCGGTGGGGATCCCCCGCCTCCTCAGCTGGTACTGCTGGACTTACCCAGATGCCCTTCCCTCCTGAGCTGTGTGAGCTCGGGAAGGAGGAGCTGCTGCTGATCATCCTCAGCATGGTGGCACCAGCCTTGGTAGGACTGGAGCTGCTTTGTGGTTGCAATTCTCACCTCACCCTGTTCCTCAATGCTCCTACCCACGTCCTAAAACCCAGCAAGGAAACCCACTAGCACTGGGAACAGGCCTTTCCACTGGTCCATGTGAGCTGAATTTGGCCATTTTGGAGTGTCCCAATGCAAGATGGATGAAGCTAGCACAGCCATGTTAGATGGCATATGTGTGTGCCTGTCAGGGAAAGAATTTAAGTGATGTGAGAGGTAAGAAGAGGGGGACAAAAAAGAAGAGCAGAACAGCAGCAGCATCTTGGGGTGGGCCATGCTATGGGCAGCAGCCTGTGCAGGCAATAGGCTGGAGATGAGTCTGGAAGGGGCGTTTGGAGCCAGACAGATGGTCAAACCAAACCAGGGAGTCTTTCACACCCAGAGGGGCAGCATGGGAGAAAACGGTATGTGTAAGGCAAAGGATGAACAGGACTCTGAGTCTAAAACTAGCCTTCTCCTGCTTCCTCCTGCTCCGGTCCAGGGTAAGTTCCGCTCTGCTCCTCACCTTCCTCCTGGAGACAGGGTCTCCCTTGGCTGTTAGCTCTTAGCTATTCTGGTCTCAGAGGTGTCACCTTGTTAGGCTGTCCCCAGCTTTAGCCCCTGTTTCTGTGAAGGGATGTCACGCCTCTTAATGCCCTCACCTCTGAGACGCTTTTCTCACTTCACTCCCTCTTAGAAATTTCTCAGAGTTTGTTCCCCTTGTCTACATCTCCTTCTCCTTGCAGCTTTGCTTCAGCAGCTCAGCTCTTGCTCTCTGCCCTGTCATAGTCACTTGCACATGACCAGTTGCACTTGCTTGCCTAACCTACATACACCTTTTATCCTGCTTTGCTAAAGAAAATAAGCAAATATGAGCAAGTTACCTGCATGTATGAGTGTCTGCCCAAAGTTGGTGCCACTGTACAGGCATGTCAAGGCATCAAAGAGATGTCCCACCTAGTTTCTGGAAATCAATAGCCAAATAAAAAAAGAGGCCGCTCTGAGTGAGATGGTCATCCATATCAGAGACTCCTCAAAAGACTGCGACAGAAGCAGCCAGGGTCTGCCCATCCTTTCCTGTTCATGTGATGAGTTATCTTCTCTGCTGTGTCTTACAGACTGGCCTCTGCCTCCATCTGGACCATTTACTTGGGCAAATATTTTCAAAATGCCACCAGCCACACAGAGGTGTCCTTCAAGGTGATCCGCCTGTTCCTACACCCTTACTACGAGGAGGACAGCCATGATTATGATGTGGCCCTGCTCCAGCTGGACCATCCTGTGATCATCTCATCTGTAATCCAGCCCATCTGCTTGCCTGCTCCTTCTCATCTCTTTGAGCCTGGCCTTTCTTGTTGGATCACTGGCTGGGGGGCCCTCAAGGAAGGCGGTGGGTGCAAGGACTTTTCTGGTGGCCCACTGTAGCATAGCCAAGGTGGAAACATAGCTTAAGAAATGGGGTAGGCAGAAAAGGTTTCTGTTCTCCCCAAAGCATTATGCCTCCTTCACTCCCTTTGATTTTGGGTCACAGGTCGGCCAAAGTTACCTGTTGAGTGCCTTGAAACTGCATTCAGAGAGGAAGACATGAGAGTCTGGTAATCTGTATGGGGACAGCACATGTTCCTTCATCCAAAGACTAGAACAGCCCTTTAGGAATTAGGGGTCTGTCTAGTGGCTATTCAGCCATGGTCACAACATGGAGCAGCACCAGTCCCAAAGCCTAACTCCATGCTTACATAGACATGTGGGATCCTGTTGGGTTGTTCCCTGGGGACAGTGCCCCCGGGGTCAGTGCCTGACCGGAGAGAGTTTAGATAGATAGATAAAAAACCTGCTCTTTGTAAAACTGGGACTGGGTCTCCTGGGGACACTGTTAGTGGCCCCTGCAAGAACATTTTTCCCATGTCAAAGACCCTAGGACCTGGGTCCCCCCAGCAACACCTGTACTAGTAAATTCAATGGGAGCAGTGCAGGATCCCATGAGGATCACACTGTGTAATTGTTAGTGTGCGCCCTGGTACCATTTGGTGATTTTGACCACATAGTACCCACACACTGCTGGGGACAGCATGGGCCAAGACCAGTTCCCATGGGGTAGTATGGATGAGTCCATTCAGGTTTGTGAGGAAGAGTTTAGGTGTATGGGCACGGCCCCTTCATGTTCCCTCCCTTTAGGGAAAACAGACAGGCCGAGGCTGTTCTCTAGCAGTGCCTGGCACAGGAATATGGATGTGCTCACCTAGGTCAGCTTAGTGCCTTTGCTCACACTCACACACTTGCTCCTCTGGCTTCCTAAATGGAAACATTCAGGGGTCTATCCAGAAGGGGACACTCCTGGTTTGCATACTTAGCCAGAAGAGATTAATATCAATTGCAATGAGAAGCAAACCCCAAACTCTGATATTCCAGAGGTTTCCCCAAATCAAAACCCCCCTTGCCCCCAAAGCTGATGTGCCTACAGCATATCCCTTTAGGAAAAGGTACCGCAGGGGAATGTTACTCCTTCCATGCAGGTGAAGTGCTCTGCTGAAAGTCAGAGACTTCTGTCTCAGTGGAGAGCAGAACAGTGATGCAGATGGCAGCTTTCAGCATGCAGCGAGATGAGTACATGCTGGGGAACCACAGTAAATGGTGGAAAGCTCCACCATTGCTCACTTGCACTGTTTTTGGTACTCTACCCCTCAGGGCACATCAGCAATGTTCTGCAGAAGGTGGACGTGCAGCTCATCCAGCAGGACATCTGCAGCGAGGCCTACCACTACGTGATTTCCCCCCGGATGCTGTGTGCTGGATACCACAAGGGCAAGAAAGATGCCTGCCAGGTGACAGAGGAGATGTGGGATCAGGGCTGACTACCAAAGGTGGGGGGTGTCCCAAGTCTCCCATATGCACTCAATAGCCTGAAACGAGGGTGAAAAGACCATAAAATGCCTGACTCCCTCAATCTGGACTCCGGTCTAAGGAGCTAACAACTGCTCTCAGGACCGCTTCTTCCCAGCATCTTTGCCTTAGGATCCAAATACACTTCAACAACTTCTTTTCTCACTTCAGCCCATTCTCCACTCTTTACCTCCCACTTCCAAGCCTACATCTGCCTCCTCCCCCCTCAGCCTCATGAGCATCTGTCACACACAGTAACCTGTCTGTTCCTTCACTACTATCAGTCTCAAGGAATTCCTGTCTCTCATCCCTCCGGGTATCCAGTTAAATTCCATCATCTTCCTTGCTCTCCATATATTTGGAAATCCCACATGGAGCAGAAGGAAACAAGAGCTGTCAGCTTCTTGGGAGCCAGCTAAGAGGGAGGAATTTGCATGATGAAGGAATGCAACGATGGGTCGTATGTTTGCACTGGAGACTGTTTTTGACATCTGCTTAAGGTACAAGGGACGTTGCAGATGTCCCAGGCATGAGTTGAGACAATATAGTAATCTGCGTACAGAGGGACTCAAAGCCAGTGTAGTCATTCAGCAGGAGAAGTTGGTGGATCACCATCACCCCATTTTTCTTTTCCTTTCTCTAGGGTGATTCTGGAGGTCCGCTGGCCTGCAAAGAATCCAGTGGCAGGTGGTTTCTGGCTGGTTTGGTCAGCTGGGGAATGGGATGCGCACGTCCAAATCACTATGGAGTATACACCAGGATCACTCAAGTGCTGGCCTGGATGAACCAAACCATGAGCTGAGAAGAGTGAACTTCTGCCTTCTTCCCATCAGACCTACACTCACATGGCACTCATTCCTGATCTTCCTCACTCGGCTCTCGGAGAAAGAGTGTTTCTGTGTGGGATGTAGTCAGACCCAGGATGCTCTTCTGAGTGGGGTAAAAAAAGCCTGCACTGGGGATCGTAGGGGAAAGCAGACAGACCCTCTTGCCCCTCAGTGTCTCCCAGGGAGCATCCCAAGGTGTTTTTAGGCCATCCATCCAAAAGAGTTTGGGGGTGGGGGGAATGACACAACACACCACAGTGGTCCCAAGTTCATGGTTTCTGATAAGAGGAATAAGGGGAGTTGAACTTTCTGTGAACCATGTGATTCAGCCACAATCTTCTGCTGGAACATTTGCTGAAAGAAAATGTGACTGATGCAGTTAGAGATTCCAGTAACTGTGAAATCAATCTGCCTCCCTCTTCCTTCCTGCTGCTCGTCCTTCTTCCCCCTTCCCCTCCCATCACTCCTCCTCTCCCATCTCCCTAATTGCTTCTTTTCTTAGCTGGCTTGTGCTGCTCAGCACGCTGCTCAGCTCAGCCAGGCAACACTTCACATCTCATTGACTCCCAGGCACGAGTCCAGCGTCACACCCCGCAGCGCAACCTGCCTCCCTGCTGGAGCAGCACCCAGCCTCCACCGCCGTGCTTTCCGCAGGCAAAGGCCCCGGCCCCTCAGCAAAAGCATTGCAGCAGCCACCCATCCCCTTCCTTCAGCCCTTCTAAGTAGCTTTAATGTGAGGGCATCTCAGCTGCTTCCATCTCCTAACTCAGACAACCCAGGCGGTGAAGGAGAGGGCTTAAGGGCACAGTGCTTAAACAGTGACTGCTACGGGTTTGGGTTTTTTGTGAAAGATATACATATATATGTGTGTGTGTATACACAATAGGCCAATCTTTGGAACTAGAAATAAAATTGATTTGAGGGTTTTTTTCGCTCTAGTTTGCCTTACCCTGTTAAAGCTCTTGGGGTTTATATCTTTCTGACCAAACTCCAATCCCGGCACTGGCAACTGGCGAAAGTTTCCACACCCCTGCCCTCCCCATTAGCCATCCCCCAGGGGCAGTGGGGTCAATACAACAGCTAGATAGGTGGTCCTCGTCTATTGTTATGATTTAGGGGTGCAGATACCAATAAGCAAACCTGCTCTCCAGCCCAGCTGCACACAGCGGGGATTCAGCACAGACGCAGCAAGACATACGTCCACCTCCAGCCCCCAAAAGACAGGCACAGCACAAGCAACTTCTGGTGGCTCCAGGTGATGAATCCAAATTCCTCTTGCCCACCTCCCACCCCCTTCTACCAGCACCAAATTTCTGCCACTTGAAACAAGAGGCGGCGAGGAGGAACAGACCGTGAATTTTATTCAGGAGTTACAACCCGGTGTCCTCAGACATAGCAGTGAAGCGAACGCCCTGCTCCCAGAGGTAGGGATCTCCTGGTGCTAACCGACACGACACCCGGCGCCAGCGTGTTCCCGGTACCCGGGCAGCACGCCTGTCTCCTCGTCACCCTGCCGACACAGGGCTGCTTTGGGGGACAGGGAGAGAGGCACCGAGGAGTGTGATGCTCAGCCCGGGGACAGCCCACGAGCAGCGCGGGTGGCCCAGAAAAGGGCGATGGCTCTGCATTTACCTTCTGGCCACAAGCCCAGGCACCGAAAGGGTGAGGACTGGTCCTTACAGCAGCTGCCACCCCCTCGGGGCACCAGTGGCACCCAGGGCGTCCGGGCAGAGACCGCAGGCTGCAGCGGTTGATCACTGATGTCCCCAGCAGAGGACACTGTGACATTAGGGAAAGCCAGCCTGCCAGGCATGGCAGGGGGCCGTGGGCTCCAGCATCTGCCCTCCTCCGGGGCTGAGGCTCAGGCCTCCGAGGAGGTGAGTTTGTAAAAAAGAAAGGCTGCATGTGGAGAGTGAAGGCGGCTGGGGAGTGTCACCAGGGGGCGAGGGGCTGCCACACACTGCAGTACAAAAATGAAGATGTAAGCCAGAAATTGCAAGGCTGGAGTGGAGTGTTGAGATCACATCCCCAGACTTCTGGCTTGTAACAGCTAGAGAAGGGGAGAGAAAGAGAGAAATAAAATCAAAAGTAGAGAAACGAAAGAGATTGAGCATGGAGGGGAGAGTGAGAAACAGGAAAATGACAGAGGATATGAGAACAGAAGAAAAAGAAGAAAGATGAGGAGTGAGGGTGAGAGAACAGAGCAAAAGGAAGGAAAAGTCCGCGTGATCAACACACCCTGACTTTTAAGAGAATAACAGTCAGGCCCCACAGCCATGGACAAGCAGGCTCTCGAACAGAGGGAGAGAGAAACGTCAGCCAGCTAATGAGTGCCCTCCACCAGGACAGAGCGGCAGTGAGCTCCTCTGGCTTAACAAGAGCCCCACAGCTTCCCAGTACGAGAGAGGAATCCTCTTTTCGAAGCTTTCTGTGCCCAGCCCCACGCACCCCACCAGGCAGCCTCCCCGAGCAGCAGGCAGACCACAGTGGCTCATTTCGCATGCAGCTGCGAGAACATCTGGAGAGGGAACTGGCTGCTTCCGCTCTGCCTTCGCCACGCTCTCCCTCTGTGCTCTCACCCTGGCAGAGTTGGTGGGCGAAAAAGCCCAGGGAAGTGAGAGCAGGGAGGGGAAAATCACAGGCTGCCTTCTGCAAACCGCTCTGGGGCTGGCAGGTAACGGAGCTGCGGATGGCAGCCTGGAGAAGCGGTCTGGCATGCGTGTCAGGCGGACACGTGGCGGACTTCCCCCTCTTCCCCGTGCTACCCTTGGCTGCCTTGCATTCATTTCCACCCCTCTTCATTTCTCCCAGCTGCGCTTTCCTTTCTGCTGCCAGAGCCTCTGGTCCAGAGCCGTAGGGCCTGACTGGCAGGTAAAGGCACGCGTAGGATGAGAATCAGAAAAGCCACCTTAGGGATGAGTAAACCTCCCTCCCCTCCCCAAGCTCCACAAACCATGGCCGTACCCACAGAGAGGGAACTGAGTCACTCATGCAGAGCTCAGGCTGGCAGGAGCTGAGTGTGCAGACAGGTAACGTACCTGCAGAGGAGGAAAAGTGAGGAGCAGAGAGAGACAGAGCCCCGGGCAGGGACCGCTCTGAGCCCTGGGGAGCAAAGGGAGCAGAGGGAAGGATGCTGGAGGCGGGGGAGTGGGGCAGCGTGGGAGGCAGGTGACAGCACGGGACCGACATGGAGGGGAGCAGGAGGGAGGATCCGGAGGAAGAAAGAGTTTAGCGCAATCTCAAATAGATGGACAGTCTGCAAATAAAAATATAACCATAAATAAACTAAAGCAGCAGCCATGGTAACAGCTCTCCCCTTGTGATCTTTATCTTCAGAGAGATTCCTGCTCCTGGAGAGGACTTCCTCCACACCCCACACCTGCCCTAGTCCTTCCCTGCTGCTAGCTGTGAGCTCTCACCAGAAAGGTGGATGCATCTCTGCTTGGGGGGTCATTTTTATCACTTTCCTCAAGGATTTGGTGCACCTTTCTCCTCTGCTTCTGCTTCTGCCTCTGTCTGCTCCTCCACCTCCTGTTCTTCCTCCTCTGGGTCCTCCTCTGTGCTCTGTGGCCCAGCATGCAGGACAAAGGGAAGAAAGAGTGGAGATACTTGCAAGATGAGCCACGGCAGTTCTTTCTGACACACCAGGGAATACAGCAATGGTTATGACACTGGAGTAAAAAGGGACCTTTCCCCGTGGCCAAGGCAGCTCTGGGTCAGTGAGCAAAGAGACCTGTCTTCCTCTGGAGCATCAGGTCAGGGCTATCTAACCCACTGACAAGTGCCGTGATCTCACTGCCCAACAACTGCCACCAGTCGCTAGTGCTCCTTCCCATGTCCTAGGTCTCTACAGAATGCCACGCACTGTCACACATTTCTGTCCTTCCCTCATAAGGGGAGCAGGTGATCTCCTGCCCCGGAGGTTGTGACTCAGCAAGGAAAGAGAACGCTGCCAAACCTTTGGGGGAATCACACCCTAGAGGCAGCGTGACACACACAGCATGGCCATGAGGAGGCATGAGGGGGATGTTAGAGCAGCATGAGAAGTGCCAGGGTCACTTGCTAAAGCCATTTGCCACACACAGCTAGACACCACCACTCTCAACACAGACACTCCTCCTTCTGGGCAACGGGTGTAATGTCACAGTGCTGAACACCAGGACTAGCCCCTGTATTTCATCACCGAGGTGCCCCATAGTCACAGCAGAGAGAGGAAAGAAAAAGGGACCAAACAAGAGCAAAGGGGCTGATAGGCAACAGGAGCAGGGCCGTAGCAAAGTTGGTCTCACCTTGGCTTTGTGGCTGGGCTCGGAGCTCAGCCCGTTGGAGGAGTTGTACAGCTCTTTGGAGACCACGCAGAGGAACTCTGTCTGATCTTCACTCCCGTAGTTATACGATGAGCCAATGTTTACAAGCTAGAAAAGACGAGAACAAGAATCACAAGCCCGTGTTACTGCAAACATCCATTTCACCTGGGGAGCAAGGCAGAAAGCCCAGCTAGCAGCAGGCAGTCCAGTCCCTACCCCCAGCAGAAAGGCCTCATAGCTAAGCTGAGGATGCAACACAGAAAACCAGGAGAGCAGTCAGCCGGGATCCAAAACAGCTTAACCTCACACAGCATCCTCTAAACCTCTAGAGAATAAGGAAGAGGGAGCCAGTGCAACAGCACCATCAGTCACTGACCCAGTATTCTCAGAGAAGGAATGTGCCTTGCCTGGGGACTGTATGGTATCCGTGACCTTTTCCCCAAAAGACAACTCCTGCCCAGCCTCGTCTACCTTCTCCATACCTGCTCAAAGCACCATCCATCGGACATCGTGGAAACCATCTGAGTGAGCTCCTCTTCCTGGCACTGTAGCACGCGGTAGACATGCTTAGGAGGCACCTGGCAGAAAAATTGCAGAGCATGTTGACAACGGCCAGATGCTAAAGGATGTTGCCCTCCTGCAGCATGAAGCAGTAGTACCTCTCCTTGACAGACCTGTGCTCTTCCCCATGTCCCAGCTTAAAGGGGAATGGAAACCACAACCTAAATTTCTACCGTGCTGTCGTGGGGAGCAAGAACAACGGTATCTCTGCTGGAGAGGAGGGACTGAGCTGAGTGCTTCTTGCATTGTCCCCAGAAGATACCGGGCTCTTCTGATGGGGAGTTTGCATTTGTCATTACAAAGTCATTTATGCAAATGCCACACATGCTGATGGGGTTTTGCAAGCACAAAGTGACTGTGTTACTGGAGGCTTACAACCTGAGGCAGACATGATGAAAAGTGAGATATCAGCCAACACTCTCAGAAGACAGATTTTAAAAGGTTATTGGCCAAGACAAAGTGTATTAGTGCCACAGGATGGATTCCTTGTGCGTCATTGTCTGCACTTAACCCTTCCACAGACATCTCTCCACCTACTCCCTCCAGGTTTCTCTACAGGTATCCCCATGCTCTTCACTGTGATTGCACTCCCAGGACTCCCCACAGCAGAGCCCTCCTCCCCACAACCCCTTCGCTCTCCTCACAAACACTCTTCCACATCCCACAGCAACCACCTGCCTGCTTCCAAAAGATACAGGAGCTGATTTGGTTTCACGGGCTACATCCAGCTTTACTTCTGGGGATGCAAAACAAGCCTGTAACTTGTTTATTGTAACTAAAAAGGCGGCAACCTGTCCCCTGCACGATTTTGCTATTGAGACATCAGCACATAAACACTAATTAGTTGCTTCTTTCCATTCCTGCTGCTTCTCCCAAGTCTGCTCTTCCTCTAGACTCACCTCTCCCTTTCCACATTCCCTCCTTCACCCACCCCACTCTATCTTTCCTTGACATTTCTCTCCACACCTGAGTTACTGTGTAGTCCTTCTCCTCCAGTCGATCCTTGATTATTCGGATTAAAGGACCAATGTTATAGAACTCAGCTTCTTCTAGGACCCCTGAGAAAGAAGGACCATGAAGACAGAACGTTAACAGCCCATCTCTGTTTTCTGGCTTGCAAAAGATCAATTCTGAGCTTCCCAAGGTCCACAGGGAGAAATGACACTGCAGCCTCATTTTTAACAGGTTTCCGTTGCTCAAAACTCTTACTGAAGAGAATTGAACCCTGGCTCTCTGCATCGCACTGCTAGTGCTCACCCCAACTTCCTTATGCTCCCTGCTACTACACTGACAGTGCAGGCTTGTGCTGAGGACTGCTAATATCTTTCCCAGATAACCGGCCAAGAAGAACAAATGTAGGCTCCAGCCTCTCTCAATGACCTCTAGTTATCACCTTGTTCAGGCCATCTTCTTTAGGCAGAGAACCAGAACTTGTTCTGATCTTGTTCTCAAAAGACCCTAGGAAAACCCAAATTTCCTCCTGGGCCAGTTGGGGTTGCACCCACGTTGCAGCCCCATATGACTTCAGACCATCTTTATCTCTCCCTCCCCTGCGCTACACCTCAAAGCAGGCAAACAGATAAGTGCTTTGGTTTTCTTCTCCATGGTGCCTGCATCCATCATCTCTCCTGAGACTCACCTCTTTGCTAACAGGCCTTCAGGGAAAGAGAGGTGGGCTCCCAGGGGGTCGGTGAGGGAAAGGTGGCTAGCAGCTAACAGGCACACGTCCCCAGGGCAGTACACAGACAGTGAAGGTGGGGAGATTGATCCTTCACTACCTGACACACTCAGACCTCTTCCCAGTCCCTCCTTCAGCCGTGAATCGTCTAAGGGTTTAGTTTTCTGCCAGCCTGAGTGTCTGCAGCAGAAACAAAGGGCAATGTTGAGCTATGAACAGGACTCCTGTTTATGCTTCAGATTTGGTGTCAAAACCTTCAGATGAACTCTGTCTGACCTCCAGATTACAAGCAATGGCAAATAGGAAACACCTCAGAGTCCTGTTCAGTGCAATTCTGTACCATTGCTTAGACATATTTTTGGAATTTTAACTCATAAGACAACTCCAAAGAAACTTTCCTTGCGTTAGGTAAAAATATGTAAGAGAGGCAAGATGACTAATGAACATGCAGAAACTGTACTTGGCAAGGGATGTACAGCACAGCCTGTCTTTGGAATTGGCTGCTTGTCAGACTCCAGCATCCAAAAAATAATGAGGCATTGGGGACCGCTGGCTGGTAACACCACAAAATTACTGATTTATCCTATTGGACCCCCTGTCAACCTTGAATGAGGGATTGGTTTGTCCAGCTTGCTGCACTGGAATTGCTGCAGTCCACAACCCATCAGAGCACCAGCAGCATACATTGCATGTCACTGATTAATGATGGTCTTTATTACAGTCAGTAGAAGAGATGAGCTTGATTTTGTTTGGTCTTCTGGGTTTTCATTCCTAATTAGAAACACTCAGTCATTAACAGAGAACCCAGTTACAGAGCCTGGTTAAAACTGGATCAGGAACAAGTAAAAAATGGTTTATTGAGACTGAGAGATCTTGCCTACTTCCATCTTGGTGACATCTCTGCTGAACAAACAGTTGAGAAGCCACAAGACCTGTGGGATGCCTTCCTCACCTCCTCCAAACCCCTTTAGTTAAGGAAACATCGGCATGCCTTCCAAGAGCTGCAGGGATACCCTCTCAAATCCCCCCAACATCAACCTCCAGAAGAAGAATGAGCGACAACAATGTCAACAAGAAGTGCTCCTGTGCCCTGGCTACAGCAGCGATGTTAGGTGGGAAGTTTCTGAGCTCCAGGACTCACCCTCTTCAGCCATATCTTTATCCAGGACCAGCTTCCCATGACGGAGGAAATTCAGGATGGGTCCAAAGTACGTGGGGTCCCGGTCTATTAGGTATGCACCAGTCTCATCCTAGCCACAGAGACAGACCACGAGGAGAAAAATCCCACGGGAAAATGCTTCAGACTATAAGAAAATACAAACCTAAGCACAAGCATCCGCTATTTCTATGACTCTTTGGGAACCGTGGGCCCGTAAGAGTTGCTATCCAAGTCAGCCCAGCTTGGATTTTAACTCCTGTGTTGGTATGCTGAGCGTGCCCACCTCAGCACGGACCAAGCCAGCTGAGAAAGCTAAAAAAATAGCCCTCCGTCTCCTTCTGCAACTGTGCGCACAGGCCTGGCGTGAGGGCAGAGTCCCCTTACAGAGGAGGAGGCTGAGTCAGGCAGATGCAGCGGGGAGGCAGACCTCGGGGGGATGTGGGGTGATGGCGAGGCGAGAGGGCAGGGGCAGAGGGGAGATGGCCTCGCTTTTCCCCAGCTCGGGGAGACAGGTGCCAGGCTGCAACACAGCCAGGTGGGATTTGGCAAGGGGAAATCCTTCCCGGGAGAGGAGGAGGGGGGAAAGAGGAGGCGTTTTTCCCTCAGTCCCTCCAGCAGCTGTCGGGGTCTGGCTCCACGCACGACCCCCGCATCCCTCCAGCCCTCCCCATGCTCGGCGGGGCACGGTGCGGGAGGCAACCCAGCTGCCTTACCCGGTCCGACTGCAGCTCCTCGCCCTGGCACAAGCGACACAGGAAAGATTTCTGCTCCCGACACAGGGTCTGCCTGGTGGTGAGGAAGACGGTGCCCCCCACATTCAGCCTCACCCACTTGGCCTGGGCGCCAGCGGCTGGCGGGATGTCCCAGGCGCAGCGTAGCCCCACGGCACCCTGCATCTCCTCCCCACCCTCCATCCTCATCCTCATCCCCCCCCGGGCGTGCAGGGACTGCCGCAGGTGCTGCCTGCCGGGGAATGCCGGGATCTGTAGTTTATCTGCCTCTCCTTCCCCAGCAGCCGCGTTTCCCGGGGAGGGGGGGACACACACAGGGTCCTCCCTGTGACCGCCAAGGGGGTCCCGAGGGGAGGAAGGCTGCTCTGTTCTGGAGGGGCAAAAGCACAGCTCCACGGCGCTGACTCTCCCTGGCTTTTCCCCCGCTCCCATTTTCACTAACCAAAGGGCCAGCGCTTCAGAGGTGCGGGAGGTGGTGGTGGGGGGGGTGTTCTGCAAAAAAAACCCGTCGGTATTTATTTCCCTCGACATCCTCTCGGGCTCTTTGAAAGGTTCTGGGAGCTGTAGTTTGCGCAAAAGGCTGCCGGGAAGTGTAGTTTTCCCAGCCCGCCGTCCCTGCAATGAGGACGCTGTCATGAAGGGGCTGCACTGCACTACGAGACCCCAGCCCTGCGGCTTGGTATTTCGCCTGTTTCCAGCCCTGGTTCTCGCCTGCAAGCTTGCTCGGGGTCAGGAGGGACAAGGTGCTCCCCGGCAGTCAGCAGGGTCAGCCCGACACTCCCCGGCTTTCCCTCCAGCAGACCCATGACCCCAGGCTCACAGCTCACCCCTGCATCAGTTGCTGCGCTGTTCTTGCTGCAAAACGTGCAGACTGTTGCCTTCTCGCCGACATACGTAGGGTCATTTACGGGAACTGTATCCTGGATCTGCATGAAGTGCTGGCAGGGGGCAGGAATAATTTTTCTTCCAGCTCGGAAGAGTAGCTGACTCAGCGAAGCCCCCCCCCCAGTGCTGCTCTACCAGCACAGACGATGCCAGAGACCCCCTGTGTCTTTCCCCTGCGCTCCTGCCATCCCCGTTTGTGTCCGGGCAACAGAGAGCTCAGATTTTGTCTTAGCTCTGCGTGGAGCTTCACCTCTGCCCCAGGCACGTATCACCCGCTGAGGCCGATGTGCCGAGCCTGCTGTACCCTGCCTCTGCCACTCGCCCCTGCCAGGCCGAGCCTGGAGCTCAGCAGCTCCCGTCCCACGGGATTCTGTTCAAATGTGCTCCTTGGCACGGACACAACCTGAACGAGCTCTCTCTCCAGCAGCTCTGCTTCTCCCACTCCCACCTAAGCACCGCCATGCTTGCCAGCAGCTCGAGCATATGAGGAATGGAGAGGAAAGGCTGATGTTTCACCTGAATGTGGCCCAAGCCTTCCTTCATCTAAGTAACTTTCTGGCTCTCCCTTGCCAGGGCAATGCAGCACTGCAGAGACACGTGGTGCCGTGCAGACACTTCATTGTTCTTGCACCTAGATCTATGTGTCTTTCAAGGTGGGGGTTTACTGGGGGAAGAGGGTGGATAAAGAGAAACCTTGTGTTTTACTCGTATGTTCCTTTTCTTCTCATCCTTCTCTTTTATTTACAAATAATTCCCTTTTATCTTTACAGGACATGAAGGCAGCATCACCCTTCCCCTAAATCACCCAGGACTTCCTTCACAAAGATGATTTAAGTGTGTACTTTGCTCCTTCTGCGGAGGAGTGCAAAGGGGAGGAGCAAGAAGAGAGGGTAGCATGGAGAAGGCTTCAAGCTTGCTGACCTCCAGCTAATTTAAGCACAGGAACAATTCAGCTGCTGCAGCATGTAAAATCAAATAGCTCTGGATCTCCTTGAAGTTGTACCAGGAGCTGGCCAGCACTAGAGTGACCAGTAACAGCGAGAGGGTGAAAAATTGTTTTTGCTTACCTACATGGAGCAGACTTTGGCCCAAAGTAGTGCCCAGCCCTTGGACCAGTCTCAGCTGAGCAGCGGTCTGCATCAAAGCTGCTCAGACTAATACTGACCTGAGCTGATGCATCACAGAGTGCAACTTAGCTCTGAGCTGTGGGACTGTTGCCCTCCTACTTCCGACTCTGGGTCAAACTATGGCAAATCCCAGAGCTCTGCCCTGCATTCTGGTGTGCAAAGGATGCAGGACCCTGTCTGTGCTGGCCACAGCTCCAGCAGAGAACTAGGGGGAGGACTGTGGCTCTCTGATAGGAATCCAGTAGTTGGGTGGAAGCTTATAGCCCCTTATCTCCCCATCCAAGAAATCTGCCCTGCCTAGTTTTCTTCTCTCTTCTATCAGTGGTTCACTCTGTCTCCCTTTCCTTCTCTCACAGCCCCTCAGCCTCTTGCTGCTTTTCAGGTCCATCTCTTGTTCTCAGCGCCTTCTTCCCCAACCTCCCCCATGCCAATGCTGCTCACGGGTCAGGGATGGTCTCTGTTATGAGCACACCCACTTCCATCAACACCAGCCTCCACCTGTGGCCAGCGCCTCAAGTCTTGCTCAGCCCAGGGCCATGGTATGAAAGATAAGTTGGTAAATCTGAAAAGGTACACTATGAGTAAGGAAAGAGTTCAAAGTACACCACTCCCATGCCCAGAGCCTTCTTTTCTGCAACATACAGCACAAAATTTATTGGAAACTCCCCAGGCCAGGGCATTCCCCGTAGCACACGAAAATCCTCTTTAGGAAGAAGGTCCAGGGTGAGTTACCAACTGAAATGCTATGATGAGTTGGTGGTGTGGGCTAAATATACGCCTGATTTGCACACCCTCACCAGACACAGTTCTGAGATGCAAGTAGCATGCCCTTGTTAAGGTCCATTAGAATCAAGCAGTAGAACAGAGGAGAAATAAATTTAAATAATCCAATGGCTGTTGCTCCTGCCTTGATGATAATTACATATAAAACATGCACTGAAACAGAGAGACAGGAGCAAGAGCTTGCGATGCCACACTGCCCTGCTGAGTGCCTGGTTAAATCAGGGGGACAATTGCACAGACAGACTGGGGGCAGGAAAAAACTTGACAGCCACTTGGTGGATAGGTGATGGGGCTGAACAAGAGTTGAAGAAAACCGAGCAGGGGGTAAACTGAGAGTTTCTTGGTTCAGCAGCCAGCAGGCCTGCAGTGCAAACGTGCAGAAAGCTACACACGCTGCAGCGCTCCGTACATGTGATGCAGCCCGATGAGTCAGCCGGGTACATGGCGTACGATGCATCGCTGACATTGCAGAGCTGCTCTTAGGGAACTGTTGCATTGTGGAGCAGCAGGAACACGTCTGGGATTAAACCTGCATATTCATTTAGTTAACAAATACAATGTGGCATGAGGCACTGGATAAGAAACCATCTCCTTTCTCTATAGGGAGTAGGGAGGTGAGGACAAGTACTGCTCTGACATGTGCCATTAAGACAACAGTGAACTGAGAAAAGAAAACTCCCTATGCTGGACTTGGGGGTGGGAGGAAGACAGTTAGCTTGTAGCCAGCCGAGCCAGGCACATCAAAGCAGGGAGAGACAGGTCCCATGGCATGTGGGTGAGCTAATTTTTCTTCAGCTCCTTGTGCTCTGTGCGGTCTGTGAGCAGTGTACCTGCATTCAGAATAGTGTGTCAAGTCTGTGTTTGTACAAGCATCACTCTGCTGGAAGAGTGCTGGGAGGAGAGAAAACAGTCACGTAGCACCTAGTTGTGAGCTGGGACCAGGAGAGGTGGACGGAACAAGAAAAGCCTCTGCAGGTAATCGCCATTACCATTGCTCATGCAGTGGCTGTTAGCAGGAAGGGACAGCAGTGCTGTCAGAAGGGCTGCTTTGGGATTTGGGAAAGTTTGCAGGGGAACAAAAGGTTTGCTGGGAAGTGAAGTGTGAAATAGTGCAGTCTGACTGCTAGGCAGCAGTAGGGAAGGAAGAGGAAGGCAGGTGGTGAAGACAACGTGAGGAACAAGGGACTGTGGGATTACTTTTGGAGAACCATTGACCAGACTGTCTTCATGAAGTCCAAAACTGCCTCAGGACAAAAGTATTTCAGACAGTAAAATATACCAATAAACCAATAAAGAGTGTATATGCTAGCCTGGTATTCTCAAATTCATAGAGAGAACTATAAAAGCTCCAGTCTTGAGCCACAGGTCAATGTGATCCTCCTCCTACATCAGCGTTGTTTTTCAGGGTACTTTTTGGCCACCACGAGCCCTGTCCCACCAAAGATGTGCTATTCCCCTTTCCCTGCGGCAAATTCTCCACAGGAGAGTCATGAACATCAGTGATTTGCGTCCATATCCACTCCTCCCCTTCCCAGTTTCCAGTTCCCACCGGGAACCCACCCAGTCAGTCAGGGACATAAAGATCTGTAGAACATTTATAGTCCTGGTGCAAGTCCCCTCAGCTGTTCCATATATCCAGTAGCATCTGACATGTCTCAGAATAGGTTTTTGCAGTTTCCAGGCTTTTAAAACATTGTTTCAGTCTCCACAATGGCTTCCAGTGCTTTGCCTGCAGCGTGAGAACTGATCTCAACTAAGATGAGGGAGAATATCAGAAGACACTCTTGGGCAGATTTTTGATATGTGACATAACAGCACATACCCCAGAAAGACAAAATATCTTGTAATGAGGAGGAAGTTCTCCATTTCTTCTCTGTGGGGAAATCAAGGTAAAGCTCATAATCTGGTAAATATTTGTCAAAAGCTGTGAAACTTCAGAACCACTGAAATTTTGTGGTTCAACACCCAGCTGGGAGAAGGGCAGTTGAGTAATGCCAGACTTGGCACACATACCAGAGAGGGGGAAGGGCTCTGCTAGATGCCATCAAGCCACACAGCCAAAATATAGAGCAAGGGAAGAGGGGAACACTTTCACTTCGTTTGCAGTCTCCAGGTGGGGGCCAGGCTGCACCAGACAGCTCCCGGTGACACACAGGACAAAGAAAAGCAGCTCAGTCTCTGTCAGACAAAGCAGAAAGATTCCCACTGATCCCAGGGGCTGCTGGGGTCAGTGCAGAAAAAGAAACACAGTGCTTAAGCTGCATTGCCAAGTGTTCTGGAAGGACAAGAGCAAAAGCCAGCCCCTTGCATCCACTGGAAATTATTAAAGAAGTCTGAAAGAATATGTCAGTTTTCTCTAACAACTTAATTTTCCTGGAGAAACAGAACAGGCACAGCACTCCAGTTCATCTGTGTGTACACAGGGGCCTGGCCACATATTTACAAAATCAGCCTCATGCCCTAGCCACACCCAGGGTGTTAAACCTTAACAAACCACCACATGAAAGACTCTTAGCTTGGCTGATGGCGGGAGAAGCTAGAAATCCTGAACAGAAAAGATGTCACAAGCCAGATCCTTCTATAAGACCCCATACTAGACCATACAGTCTATACAAGTATCTTTAACTTATAGGTCCTTAAAAAGCAGCACCCCTGTTGCTCAGGTCGGGAGGCCCCTCCACAGAGAGTTTAGCACCACTCACTGTTCCCAGAGAGTGCTTATCCTTTTCATGTCAATACCATACTTCAGCTTAAAAAGGTTTTTTTAAGTGCTCTCAGTTGCAGACTGCAATCAAATGTCCTACATGACTAGTTCTTCCCTTTCCCCTGCAGGAAACAGTTGCTAGTAAATTACCCTACTTGGGATAAAGCAAGGTGTTGCTACAAGCCTTTAAAACACAGTGATTACCTGGGTGTGGAAATTCATAAAACATGGGACTAGAAAACCTTTCCCTAGCAGGAAGGAGAATAAAATTAATTACACCATCAATTACATCCAGAACTAAAAGTCTTAACAGTTTGCAGGGCGTGCTGTAACCTGCAAAGGAAGCCTTTTCGGGAAGTCTAAGCCCAAAGAACTAAATAGAAGCTGGCAAATACAAAAGGTCATTATTTCATCCACATCTGTGTCTTGCACTGCCTACTAAACGGTCGCTCGTCTCGGACCCCTGTGCACTCTTTATACTCAGCACTTTTGCTGCAATGCCAGCCCCAAGTCCCTGAAGATCTAGGTTGCTACACTGGCTGTAAGTAGGATATTGAACACTTTCAGTCACTGGAAACGGGTGGAAAGAAGGGCCAGGCTGCATGTGGGTGGGGAGGACAGAGGAAGAAATCCGGACAGTGAAACTCTAGCTCCACAGGAGGTGAGCAGAAACGGAGCTTGTGTGCATGCAAGCCAAGCCCAGGAAGAAGGCAGAGCTGCAGCCAACAGACGACAAAGGAAATGCAAACAATAAACTGTCTCCAACAGGAAAGAATACAGCCCTTGTATTCAGTGGCTAGGAGGGGACCCTGCAAATCGGAGATCATAAGCATCCATAGCATCGCCTAGAAAGAATGACGCCATCATCCTCAGATATCCACTGGTATTTGTTGCTGCAAGACCAAGAGCTGAACCTGTCTCATTAACTAAGTTACCAGC
>Ga0065711_1028848_pt1 | contig 38905 bp, 16 predicted proteins | sample Hoacrofraction12_FD_59098 | JGI IMG/M metagenome (GOLD analysis project Ga0065711, IMG submission 59098) | Hoatzin crop microbial communities from Cojedes, Venezuela - Epithelial fraction 12 v2 (version 2) | ecosystem: Host-associated > Birds > Digestive system > Esophagus > Crop | place...
AGGGAGGTTGTGGAGTCTCCTTCTCTGGAGATATTCAAGACCCACCTGGACAAGGTCCTGTGCAGCCTGCTGTAGGTGACCCTGCTTCGGCAGGAGGGTTGGACTAGATGACCCACAGAGGTCCCTTCCAGCCCCTACCATTCTGTGATTCTGTGAACTGAGAGATTGCAGTTATTCTAGTCATACAGCGAATGATGGACAGGTTAATACTACTGTGCAATATTCATATGATGTGCTATAATCAGCACAAGTTCCTGAACATGATGCTGCCACAAGAAAAAATACCTGATGCCTTGTTAAGTAGCATTTGTTACTCTCAGAATTTTGGGGAGGGGGGAAGGGAAAAAAAAGATTCTGGATATGTTAGGAGAAAAAGGCACAAAGGCAAGCAAGCAAAATAAAAAAGGTCCTTTAAACTTCTTTTTCACCACCTTTCACCAGAAATTTGATTTTAAGTGTGTTTCATTTTACTAGAATATTAGCTTTAGACTGGAGTTTAGCAGCTCACATTAGAAGTCAGGAGTCAAAGACTGATTCCTCTGTGTTGGGGATGAGGAAAGACAGAGATGATTGGTTCTTACATAGTCTTTCCTGGAGTTCTCTTAGTTCTGCATAGCTGCTCATCCCTCAATATTAGCAGCAAAGACTGTTCCAGCCTTCACAAAATATTGTCTTAATATCTGCTTCTGAGTAGGTCATTCATTTTCCAGGACTTGCCAGCTATTCTACCCAGTAGGTGGGAAAAAATGTTGTGCTGCTTGGGTGTGATGCCAACAATAACTAGCAATTCACAGCTATGATTTCTCACCAAGTAATTACAACTTTTGCTTTACTAGGGGAAAAATAATAATACTAAGAATGAATATTTTAATAAAATTTAACCATTACCAAATCATTCTGAAGTTTTCTTTGGGAAAAGAAGCTAGGAGCCTTGCTTATTGGCTGGAAGTTTCCACTAACTTTCTTGAGAATTCCAGTCATGCTAAAAATACCGTATCTGTATACCTATGTGGCAAAGCTCATCCTCTTTTCCTAGTAGGATGCATTCTTTATCCAGCGTAGACCTCTCACAGTTGTATCATGGTGTTTATGACGTTTTTGGCACAGGTTCCTTCTCAGTTCCGTTCTGTAGAGTGCTTTGGGCATTCCTGAAGGTAGGTGTTTCAATATTCAGTTAACCTCCTCCTGAGAATGTCACTGCTTCTTAGCATCATAACAATGTACTGTTAGTATAATGTTGTTTGTCTCAATTTAGCATAGTTACCTTTGTCTGGTCAAGAGAAATCTAGAGCAGGATCATGAGGAAAAGACTCCAACACCCATGGGGAAAAAGGGCTGGTCGGGTTTGTATGGTATTTCCTTTCCCTATGTAACTGCAGTTTCAGTTACTGCTTGACCATATTGTTCGTTTGTAGCTGTTATGAGAGGCCATTGTATTTTATTTCATTTTGTGGAGTTACTTCTCACTTCCAGATTTAATACCATTTCAGACTCACGTTAACTTGTAGATATACTACTCTCTGTACTCCAGGCTCAGAATTTGCCCATCGATAGTAATTCAGTTTTTCTGGGATCTCAGCGCACATTAGAAATGCAAAGCTTCCAAGTAATATCATGTAGGTGGGTTTTGCATTTTTTAGGTATGTATTCTCCTGTAGATCCTTTCTAAAACATTACATGTCCATGCACGCAAGAGATCCAGTTTTGCAAGCACTTTCTCACTTCTGTGTTATATTTGCACAATGTTTGTTCTTTCAAATGATAAAATTCCCTGTACATGGTCTTTTAAGATTTTTTTTAAGGTGCTTAAAGTTAATCCCTGAAGTCTGAATTTTGTGCCAGTTTGGTTTTACAATGACCTAGATCACTGGGAGCTGTGGACAGCCATGCATTCGGGAAATTCAAGCTAATGCCCAAACACAGCCTCAGGAGTTTAAACTCACATGTTTTAAAACTTTGGCCCCATTTACAGATTTTGACTTATGCAGAGGGACCACTCTGCATCCTTCCTGTGTTAGATAATGGACAATATGTAAAAAAGTTAAGGAAGATACAGGAAGGCATTTTGTGGTGGGATTTGCATATTGCCCTGCTTTTTTGTTAATACTAGGGATTGGGAATGGAAGGTGTTAGTGCCTCAAGGAAGAGAGGATACAAAGATTACTGGCTGCAGAATTTGTAGGATGAGTATTTTCCTCTAGAGCATTTATAGCAAAAGGTACTTTGGGCTGAAATATTACGCACACTTCTAGAAGAGAAGTTGGGACAGCTGGAGGTGCAACCATAGGTCAAGTTCAACAGGGATGGATGCTGGGACATGATGGAACAGGAAAAGATGACACAAGTAACTGATGAGGTGCAGATAACTTCTGATGATGTGGATGGGGAAAACAGAGCTCCATGGAAAGGGAGATCCAAAGAAATATCCAACAACAAGGACTACCTAGCAGAAGAAAAATGGAATAACAGAAGACAGCTGCTACACAAAAGAAAACATGGAAGGCAGAATGGGAAAGAGGAAGAGAGGATGATAACGCTGATGTAAGAAAATAAGGTATGGGTATGAAGGATAGCTGCGGATTGGAACCAAAGGGAGAAAATAGACAACACACATCTGGTTTTAAAGAGAAATACAGATGAGATGAAATGAGTTTCAAACAAATGGAAGAACCCTCTTCAGGCCCTCATGGAAAATAGGCGGATTTGTGTGATTGGTATTCCTCACTGTAGAAGACTGCTACAAACTGGTTTTGTCTCGGCATTGCCAATGTCGTCTCCTCCTGGCCTCTGAAAAAACTGCCACAACAACCTGCAGGAAAGCACTTGTGCGTGGACCAGCAAGAGAGGACTTGTCCAAGCAGGCAGCATGTATGGCACGAACTGCACATACACGGATGTGCTCTGCACATGGGCAAATGCCCCTATAAAAGAGCAGCACATGCTCCTCGGAGCCCTCTTGCTCTCATCCTCGCCGCCTTGCTGCCGGACCTCGTCCTCGCCATGACCTCCAAGCCTGCACAGAGACTGAGCCGACCAGACATCGCTGGACATTGTTGAATCCATGGTGGTTGTAACCAATGCCCCTCCCTGCACTCCTTTCCTCGACTGCTGGGATTTTTCCACTTTGCTTCTTTGTTTCTTTCTCATGTCCTCCCCCCGCTGCCGCCCCTGCCTGACCTCCGATTCCTGGTTCACCACAATAAAGTTTACAAGGTTGCATGGCATATGACTCCCTTTATGTCTTAATCTCATCCCCTGGGATTGCATCAAAAACCCTCCCGATATTGGATTGGGACACTCACTAAGAAGAATCAACAGGTTTGTCACTAGAACAGGCCCAGAGGACAAAAAGGCATACTGGTTTTTAGGCTCTGGGATGCATGGAAGTAGAAATAAACTGGCAAAAAGTCGTTATGGTGGGAAAAATAAAACCAGCATTGCTATGCTACCACTGGGCCAGCCAGGTAGCATTCTGAGAGAAGCAAAGCAGGGGACCGCAGTGGCACTGCTCTTTTCTAGTGAAAGAGAAGTTATGATAGCATAAAGAACTGGGCTACTGGCATGGTTTGTGGGTTCCAGCTTGTGGAACTAGGTTGGTAATTGACAAGGAAAGTTTTACACAGATATGTGCAGAGAGAAAGTTGAGAGACACTCATGTAAGCTCCAAGACTTGTTTCATTTCACAGCAACAGGGAAATTAGGCAAAGGGTAGCAAAAATGCAGTTGAAGGGTAGAAAGTTATTGTAAAACTAAAGAACACCAAAAGAATAAAGAGAAAGTATTAATAATGAGTAGAGTCACAGTCAAGTGGGTGCTTCAGCTAAATATTATAGAGAAAAAAGAGGCGTAGTAGAGGAGCCAGATGAACTGAGAAATACCTGTTGAAGCGTATGCAGTATTCAGAGAAGAAAGCAAGGTAAATGCACCGGGCAGGCATTATATGTTTTCAGATGCAGAATGCTGTAAAACAATGAGAAAAAGGAGCATGCATAGAATACAGTAGATATTTGATCTGGGGAAGAGATTAAGAAAATTATTCTGTAAACAGATCTTGAAGATCGGTTTTACATTTTGAGAGTGTTCCCTTTAACATTGAGGTAGAAATAATTTTACTAGGCATTATGTTGGGGACATTAATTTCCTTGACACAAACTGGAGAGCAAATGCTATTGGTAATTTTAAGACCACCAGTAGTGCGTTGTGATGAGAAAAGAACAATGCAGCACATTAGGGGATGGATTTTATTTGGTATTTTCACTATTGAAAGTGGTACAAAAGTCTGGAGGATGATCATGAGGCTTCGTGATGCCATAAAGTGAAAAGGCATTGTCAATATCCAGCAGGATCAGACTGGTCATAAAGTGAAGAGGTATTGCCAGTATCCTGCAGGATCAGACTATCATATGACAAGCTTTGGATTACTTGGAGAATTACAATGCTAGATAGAAATGGGTGAATGTTACGAGGAAAATGTAGAAGTATTTTAGTAATAAGCCAGGGGTTCATTAGCTGAAGACAATAGACATGTTGAAACATGTGTATGTGCTAACCTAAGGCTGAGAAGAATGAAGAAGACTGGCTGATCGCAGGACCACCCCGTAATGTAGATGCTGAAGAAGGCACAAGCGACTCTCGGACGTGTGAGGTGAGCTGTTTCTGAGAGAGGGAGAGGGAGGCAATCTTCGGCGCCCGCTGAGCTACTGCACTCACCTGTGTTCAGGGAAGTGAGCTGCCCTGAAACAGAGAAGGGGTGCTTGATTGATGGGGAGCCAAAGACTCTGCTTTGTGAGAGAATTTAAAATAAATTCTCAAGAAGAACACTGAAATGGAATGTCTTAGTAAATACACTATGTGTTCAAATCAAACTGGGAATGAGAAGAAATATTTTAGCCACCAGAAGTGAAAGATGGTGAAACAGGCATCCTAGTGCAATAGTGCAGGCAAGACGCTAACAGCTTTTAAGATGGTAGTGAATGGGAGCTGTCTGGCATGAAGGGGACTCAGTCACCCAGATGTTCCTGTCCCCCAGCAGTCAGCCAGGACCCCAGCTCCACCTGAGGGTCCTGGAGCTCAGGACAGGCACTGGCTGGGACCCCAGGCCTGACCGTGGTCATGTTGCCAGCAGCCCTGTGCCCAGCCCGGGCCCCGCAGAGCCTGGTGAGGCTGTCTGGATGGACTCCAGCCCTGCCACCTTCCCTCACCACCTCCAGTGATCACCAGGGCGTTGGCAGTGCTGTCACTCTACCATGGTGCTTCTTGGGGGCTGCAGGCCTGCACCTGCCCAAAAGCCACTGCCTGGACTGTGTGGGGGTTGTCTGCTGCTCTGGGCTCATTCTGAACTGGGCAGCCCCACTTCGGCTACTCCCTGGCAATTCCCTTCCATCCTTAGGGATACCTTCCTAGAACAAGGCAAACACACGGTGATCATGTAATCCAAGGACTGTTAAAGAACCTGTGATGGTATTGACCCAGGTCTGGATATCCTAATAAAAGTGATAATCACTAAGTAATTATGCAGTGGTTGTGCATGGCTGTCTGTAATTCACTGGCTGTAATTTCTTTAGTGGCTTCACAGCCTTGCTAAGGAGATCAATATCAGTGTATGTATTTTCTGACTGGGGAAAGAGCAGCTAGGTAAAGCAAAGTGGAGGCAGACACTGAAGCAGAACTGAGCTCTTCCCATATCTGCTTGGGGTCTGTCCAACATCTGCTTATAGACACTTCAGAAAAACTGCATTTCTTATGGTGGCCTGTTTTACACTGAGTAAAAAACAGGTCTATAGACAGTACTAATGCTTTTCCCAGTGCCTAAAATGTTAAATAACCTGTCAGTGACATCAGATTTCAGTTTAAAAGATGCTCATTTTTGATGACAATGCCTAGAATCGAAGAGTAACAATTGTGTTGGTTATAATACTGAAAATATCTTTCAAAAAGTGTAGAACAATCAGTCATTGTTCTAATGGCCAAATTGACCTGGATGGTCCCAGCAAAAGAAGCTAGTCTCTCTATTTGTTTGAAACTCTTCTGAATGCTCATTTCTCTTGCATTTTCATGAAGGCAACAGTTTTTCCTGACTCTTCCACTCAGGGAACTAACTTTTCTCCGGTGCTATAATGGGGGACTGTGAAACATTGCATCAGATCCTGTGACTGGAAACAGGCATCTCTCCTGCTGAGTGACACAACATATCGTCCATGTCTTGTACGTGGTTAAAAGTAAGAGCTACATCCATTAATTTGCTTGCTGATGCCAGGGATGCTTCACTTGCATAATGATTCAGTGTTAGGGAGTACATCCCCTGAATTGCATTTTTTAAAAAATCTGCTCACAATGTCTTGTGCAAGGACTCAGTTGATTAAGTTTTCAATTTCTTTAATGGGCTAAATATCAGATCCTTTGGTAATTTTAATGAGTGTAGCTTTTGGAATGGCTTATGACAGCTGACAATCTGTCTCTGTCTCTCCTAATAACATCTAACCTCAGTTCACTCTGGTATTCAAAATGCTCCAAATAGATTATTTTTAAAGTTCTTACAAGGTGAATAGGCTCCTAACATACAGTTACGCAAGACAAATGCTGTACTTACCAAATTTTTCTGGCTGAGTTTGATACCTCTGAAAACTAACATTTATAATACAAGTGTTGACAAAACCTTTAAATATGTAATTGTAGTAGAGGAGTTAGACTAAATATATTAGCATGTATATGAGAAGATTGAATAAAATTGTAGCTTTTCGACAGATGAAAGTCAAATCCTGTAAAGAGAAAACCAGAGTCTTTGTACTGAAGTATGACATCCAGGGCAACTTTTTCAGATATATGGAAAGCTTGACCTAGAACAGGCTTGGCTAAATCCTCTGTTGCTTATGAGGTATAAAGAGAATTTAAAATAACCAGAGCAACCAGCAGAGGTTTTCCTGCTGCAAGGGAATCCTCTGCCTGCAGGAAGGTCATGGCAGTATGGAAGTACCTTGTGCACGGGTCATGTTTTCACCCTTGAAATAAATCAAAATCATTTGCCATACGTGGACAGTCACCAGGCTGACACTGAGGTATGTTTGCTGAGGCTCTTCATTCAGTGGAAAAATAAAAAGACCTACTGCTAAATATAAATCTCCTGGGATTAGGGAATTACAATCCACCTTTTTTTGCAGCCCTTTTCTCCACCACTTCCAAATATAGACCAGCTAGAGAGGAAAATCTAACTCTTAGTTAAAATGTATTCAGTACACAAAATTGGTATGTGCCTATGTACTGGTATGTTAACCACTTTGCATGCTTTACTGGGACTTTTAGACATATGTACTCAGACAACTATTTATATGCTGGGATTTCTCACGTAATTTAGGGGTAATGAAGCTCGTACTCCTAGTTTAAAAATGTAAATCCATTTATATAAACATGTGCAACCAGTATGGAATTCTGTACGTATGACAGAACCGAAACCAAGAGTGAATGAACTAAGATGAACAAAGATAAGTCTGATAGTGTATAACCTCAGCAATGTTCTAGACAAAAAGCACCAGAGATTTTAAAATAAAAAAAGGAAATGTTTGTGTTGGATGGTCTGGAAAGTATATAATGATACCAGCAATGCCAGTTTCTTCATTGTGTAGTAGCCATGCACATCCCAAATTTCCTATGAATATCCATCAATGTCCCATGTTAAAACAAACTGACCTTCCCATAATTATTCTATTCATAGTGTTCTTGAACACACATGTGCATTTATATGCAGACAAGTGTCTATGACCTATGCTTTCCCTTGTTAAAACAGAAAATATTTACATTTCTTAAAACAGAAATATTTACATTTGACTGTCTCCTTTGTTAAAATAGTTTTCTACTTCAATGTCTGAATGTTGAAATTTTTGAGAAACTGTATGAAACCAAAACATCACGTAGCCACACTTGATGTCTTATGAACAAAGATTGTATTTTTATGTCCAAAGATTTTTTGTGATGTCACTGATATGACATGACTTGGTTAGAACAAATTTGGAAGGTGGTCTTATAATCCTCATTCTATTCATTAAAACTTCAAAAGAAACTAGCAGGCATTTGGGATGAATGACATCACAGGACCAACTTCACTCAGATGTCATTTACCTTCGGGTGCCATTTTGCTGACATAGATGGTGATTTGGATTTACCATTACCTTGTAGCATGTCAATACTGAAATTGTAATTTGCACAAAAATTATTTTTTCTCATATATTTAACATAAGAATAATATTAAAGATGGAGGAAGTGGTAGGTTATCCGATGCGCTCCCACTCCCTTGCATCTGGAAATTTCTTTCCAGAAAAAAAGTATAGAAAAAAAAAAGAATGAAAGCATTTGTGGCAAGTGTTTTGCAAAGTGTAAGTGGTGGAAGATGAATCTGAATGAGGAAGTAAGACAGGGCACAGAGGAGACTAGGCAGAAAGCTAAGGTCCAGAAAGTCTAGTATGAATCCCATTTTCTTGTTGAAATAACTACTATTTGCAGCTAAGAATGCTCATCAAGTTCCAAATATTTGGCTGCGGTTCTCTTTCCATAAACATTGGAGTCACATCATACATGACTACAGGGCTCAGCCACACCTCTTCTGCCTGTGCCTCAGAATCCCTGCCTCTGGTGATGCAGCCAACACGACAGTCCAGAACACTCTCCTTATCATTCCTAATTCCTCCTTTTAAAGTTTGTTTTGGGGCTGCAACAGGCAAAGTCTTTCCCCTGTCTCTCTCCAGTTCAGAGTTGCTGACCTCTCTGGGCATCAGCAGACCAGGTCTTTCTTATGCTTCATGAGAGCATGAGCTGAATCTATGTGTTGCTAGAAATAGCTGGGGAGGTTTTAACTTTGAAGAAGGGTTTGAAGCTTTAGGGGCTATCTCCACCCTGTTGACCTATTTAACCTAAACAGATTGCCAAAGATTCAGGGATGCCAAAGGTTGTGCTAGCTAGTTCCATCTGGGTCTCCCACCCAAACAAAAGGGTGGAGAATCCCAGACGCAGTGTGATTCAGGAAGGCCAAAAACCCTTGAAGAGTCCATGAAATTTTTTTTTTTTTTCATTTTTTAAGCCAATCCAGAAGAAGCAGCACATCCTTTTTGCCTTTAACTCAGGCGCAAGAGAAATTTGAATCACCATTAAAAGTGAAAATTCTGTGTACCTGATCTTATTGTTGTTTTTTTAAGCAGAACCTTAGTGGTGTAGTGGAGTTTTTTGATTAAAACAGAGTTCAGTCTTGGTTGTTTGCATTTAAACGTGCATGGTAAAATGTAGTGCCAGCTCTTTGCCTGTATGTTGACAATGTATATGCAGGTAGTGTTACTTGTAGTTACTGTGTGAAAAGCGAATCTTGGGAGGTACCTGCTTGTACTGATAGCAAGAGAGTCTTCTGACTTCTCTGTATTTTAGGTGTAACATGCATATAAAACTTGGCTTGTCACCAGTGCTAATTGACAGGCTTTGCCAAAATGGACTGCTCTCATGCCTTCCGTGATAACTGTTGGAGGAATCCTAGGAAGCATTTCATTACACCACAGATATCCTGACCAGCAGTGCAGCAAAAACCTTTCTCTAGAGCATAGTGGAGATGGGTAGTTACAGATTACCTGTTGCAGGTTTTCCTTATTCAGATATCTGCTGGTTTGGGCTGGGATAGAATGAAATTTCTTCATGCTTACTTGTAGGGCGCTATGTTTCAGATTTATGGTGAAAATGATGTTGATAACACTGGGACGTTTTGGTTACTGCTGAGCAGTACTTACACAGCGTCAAGGCCTTTTCTGCTTCTCAGACTGCCCTGCCAGCAAGTAGGCTGGGGTTGCACAAGAATTTGGGACAGCTGACCCCAACCGACCAAAGGGATATCCCACACCATACAGGGTCATGCTCAGCAATAAAAGCTGAGGGGGTGGAGGTTGGCAGAGGCTGCCATTTCTTGGGAACTGGCTGGGCATCAGTCGGTTGGTGGTGAGCAATTGTTTTCTTTTGCATCACTAGTTTTCCTTAGTTGTCAATTTTTTCCCCTCTAGTTTTTCAAGTAATTAAACTGTCTGAATCTCAGCCCATGGGTTTTCTCACTTTTACTCTTCTGATTCTCTCACCCATCCTGCTGTGGGGGTGTGAGTGAGTAGCTGCGTGGTGCTTAGCTGCCTACCGGGGTTAAACCATGACAAGATTTGAACTGCCACATGAGCCCATTTGCCTCTCTTCTGAATCCCTGGAAATCAGTTCAGAATGTGGTTTGGGTACTTACCATGAATGTGCATCTACAGTGCTTAATTGGTCTTGTTTCTGCTCTGCTGCACTCCTAACCGATTTTATTCCAATAGTAGTGGAGAAAAAGAATAGATAAAGTCGATGAAATTCGTCTGACTAAATATAAACATCTACAAGAAAAATAATCACTTTTGGCTCCCTTTGTAGTCAATGGAGAGAAATAAACATTTGTAGAGTATGATTCATCTCATTCTGAGGTAGATGTCTAAACTAGTTTGAATGAATCATGTCCTAAAAATGCCTGATTCTCTACATAATGAGAGCCGCTGGTGACAACTTCAGATGTAGGTTTCTTCACTTTAGAAACTCTTATCCAAAGGGACATGAAGTGAATCTCACCTCAGCAGATCCTAAGAACAGATAAACTACCACATAAGACCACACCATCTAGCTTAGTACCACCAATGACTGATGACTGAGACAACATACTTAAAGAATAGGACAAGTATTATCTTTCCTTGTTATGCTCTCACAACTTCTAGAAGTCAGCAGATTACAGTCTCAATGTGCCAGAGGTTTTCACCCAGTCGTTGCTTACTGTAGCTATTAGTGATATCTTCCATGCATTTCTCTAAGCCAGTGAATTAATATATCCCACTAACCCTCCCCAGCATACTCTCCTCTGAGGCTTCAGGATTCTTGTCCAGGATTAGGAGTGTCCTACTAGTCCTAATCTGTCCATGTATGGAAACTGTTTCAATCCAATTACTCTGATACTTTTCTCTATGTTTTCTCTATTTCTATTATATCCTCTGGGAACCAGAAATGCGTGTTGTATTCAACACATACGTACTGCATGGACCATATTGATGTATTTTGTTCTCAGTTGCTTTCCTAATATTTCCTAATGTTCCAGCTGTCTTTTTGACCACTACAGAGCATTACACTATTTTTCTAGGTAATTATTCACCGTCACTCCAGAACTGGTTTCCTTCACAGTGAGAATTAATAAATGAATGAACCATAAGGTACTTTTTCCTGTGTACATTGCTTTACACTTGTCAATAGTGAACTTCAACTTCCATTTTCTCTCTTAGCCCTGGGATATTCTTAAATTCTTCTGCAATTCTTTGCATTTGTCTTGATTATGGCTACTCTGATTTATTTTATATGATATGCAAGTATTGCTGCCTTCTTGTTCATCCAGTTTCTGTGTAAATGTGTTAAACAGAACAGACTCCAGAATAGAATAACACAGGACAACAGAGATATACTCCTATAAAAAGTGACTTCTCAGCCTCAATTTTTGCTCTCTATATTTTAAGAAGTTGTTTATCCTGTAACAGCTTAGTTTTTTTAAGTTTCTTTAATATAGGATCTCACCAAAATCTGTTAAATTTTATGATCAGTCTTTGCCAGTCAGAGATTAAAAGGGTTTTTTACCACAGAGAGAGAAAGTGAGTTGTGAAATATACATTGTATTAGCAGAGAACTGGGATATTAGGTAGTGGAGGAAAAGCATGGAAGATCATTTTATAATAAGTAACAAAGTATTCTGTGGAAAAGGGAGAGAACGGGGAAAAATATAATTCATCGTACAATAAATTAGTTTAAATAGGTTGCGATTCTAGTACTTGGAAAGAGCAAAAATCAAAGAAGGAATCTTCCCTCTACCTCTGTTTCAAGACTGCTGTTTTAGTCTGCCTGCTTCTAATGTGAAGCTGTAGCACACCATGCGAAGTATAAATATGGATTCCTTCAGAGGTTTGATGACATGTTGTTGGAAGACAGAAACATGTTTCTTGCAGATTTGTGAATTCTGTGTGTGCCAGTGCATTGGGGACCATGCCATAGATCACAGTTCAAAATTGCCAGTTCACTCTATTTATTTACCTGGGTTAATAGAAGCAAAAGAATATTGAACTGCAATTAAACTGAACTTGGAAAAGGATTTATGAAACCTTGTCAACTGTGTTATCCAACACAATGCCATTTGTGGGAGAACAAAGGTTGTTCACTTAGAATATGTTGAAACCATAAGTGAAATCACCTTACAAATATTTTTCTCCTTGAACGGATAACATCTGACAGACGGAAAAGCAATGCCTAACCTACTATTAACCATTACCAGGTTACCATTATAGTTAATTAGCAAGGCATTACCCATAATCCTCTGAAGACAATAATTTTCTGGCTGTCACCCAGGCCTGCTGCAGTATAGGCTCATTGACTGCAGAAGGCTGATGAGTTTTTTTCCTGCAAGAAGCATGTTGTGAAAGAAGCCTGGTGAAGGTGAAACATATGTTGTTACTTCAGCTTTAGGAGACAAATTTGATCACACGAGCTGGTGGCACTTCTGGTGTTCATTTCAATGTCAGAGAAATTTCTGCATCAATTTTTGAAACATAACTCTATATACTAATTGTTTTTGTTCTTTGGCACATACCTAAATTTAACAAGGAATGAGTTTGAAACCTGTGCCCTTGTTGAGAATTCATCAACAGATCATGAAAATCAGGTCACAGTTTGAAAAAATGCAAGGTTTTTTCACTCTATGAAGAGAAGAGTTTAACATCTTCATCAAAGATCTGGATGATGGGGCAGAGTGCACCCTCACTAAGTTAGCTGATGACAGAAAACTGTGAGGAACGGCTGATATAGCAGAGACTCTTATTGGACTCCTCTAGAAGGATGACCTGACTGTAATGCTGAACATGTTTATGTGGGACATGTATGTTTCCTCTTTGGACTGCGCCGATATGACCCACTGCCTGACCTGGAAGATCCTAGCATTACTGTGGCAGCAGCCCATTCAACTGCTGAAATGAATGAAGTGCGATCCTTTAATCCATAATGGCATATCTTGATCACTAAAAAGGATAGTCCTTCACAGTGGTAGCTCCCAGGTAGGTAACTGGCATGTGGATGGACCATATGCAGTAGGCACGTCACCAGACTGTCAGACCTTTATCACACACATCTTGAGAACAGTCCAGCAAATATCAACACTGACCACTTCAGACAGCAAAGGAACATAAATGGAGATTACTAAGGTTCTGCTTCTTACAGGATTTCTGACCCACAGTGATAAGCTATTTCTGATGCATGTGCTGGTATATAAGTCGCCACATTTTCAAGGTGAGTTTTCAATGACATTTGATAGGAATTCTTGCTTTTCTATTCCTTTCATAATTTTGACCCATACTTTTATTTTAATAATATTCTAGCTGGTGGTGCCAGAAGAAGTGAAGATCAGAAAGAAAAACATATGCCATTACTCAGCAGTCTCATTGCTCAGCCAGGCTGTCCCCTCCATAACCTGCCTTCAGTGCTTTGCTCACTGAAACACCAATGTGCAGATTGCATAGCCCAGAACCAATGATGCATTAGAGGATCTGTGTTAGGGGGTTTCTGGAAAAGGAGACCTTATGTGACAGTCACTGCACAGGGCATGGTGGCTTAAGCATTTCCCATTTGTGGAGCAAAATTTATTAAGCAGAGAGTGTATTAACCTGGTTTTCTTCCTATCCTATCTGCCAGCGTCTAGAGGCAACAGAAGAGCCTTTGTCATGGCTTTACTGGTGACAAAGGACCCCTCTGTGGATTTTGTTGATGAGAGACACTTCGCACTCTGCAGTGGTTCATGGGTCAGGAATGGTCAGGGACAAAAAAGGACCATGTGAGAGAAGACTGTCCCGGTTAACTAAGTAGCCTTGGACATATGTTGTGCATAAGCTCACCAGGGGTTCCAAACTTAGACACCTTCTCACCAAAGCACACTGAGAGACTTCATCTGGAGAGCAGGACCTACTCAGAATGCACTGAGAAAGGCATTCCTCACAGAATTTGTCTGTGAGTGCCACCTTCATGATAAAGCTAGAGCATAAAGGCACCCTCCCCATCCTCTGTATAATAATCTAATGGTGTGAGCCTTCAGTCTGGAGGTGTAGGAAATCTGGATTCAGGCCCTCTTCATGTTAAGGCCATGTAGATTCAGAGCTCCCACAGGAGTGCCTTAATCCTTGGCTCTGGGGGAGCATAGGGGAGTGTTCTTAGTCCATTTTGTCAAAGTAAATGCAAAAAACGAGCCAAGATTCATTGGGCCAGAGAAAAAGAGGGAGATCTGGGCAATTTCCTGAAGGAGAGGGTTCCTGGACTCTTAATCTTTACTTTCGGAGAACTGTTCCTATATATTATGTCAAGAAGTCACTGGATAAAATTAACTGAATTGGAAAGAATCCAAAACAAACCCTTTTCAGGGGCCTAAGTCTTTTTGGATCTAAGCATAGATCCTTTCACTGCTAACTTTTATGGTGCTATATTGCTTTGATGGCCCTGTTGTGAATTCCCTTTGTTTTACTGTAGCAAGCATGGTGGCCTCTTGCTATAGCTTTCCTTTTGAGAACAATGTCATGACTGTGAGCTGCGCATGTACATGCAGAAAGTGTGGTGCACATTTTAACCTCACTTCCCAGAGCAGAGGTATTTTTCTTACTTTGGCTCACTTAGTAAGTTCACTAATGGGTGGGAGAAGAATAATGGAATCCTGGAGATCTGGCTCATGAGATACAGCTGTGTGCCATAAGTAAAGCCCCCTTTGGAGATATCATTTGGGGCCAATTTCTTTATTTTGTAGTCAGGCAAAACTCCCATTGACGTCAATGGGAATTTTCCTTCCATAAAAAATGGGGACTTCAGGTTTGGCCCTGACTTTTTGTCAGCTTGGGCCACTTCAGATATTGCCAGTATTCTGCACACGCATTGGTAGGCAGAAAGCTTCTGCAAAGTACTTAAGATATCTTCAGGCTGGCATAAAAAGGTAAAAATAAGGAAAAACAACTCCTTGGCCATCCTTTTTTCAGTATTCCCAAACGTATCCTGTATGAATAGTTGGACCCCCTCAAATGCATAAGGATAGGAGGTATTTCAAATTTAATATTTCAAAAATGCTTCAGACATCTGGTAATAGCTTGTAAATAGAAATGTTAATACAAATGCATCATATTCAGTGATATTCACAATGTGAACTGCTTACTCCACCCCAGCTTAGGAAAAGTAAATGTTATCCATTTTCAAGTAATTTTTTAAGCCAAAGTCTTTTAAGCATCTAACTTTACAGCTCTCATAAAAAGGGCATAAAAATGAAAAATGTGTTTTGCAATGAATCTGCCACTGATATAAGTGTTCAGTTAAATGGACCGTGCAAGAAAAGAGGAAAGATTTGCTACTGGGATATTGCCAGTGATATCCTTTGACACTTCTGTGGCCTCATGTGTTCCTGATCAAGCAGCACAGAGCACTGGAAAATCGCAAGCCAGAGCAGTCTGCATACATTTGCTACGCAGTCAGAAGAGGAGGCTGATTGGAAATGATTGGCACTGAACTATGGCCTTTCTATTAACTTACCTTCAACCATTTTTGCCCTTTTGTTGACACAGAACTTCACCAACCCTATTTATATGCTGGAAAACGGCATGTTTCTGCTTAGACAACAGATTCAAACTGTGTTTTTGTTAGTGGCAGCCATTTGGAGTTCTTTCCTACCACACTGTATCCCATTTCACTTTAGATCTCCCCTTCTGGATACATACAAGATTCATACTTCTGTAAAATCTAGTTACCAAATCTGGTAATTTATCATTGACATTACCCAGTGAAATATGTAACTAGTTTTAGTCCACTTCCTAAATTTGTGTGTTTTATTCCTGTCACAGAAATTTCAGTGTTCCTGATGCAATTTGGTACGGTTCCCAGTGTAAGAACCAGGTTGCCATGCATGCTGTACTGCAGGTGCGGAGACAAGAGTGTCAGCTCTGCTGTCTGTCCGTCCCTTCTCTCCAGATTCAACCCCTTCTCCTGTGGCCTCAGGATGCCTGTCCTTCTATGCACCTGGTCTGAGGATAGATGAGCATGAAATAAAGACTGGTTGTTGATCCATCTTGGCCATTGTTTAAATCCTTAGTACCAATGCATGTTGGGACTGTCACAGATCACAGAGTTGCCTCCCACCTTTGTGGTGCAGGTTCCTAGGAGGAGTAAGGAAGGGAAGTTCCAGGCAAGAAAAGACAGGAAGTCTTCTGGTGGCAGAAAGCCTGCCTGCAATCTGACCTGGGAACCAACGTTGGGTTCCCATGGTTTCTCTACTTGTGATCTTTTGATTTTGGTGCAACCTCCTGAACACTGGCTAGTGAGAGCCATTGGTTCTGGGAGACAGCTCCTCTGCCATTCCCTCACTAGGACAGTGACCGCTCATTCTGACTGAAGAAAGAGAAGGAAACCCTATGAAAAGTGTGCATAAATGTTTCCATCATCTACTTTGTCACACACTTATGCACATAGAAAAATGGATTTAGAGCATAGTAGGAGCTCTTAACAAAGAAAGTGTGAACACCAGAATGTTATAGAGACATTTTCCTCGTAAAGCTAAAAAGTGGAAGTGCATCATGAATATGTTTGCATTCTTGCCACTCACTGGCTTGCCTTCCATATGGCTGAGGTATTCCTTTTCCAGTGTTACAAATCTGGCACCACTCATAATAATTAAATTCCTTTAAAGAAAAATAAGAAAGAGAGAAAAAGAATTATTTTTGCTGTGGCCAAGGAATGCACAAACTACTGGAATGAGAATTTTATAACTGCTTAACATACTGAAACAGAGGGGGTAGAGGTTATGCCATTCTTCGGGATAAAAAAGAGTCTTATGAGGAATTCGGCTTCTTACTTGCTGTCTCATGTAATTGTATTCTCATCTGTGCAGATGCCATTTAGTTCTAAGTATAAAACTACTATATCAGATTTATTTTTCATCTGCAAGAAATCCTGTTTCCATCAGTTCAAGATTCATCTGCTATAAATGAATTTGTTTTCTTGTGTTTGAGGAAAGATATGTAGCTCATTTGTCAAACAAATGACATGTAAAGGACCCGCCACTACTCTTCCAAACATGTCCAATTCAGATATATGTTGGTCTTTGTTAGTGAAGAATGTAGTTGTTCAAGATCTGGCGCTCTTCATGGCAGCTCACTCAAGTACCATCTTCACCTGCATTGACCACTCCATCCTCAGCAGGCACTTTGTTTCCCTGCCCTGCATATTGACAGTTGATCTCTATAGTAGAGAAAATGAGACAGATCTCTATCTCACAGTCAAGTACCTTGGCAGACCTTGTGATTTTCCTCCTCAGAATAGGACAACCTTGTCCATGCTCCTTCTGAGAAAAGGCTCTGCCCTGTGCTAACCCTCGTATCATACCTTAGCATTCTCTGTGAGAGTATTAAGTGTCTCATGTCAAAACTGGGAATTATTCTAAGAATTATATTTAACAGATGATCCTGGGAAATTGTTCACACCAATATCCCAACTGTAACCTTTTTCCTAGCATGAACATAGTCCAAAATATCTAAAATCCACCCCATTAAACCTGGAACACTAAGGAGTAAGCTTGAATTGGTTTGCATGGGAAGCACACATTTTAGTGTGTTATGGGTTCTCATTGGTCCTTCTGACTTATATTGAAGTCTCATTGAATAGTGCCGTTTAGCAGTAATTTGGGAACAGAGGAAAAATGCTGACGACAAGTAAGCACACCATTAAGAAATAAAGTCAAGCCTTTGAAAATATTGAATAAGCATATCTATGTACCTTTTAAAACAAATGATGGACATCTCTCTAGACTGCTAAAAAAACATTATCTCTCCATTTTTTTCCATAACTTTATTCCCTTGTCTAACCAGCAATAATTCAGTGCAGCTGAAATTCAGGAGCTGAAATGAAATGCAACTGGGACTAATCCCAGTAAAGTTACTTACCTCATGCCAGCCAATGACTTCAGGACAACGAGTCATTTTAATTGCATCATGAGTTTCCAAAACACCTTCTGTTTCACTGACCTCTTGGAAAAGTGGAGCCTGCTTGTTGGGATAAGTCCTTTTTGTTTATTTCCTTGTTACAGTGTGTACATGTTTGTCTATGAGATGTATAGAGGACTATAAAGAGCTGAATCAACAAACTGCAGACAAAATTAACAGTGGTGTTCAGAACTAAGCAAGATGACTGGCAAACATACAATCCTTTATGATTCCTTTTCAGCCCAAGTGGGAAAATAAATAGAGATGGCACTAAAATCTAAAATAAAATTTAGTTATGATTTGCTTATTGCTACATGGACACTGTCAGAAATTAAAGTTTGGCATTCTCACATTTGTTGAAGTAAAGGGAAAATACAAATCTGTATTTGCAACTGTATTATTTTTTCCTTAATTGTTTCAGACCTTTCATGTATTGTATCATGAACTTCTTAACAGAGAAAACCAAACAATCCAATAATATAATCTGTGCAATTTCATGGCTCTAATTTCCTTTCTTGTGAAGTGGTCAAAAAGAGTGTGTTTATTTTGGTTACAGAGCATTTTGGCAAAAACTTAATTTTGGAATAATTTCCTTGACATTTAACTTCACGGTGTAAAGGAGAATGAAGAAGGAGAAAGAGCAATTTCTATCTGGAATCCCTCTATTTGGTGCTGCCACTTATTCTGTGGCAATCAGCAGCTATTCAAAACCCTCATCAGATGCAACCAGTGAACAGTATTTGCATGTCAATACATATTTTACTTTATTTTATTTTATTTATTATAAACGGTGTGGTTTGTTTACGTATGAGTTTGAGGTAACAGTTTGCAGTGATTTTAAGAAATTTTGTTTGATAAATAATCTAAAACTATTCCTTATCTGCATGAGACGTATGCTTTAGGAAATGAAAAGAACTTCAGGAGGTCACCTATTCTGAATAAGATCTTTGCAGCATCAGTATTAGGGCAAAAGTATTCCTGGAATTCCTCCTCAGCAAAAGATCATGTTTCAGGGAATCATCACTAGGGAAAAACCATGCATGGTACATTGATACACAAAATTCCTGCACAATACCTCTCCATCACACTAAATCCCACATCATCCCAGTATAACTTGTGCGATGTATACTCCTGAGTAGACCTCTGCACAGTTAAAAAAGATTTACAGAGCAGTGTTTTATTTACTTGTCAGGAGAGTTGTTGAAAAAAGTACCCCATAACAGCAGGAATTGGGAATAAAGTGGGAATGTAGTTGTGCGTAAAGATAGAAACCCCTAGTAAACACTGTACCCTGAGACTGACAGACTATGGACCTGTTATTAAGCCCATTAAAATTAACAGGAGCAGTTCTGACCACGAGAATGAGTGCAATTCACATACAGACTTGAGGTCAGTGAACAAGTTTGCATAAAACAAGAGAAAACTTGAAACTCTGCAAAAAAAACTTGAACTGAACCAAGCCTTTTCCTAAGGGTTCTAAAAAATTTGATTAATTGTTGAATTTTCACATTCCTCATCTTTTCCATTTTCAGCTGGGAGAAAAACTGGACAAGCGAGTATTTTGTGGCATTTTTACTGGCCTGACTGAAGCTGAAGAGGTATTAGAGGTAATCTTGTGAGAAAGTTTGACCTTGCAAGATTTCCGATTGATTTCCAGAGCCAAAAGATTCAGATACGTTTGGATAGACTTTGAACAAACATCCAGACTTCTGCATGCTTGTCTGAACTGAAGATCCAAATGCTTTGATATACCCTCCTTCCTCTCCTTGACGAATACATATGTATATTGTGCGTGTATTTGCATGTGTTATTTGTGAAACTTGGGAAAATACGTGTCCATTTAGGCTCTTGTCAGAGGGGTTTCTGGGCTGAAGTGCTAATTCATTACTGGAAATAAAAGTTGATACAAAACATAAGTGCTAAGTACCCCAGAAAGTACATTAAGAAAAATAGCTGAGCTATATGCAGTGTTCAGTCTCATTAGGAAGTGAGAAAGAGATGGCATGGAAATAATTAACTTGTCAACATAGCCATATATAATTTTCAAAGAGCACAATGTGAACACAAGATGTTGCACTGACCATTCAAATAAATCAGAAAGCTATGAATTGTTTCAGAGATTTATTGATTTAATTACCGATCATAACACAATGTGTTTGTTCTAAAGTAGTTCTATAAAAAAGGAAATACATGATCTATTTATGCAGCTCTTGGACAGAAAAGCAGATCCTTTGAAATTGGTGAGTTATGAACTGCATGTGAATCATGCATCTACTATGCAAAGCCTTTAGAAAGTTTCTATAGAGAAGAGCAGCATCAACAGGGCATATTGAATGTTAAAGATTCCAGTGGAGATCTTTTTGACCTCAGAAAAGCTGAAGATTGCTCTATGGTTGTAGTTGTCACTGAAACCTGAAACAGCAAAGGAGCACACTGACTGGGAAGATGATTTAGCAGGGGAAAATCATTGATGCTCTCAGCTTTGCACACAGACAGCACCTAAAAATAACTACCCTGCAAAATTTGTATGGAGATGGAGGCAGCCTGAAGAAAATTACCTGATGCTCCTATCTGAATATTTGCTGCATTTCAATATTTAAACACTCTGATCAGAAAAACTCATGAGAGTTAAGCACAAGCTAAAGTCTCCTGAGGCAGTTCACATGCTGAAGGTTATGCATGTGCATAAGTGCTGCCCTGGGGCAGGTCTGCGCAGATATGGAAGCCAGTATACTGGAGCGGTACTGGGAAACAGGAGCGAACAAACAGACCTATAATTATGGATAAGGAGCAAAAAAAGCAAATATCCACAACACAGTGGAAGAGAAGTCACATTGGTTAAATTCACAGTCTTACAATGGATCCCGTTGTCTAAGGCACATTTTCCTCCTCAGGACACGCTGCTGAAAAACCTTGATTAGGTTGTCCAAAGAACTTGCAAGGCATGAGAAGTCTTTTTGCCATAACAGCACAACACAGTTTACACATGTATTTAAACAATACTTGTAGTCCAGAAATGTCAAAGGTTTGATTTTCAGGGACTTGGTTCATCCAGAATCGATCCAGAGTAAGCTTGTGTGTGCTTACTGTGAGCAGTCAGAGTGCAAGGCCCAGTGAAATGGGAAATGAAGTAAGAGAATTAAGCTCAGTGTTTCAGGCTGAAAAGTATCACCTCCTGTAACGGATGGGGAACGAATTTACCAAAGCCACAAGGATTCCTGTCTACCTGACTTTTGGTCCGTGTTTTACATGCAGGGAGATGAAATTAAACATGAATGTGATTTGTTTGGGAAAAAAAAAAAACAATTTTCCAGGCTGTCTGCTGGAAAAATTAACCTCTAAATCTCTGGGATTTAATTCGGGCCTGGTTTTTATTGGTCCTTAAAGAATAAAAGTTAATACCATCTAAAATAGTGTAACCTACATCTCCCTCAGAGCTGGAATAAACAGAAATTTTAGTGATCTATAAAATTTTATGAGTGACTGAACTTTAGTCAGCAGTGTTTCAGTGGGATTTTTAGAAACATCAAAAGAATAAAAAATCCAAATATAACACCACTCCACTTTGGTGGCTAAGAGTTAATAAAGTTAAAACCTCTTCCATACCCTGTCGTTTAACTCCATATCATAACTCTTGTTACACTAAGGTTCATTGCCAAGAACTCATACTAGTAGAAGCAGTAAATGAAAAATGGCCAGAAAGACCACAGTTTTGTTAGGGAAAACAGTTCAGATACAAGATTTTGGCTGCTGTGAAAGAATGGGAGGTGGCCAAAACTACTTGAGTATAACAGCCTCCCCATATTCTGCAATTATATAACAATGAGTCTCGTCATTAATATCCATTAGCTGTCTCAAAGTCCTGCAAAATCCAGTGCTATAACCTCCCCCCCCCTGCCGAGTGCATCAAGCCAACAGCCTAAAGAGGTTCCCAAGACCTAACCAAGCAGAATAATAATGATAGCTGGGAATAAACACCTTTGTTCAGTAGAATTAATCATTGCAATGCTGGAGTCTGTGACCAGGTCATTACCTTAAAGGCAGGTCCTGGTTGTGGCAGCTGAGCAACCATAATGAAAAAGCTCATATGCAGAGGGCATAAAGCAGTTCTTTCGTAATGCATAACGAGACCAAGGAAGCAAGACCTTACGACTGATAAGCTGAGCTGGAACTGGCCACCATGTCACTAGTGTAAGCAGGAATACTACTATGGCTGTAGCATACTGCCATTATCTAGGGCTGACATTCACTGACTAATAGAAGAAGAAAGGAGAAGAGGATAACTCTGTGTAAGGCAGAGAAAGCAGATGAAGAAGCAGGACAATCAGAGACTAACACAGCTCTGCCCCAGTAACTGAGCTTCCCTTGCTGGGAGGAGATGTAGTTACACAGAAACCCTTATTTGGTAGTTCGATGTAGGCAGTGCTAACCCCCCACAGCCTCTGCTGCAGCCATTAGTAGGCATACCTGCAGAGCTGGGGGGGGAGGAAGTTGTCATGTTTCTATAACGTACCTAGCTTGCTAGTGATTTCCATGGGAGGTTAGGCATCTAAACATGAAGTTAGGCACCCAATACCTTTCACGGGCCTGGCCCTCTGTCCTTGCAAAAATGAGATGATTTGGATTCCTTAGTGAAAATTCCAAAGAGACATTCCTTGCAGTCGCTACTACTTCTATAAGTAGCAAGGGTTCCCATGTGGTGTGCAGGCTGGAGGCAAATAGCAAAGGATACAATTCCTCTCCATGTCAGTCATGATGGATAAACTCAGTGGGAGTCAGATGATAGGATAAGACAAGTGTACAGTGAACAGGGCTTAACGGGTATGCTGAAATTACAGCTTTGCGTTTTCTTGGCCAGTGCAGGAGCAGTGTTGTGGGATTTGTTTTTCTGTCCCCAGCCGGAGAAGCCTGCAGGGGAGGTTAAGTTAAGAATTCTTCATAGTAATTTTCCTTACGCATAGATGACAGGCAGATGAAAGCGTAGAGGTGGCTGAGGAAGAAGCCGACTTGGTGATCAAGGCTGTCTTCTTTGTCAGATCACAGGCAGGATCTGACAGCTTGATAGGCCAATATATTGGACAGATAGGGTGAGGCTAAATGTGAAGGATTTTAAAGGCAAAGATAAGATGCTTGTGTTTGAAAATGTGAAGCCACTGGGCGGACACAGGGAGAGTGGTGACGCAGCCAAAACAATGAGCCAGGAACATGGTTCTAATCTCAGTGTTTTGAATGGAAGTGAAGGCAGCAGTAGTGCTGGAACATGGCTGGAGACCAGATTATTACAGACAAAGTGGAAAATGATAGGATCCTGCTATGAGCCTTAGCCGGCTGCTGAGAGAAAGGATGAATCTGTGAGCTGTTATGTAGGAGGAGGCAAATAGACTTGGGCCATACAGTGACTGAAATAGGGAGCAGAATCTAAAATGTTCACTGATCATGGGCTGACAGAAGTGTGAGGTTAAGATCAGTGGGAAAATCAGTGAAGATGGACAGAAAATTTAGTTTTAGCTCTTGTTGTCAGAGATGTGGAAGTGACAGTTAGAATGAGAATTACGTAGAGAAAGAGATAGTGAGAGATTTGGGAATAATTTGCAGAGATAAATTTTTAGGGGAAGGGCACTTACAAATGGAATAGAACTAGAAGATCTTTAAAGAAATCTTTCTGCTCTCTGGCTGTCTTCTACTGGTGTCCAGGCAGCTGGAAAAGTCATGGGGGCATCATCAATAGCAATTCTTTCTTTCTTTGCCTACTAAAATCATAATTTTCTTAATTTTATGTTTTTCTCACTTCTACAATAGGTTGTGCACTGGGTGCACAGCCAATCGACTCAGCTCCAGATATTCCATATACTGATAGGGGTTACTGGCAATGCTAGACACAACAGAGCTTGTGAGTTTTATGAAAAAGGACAATAATTTCAGTGCAGTGATAAGACCCATCCCAAAATGTGACAATCTACTGGACGCACAATGGGCCCAGTCTTCTATGGTTTTGATACAAAATAGTATAGATATATGTCAAGGCCCTGGGTATTCTTAAAGCAGCTTTATGTGGTTTCTTTAATTTTCACAGTGATGCTTTCTATCTGGTGAGAAATGAGAGTCCTGATGGGAGTTACCAGATTGACAGACCAGGAAATACTTGAAGGACGTGTCATTCTTATCAAAATCACCAGCTTTGCAGCCACATTGGATTAAGTCCCATCAGCATCCCATGGTTCAGCTTTTCCATACTTCCCAACTCGCAAGTCCGCCGTCATTCTTGTGGATGGATGTGACACCCTCCCTACCAGGCTCAAGAGGAGAGGGGCAGTAAGGGCATCTGGGCACTTTTTTGCTCACTCCTTTAATCCCAGAGTGGCAAACTTGGTCTCTGTTGCCAGACACTGGGATGTGCTGGCCTTCAGACTTTCTCCGGGACCCATCTCTTGACAGGTTATAACTCCATCAAAGATTATCAACAACATTCTCACAGATTTCTTCTGAGAAACTGAGGCCAAAAGCCAAGGAAACTATTTGAAGAGATGGTAGTGATTCCTTTTTCCTACTAAATTTCTAGCCAATGTCTAAAAACCAAGGTGATGGCTGAAGTGCTGAGAGTAATAAACAGAACATCTTACCGATCGTTTTGGCTTGAGAGAAAAAGAAAAGCAGCGAGCCATTGTGTACTTGAAATAATTATTAACAGTTTTTATTAGGAAGAGACCAAACACGTTCAGCTTCTTTTGTAGTAAACATGTCTGGTGGGGTGGACAGAAAGGAGGGAAAATCACGCATATTTTTTATACAGTCTGGTTGGATAGCTGGCAAGTGCACCTGTAGGGCATATGTGAATGTGTAAACTCACACATGTTCACTTAAAAGGACACCTCCAGCTTTCTTCGGAGCTTTTCTTTGCTCTTTAATCTGCATTATTTTAATACCCTCTTAGAAGCTTAAAAAACATTATTTATTTCCCTACTGATTTCCTTCTTCTCTTTCCCCTTGTCAAACCCTTTCTGTGTGTTTGTTTTGCTTTGTTTTGAGTGGAGATAAAATTAACACAGCTGGTCTTATTTAACAGTCCAAACAGCTTCAATTTGTGCCACACTTTATCAGGCCAGTGTAAGCAATGGTGAGAGTGTCAGCAGACAGTGGTCTGGGTGGGCACGCCACGGGAGTGCCGCTTCGTGGTGCCATGCTTAGATGGGCCTTTGGTGGGACACCAAGGCAATGTAGTTCCCATTTTGGTTGCCTGGGCCTGGGAGGGAGGACAGACACGTTAAAGAGATTCAGTTCCTGTAAAAATGTGAGTAGCCACTTTTTGCCGCTTCTTGAGTAAAAGGGATCAATTAAAAAACCACAGTGGCCTTTGTCCTAACCTGTGCAGTCAGGTTAACACCTTTCTGACAGTGCAAAAAGACCTGGTGTTAATGCAGTTACGTGTGAGGACCTCTATTTTCAATTCTTACTGCTGTTACGAGCATGGGTCTGTTTGCAGTGGTGCAGAGCCCTGCAAAGAGCCCTGGGGGCAGAGGCTGCCTGTCCTTGCCATCATCTCACAGTGCTGCAGGCAGTAGACACATCAGCAGAAGCAGCCTGGTGGGAGCCGCTCAGCAAAAGTCCTCTGCTCCTTACCCTCCCTGTATGTGAGGGAAGAAGGATGCAAAGGGGAGTTTGCCAGAAAAGCAGTGATGGTAAGGAGCCATTCCACATAGTGGGCTTTCCCAGTAGACTGAAGTGGTGGGTTAGATAGGAAAGAGCAGAGAAGTGGGAGAAGGGGAGTTTCTTAGTCAATCCACTGTGCAACAGCCCTGCTGTGGGACCTCCAGCTACCACGGGAGATTTAGCTGTGGTCACTGCTCACTCCGCCATGTCTTTCGGGTCTGTTCCAGAACAGGTTAGTTTAGCTGCTGACTCATTTTTAGATATTTGATGAAATGAGAAGTCTAGAGAGAAAGCAACAGACCTTCAGGGATCAAATAATTTTTCTGTCTTCAGCCTTGAAGGCTTTGTCAAAATCTAAACACCCCTCTTTAAAGTTCCACGTGGATGAAAGGATTTTGTGATTTCACCTAAGTTTCACTGAAAAGGAAGGAGCATCACCTTTGACAGCTTGTATAACACTGGATGAAAGCAAGCTGGACTGGAACTGGCACTGTCCTGTTGTTTCTTCTTCTTGATGGCGTGCTGGAAGCATCTTGCAAATGAACCCTTGCAAACAGAAAGCGCAGGAAGATCTTACTAAGCAAAGCACCAGGCTAAACCATGCAAAATAAGATGCACAAGAGCTCCAAATCTGGTGTTTCACCTGGTTTTGAGAATTCACAGGATTGCTGTTCTGTGCAATGTGACTCTCCAAAGGCTGCCACAAAAGAGCAGAATCTGATCTCAGCAATAGCTGTGGCTACAAAAGCAGTATGAAATAACAGGGTGAAAACAAAAATTCACACTCAGCCCATTACCGGATTAAGCGTTTTATGTTCCCCTACAGTGTTCAGCTGTTCTCCAGTACTTCTGATGTCAAAGAAACACAATACACCAAGGCAAAGAAACACCCAAAAATGCCGAGATGAAAAGCCACCCTCACAATGAGGTCAGGTGTGGCTACTTCTTCCTCTGGGCTGAGCAGCTCCAGCAGGGCTTTCCCACCTGGGCTGGTGGGTTGCCATTTCAGGGCTTCCTTCTGCCTCCTTCTGCCCCTTTGCAGTATTGCGGGCTGGTGAACAAGCCCTTCAGCCTCTTGCACAGCTCTTTGGTGGGCAGCAGCTGGATCTGGACTTTTGCCTGAGGGCAGAAGATCTGATTACAGTAATACACTGCGAAATAATTGAAAACAACTTGTTTACTGTAGTAGTTGCGCTTTGTTGATATTATGCTCGAAAGTGTTTATAGGCATCCCTGCCTGAGCATGTGATGTCTGAGGACACGCATGAAGACAGAGAATAGCTGACCAAGGTTCAAAAGGAGACCATTTTTTCCCTGAGGACCTTGACCTTGTGCTGCCAGCTGTGCCGTCTGCTGTTGAGGGAGGAGCTTTGTCCGCCTCAAAGAGGTAAGGTGCCCAGCATCTCTGCAAGGAAGTCTACAGGCTGCATCCTTCGAGAGAATAAAGAGGGCAGACAAAGAAGGAAGCAAGAAACCAACTACTTCACAATGACAGCAGACGGCTACATGCTCCCAGTGCCCGGTGACCATATAACTTTACCATGCATATCTCAAGATACGGTGAAATGTCTGACAGACCTGGCTTACAGTCGTTTCTTTAATTTGCTTTAGCCAACTCAGAGTGATGCTGAATACTGCTGTATGCCTGGGTTTTAGATAGGGATTGTCTCCTTGGGCTATTGTAGCAGAATTATATACAGTAATACTTATCATCCCCAATCACTTGTGATGGAGTAAAGACTGTGAGGGATGCTTCTTTGCCCCTCTTTCTTTTAAACTTCTGGACTGAAGCATAGCACTTGTTCAGTAAGGTGGAAGACTACCAAATGGACACCTTTCAGAGAGAACAGAGTTGTGTGTGGGGGGGGGAGCTCTATGTCCCTTCTGAAGTGATCCCACTCTGCTTTTTCCACTGATGCATTTAGTCTTAGCCAAGCCACTTTCTGGATATGCCTACCTCCAGCTCAGTACGCGTTAGTCCCTGCCATTGCTGGGCTGGGTGTGAATATTTGAAAATACTTTGCATATGTAAATATGGCATTTTTTCCTTCCAGTAGTATCCATCCACCATGCTGCCAGCTATCTCACAGCATCCAGGATTTGCAATGGCATTCTTCTGCGTTTGTTTTCATATCAGTTAGTGACTAACGCTTTCAGCTTTTGAGAAAACCTCGGCTACAAGCTGTGTATACACATATATCCCGTGAGGCATTTGCTGCTGGCATTGAAGAAACAATAACAGTGACAGCTACCAATTTTTGTTCCTGCTCTTTGGGTCTAAGCTACAGCACTCCCTGAGAAGGTGGAAGGAGTTCAGCTATTTTCTGCTTTTTCCTAATCAGCTGATTTATAGTTTCTCATATGCTTTTTCCTCATCTCATTTTGGCCTGGATGTGTCTCTCTCAGGTCTCTTATTTACAAATGTTGTCCCAGAAGTATGAGGGTCACTCCATTCACCTCTGACTTAGAGTTATGGACATAGAAGTCCCTTTCCTGCCAATTGCTATGAGCAACTGCGTCTAAAAGCTCTTGCGATGGCTTTCCTGGCAAAATGCTGCTTCTCATTTCCCTTGTTCTGTTACATTTTTGTCCCCACACGAAATAATTATTACTTTCTGTTCTTCTTTCTCCTACCTTCCACTCATCTTTGTTTCATTTCTGACTTTGTAGATTTGTTTTGGAATATATTGGTCTTTCTCGTAGCTCTTTTCAACAACCTTGTGTACCACATTTTATGAATGACCATAACTTTTACAGGGACTTCTTATTTGTGTGTGCAATTTTGCGGTGCTAAGGTTTTCAATAAAATTCCTCTCACCACAGAAGTTTAGTTAAGTAAAAAATTGACTTTTTTTCCAGTTCTGCTTGGGGTTACTTTTATGTGTTGTTAAGCACAGCTAATTAACATTGGCCCAATAAGTTTGTCATAAAAGTGGAGACAATATAAGCTAAGTAATCCTTGCCTAAGATCTCAAAATACAAAGAATGTTGTTTTTTTGTGGTTGTACTGTAACTTCTTGTAACAGAAAACAAGTTACTGCATCAAATCTTTTTGGGCATCTTTAACCTGTAAGGTTTATTATCTTGCTCATGAATACAAATATTTACTACATCAATTATCTGCAATTTTTGTGTGGTTAGGCGGAGTCTCTGTGCAGTCCTGAGCAAGAAGTGGGGTTTAATATGCCTTGCTGCAGAAGCAGCCCAGGGGGCAATGAACCTTTCCAGGCCAAGTTCTGGGCACAGAGCTGGTCGCTGGGGGTTCAGCAGGGCTCTGAAACAGCACAGGTGCAGGAGACTTTTGGGGCCAAAGTCTGTATTAATGTAAAGACTGCTGCCAGCAGTAGAAAGTCGTTATTTACACACTGAGGAGTAAGAAATAATCAACAGACAAAAAGCCTCCAAGGAAAAAATTAAAATGTGGTGATGGTGTGAAGGGTTATGATAAACCTATGTTTACTTTATAATTTCTGAGACAATATTATCTTACTAAAACTTGCTAAAATATGCTGTATCAGTTGTACTCTAGTAAAGGAGCTGGGCACATGCTGAAAAAAGAGGGAGAGTTTAGTAGAAGCACGTTTTGTTTGCCATTGTGTTCCTTTTCCTTCCTGTTTCTTTGGCAAACGTGTGTGCTACAGTACACACCGTACTTAATCAGTAATGTACCAGGCACCAACAGTTACACATCATCACACACACATTCTTATCATCTCTCACGGTGTGTTTGTAGATAATGTATATTGTTGATGTGAATGAAGTCTCCAATATTACATGAGTTCCACATATCAGTTATTGTTAACTACAAAAATTATTTATTAACAGAATAAGGGAGGAGAAAGGCTGCATGCAGTTTGAAACTAAGGTTTCCTTTGCTTGACCTGAGGTTACATGACTCATAAACTGAGGGATGAATGTGTATCTAAAGCTGTAATTTGTTGCCTCAACTATGAAGAAGTTCAGGAGCATTTTAATCCGCATCTGATCTCTGTTATCAATAGTTTACTCAGTAGCGTTGTCCCTGTATAGCCCCTGTCTTGATTTCTATTGCCCTAAGTAGCCCTCGGTATTCCTGCTTCCCCTGATTTCCCTGGTAGTTTCTTTGTCATTGATTCTCTGCCTTGTTTCTGTTTTCCTGTTCACTTCCCCATTCCTGACTCTGGAGCAGAGCATTTGGTTTGGAGAAGTGTCAGGGTTGCAAAAGCCTGCTTTAAGCGTTACGGTATTCCAGCAGTCAGGGTCACTATTGCTTGGCCATGCCCCAAAGGACTTTCTGTAACCACAGCTGGTGCCAGAGTAGCTGTGCCAGTCTGATGAACACAGAGGATCCCTCTGTGCACAGAGGACACTCAGTTTGCTATCTAACTAGCTTAAAGTTTTCTCATGAAAGCTGCAATGGTGCTCAAACAAGCCTAATGAGGTTAAGTATTCAGCCCAATGATCTCACATTCTCCACAGCAGTTGAAGACTCATAAACACATTTTATGTCTGTATTGGTATGTTGTCATAATTTGGGAGACACATTCCCTGGAAACACAATAGTTGGTTATGAAAGTCTAGTTTGATGCTGAGAGATCTCAGCCAGATGTTACATTCCAGTAATCAGAATGAAGTTATTGCAGGAGCAAATAGAAAGTAGTGAAAGGCTAACTTTATATAGCTCTAGTTTTTTTCTTTTTTTTTTCTTTTTTTAAACCCCATAATTTCTTTTTGTCTTTAAAAGCAGGGAGTACTCTGAGAAGATGACAACGATGAGGAGACTATTAGGAGAAGAAATCCAAAGAATTGTAGATTCAGTAGAGCTAGTCAGGGAAGACACTTCATATTATGCATTAACTTAGAATGTATATCTAATTAAAGCTGTACACGCATGAAGTGTAACCTAGAGCTCCAAGAAAAGATCAATAGACTGTAGAATCAACTGGTTCAGGAGTACAGATGGGTATAGAAGATACGGTAGGGAAAAGGCTTCACAGAAAAATCAAAATTTGCAGATACTGCATAAGATAGTCTCAAGGCTGTTCTAGATAAGTTGACTCAGGGAAGTACATCTATAAGAAATATGTAAAGGAACAGAGACTCAACTGAAATACACGGAAGTAATTAGGGATGAGTTTTCTATGCCGTGAAATGAAGAACAGGAAGGGAGAAGGTGGGAAAGAAGGAATTTGGAGACAATAGCCAGCTTCACAAAAGACAGGAGGACGAAAGTAGGTATCTGGCAGCCACTATCTGGGGGAGAAGAGGGACAATACACAGAAAAGCTGTCTCTTTAAAAAAAGGGATGCAAGAGGAGCATGCGGGGTGGGGGAGTAGGGCAAACAATCTTGTTGGAAGTAAAGGAAGATTCACCCACCTCTCTGAAAAGCAAGACCCTTGCTGGAGCAAACTGCGTGTCAGTCTGCTGGGCAGAGGTGAATACTAAAAGGGGAAAGCTCAAGGATCTTCTGATTCTGTCACATATTCAAGGACCATTTTAAAGCAATATGCATAAACACCCATGGCAGTTCAATCCCACAACTGATCCGCGGTTAGTTTATTGTCCTAGCAAGCAAACCAATACAGAACTAACCTTGTTTTTCCTACTAGTCACCTAAAATCTGCTTTCTTCTCTCCGCAGGGGCCTAGCTGAAGGAGAAGTAGATGAAGTTTGCACACCCTACTGCCTTCATACCCTGCCACAATGCACTGTCCCCTGATAGTGGGGATTCCTCACCCCCATTCAAGGCTGAGATTTGCTTAGTCCCTAAGTCTTCTGCTTCTCAGGAAAATACTTCAGCTAATACTCAGAAAATCACCATCACTGGCCTTGTCCTGAAAGATGTGAAATATGCTTGATAAGATAACCACTTCTGCAGACCAAGGAAGTGCAGGAGGTCTTCTCTATCCCATCTCTGTAAAGCACGTGGTGGGATGACACATAGGGGGTTATCTGTTAAATGGGTGAAGATGGAGACCAACAGAAGCGTTCTATGGTGGATAAGAAGATGCTTAAAATAGAGATGTCATCAGGCAGCGTTGAAGGAGAGGGTGCTGGTGTTAAAGGAAGTTAGTGTATAGAGGACCAGGGCTGGAGCAGCAAAGGACCAGAGTTGAGATCTTGGTTTTTTTTAACATTTGCACTGTAGCATGGAGAATGGGGAGGCACTGATGAGAAATGCTAGTGACACAAAGGTTTGAGAGGTGAGCAAGATGTGAACGATCAAGATATACAGAAAAACTGAATGGCCTGAAAACTGGAGGATTAGAGTGGGATGGATTTCTGCAAAACACAATGTCAAGTATTTAACCTGGACAGGGATAAGAAAAAAACTTGTGCTATGACTTGTGTTATAATCAGGTAAAATCAACTGCGGATGGGAACTTGGGCGTATTATTTACCAGGATAAGTATGTGCTACTAGTATGATGCATCCAAGAAAGACAAATACGGTCAGGTTAGAAAGAGGGATGGTTATTTTTCAGACCTTATCTGGAATTCCTTGTCCTACATGGGGCTCCCTTATTCAGGAAATATGAACTCAAACAAAACAGGTACAGAGAGACGTGGTTAGGTTCAGCAGGGGAATGACAAGCATCTTGTGAGGAAAAACTAGAAGAATGTGGCATCCTTTCAGCAAAGTAGCCTTTCAATTCATAAAGGTGTTACAGAAAGACAATAACTATTTAAGCTAAAAGAGGGCTGTCAGAAAAGCCAGAAATAATCTGTATAAATGTAAACTGGCTGTGTGAAAATTCAGAATGGGAATTAGAAGAACTTTCCTAACCGGTATAGCAACAGGAGTAGAGGAAGTGAAGAAAACAAACTGCTAAAAAGGAATTTGATAAAAAGGGATATAATATGATGTCTGCAATAATAAAAGACTGGTTTATGTGACTCAAGAGTACTCACTGAGCTCAAAGGCAGTTTCCTAAATTAGATGTATTTTTATAGTTCATGAAATTGGCGTACCTATGGCAGTGAAGTACCGCCTAGCTAAATGAGACTGGATTCATATGTTCAGGTGAGGAGAGAGCATGAAGATCATCTATTCTGAACTCTAATGTAATACAGCCCATAGAAACCCACTCACTCATTTTTGCTGCAGGCTCAACACATCTCTTTGATCTATAGCATACCTTTTCAGAAAGGTATGCAGATTTAATTTAAATGCTTCAAGTGAAGCAGAATCCACCACATTTAACAGCAACATCTATTGAAACTGCAATGCAGATGGGGTTTGAGAGAACAGCTTTTGACCTTGTTGATTTTTTTTTCTTTTTGGACTCATTGAAAGGCTTTATGAGGAAATACATCAGACGAATCATTGTGGAAGACACTAAACTTCCTTCATCTATTCTGATCTGATGAATTCCTTTTCAATAGTCTCAGGAGGAGTTAATGGCCTGTGGTATGTTCTTCCTGCTGTTGAGCCCTATTTTGAAATCAGTGAGGTTATTTCCATTTACATCAGGTAAGAATCTGATCCTTTATGCATATGATTAACAGATTTCATGGGATGAGTAAATATTTTCTGAGTAACCCAACAGACTGGGAAATAGCTATAGATCTTACCTCTGGGTAAAGCCAGCAGACTTTGTTTTATGGTATGCTGTATGCAGTGCACAACATTTAATTTCTTACACAAATAGAAAGCTGTTAGGGCAACGTCTATTTCCTTTAATATTAGCTTCCTAAATCTGGCACATATCTGAGCTAATCCTTTCAGTTCTCTCTATAGTTGAAAAAGAGAAATAAATACTTGCCAACAATAAGCCATCTCACCTGTTTTATATACTTGGGATGAATCTCCTTCAGGTTAGAAAACCAACTTAAATTACAGACTTACCTTTTAAGTGGCTGCAATTAAGTGAAAGAAATCCTATTTATAAAGTCTGGAAAAGAAATATCCTCATGACAGGGAATTCTGGGTCTCGGTCATAGAATAAATTTGGAGTAGTGCAGTGGTAAGACTAAACAAAACAAAACAGCAGTACTCAGATGCAAACAGAGGTTTGATTTCTGTGTGATGGGGAGAAAGGGTAGGAGCGGAAGCCATTCAGATCTGGGAGTAAATTTTACTCCTCATAAAGAGCTATGAGCCTTAAAAAACAAGTATGGAGCTGAACCCAAATGTAGCTAAATAGGAATTAGATTCATGGTTATTCTTCTCTTGCGACATTGCTGTTTGGTTGTAGTACTTCACTGGCACCCTTTCCAGAGATCTCAGGCACCCTGGAGCACAGTCCTGTGCAACCAGTAGTGTGCATCCTGGAGGATGCTCCCATTATGTATGACATCCTTTGACAACAAGCTTATTGTCTGCAGCACTGTGGTTATGCCTTACTTTTGGTACCCAAAGACTCTTTCAAGAGCAAAGCGCAATGATGCCAAACTTTGAACTAAACCTCAGACTAATCAAAATCCTTGCACAAATGACTCTTTTATGTGTATAGTCATCATACTGCTAAGCATGTCTTTTATAAGGATAGTTTGAATATGTTTAATCAGTACTACGGTGTTACGAAAAGAAAGACGGTGTGTCCAAACTCTGCTCTTAGCTACAGACAGCAGTCAGCACAGCCATCTGGAGGTCAAGTATTTTTAGAGGTCTGACTTGGATTAGAGTATGACCCCCCTGCGCATGAATCATCACAAGGATTAATGAAGTGTATAAAGTGTGTGTGCTTGTTAATCTCATCTATGGACATGACAAAGGAAGAAATTCTTCACTTTGCCATAGTAAATGGTTTAGCAAAGAGAAGACACAAAGCCCAACCATATGCTGATGGGGAGCCTACATCTTAATGGAAAATTGTCTTTTATTATCTCAACAGTTAAGAACTACAGCAATTGTGCTCAAAGCAGACATGACCTGAAAATGATCCTGTTTCGCTTTTAGCCAGACTGTTTTCACTCTTCTTCCTTTTGGCATTCCTACCTCTCTTTTACATGTTATTTTAAATTAAAACTAGAGTTTTATCATTTGCTTTGATTTTAGTTCACACTTCGTGCAAGTTCCACAGGCTCATGCCGTGGATTTAAACATGGTTGCTCAAGTTTCAGCTTTGGCTTGGCCAAATACTTTTGCAGGGACAAGTATTTCTCATAGCATCTCTGATAACATAAAATAGGAAGTTTACTAACTTAATTTTGGGTTGAGTTGTTGCATTAGTTCTTTCAATGAAAGGTTAACAGGGGCTCTGCCATTCCAGCTATCCACCCAGGGCAGGTGCTCTGAGGCAGAGTAGTTCCATAAAGATTCCCTGGCCCTGCAGATGAGGTTTTTGAAGTTTTAGAATCAACTCTAAAACAAACTCTGTGCAGAGCTTCGAAATCCTTCATGGATGCTGGCAATCAGAGGCTTGTCTTCAGAAGCTCGTTGCTTCTGACATTGTCCTGTGTGATACAGAATGAGTCAAAGGGATCAGAGAGCAAGTGAGGAAGCACATCATGGCCTCCAAAAGGCTGAGCTTGTGTCTAAGAACTTCTGTAGGTACAAAAGCCCCAGGTTTGTTCCAGTATGCATATTCTTTCTTTCTATCTCAGTAAAGAAGGGGTTTAGACACTTCATGCAGCGTTGAAGAGAGTAGTCTTTATGCAACAGCTGAGAGTATCCTAGCTCCATGTGCTAGTCTGTTCAGAGGGAAATAATCCCAGAAAACTTGCAAAAACTGGAAAAAGGGAAACTGTTTTTACAGTAGTGGCTAATATTTGGAGCTTAGCGCTGGACGGTACTGAGATTCCTCTGAAAGCATCTCAGGACTCTCAGCTCTGATTACAGTCTTGGGAGGCTGACAGTCCCTCAACATGGGCTTCTTAGCTTTTCTGAGGACCAGGCTCTCTACAGCATCTTTCTTCAATGGCTTCAGTAGGAAATTAGTTTTTAGTACAAATGTGAATTGCACATGTGCAAGTTATAAATCTGGATCATTGCCAGTAGGTAAAGCTGCTAACTCTGCTTTTTGATAGTTACTGTAAAGTTTTCAGTAATACTCTTCAGTTTTTTTCCTGTCCTTCTAGCTACAGAAAAAACATTTGGAAAGAAAAGAACCTTTTTATGTATAGAGGGGATGAATGAATAGCACTTGTGGGACAAATATGAGTGGGAATGAAAATACATTTTTTTTTCAGAAATGTTTATAGTCTGCAAATGATAGAACTTTCATATTCAAGATTTGTAAAAAACAGCACTCGGGCCAAAATGAAAGGTTTGTGTGTGAGGGGATTAAACTAAAAAAGCAATACAACTATCTGAACCAGAAAAGAACCCGGTGTCCACAGAGTGCTGCAGAGCAGCAAAGTTTAATGTCAGTGGGACTGTGAAGGTCAGTGAGCAGATGAGGGTTGATGGAAACTCCTCTCTGGGCTGTGAAAAGACTGTGCACATCTGGTAGAATAGTCCCGGAGGATCTCTGTGTTTAAGGGGGTTGTGAAGCCTCCAGCTCACTTGCTGTGTAGTGTTATTTTGAGAGCATCACTTTGTCTGCAGCAACCGTAGAAAAATAAAGAAGCTCCCATTTAACTTTCAGAGCATGGATGTTTTACCCCAAAGGAGACTTAAGGAATTAATAATGTTGAAAGCTAAGGCTTGCTTACTTATACTTGTTTTTTATTTTTTTGTATGTGTTTACTTACTTTGCCAAACAGAGGTATGCCTCAGTGAAAGTGAGGATTGAGTGTAATGTTATCCTGAAACAGAAGAAATATACTTGTCAAAATAAATATCGAATCTGCATTTTGGGAGAAAAATTTCATGACAGATGTTATGTACTTCCCATGTACTAATTCTAAACATAACTGGTGACCACATTGTCTGCCTGCCTGTATTATGTAGAGTTTTCATATAAGACATTAAGAAAGCATCTTTTCTTTGTAGAACATAATATAATTATAGTTACATTACTCGTGTCTGTAAAACAACAAAAGAATAACCTAATTCTCATTCTCCAACATATAAGTATCTGATTTTTGGATCACAAAATAACTGTATACCTTTCTGGGTCTCATATAATTCGGGACACTTCCCATCCACGGCTGGAGGGCAACAGGGAAAATTTGGAGAGAAAGTGTCACATTTTTCTGGCAGGTTTATTCTTTTTCCCTTGGAAAAATTAGGGCAGGGAGGAAGGTTAGATAAATCATTTCTAAACTGTACTGACAGTGACTTGCCTTATAAACTTCTTCTGATTTACATGGGCATAAACAAAATCAGAATCAAGTTCCTGATGTTTGGACCTGAATGTGAAATCTGCATGTCCTTTTCCAGGAGAAATAATCCTAGATCAGCTACCCGCTGCTTGAAAAAGAAGGTGATATTCTAAAGCTGCATCTGAAGCTTTTTGAGTCTTCATTGACAAAGGCTGTTCTCTATATTTTTAAGGCATCTTTTCTTCACAGCAATCTGTACTTTATGGCAAAGACAATTTCAGGTTATGCTGAAAATGCCAGGGGTCAAAAATATCACCTCTTATGTTAGTAACATCTCCCATACATTGAGCCCTGCCTACACAACACAAACCTACAATAATCATATTCAGTATCGGTCCTTTAGCAAGCATTTTTTTAACAAAGTTAGGCTTAATAATACACTTACAGGTTGGATAGTGAAACCCTTACTGACAGTGATTAGTATGTTAATCCATGATGAATTCATTTTGAAACCAACAAAATATTTTAAACCCAGAGACATACAGTTTAAATGAATCCTGACCAGGCGCTGGGAAATAGGAAATCCCTGACATAAGCCCTGACATAAAAGAACAGCTTTGTTCATGAAGTACATAAATGAGAAAATAAGATGTAGAACAGCCAAGAAGGCTAGCAGTAAATGAAAAGGTCTGGGGAGACAGGGAAGGTGAAAAGAGAAATACTTGGATAAAGTATGTGGGTTTATTTGTACTTAAGGACCTATTTTATTCTAATATGAGCCAAATATCAATGAAAGCTTAAAAATATGTATTTCAGAAAGTTTTCAGATGAAAGGCTTAGAAGAAAGCCAGTGGTGTATGGGGAGAGGACGCTGCATCCTTTGGGAGGGAAAGCGGATCACAAGCAGACCTGCTGCATGAAGTTTGTTTTCTGGTGGAGGAGTTGTTGCTTTAGGGGAAGTGAGAGTGTTCGAGACACTAGACCTTGCTAAAGCAGGAACATATGAGTGATGTTGGCGCCAGGCCACGGAACGCCTGGATAGGAGTCCGGCACAGAGCTAGCTGGGGATTTTCTGATGAAACTCTTTTGTCAGAGCAGGAACCTTTTGTGAAGACGTATCCCCGTTTAAACTCCCTCTTCGGGGACAAGATTTCCGGTGCTAACGTGAAAAGCGTGGTCAGAGGGAGGGCGTGATGCACATCTGGCCAACACCCCAGTGGCCAACACACCTGCGCCACGGGAGTCCCCCTCTGAGTGCCTGTTCTGCGCGACAGGTATTTTACACCCCCACTGCCTTTCTCCAGGCCTCGTGAAGAGGGGAGAGCACCAGGTTAACCAAGCTATTCATTTCCCAGCCTGGAGCTGGGACTGGCATGGGACACAGTAAGATTTGCTTGCTCCTGGGTGTATAGACATGGCTGGGACACTAGGTTTGTTTAGATGGTAAGGCCACTGCCTCTTCCAAGCTGAGATGCTCACCAAATCATGTTGGGCTGTATCTTTCATATTAGGAGTTTACATTTTTATTGTCTGGAGTACAGAGGAACATATGCATCTTGAAAGAAGGGTTTACATTGTCAATGGCTGCAAACACCTATTATTTCAAAGTGAAAGTAAAAGCCCCAAGAGGCAAGAAATCAGTTCCCAGTATGACACGAACAGAAGCCCAGTTCACTCATACAGCCCACAGGAAACTGAAAGGCTCCAGATCCTGCTCTGAGACACAGCTTTGTTCATCCTTGTAACAGCTCAGGGTGTGATAGGAGGGAGGAAAGTGAAGGAAATGAGTCAGTAGCAGTATTTGCCACTGAGGGACCACAACGAACTGGTTTCTGGGTGGATTCTAGCTCGCTCTGAGATGGAACTGGAGTGGTGCTGGGGTCAGTGGACTGCTGAGCTGCAACGAACCAGTGCCTCTGAGAGATGGGGCCTGCTGCTTTGGGCTGCACACCGTTGTAAGGCAGCTACCCAGCTTTGGGTTGGGTCAGGGCAAAGCCATCTCACCAGAAAAACGGCGCAGAAGTGCCAGATCCTCTTTTCTTTTTTTTCTTTTTTTTTTTTTTTTTTTG
>Ga0065711_1028849_pt1 | contig 38903 bp, 35 predicted proteins | sample Hoacrofraction12_FD_59098 | JGI IMG/M metagenome (GOLD analysis project Ga0065711, IMG submission 59098) | Hoatzin crop microbial communities from Cojedes, Venezuela - Epithelial fraction 12 v2 (version 2) | ecosystem: Host-associated > Birds > Digestive system > Esophagus > Crop | place...
GTGGTAGAATAATCGTAGTCCATGGGTTTGTCTCCTTGATGAATTTGGTTTAGCGATTAAATTCTATCAAAGATAAGCTCCATGGGCTATTCTTATATTCAACTGTCCAACTTCATTTTACAATCGGCCTACTGATTTCCTATAGATATTAATAGATATTAATTTACAAACTCCGTAAATAACTAAGTATTTGTTGCATGGCCTCCTGTGCACTAACATCCAACCAGTTTACCCTTGAATTAGCTACACGGCTTATATATGTATTATTTCTAAATGTAGCATCTACTCGCTTAATAATATCATCCATATTGTTCTCTCTCATATTCACATCTGTAAGTATAAAAATGCTGATGCACGAAAGAAGCTTCTCCTTATCCAGATGCTGTGTGAGATAGCATAAATCAAATATATCTTTATAACGCGTAGAATACTGTCCGAATTTAAGTAGTGATCTAAGCTTTTCCGTAAACATTTGTTCCTTTGAATTAATCAAGAGGTTTGCACCATCATCAAAACATGCAATATCAAAGCAGTACTCTTCCTGGGAAATATCCATATTCTTATGAACGCCCAAATCAATCTTACTCTCTACAGAATATCCGTCTTCATCAGATATATGCACATACACACGTTTTCCATGATAATCCTGTTGCTTAAGCTCATCTATCTTTCCTATCTGCCTTATCATGATGCCAGGGAGGGAGTTAAGCTTTTCAATAAACTTTATAATAGAATCATCACTTAGAGAATACCGAATGAAATCAATATCCATATCCTGTGTGGCACGACGTGCGTTACCGGATATACTTCTCATTACCACGCCACCCTTAATTGTTGCATTCCTACACAGAGAACTCTCTGATAGAGCCTTCAGTACTATGTCCTGACACACCTTCGCCTCTGAATTTTCTGCAGTATATCCATCAGCTTCTGCTTCTATTAACATCTGTTTTATTGTCATGTCAAAACACCTCTTTATCCAGAGCTTCGCTTATCATTTTACTTCTCGGAAATTTAGCAGCATACTCTTGTAAGCGCTCTATATCAAGTTCATAAACCATATTTCTATAGTTCCTTAGAATTTCTTTGTAATAATCATACGGCAGTTTATTCTTAAATCTAAGTAGTTCCACGAGCATACGTTCCTTGTCATAGATTCGAAAATGTGCATCCCTTCGCTGCATCTGAATAACTCCGTCCTCCAGTATGTCATCATTCACAAACATTTGAATAATTCTCGAATCTCTCAATTTCCTAGATGACTCCGATGTTGCAATGTAATACTTATCAGGAATCACATCTGTCAGACCATGATAATAAAATGCAGTGTCCATGGTGATAATTGCATCCGGGTACTTCGTTGTCACAACAGCAAGTTCCGATACATGCTCCTGATCCGAATATATGCCTTTTTCTATTTGATACAATTCGCCATTCTTTATTGCCTGCTTTATCATATAATCTGTATGCCACTTTTCCAAGCACAGTTTGTATGTCATTAACATCTCATATCACCACTAAAGTATTTGCATGTAATTTTTGTATTTCAACCTACATTTACTCAAATTCTACTCACACAAACCTTCTCTGTCAAGCCATATTTACACTGTTATAAATCACTTAAAAAGGTAGTTCCTGCCTACCCTTCACATTGTCAAACTGATCTCCGGCACTTCTTCGCCCGCGTCCGGGCAAGGTGCCGCTACTCTCTCCTTTCTCTGCTGCAAATCTCGCGAAATCTCTCCGGCAGTGGTCTATAAAGGAAATAACCCACGAACTACTGCTCGTGGGCTTATGAGAGGTGTTTGGGATTAATTTGAATATGCGACTACTATATATAAGGAAACTTAAAGCAAACTGAAAAAGTCACACGCTGTAGTTACTGCACCTTCACATCCGGGTTCTTCTCACCGAACTTTTCCCTCAGACCGGCACATATTTCAGAACGCCGCTTACCGCTCTTTTCAGACTGCTTTATAAACTTATATGCGGCAAAGAGCGTTGAGGGTCCTATCTCCGAGCTGAAGTATCCTATACCCTGATTCCATGCAAGGAGCTCGAATACATCATCCAGTGCTGCACTGTCAAGTCCGTGAATATATGCCTTTACCAGCTCTCTGGTTGCCTGACGCATCCTGCCGGCACCGACTGCATTTGTGAGTGACAGAAGAAGCCTCATCTCATAAGGCAGATGCCTCTTGCTGTCATTCCATGTAAGATCCCAAAAGTTTACTGCGATATCCGCAAGATTTTCATCAATTATCGGAAAGTTAGTAAGTGCAGCAGGTCTCATGGGGATGTCTCCCTTATCCTCTCCCTTCACCCTACGGTAGAAGTACACATGATACTCACTGTCCGTAACCTTCTCGGTATGATGCTCAAAACCAAGCTCATCCATTACATCGTAGAGCGGAATAGGCTCAAAGCTCTGGATTACCTCCATACCCTCTCCCACGGGAATCTTCTCTGCCTGAGCCTTAAGTCCCGGAAAGAAATTTCCGGCAACTCCTCTTACATCCACTGTCTTAAACTCTCTTATCTTATCCTTCCATGTTTCGTTGTTCATAGCGCACCTCCTGTAAAAATCATTAAATGATAATATCTTTACTCAATCAAGGATTCTTCCGTCTCTCGATATCGTAACCACCTGCCACGGTATAAACTTTTCACTTGCCTGCAGTGCCTTCTCGGCCGCCATCTGCAGTCCTCCGCAGCACGGCACCTCCATCCTTACAATCGTTACCGACTTAATGTCATTATTCTTTATAATCTCAGTAAGCTTCTCACTGTAATCGACTGCATCGAGCTTCGGACAACCTATAAGTGTCACTTTACCCTTCATAAAATCCTCATGCATATTTGCGTATGCGTATGCAGTACAGTCAGCAGCTATAAGGAGCTTCGCACCGTCATAAAACGGTGCCACAGTCGGCAGCAGCTTAATCTGTACAGGCCACTGCTGCAGTCGGGATACCGGTCTTACACAGCCACTCCGAGATTTGTTCTCATCGGATATCTCCGCCTCAGCTCGTGCAAAGCTCACTGCCCTTGATCCGGGGCATCCTCCTGCATGATACATTGATTGTTGATTCATGCTCCTCTCATTCATATTCTTTCCATTCATGATTTTTTCCTCATTCATGGTTTCTCTCTCATTCATCTTCATTTCCTCCTCCTTTGACTGATTTTCTTCATCCTTCCTCTGCTGACTCGCCTTCACAGCAGCCTCATCATATGCAGGGGCTTCTCTCTCCTCAAATGTAATTGCTCCGGTAGGGCATCCCGGCAGGCAATCACCGAAGCCGTCACAGAAGTTTTCCCTTACAAGCTTAGCCTTACCGTCAATTATATCTATAGCTCCCTCATGACACGCCGAAGCACACAGTCCACAGCCGTTACACTTCTCTTCATCTATGTGAATAATCTGTCTTACCATCGTATCAGCCTCCCTGTACTTGTCTTTCTGAGGATATGTTAATATAATCATGGATATAAGTATGTGGTTATAACCACAAAATATTTTACGCTATCCACAAAAGCTTATACACTGAAAATATTCCGCAACGAATCAAGGAGGAACTATGTTCGAGTCACAGATAAATATCGAAGCACTAAGATCAACCATACTGTTCAGGGGAATGACCGACGAGGAAATAAAAAAATCCCTGAAACAGGGAATAATAAAGAAATATCACAAAAATCAGCTTCTGCTGCGTGCCGGCGGAACCACCGACTCCATAGGTCTGGTACTTTCCGGCGGCGTCACAATCGAATCAAATGATATATGGGGAAACCGCACCATACTGAGTCATGTCGGATGCGGCGACTTCTTCGCCGAGACCTACGCACTACTCAGCGGCGAACCACTGCTTGTGGATGTCAGGGCGAACGAAGCATCTGAAATTCTGTTTTTTAATATAGGAAATGTTCTCAAAGAAAATAAAGAAAGCTGGCAGGGAAAACTCATACGAAACCTCCTCATGATATCATCAAGAAAGAATCTCATGCTGTCACGCAGATCATTTCATACTTCACCGAAATCAGTGCGCGCCCGTGTCCAGGCATACCTAAACTCCGTCTCACTGGAAACAGGCAGCCACGACTTCGATATACCGTTCGACCGTCAGCAGATGGCTGACTACCTGAACCTCGACAGAACAGCCCTGTCCAAAGAACTCAGTCGCATGAAGAAGGATGGAATAATTGACTTCTGGAAGAATCATTTCAGGATTATGGAGCATAGTGGGGAAGAATCATAGTCGTACCTCTCGTAAACTTCCGGATCACCTCGTCATGCATTAAATTTTGGGGGATATATTCTATTCCTCTCCATACTGATTTACTGCTTGCTAAATCGATATGACCCATATTACCCCTAGTTGTTCCATCATCTGTTTTCAAACATCAATGTGCAGCCGCTAAGCAGCATCAGAGATACGGCTAATGTTATAAAAACTATCCTTTTCTCATCTGCACCTTGCTCCTAAAATTCTATGTATACAATCGCATCTTCATTCGGGTTATGTTTCATTTTCATATTAATGAAGCCACAGTATGCAAACGCCCTCACTGCCTCTCTTAACTTATTCATTACATCATTCTCATTACTGTAATCACGATGATCCGAACTCCATTTTGCCAGAAGATACCAGTGAACATCATTGCCGCGTAATGTTCTTTTCAAGTTAACGCAGGAAATCTTTCCTTTGTAATCAAATACAAATTGGTAATCATCGCAGGGTTCTCCGGTATATGCTCCATTTGCATACTGCATAAGCCTGATATCATTATCCCTGTCAATAGTGCATCCACCGGGTGAAATCACTTCTCCTTCTCTCGGCCAGCCACACACATATTCCCGGATTTCATCCGGTTTTAATTTACTGTTTACAAATCCCATATCACGCCTTTTCCACATCATCCTCTGAATCAACATTTCTACCCTTCAGCATCTTATAAGCTACCATGATAACAGTGATATATCCGATGATAGAAACTATAGATATATCAAGCCCGAAGTCTCCTCCGGACAGAATCACCGAGTCAGTACTCAAAACATATGTGAAGATGCTGTATTCACTGACCTTGTTGCTGATAAGCATGACACCGCTAAATGTAAGCGCATTCCAGAAAAAATGTACTATTCCACTGTTCCATACGGAATTCTCCGTCAGCGCAATCAGTGAGAACATGATGCCGACAAGTGTTCCTGCAACAAACAGCTGCAGAATCAGCATAAGTGAAATCTCTGCTCCTATCAGATGCAGCAAGCCAAATACAATCGACGGTGCCAGAACCGCAACCTTTACACCGAACTGCTCCTTCAGCAGAGTCATTATCACTCCTCGGAATATCATTTCCTCAGCAAATGCTGCGCCTATTGCTCCGAAACATATGTTATAAAAGATATTTGATATCGGATCCGGTGTTACATTTCCCTTTATGAGCTCTCCCGGGAAAAGCATCAGTATGACGCTTACAACAACCGGAAGCAGGATGCCGATGATGAACCATCTGAGCCTTATTCCAGGCTTCGGTATGTTAAATGACGGCATATCACGATGCATTATCTTCTTCACAAACAGAGATATAAATGTATATGTGAGAACCGGATACAAGACCCCGGCTATGAGATAACACACCGGCTCCGGCATATGTACGGCATCAAGCCCCGCTTTTACAAGCATGGCAATAACCTGCGCCAGCACCATCACGACAATTGCAAGAACACAGTATAAAATAGACTTAAATTTGGGTTTCATAACATTTCCTCGTTTTCATTATGTTTTTGTGATTTACCTCTGAATTTTATTAACTGTCTCTTCGTGCCAGGACAATAAAGAAGAACACGGCATTTGCGATTATCGTTATAATAAATGTAAAAAATGCCGTTATGATAGCCGTTATTCCATAGGATCTGACAATACGCACCGCATGATGAAACGTTTCCTCTTCCTTATATACGTAAACTGCCGAGCCAACCGACACATTATCAGCAATCTCTACAGAGTCTGCAGGATAGTGCTCGTAGGTAGTATCTAAGAAGCCTCTGGATTCGATTTCTATTTCTCCGTCAACAATTCCCTCATATGACCATGTTCCTAATACGTCACCGTCGACATCGTACTCATCTACTATACGACCGCATTTCAAATACGAGTCGAGAAATATCGCTCCGATGCTTCCGAAGAATATCACAGCAAGCAATATATCAGCTGTAACAATAACCCTGTGCAGCTTACCGGACGTCTTCCGGATATTAAATATATACATCATTACAGACGCTACAAGAAATGCAATCAGAATCCCGTCAATCAAAAATCCAAATATCATATTAATCCCTCTTCCCCCGGACACTTAATCATGACCTGGTTACATCCGCCGGCAGGACCCATATCAACGGTCATGATTATTCTTAGATATTACCATACACACCTCATATGACACCCCGGTGACGATTGATGTGACATTTTTGTCACTTGGGCAGCAAGAATCCATCGGTCATTATACCGAATTACTGCCCACTCCGATACTTAATTTTTTATTAATCGAGAGGGAAGACCTCGTCACTAAGCCTTGCTCTCTTAACAGATATCTGTATAACAAAGAGATTAATACACAGTACTAACATAAATGTGCTTTGATAATCTCATCAATTTATGTATAATGACGTGGATAGGGGGAATTGGGATATGGCATTTATCGGACTGCTTCTTGCAGACATTTTTCTGCTTCTGATCTTTATAGGTCTCGTAATCACACTAATCTTTTTCATCGTGGGAATTATCCTTGCAATTGTCGGGAAGGTGAAGAACAGCCGCGTTCCGAAAATCCTTGGGACAGTTTTTTCAATTGTATCCGGAGTAATTCTTCTGACCGCTGCAGTTATCATCGGCATCTTTTACTATAACTTCTCTCACAGCACAGTTACCATGCCGAGCGGTGAAGAGGTCGAATATGCGACATATGATGTAGACAAAATGATTGAATATACGAAGTCCCGACAGAACGACAAGCTTCGGAAGCTGATTGAGAAAAAGCCGGAGTTGCTTTATGTTCCGAACGACGGTATGAATTTGATTGATGTTGCAATGCTGTGTAAAAACACAGAGGCAGTACAGATTGCGCTTGACAACGGTCTTGAGTTTGATGAACAGTCCTTTCGGAGATATCTAGGCTATATCGGTGAAAGAAAGATTATTACAAATCACGTAGATTACAAAGACATTGAATCGTATATGGATACAGCAATAGACGAAGAGGATGTTGCCATGGCAAAGTTCCTTCTCGAAAACGGTTGCCCGTTTGGAAGTTCAAGTGATGTGGATTATGATGCTAACCTTCTTTACGATGTTGTTTGGACAGTATACTGGCATGAGAAGGTTATAACAGACGACTGTCTTGATTTCGTTCAGGTTTTTATAGATTACGGCTTCGACAAGTATGTGCCGACCGGTCATGGAAACGATTTGTATTCAACCACCGTGGCAAGGATTGAATTCTATGAGGATTTGTACGACGACCCGTCTATCACAGCCAGGAGCGGTAAGGTCGATGAATTTATGGAGCTGCTCAAGTAAAACTCCTTATAACTAAGCAATCACCGCCACAACTATTCCTGCCACAATCGCAGCTGGCAGTGTAAGCAGCAGCCCCCTCAGGCTTGCCCTGGCATGGAACATATAGTCATGGTATGAGTCCGTGAGGTCCTCCGTCCCCGGTATTATCAGGCTCTTGTCATGACAGAACCAGACACAGTCTATCAAGAAATCATAAACCGAAACAACTACTCCTATTCCATATATAACCAGGAAGCCCTTCAGAAATGTATCGGCATGGTTTACATACCTTGCCAGAAATCCGAGCGGGATACCGAGAATTGCCATAGCTATACATTTCTTAATCAGCACAGACCTCCTCAGCGTCTTCCTGTCCTGACTGATAAGTCCGAGCTCGTACGCCCTGTCGATTATCGGCTGAGGATAATCGTAGACGAGATCAATCGGATCCCCCTTCTTCGCCGCAGTCACAACCAGTATGGTAAATACGACGCAGATTATAACGCATTCAATTACAAATGTTCCCATAAGCTATCTCCCCATCTCCCTCAGAACTCTCTCCTTCAGCACCTCGTACCTCGCCTTCTTCTCTTCTTTGGCGAAGTGAACCTCTCTAAGCTGCTCCGGATTATCGCTGTAGTCCAGCTTCTCATCGCCGAACTGCTCGCTGGTAAGATCGAATATACAGTATCCTGCAATATTGCCACTATCACCACCGGTACCGGTAATGTCATCATCGCCAACAATTCCGGAATCATCGTTAACTTTGCGATCCGCGCCATCGTCAGTGACAGGCACCACATTATAGCAGTGATAATTTCCATCCGGTCTCCTGATTCCGTAAACCTTACCACCGAAGATATCCTGCACCAGAAATGCGGTAATTGAGCACTGTCCCACAATCGGATTATCCTCCGACCACCTGTCCTGCATCCTCGGTGCACAGGTATCCCTGCTCCAGCACCGAAGCAGTATGTCATACATTTCCCTCGGATTTCTTATCCTATCCCCGTACATAGCAGGACTTACGTCAGCCGTTTCCCAGCCGTAGAAGTTATAATTCTTATCCATTTTCCGAATCTCCTATGCATAGATTTTGTTTTAATTATAGCAAGCCATTCATACACTTAAAAGCATAATAAAATCCTTATTAAAATCAAAAAAACCATCTTGAAAATTCCCACTCACATAACTATAATGTCACCGCAATAATTGATACGAGGAACAACCATGAAACATATATCAGAAAGTGACTCCGATTTCTTCGGAAATGAACGTATATCGAAAATACTGCTTAGAGTAGCTCCGCCTGTCATGCTGGCGCAGCTGATACAGGCTATATACAATATCGTCGACAGCCTCTATATAGGAAGATACTCAGAGGTCGGTCTTACTGCGCTCTCAATCATCTATCCTGTGCAGCTTCTCATGATTGCGCTTGCCGTCGGCACAGGCGTCGGTATCAACACCGCCATGTCTGCGCGTTTCGGTATCGGTAAGAGCGATGAGGCAGACAGACTTGCCGGAGTCGGTACACCCCTTGCAGCTATCATGTGGGCTATATTTGCTCTAATCTGTTTTATCTTTATGCCGGCATATGCAAGACTATCCACTTCATCTCCTGAGGTCATACACGAAGCAACTGTCTACGGACGCATCGTCTCCGTCTTCAGCTTCGGTCTCTTCCTCGAGAGCATCTGGACTAAGGTTCTCCAGGCACGAGGCGATATGAAGACACCTATGCTGGCACAAATCCTGGGAGCTGTCACAAATATTATCCTGGATCCGATACTTATCTTCGGTCTGCTCGACTGCCCGGAGCTTGGCATCGCCGGCGCCGCTATTGCAACAGTTGCCGGACAGATAGTTGCAGCTCTTGTAGTTATGAGACATGGCTTTAAGAAGTCTCCTAAACTCAGCACCTACCCCGGATACATCAGTGAGATTTTCCGCCTGGGGCTTCCGAATATCCTCATGCAGTCTGCCTACACCTTCTATATATTCGGACTAAATATGATTCTGGCCGGCTTCTCGGATCAGGCAGTCACGGCACTCGGACTCTACTACAAGTGGCAGACATTTTTCTTTATACCGCTTGGAGCCATGCAGACATGCATCGTTCCGATTATAAGCTACAACTACGCAGCCAGAAAAATTCGCCGCTGCAGAGAGACACTGAAGTCAGCCCTTCTCTTCGGCGTCATACTCATGACCTTCGGAACACTGTGCTTCGAACTGATACCTGCGCCCATGCTCCGCGTTTTCACCTCCGATGAAAATGTTGTCGCCATCGGCAGCGTAGCATTTCACTTTATAGGCATCAGCTTCATCCCCATGGTTACATCGCTGATATTTCCGGTGTTCTTCCAGGCAGTCGGCTTCAGTTTGAAGAGCTCGATGCTCACCGTTGTTCGTACGGTTATTCTCTTTGTACCGCTTGGGTTTATATTTTCGCAGTTTGGACTTACATGGTTCTGGATGACATTTCCTGTGACAGAGACTCTTACATCACTGCTCGGATACCACTTCTACAGAAGCTTCCTGCTGCATCCATATGATGGAATCTACGTCAGAAGATTTAAGCCCGCGCACTACGTACACGCCTAGTGAAATTCAAAGAATAATCTTTCTTTACACATCTATTTGGTTTTATCTATGCAGTCTCTCCCTGCAGTCTTACACCTCTTGAAAAAACATGCTTGTCAAGAAATCCGAACGCAAGTCTTGTAAACGGTGCCGCTGCAAACATATTCCAGAAGAATGCCATCGGGAAGTTCTTGATAACCGTACCTATCCATATTACCGGAAGATTCGTCACAGGATTTCCTGCAAGTATGACATTAAAAAGTATCGTAGCGACAAGGCTCATGCTCGGGCACATTATCATGACCGTCCCGGCCTGACGCATCAGCATGCAGAAGTACGGATTATCCCTCTCCGGGTCGACATGCTTTGCGGCAATTCCCGCACCGATACGATTACCCCAGAGATTCGATATCACAAAAACTATGATTCCCATAAATGATGCTTCCTTCATTGCAGCAGCAAGTACACCGTATGTCATGGCACTGAAGCCGACTCCCTCTGTGAGATTCACTCCCATATTTATTGAACTGTTATATATCTCCATCCCTATCGCCATTGCGTATGACATGATAAGTCCGAAGATTACTCCCTGCACCTTTGTCTTAGGCATTTTCTTTTCCTCCATCTGTCAATAGTTGCAAACTATCTACGACCTTGCCATCCCGACCTTGCCGTGCATTTCATTCACATCCGACAGTTCTCTCATAGTAACCACTATCACGATAGCTGCCACCGCAAATGTTATCATATCCGCAGCTGCCATGAACCACAGCAGACCGTCGAGTCCGAACATTGCCGGAAGCAGAATCGGCAGTCCCACACCAAGTACTATCTCTCGAATCATTGAAAGTCCCGTTGATGTCCACGCCTTACCAAGCGCCTGCAGATAGATAAATGTACCCTTGTTTACACACGACAGAGTTGCCATACACAGGAACAGTCTTATAGCCTTTACCGCAAACTCCGTATAGTAAACGCTTTCGTTTGCTGCACCGAATATGTTGATCAGCTGCAGCGGGAAAAGCTCGAAGATGACTGTGGCAACAAGTCCCACAACAGCCTCAGCTATAAGAAGCTTCTTAAAGAGCTCCTTTGCACGATCACGTCTGCCGGCTCCTATATTGTATCCAACCACCGGTATACACCCCGCCGAGAGTCCGATTGCTATGGATATGACTATCTGGAAGAACTTCATGACTATACCGATAACCGCCGTCGGTATCTGCGCATACTCCTCCTGACTGAATATCGGGTCGAGTGCACCGTACTTCTTTGCCATGTTATTTACGGCAGCCATCGAGAAAACCATCGATATCTGTGACAGGAAGCTGGTCATACCGAGCGGTATAATCTTACCGAAGAGTCCCCATCTGACATGAAAGCTGTCTGCTGAGAGACTTACCGCCTTCATCTTAAAGAGATATGCAAATGACATCACAGCCGCAACAATTTGTCCAAGTATAGTCGCAATGGCAGCACCGGCCATTCCCATCTTCATTGGAAATATAAATATCGGGTCGAGTATTACATTTAGTATCGAACCTGTAAGCAGTGTAATCATCGCGAATCCGGGACTTCCGTCGGACCTAATGATGGGATTCATCGCCTGACCGAACATATAGAAGGGAATTCCGACTGCAATCCAGAAGAAGTACTCCTTTGCCATGTCAAATGTCTGCTGATTTACATTTGCTCCGAAAGCAGTAAGTATGCCATCCATGCATGTAAGGTATATTACAGTAATCAGAACTCCGACCATCAGCGTAAGCACTATGCTGCTTCCGACCGCACGGTGCGCGTCATCCTTCTTACCCGCTCCGAGTGACAGACTCACAAATGCACAGCAGCCGTCACCTATCATCGTCGCTATCGCAAGTGAGATAACCGTAAGCGGAAATACAACCGAGTTTGCTGCATTTCCGTACGAACCGAGGTAGTCCGCATTAGCGATAAATATTTGGTCCACTATATTATAAAGTGCTCCCACCAGAAGAGATATAATACAAGGGATTGAAAACTTCCGCATCAGCTTCCCCGGCGACTCCTTAATCATAAATTCATTCGCAGTCTTTTCTTCCATCGTTTTCCTCCTTATAAACGCAGAAAACGTGTGACAAGTAAAACCGGTCTTACACAGTTTACCTGTCACACGTTCTGACGTATGGTAACACCTGAAATTTCAAAAATCAAGCTTAAATTTTACAGAGTTCTACACCAACCCATCCGTTATACCTGCCCCGGCATTCGGTGACAGTGCCGACCAGATCATGTCTGCGATGAAGAGTATCGACAGCACTGTACAGATAACCTTCCTCTTGTTGATGTTAAACCTTGAGTAGAAGTCATCGAGCCACGGTGATATAAGATACGTAAATGCTATCCCTGCGAGCCCGAATACCAGCAGTCCCTCAAAGCAGATACGTCCGTTCAAATTGAGGAAGTACCCCGAATAGTCCCACCACTTCTTATCAAATATAACCTCCAGCAGATACGATGTTGCATACTCCACGATACCGCACAGTACAGTGGTTGTCGCAAACATCAGCCACGGCTTCTTCCTGAAGGGTCGAAGCAGCGTCATGATGAGTACTCCTCCGCAGCCGTATATCGGCAGCCACGGTCCGTGCATGGTTCCTCTGTTTACGAGATTTCCGGTTGTCGCAAGATAGAAGCAAACCTCCCACAGCCATCCGGCAAAGGAGAAGCTGAAGAAGAGCTGCACCAGTGACAGCAGTCCGTATCTCCTCATATAGTCACGCTCGAGGTTATCAACCTTCGGCAGCTTTATATCCGGAACCTCTACTCCCGACGGATGCTCACCCTTCTCCACATGGTCGATGGACAGCATATAGTCACACAGCAGCTGCCTGCGCCACTCAGAAAGCTCAGCATGCTTCGCATCCCTGATACGCATATACATTTCCGCATACACAGCCTCGAAGTACACATCCGAGTAGAATATAGCCGAGATTCGATATGTAAGCATCGACAGCACAGTCCACGGCAGAAGGCTCAGTTCCAGCAGAAATGTATTCCACTTCTCACCCTTCATCAGCTCCTTCGATATAGCAAATGCATCCTTCGACGATATATTCGGATTCTCTGCGATTATGTATGGTATCAGGATGTATTCATAGTGTTTTATAACACCGCCGACTATCGTAAAGTCCCACGCCAGCTGCTGCAGATACCGCCGCAGCATCACACGTGACAGATTCTTGATTCTCTTATTCTTATAAGGAAAGAATATCTCCTTTGCAGTCGTGCCTGCATACCGCCTCTGCTCCAGGAAGTATCGATTACGTCCGATGATGATTACATTTCTGACGAGTATAAAGTACGCTATCGACAGTGCCGCGAAGATAAATATGATGACCGAGCTCGCTATCCTGCCCGAGAAGACCACATTATTGATACCATTTATGATGCCAAAGATAAATGACTGGCTGCCGGATATCTGATTCACAAAGACCGACGCAACTCCTGCGGTATACTTTGCGGATGTATTGGATATACCGTCCGGATCGGCTACAACCTTAAATTCGAATACATTTCCGAGAAACGACATAAGAATATCTGCGTTTGACAGCTTCGTGCCTGTGCTGCTGTAGGCTTCCGCATCCTCCGCAGCCGTCTCCGCTATGCTTGCCGCACTTGACAGGCTGTTGGTCTTGTCATCTATGTAGTTCTGGCTCGAAACGAACTGATATCCGCCGTTCATCACCACGTATACTATAAACACAACCAGCACATTCAGGAAGTACCTCCTCTTCAGGTTTCCGCGTGCCTCGCGCCTTACGGCCTTTCTTGTCAGTTTGTCCAGCATCCCGCACATCTCCTTAATACATTATTCGAATCCATTATTTCAAACCTATAGTCGTGCTGTCAACACGTCCGGTGCCGCACCGCCCGTCTCTGTTCGAAATATAGTTCACCGTTTTACCTATCCGCCTCCGGCCCGAGATTACTCTCGTCCGTAAGATTAATTCTGCCGCCTGCAACACCCTCTGTCTCGAAGATAACTATCTCGTTATGCCCGGACTTCATCAGCGGTCCCGGGATGTATAGTGTCCTCTGGGGTCCCACGTTCCAGAAGCGCCCGATATTGAAGTCGTTCACAAACACACAGCCCTTGCCCCAGCCGCTCATATCTATAAATGTATCCGCCGGCTCGTCTATATCAACATCGAAGTGGTAGAAGGCGGGACCGTCACCCACGATTTCGTTCGCGCAGTTGCCACAGCAGGTCTCATTTGTACTACATCCTTCACCTTTGGTCGCGTCACTCACATCCGTAAACCGTAGCCCCTTCACACTCTCAAGCGGCAGAGAGTATATCTCGAAGCCTCTCAGTGCCTTATATCCGACTGCCGCATAACAGCCTTCGCTATCCTCAGCTTCGGACACTGCACCTACCAGCACCTCACCTGCGATACCCTTACGCTGAGAGTTCATCCTGTCACCGAAGTTCACACGTCCCATATTTTCCACGAGGATATCAAGCTCACCTGTAAGCGGTGCCTCCGTCTCATGTGCCTCCTCGAGCTCCGTGTCATACAGAGTCATAACCTCGTGTCTATCGACATATAGCTTTGCTCTGTCAGCCGTGTCTGTAAGCTGTAGCATGCTGCGACTGACATGCTGTTCACCAGTACTGATTTCCTGTACATCTGTGCCGTCCCCCGATACACTGACACAAGTCCTTTCACTTGACACATCTGCAGCTGAGGACACTGCCATGCCATCCTGAACCGTAGTTCGATACAGCACATATCCGTAGCCCTGCCCCAGCTTCTCCATATTTACAGGCTTCTCACTCCTGTGCACAGTCGCTATATCACCGAGCGCATCCCACAGGCTCACATATCCTGTCACACCGAACTCACCGTACGCTCTTCTACGTATCTCCGCCGGCAGACTCACCTCCGGCACGCCTTTCCGCTTCGCTATCTCACGTCTGAAGGACTCATACTTCTCCGTCAGGCGTCCGTCCTCGGTCAGCAGTGCGTCATAGTCGTAGCTCGTGACGTCAGGCTTCAGGCACTCATAGTAGTTCGAGCCATTCATGAAACCGAAGTCCGTACCGCCGATAAACATATAGATATTCACATTTCCGTGGTCCAACATATATGCGAAGTCGCGTGTGTTCTGCTCACAGCTTGTCGTATGATGTATCTCAGAACCCCAGTCGTCAAACCAGCCAAGCCAGAACTCCATACAGGTAAGCGGTCCGTCGACATACTGCTTCATGAAGTCAAAGCGCTCCTCTGCATGTGAGCCGAAGTTGCCTGTCTGCAGCACCCCGTCCACCTTACCCCTCTTAAATGCATCCTCATACGGACCATCCGACGTAAAGAGCGGCACTTCTATACCGTAGCTCCTGATAAGGTCTCGCATCCACTCCATATATTCATGGCAGTCACCATAGTAGCCGTACTCATTCTCTATCTGCATCATGATCACAGGTCCGCCCTCGGTACACATGTACGGTCTCAGATACGGCATCAGTACGTCATAGTATGCCTTAACCGCATCGAGATACGGCTCATACATACTCCTCACCTGCATCCCGTCATCCCTGAGCAGCCAGTACGGAAGCCCGCCGAACTCCCACTCGGCACATATATACGGTGACGGACGAAGTATAACATTCAGTCCGACCTCGCGGGCTGTCTCTATAAACCTGCCCACATCGAGTCTCCCCTCAAATGTAAACTCCCCCTGTTCTCTCTCGTGCATATTCCACGGTATATATGTCTCGACAGCATTTGCGCCCATAGCACGCAGCTTCAGTAGTCTGTCACGCCAGTACTCCGGCACTATACGAAAGTAGTGTATGGCACCCGATATAAGCTGATACGGCTCGCCGTCCAGACAGAAGCTCTTACCTAATATTTCTGATTTCATATTGATTCATTCCCTCGCATTCAAACCCTCATCCCAAGTATAAAACGTCGCACACTGTCATTTCAACAAAAACTGTGACATCACAACACACAAATTTCACTTGCCTTTATTTCATTATAGTGTTAAATATGAAAACGTTTTCATGATATTTCAGATTGTTTTAAAGTAGTACAGATAGATTTCTACAAAAGCAACCCGCTTCGGAGGATAAGCATTTGATAAGTAAGTTTGTAACATTTCTGGGATACTACGTTTTCTACTATCCCGTCATTATGAGCTTCGCATGGATGATCGGTGCGACCTTCTTCTTCTTCAGAAGAGAGTTCAGGAAGAGCAAGACTCCGCCTGAACTGACCGCTCACCCTCTTGTTTCTGTGCTCATCCCCGCCCACAACGAGGCGCAGGATATCGCCGACTCGGTGCGGTCAGTCTACAGCGGCAGATACAAGAATATCGAGGTTATCGTTATAAACGATGCGAGCACTGATAGCACCGGTGAGATACTGGAGTCTCTCCTGCCGGAGTATCCGTCACTGAAGCTTCTGAATCTTGATAAGAATATGGGTAAGGCGAACGGTCTTAACCTGGCACTCGGTGTCAGCAAGGGTGAGATAATATTTACCCTGGATGCCGACTCTATGCTCGATGAGTACGCTATCGAGTGGGCTGTATGGCACTTCATCAACTTCCCGCGTGTGGGCGCTGTCACCGGAAACCCCCGTGTCAGAAACCGCTCCACCCTGTTATCACGGATTCAGACGGCTGAGTACTCGAGCGTTATAGGTCTCATCAAGAGAACACAGCGTATCATGGGACGTATCATGACGGTATCAGGTGTTGTGGCAGCATGGCGTCGCAGCGCGCTGATAGACTCAGGGCTCTGGAACAACACTGTTATAACAGATGATATAGAGATGACCTGGAAGGTTGAGCGACGCTTCTGGGATGTAAGATACGAGCCGAACATGCTCTGCTGGATGCTTGTACCCGAGACTCTGAGGGGCATATGGATGCAGCGTAAGAGATGGGCACGCGGCGGTATGGAGGTCATCAGGAAGAACGTTTCCATCTGGAAGGGCTGGAAGGAGCACAGCCTGTGGCTGCTCTACATCGACTATCTGCTCGGAGTATTCTGGGCACTTGCATTTCTGGTATGCGTCGCACTGTGGCTATTTAGTGTAGCTACGGGTATAGGTCTGGAAAGTATAGGCAATCCCTTCATAGGAGTTAACGGAGCCGTGGTTGCAAGTGTATGCCTGCTGCAGTTTACAGTGAGTCTCATCATAGATTCGAGATATGAGAAGGGGCTCTGGCGAATACTCATATGGGTGGTTTGGTACCCTGTTATCTACTGGGCATTTAACGCAGTGATAACCATCGCCGCCATCCCGGCCGGCTTCTTCAGACCGCTGAACCGCACTGCCACATGGGCAAGCCCGGACAGAGGCGTTCGGCAGTCCAACGGTAACTCATAACTATATATAAACCGACGATAAGCCTCGAGATAATGCGTGGCAGCTCTCAAGGCAAACATCATTCATAGATTGGTACATTTTGAACCGACACGAGCAAGTAGCGAAGCGGATTGCGAGTGTCCGCTTTACAGGAGGAAACAGCATATGGTTAGCGCAAGGACAAAATCAGTTAACCCGATTATTATAGACAACACGTCACAGCGAAGCGCCCTGCTTGTAGGGCTTGAGCGACTCATCATGGTAGTGCTCACTGCCATGCTGTGGGTCTACCTCATAACTCTTATAGTTTACAACTTCACGAATAGCGAGAATACGATACACTACCTCGAGGTAGCACTTGTTCTCACCATAAGCGTAGTAGTAATACTTGCGGTATTTATATTCTGGCAGTTCTATAATCTGTTCAAGTTCCGCAACAAGCTTCGCCGTAAGTCCTACAACGAGGATCCGGACGATGCACTCGGTCGGCGCTACGGCATGAGTGGTGACGATGTACGGCACATCGCGAGCTCAGGTCAAATGGTACGCGTCCACTACGAGGATGGTCACTACGACTACCTGCTGTCAGACGGCTCAGAAATAGAGATAGAGTCGCTGAGAGAGGCAGCATAAAGGAGGCTTTTCTGTGTTGTGTCACGATGATTGTCATACATCATAAAGGGTCCGGAGAGGATAAATCTCCGGACCCTTCGTGCGTATAACGCATATATATTTAATAAGTGCAAAAGCACCTATGGCCTATATAACAGCTACTGTACTTCCTCTATCTCATACAGCAGTGCCTGATAATCATCCCAGAGTCTGGGCACTATGAGGCCTGCATTTGTCAGTGCTCCGCCGCTCAGTGTCTGCACCACATCGGCCAGTTCCTCGGGTTTCCTATCCTCGAACACATGCGGCTTCGGATCTACTACCCTGACCGAGTACCTCTTGTCAGGGTCAAGCCCCTGCATGCATATACGTATCGGCTTCTTGTTTGGCTCTGCCTTCACCTGTACATATGTCATATAAGCAAGTGACTTGTCACGGCTTACTACCGCCCAGCTGTCATAGATACCATTTTCGTTATACGAAGCAAGTCTGTAGTAGTCACCGTCTACAACCACGGGGCTCACCTTCCTGAAGATTTCTATCTGTCCGGGGATGAGGCTTCTCTCCTCCTCCGTAAGATTACGGGTGTCGAGCTCATAGCCGAAGGTTCCTGCCATCGCAACCTTAGCTCTTGTGTCAAATGGAACCGTTCTCCTGGTCTGTCCGTTGGGACATGCCGATACATGTGCTCCCATAGATGAGAGAGGATAGCATATAGCAGTTCCCTCCTGTATATACAGTCTCTCGATAGCATCCGTATTATCCGATGTCCATATCTGCGGACTGTAGTAGAGCATGCCGGGGTCGAATCTCGCACCTCCCGATGAACAGTTCTCGAACAGTATATCAGGGAAGTCTGTCAGCAGCTGCTCCTGCATCCTGTATACCGCAAGTGTATAGCGATGCATCAGCTCACCCTGCTGATCCGGCGGCAGCACCAGATTACCAACCTCGCAGAGCGGTCTGTTCATATCCCACTTCACGTAGTCTATTTGTGCCGTCTCAAATGCTTTCTTAATCTGACTATATACTCCGTCAAAGACCTCCGGTCTCGTTATGTCAAGCACGAGCTGCTCTCTCCAGAGTCCCGGCTCACGCCCCGGCAGCTGATATACCCAGTCAGGATGCGCCTTAAAGAGCTCCGACTCACTGTTCGTCATCTCAGGCTCTATCCAGATGCCGAGCCTGAGATCCATCTCGTGAACCTTATCTGACAGGGCCTTCAGTCCTCCCGGAAGCTTCTTCTCATTTACAAACCAGTCACCGAGTGACGTGCTGTCATCATTTCTCTCTCCGAACCAGCCGTCATCCATAACCAGCATATCCATACCGAGAGTCTTCGCCTCGCGCGCAAACTCCAGCAGAGTGTCGAGGTCGAAGTCCATTTCCGTAGCTTCCCAGTTATTGACAAGCACCGGTCTCGGAGCCGTCTCCCACTGCTTCGGAATGAGGTGATGTCTGTACAGCCTGTGAAGTGTTCTCGTCATCTCGCCGAGCCCCTCATTAGAGAAAACCATGACGCACTCAGGCGCCGTAAATGTCTGCCCACGCATCAGCTTCCATGTAAAGTGCCACGGGTTTATACCCATCATCATACGAAGCTTGCCATACTGCTCCTTCTGCACACTTGCCAGGAAGTTGCCTGAGTACACAAGGTTCATGGCATACACCTGACCGGTGGTCTGGGTAGTATTCGGTGTCACCAGCGCCATGAAGGGATTATCCTGCGGTCCCGACTCACCACGTATCGACTCTACTGAAAATGTACCGTAGTCAACCTTCGTCCTCTCTATTCTTCTCTCTCTCGCCCACGAGCCGTGAAGTGTGATAACCTCCATATCGGTTGTGGGGTCAAGGTCGAGCATGGCACTCATAACATTTGTAAGGAAGAGCGTTGACGCTCCGCTGTTCTCTATCTGCACACTCCTCGTGATTACGTCCAGGTCTCTATAAACTGTATAGTAGAGATAGACGTTCATCGAAAGTATACTGTCTGTAAGAAGTATCTCGAGAGTATCACAGCTATCCTCGTCACCTCTCGTTGAGGGAAGTCCTGAAAGCGTCGGCTTGCCCTTGAAGATATGGTGACTCACGTAAGCCAGCTGCAGTCCTGCCTGTCCGTCCTCATTTCTTACATCGAAGCATATTGACCTCATGTCGCCCGTTCCGGCTCCGGCGTACTCCTTCGGGAAGGCTTCCATAAAGCGAACCTTCTCTCTACTGTTAATGGATGGTACGAAGGGGTTATACTCTGTCTTCATGAGATACCCCAGGTCCATGTCATCTATCCTCGGACCATAGTACACGTGTCCGAGGTATGAACCGTCCACCACTGCACTGACATAGCTTGTCTTCGGTGTGGACATGTGAAATGTCATATATTTATCATCAAACCTAATCATAGCTGCCTCCTATGTATAGACACCTACAGTGTCTGTTAGATGCTTGTATGTTACTGTAAATTTATATCTAAATATCCTCGTCATATATATCCTCGTCCTCCAAAATCGCCCCGGTCGGGCTCTCTCCGAGATATGTTGAGAAGTCTCCAACCAGAAGCTTCGATATGATATGTGCTATAAGTCCGAAGCCACACACACACCACAGAAACGCATATAGCGGAAGTCTCGTCAGATCCATATATGTAAGTATCATGGGACCGACACCGAGTATAAGTATCAGGATACTCCTGAGTGGACTCTTTGCTGCGAAGAATACAGCATTTCTGGTAAGCCCCGGTATTGTATCGCTAAACGATGCCATGACGGGATAGAGGTGAAGTACCACCATCAGCACCACCGCACCTACGAAGTAGTTTGCATACATGAAGTATGTCAGTGCTGCAGTGCCCATCTGCTTACAGAAGCTGATGTCGACCAGTATCACTGCTGCTATCAGCATTATGATGATCCAGCTTATAAGTGCCTGCTTGAAGTTGCTCCTGAAGCCTCTCCAGAACTCCTTCACCGGATATACCGGGTCTTCAGATCTGTAGAACTTGATATGTACATGGAAGAGTGCTGCAAGAGCCGGACCGATAGTCACAACAGGGATACAGAATATCAGGAACAAAAGATTTGTGGCGATAACCAGCCAGCACCGACCGGTGAACCGTCCGAATGCACTATTCTCATCAAGTATTCCGAATATCCGTTCCTTCATACTATCTTATCCTTCCTATATCAGAGCTCACATATATCGAAAATGTTTATAAAGCTACAACTCATATCATCCGCCGCAGCATACACTTCAACCGCTGACCTTTGCAGTCAAGTACGCATGCCTGCTAATTAATCTCTCCGAATATATACTCCAGGAATCTCTCCACCTCATCTATACGTCCGCTGTAGGCACATATCCCCAGCACTGCATCCTCGTCATACAGATGATACTTCGTTACTACCAAGCTGTCACTTATATCTATCCCTATCGGTACGAGTCCGTCCTCATTTGTTTCATAAGATTCATCATAGGGCTCCGCATACACCAGTCGGTCACTGTACTTCTCGTATATCTTTGCACATGACTCACTGCCAAGGTCCAGAAGCCTGCCACTCCTTCCGATAGCCTGTATCTGAGCCGTCGTCATGATAACAGCGTCCATATCGCCCGCCTCGACCATCGCCACAAATGACTGGTAGTAGCTATTGTTCGTGCCTTCGTTTGTAGTCGGGTCGAAGTATAGTGTGCTCTGCAGGAACACCTCACCCGCAGATGTGTCGTATCCCGCATAGTCTGTAAAGTCCGCCTCCAGCTCCTCTGCCGCCGTCTCCGACACTCCGGGCACAGCCACATAGAGCAGGTACTCTGTGCCGCCCTTTGCCGCATGATATATGAAGTAGCCTATAAAAAAGAAAGCTGCGAGTATCCCTATGATCCATATGATATAGTAATCAAGTACATATTGCCTCTTCTTCTCGGAAGGCATACTCTCCAGCTTTTCTCTTTCACTTCTGTAAAATTCTTTTATCACTTAGTCTCTCCGGTTTAAAGCTTTCCGCCTGATGTTGCGATACCCTCAACAAACTGCTTCTGGAATATTACATATATAACAACCATGGGAAGTACTGCAAGTGTTGCCGCTGCCATCATAGCCGGATAGTCGCTGCCGTACTGTCCCTGCATCTTTGCAAGTCCGGCTGAAAGAGTCGTCGTAGCTGAGTTTGTACAAACAATCATCGGCCACATCAGATCCTTAAATGCGAACACCGCCGTGAAGATTCCAAGTGACACCATAGAGCTTCTGGTAAGCGGCATCATGATGAAGAGGAACCTCTGTCCGATGTTGCAGCCGTCTATACTTGCTGCCTCCTCCATATCTCTCGGAAGGCCCTCATAGCCTACCTTCAGGAGGTATGTACCGAATGCTGTTACGAGTCCGGGGAACACAAGGCCGAAGGTTGTGTTCAGGAAGCCCAGCTTCGAAACCATAAGGTACTGAGGTATTATGAATATCTGTGCGGGCACCATCATCTGGATAAGTACCAGAGAGAACAGCAGATTCTTGCCCTTGAATCTGAGTCTGCCGAATGCATAGCCGGCCATTGTGGCGGTGAGCACCGCACACAGAACGCGGAAGAATATCATCAGCAGTGTGTTCTTATAGAGAACCACGAAGTTATAGCTCTTCCATACTGTTGCGAAATTGCTCCAGTGCCAGCCGCTCTGCGGGAATATGTAGAAGGGATTTACCGATATAGATTCCTGATTAGTCTTGAGCGCCGTGAGAATCATCCACGCGAACGGAACTATCATTATGAATGCCATGATAAGCAGAACTATATGGGTAAGTACCTTGGCTGTTACGTATTGTGCTTTCTTGCTTTCCATGTCTCAGCCCTCCCTTCTAGTTATGATATACAAGCTTCTTCTCAAGCTTCTGCATAATTACTGTTATAAGCATTATGAAGACGAGAAGTACAACCACAAGTGTTGAGCCGTAGCCCTTGTTACCATTTGTAAATGAATACTGATAGAACAGGTATACTATGGACTGAACCTTCGGCAGAGCCACATTTGTCTTGTCCATAACCATGAACATCAGGTCGAATACCGTTAGTGCTCCTATAATACGTGTCTGTACTATGAAGAAGGTTGTGGGACTGAGCAGCGGAATCGTAATCTCGAAGAACTGTCTTACACCGCTTGCACCGTCTATGGTTGCCGCCTCGTAGTAGTCCTTCGGAATCTCCTGAAGTCCTCCGAGGAAGAGCACCATGTTGTAGCCTATGATGGACCATACACCGATTATACCGATGGAGATCCATGCAATCTTAGGATCCGATATCCACTCTATATCAGTGTGGAATATATTATTGATAAGACCGAACTGTGTGTTGTAGAGCCACTTCCATACCATGGCCACTGCCGCAGGAGCACATACCATGGGGAGGAAGAATATCGTTCTGTATACAGATCTTCCCGCCAGCTTCTGGTTAAGCAGTACGGCAAGTATCAGTGCTATCACTATACCGAAGGGAACCTCTATAAGTGCGTACTTAACTGTATTCCAGAGAGACTGCCAGGTCTCGGACTCCGTAAGCACTGTCTTATAATTCTCAAAGCCTATAAATATATTTCCCTTACCGAAGTCACCTGTCTTACAGAATGACTGATATATAGTTTTCACTATAGGGTAAAAGTTCAGCACTATGAGACCGATTATCGTAGGTGCGACAAATGCCCATGCCCACAGGTTCTCACTCTTCTGAGCTTTAGTCATCTTTTTCTTTTTCATTGTAATCCCCCTTTGTCAGGGCCGGAACCGGGAAGGGCCGGTTCCGACATTTATATAAATGGGTTTTCCATGTGAAGCGTACTACTCTGCCGCGATGGCATCCTCTATAATCTTCTGAGCCTGCTCACAGGCTGTTGCCATCGTCTCAGCATTTGTGGGATCCTGCCAAGCTGCCAGGAATGCATCTGTCTGGATAGCATCCTCCCAAACTGTTGTATTTCTTGTGTAAGGACGGAAGAACAGGTCGCCCTCTTCCTCAGCTCTGATGAATGCCGATACATCCATGCCTTCGAATGCATTTGCAAACTCCTCGGATACGCCCTTCATACCGCCCATGGTTACTCCGAGCTGAGCCTGCTCTTTCTGCTGCTCCTCTGCACAGAACCATGAGATGAGACTGTATGCTGCATCAGGATCTGCCGTGCTTGCTGATGCAGCCCATCCGAGTCCGTTATATGCTGAGTAGCGCTCTCCTGCATCGCAGCTGCCGTTTCCGTTTGTATCAGCATAAGGAAGCATAGCCCATGCATAGTCTGATGAGTTCTCTGCTGTATAGAATGAGTTAATCATCCATGAACCCTGTGTGATCATAGCTGTAAGACCTGACATGAAGAGTGAATCTGTTCCGGTCTCTGCAACTACTGTCTGAGGTGCGGATACCTCGAGGATCTGACGCATCATCTCCATAGCTTCCTTACCCTCATCGGAGCCGATTGTGGTTCCCTTATGGTCATCGGTGATAATCTGTGCACCGTAGTCATAAACTATGTTGTACCAGCCATCCTGGTTGTTTGAGGTGTTCATAGCATATCCGTATACGCCGTCTGCCTTACCTGCTTCTGTGATAGCTGCGGCTGCATCTCTCAGGTCCTCCCATGTCCAGTCATCTGTGGGATAGTCAACTCCGTACTTATCAAATATAGCCTTGTTGTAGAGAAGAGCTATCGTATCGTGATCCTTCGGGATAGCATACTGTACACCGTTGTCATTTCTGTTATAGAGATCAACGATTCCCTCGTAGTAATTACTGAGGTCTATTGCATCATCTGCCGCAATGTAATCATCGAGTGCAAGGAGAAGGTCGTTCTCCATATACATCTGCGCTGTGTTTGAGTGCATCCAGAATACATCCGGCATCTCTCCGCCTGATGCACCTGCCTCAAGCAGTGTCCAGTAGTTATCCCAGTCAACTACATTGATGGTAACTGCAATACCTGACTGCTCTGTCCACTCGTCAGCTATCTGCTGAAGTCCGGCGAGCTGATTGTTATCCCAGATATTTACCTGAAGCGTTCCTGATGATGAACTGCCCGAACTACTCGAGCCGCTGTCCGTTGAACCTGTTGTGTCCGATGAACTGCTGCCGCATGCAGCAAGTGAAAGTGTCATAGCTCCGGCAAGTGCGAGAGCTCCCATCTTCTTAAGTTTCATGATTGTTATCCTCCTGTTAATCTTAATTTTGATTTGATGTTGTTTCGATACTCGGCTTGTGTCTCTGCCTGTATTAGTTTGTCACTTTTGTTTGATTTATATTTTTGCTCTCCTTCGGCGTCTCTACATTCCTTCCGTACCTCATAGGCTTTGCAACCCTGTCACTGAAGAAGTCCACCAGCGGTCCCATGAAAAATGCGGTTATAACCGTTCCGATTCCCACGGGTGCACCGGCCAGAAATCCGAGGATTACACATATCAGGTCTGATGCTATCCTGCACCACCGAAACGGGATACCGGTTTTCTCATTTACGGTAAGTGCGACTGCATCATACGTTGATACTCCCATGTCAGCCACGAAGTAAACCGAAGACGCAAAGCAGAGTGTGATTACTGCTACTATCAGAAGACATCCTCTTATGAGAAGTGTCGGCTCCGGAAGGATTCTGTCCAGAAGCCCCTCACTTATGTCTGCCAGATATCCGACAAGGAAGATATTTATCACTGTTCCGAGTCCTATCTTCCTTCTGTTTGTGAAGAAAATCACCGCCAGCATTATGAGGTTTAGCGCTGTATAGAAGGTTCCGAAGCTTATATCCGGTATAAATTTCTCTGTCACCATCCATCCGCCGTGTGAGAAAACCTGGAAGGGGTCGAAGCCCGCTCCCGACTTTCCGAACAGTCCGACTGCTATACCGCTTACGACCACTCCGGCAACCGTCATGATGATACGTTTCTTTAATTCTGGATTTCCGGATATTTTCATCTCTCTGCCTTCATGATGTCTTATCTTTTCTTATACAAATCTTTTAAATCCTCGTATACTTTACACCGTTTATGATGTCCATCTGTCTACAGGATGCTCTTCTCTGTCGTTGTATCGAAGAGATGCAGATAGTCGGGATTAAATGTAAAATACACATCAGATCCAAATCTGTAAGCCCCAACCGTTTCCTCTGTAAAGGGTACTATCGCAACTATCTCGGTTCCGTCTGCATCGAGGTGAAGATGAAGCTCTGTGCCCATCATCTCAGATACATCAACCTTTGCATGTATACCCTCGCCCTTCGTCATCGTTATATGAGGAGGTCTCATACCTGCTATAACGCTGCCTTCCTTCGCTCCGTCCTTCTCGAGCTTCTTGCTCTGTTCATCCGAAAGAGCTATCTCGTGTCCGAGGATTTCTACTGAGTACTTGGAGCCGCTCCTCTTAAGCTTCGAATCACCGAAGAAGTTCATCTGAGGTGTTCCTATGAAGCCTGCCACGAAGATATTTGCAGGACTGTTAAATACCTCCTGCGGTGTACCTATCTGCTGTATGAAGCCGTCCTTCATGATGACGATCCGGTCTCCGAGTGTCATAGCCTCTGTCTGATCATGTGTTACATAGAGGAACGTGGTGTTGATTCTCTTCCTCAGCTTGATGATCTCAGCTCTCATCTGATTACGGAGCTTCGCATCGAGGTTTGAGAGAGGCTCATCCATGAGGAGTACCTTCGGCTCTCTTACGATTGCACGTCCTATGGCAACTCTTTGCCTCTGACCACCGGAGAGTGCCTTGGGATGTCTCTCGAGGTACTGAGTGATATCGAGAATCTTCGCAGCCTCACGAACCTTCTTGTCTATCTCGTCACGAGGTACGCGTCTCAGCTTCAGCGAGAATGCCAGGTTCTCATATACCGTCTTGTGAGGATAGAGTGCGTAGTTCTGGAAAACCATCGCGATATCTCTGTCCTTTGACGGGATATCATTTACCAGCTTACCGTCGATATAGAGCTCTCCGCTTGATATGTCCTCAAGTCCGGCAACCATCCTGAGTGTTGTGGACTTGCCGCAGCCGGATGGACCGACCAGAACGATGAACTCCTTATCAGCGATATCGAGGTTGAACTCCTGAACCGCTACGACTCCGTCATCGGTAATCTGAAGATTCGCCTTCTCTGTGTCCGACGGCTTCTTCTCATGCTTTACCTTACCTGCGTACGGATAAACCTTCTTGATGTTTACAAGTTTTACTTCTGCCATATTTTCCCCTTTCTCCGATATACCCGGAATGTGGAATTTGAATTTATATAATTAACTAAAGCCGGTCTCGTTTGTAAGCTCAGTATATGAGAAGTTATTTTTTTAATCTATGGATTAATGTTTTCAAAAACTAGGAAAAATGTTAAAATTTTTTCAGGATAGTTTCAGTTTTTAGACACATTTCACAAGGCGTAAATTCGCCGTCCGGATATGCACAAGTAAAAATGACACAAAAAATCATGGAATCGGAGGCTAATATGACAGATATACACAGCGCATACTTAACCAGAAATCCGTACTTTACATGCCTGGAGAATCTTCCGGTACAAACAGACGATTTGTATCTGGTTTACTGCGGTAAGGAGAAGTGCCGACCCGGTCACAGATTCGGGCCGAATCAGAGGCACTTTCATATAATTCACTTTATTAAAGCAGGACGCGGAACTCTTGATATGAGAGGACATCACTATGACCTCGGTCCCGGCGATATATTCTGGATACCACCCGGAGAGGAGGCCTGGTACGAGGCCGATATGAAGGTTCCCTGGATTTACTACTGGATAGGCTTTGACGGCTTCAGCGCCAATATATGCCTGGAGAGAGCTGAGCTTACTCCCGACACACCCGTACTTAGGGCTCCGGAGCTTATAGAGGAGGTGACCGGCTACATAAATGGAATGCTGGATGCGAATCAGCTGACCTACTCCAACTCTGTGAAGAGGAATGCACTGCTTCAGCTCACCATGGCGTCTCTGATAGACCGCGCGGAGAGAATGCATAAGCCAGAGGATAGCTACGCCTATACAGGTGCTGTCTATGCTCACTATGCCAGAAACTATATAGACCTTAACTACTCCGAGCAGATACGTGTCAGTGAGCTGGCTGACTTTATCGGAGTCAACCGCAGCTACCTCAGTAGCAGCTTCAAGCAACTCATGGGTATGTCTATCCAGGACTACATAGTCGGAGTCAGGATGAACAGAGCCAGAAGCCTGCTGCGTGGCACTGATCTAAAGGTAAATGAGATAGCTCAGATGGTAGGCTATGAGGATGTCCTGTCCTTCTCTAAGATATTCAAAGCCAAGAACGGCATGAGTCCCAAGAGCTACAGAGACGTGGACACAAATCTCGAAACCTTCTCCGAGAAGGTGGAGAATTCAGACAGAGAGAACAAGCTGTAAAGCGACTACATCAGATTTTAAGCCGATTATCAATGTGTTTATGCAAATTTTCGAACAATCGGCTCATTGCTATCGCGCATAAAAAACCGGGCTCACTGATACAATCAGTAAGCCCGATTCTGTTATTACTATATAATTTCTACACCCTCTCAAATACCGGCATGTAGTCAAGCGGTGCATCGACCGTTACTGTCTGACCGCCTGTATATGTACTGCCATTTGAAGTAAGCTTCCACTCACCTGCAGGGAGATATACCTCGCGGCTGCGTGCTCCGAGCTCAAGGATAGGTGCTACCAGGTACTTAGCTCCGAACATGTACTGTGTCTGAAGCTCCCAGCACTTCTCATCCTCAGGGAACTCGTAGAACATGGCTCTGATAAGCGGTGAGCCGTTCTCGCTTGTCTCTGCATAGAGCGACTTGATGTAGTCATGCATCTCTATACGTATATCGTAGTACTTCTTCATGATGCGGTAGTTCTCATCACCGTAGCTCCACATCTCGTTTGGCTGACCTGTGTGCAGATATCCGCCGCCCCAGTCTCTGTCATCGAGCTGAGGGATATTGTAGGGACCTCTGTCTCCGTGAAGTCTGAATACCGGCGTAAATACCGCATACTGATACCATCTGATCAGCAGCTCTTGGAAATCCGGGTCGTTTACATCAGTCGTCATGAAACCGCCGATATCCGTATTCCACCATGATATACCCGCAAGTCCCATGTTGATACCGCAAGCCACCTGATCATAGAAGGACTCAAATGTACTCGCAACATCTCCGGACCAGACTACATTTCCGTACTTCTGACTTCCTGCCCATGCCGATCGAAGAAGGTTGCATACGGGGCCATCGTCCTTCATCTTGTCGAAGTATGCACGGCTGTACATCTGAGGATACATATTGCTTATCTCGAGTGCGGGACCGTCACAGTATCTGTAGTGATCGAAGTCATATACACCGTAGTCAGGCTCCGAGTTATCGAGCCAGAAGGCATCGATTCCGAGATCCTTATAGTTACGCTTGCAAACCTCCCAGACATACTCGCGTGTCTCAGGATTGAAGGGATCTATCTCCACGCAGTCACCCTGGTAATCATATGTTTGCGCTGCGCCTCTCTCTGTCTGGATGAGAAGTCCTCTGTCCATCATGGGACCGAAGTTCTCACTGCGTCTGTCAACCGACGGCCATACAGATACAACAACCTTCACACCCATGTCGTGAAGCTCGTCCACCATAGCCTTCGGATCCGGCCAGTAGGTCTTGTCAAACTTCCAGTCGCCCTGTACCGTCCAGTGGAAGAAGTCGATTACGATAAGGTCTATCTTGATGCCCTCCTCCTTGTACCTTCGAGCAACCTCCAGCACCTCATCCTGTGTCCTGTAGCGAAGCTTACACTGCCAGAGTCCCATCCGGTCCTCAGGGAACTTGGGAGCACGTCCGGTCACGCCGGTATATGCCTTCAGTATCTCCTTCGGAGTATCGGCAACTGTGAGCCAGTAGTCCATTTCCTTGGTCGAGCGTGCTATCCACTCTGTGAAGTTCTTTCCAAATGTTACATTTCCGACTGCAGGGTTGTTCCAGAGCATACCGTAGCCTCTGTTTGATACAAGGAAGGGTACCGATACCTGCGAATTTCTCTGAGCGAGCTCGAGCGAGCAGCCCTTGAGGTCCATATACTTCTGCTGATACTGTCCCATACCGAAAAGCTTCTCTCCGTCGCTTGACTCGAACTTCATATTGAGCGAGTAGCCGTCACCGCCGATGATGCCCTTCCACTCACGGTTCACAACCTTGAGACACCGACTCTCTCCCGATATCGTGCCGCCGTAGCTGCGATAGTACTCTCTCAGTATCTCCTTGTCATCCTTATAAAATGTTATCACTCCGGCGAAATTAACCTTCGCCTTGATACGTCCGTTTGTTATAAATGCGTAGGGTGTCTCAGACTCTCCATAGCCCTCATTATACGACTCAGAGCTTATCTCAACTGTAGCCTCCGTCTTCTCCGGTGCCTCTGTCAGAGCCCAGTCACGACCTGTGAAGTCACGAAGCTTCGTGGATCTTACTCTGAAGCTGTCCCTTCCCCAGGGCTCTATCCTAAGTATCTCTCCGTTTGTGCGTGCTGTAAGCACGCCGTTTTCTGCCTTAAATTCCAACTCCTCAACCTCCTTATACACTAATATTAATTATCTTTATTTTTTCTTTACGGATTAATCTATGTCTCGCGTTCCTATTCAGGTTTCTTACAAATATCCGCTTATTAGTCATCCTTATGGATTCCTTAAGGCTCTGCTCCATAATCATCAATCCTCCACAGCAGATTTTTATATTGAACTACTGATAATTTAGGTGTTAAATAGCTGTTGGTGTACTGCAATATGTTGCTTATAAATATACACCGAATGTCCTGAAACACTTCGTGTTTCTGTACACTCGGCTCATTGCTATCGCACATAAACACCTCGAACATTAACACATATTCGATTCACGGAGGACATACATGGATACTATAGATTTACAAAAGCTTGCTGATGATATAATCGCCGGAAGGCGTCTTACACGTGAGGATGACCTGTCGTTCTTTATCGACGCTGACCTCACAGGGCTCTGCAGCGGTGCTGACAGAATCAGAGCCGCACTGGTCGGAGACTTCGTAAACCTCTGCACCATCATAAATGGCAAGAGCGGTAAATGCGGTGAGAACTGTAAGTTCTGTGCACAGTCCGCGCATCATCACACCTCGTGTGATATATATGACCTGCTCGATGCCGATACCATCCTTGCAGCAGCTAAGTCTAACGAGAGTGAGGGCGTACGCCGCTTCTCCATCGTTGACAGCGGTCACGGTCCATCTGATGCTGACTTCGAAAAAATCATCGACATCTGCGAACGTGTTCACCGTGAGTGTACCATCAAGCTCTGCGTATCTCTCGGCTTCATGACTGACGAACAGTTCAGACGTCTTGCGGCTGCCGGAGTTACCAGAATCCATAACAACATCGAAACCTCACGCCGCTACTTCCCTCATATATGCACCACACATACCTTTGACGATAAGCTGGCAAATATCCGCCGCGCCAAGGCAGCCGGACTCGAGGTTTGCTCAGGCTGCATCATCGGCATGGGCGAAACCCCTGAGGATCGTATAGACATTGCCGTAACTCTCAGTGAGCTCGGTGTTGTCTCGATTCCCATCAACAGTCTCATGCCTATACCCGGTACACCTCTGGAGCATCAGAGACGTCTCACCGAGGATGAAATCCTTCGCTGTGTTGCCACCTTCAGATATATAAATCCTGAGATAGATATCCGTCTCGCAGGTGGACGCGCGCTTATGTCCGATAACGGTATCAGGACATTTACATCGGGAGCAAGTGCCAGCATCACCGGCAACATGCTCACCACCAGCGGCTCCACCATACAGAGTGACATGGCGATGCTGAAGGGACTCGGACGAAAGGTATAACATAAGCTTCTGTAAAAAACGGAGGGATGCGCGGTGCATCCCTCCGCTTATACCAGTCATACCCGTATACTATCCAAGCATTATATTGTTTCTGATACCCTCGAGGTACTCCTGTCTGCCTGACATAGGTATATCAACTGTCTTCATCTCAGCAGCGCGGTTAGCGAGCTCCTCAAGTGTAGCTCCGCCGCTTCTGATCCTCTTACCAAGCTCTGTCTCCCAGCTTGCGTACTTCTCCTCGATAAATGAATCAATTCTTCCATCCTCGATTATAGCTGCAGCCTTCTCAAGTCCGTAAGCAAATGAATCCATACCGAGTATGAATGCATGGAACATATCCTCATAGGTGTTGCTGGGGCGACGATTCTTAGCATCGAAGTTAAAGCCTCCGTCAAGTCCGCCTGCCTTCAGTACCTCATACATAGCCATGGTTGTCTCATACACATTGTAAGGGAAGCAGTCTGTATCCCATCCAAGCATTACATCACCCTCATTTGCGTCGATTGAACCAAGCATACCGTTGATACGGCTGACTCTCAGCTCATGCTGGAAGGTATGTCCTGCAAGTGTTGCATGGTTTGCCTCGATGTTCATCTTGAAGTCCTTATCAAGTCCGTGCTCCTTCAGGAAGCCGATAGCTGTAGCTGCATCGAAGTCATACTGATGCTTCGTAGGCTCCTTCGGCTTGGGCTCTATAAGGAAGGTTCCGTCGAAGCCGATGCTTCTTCCGTAGTCTCTTGCCATCTTCATGAGCATAGCGATGTTATCCTGCTCGAGCTTCATCTTGGTGTTGAGCAGTGTCTCATAGCCCTCGCGTCCGCCCCAGAATACATAGCAGCGTCCGCCGAGCTTCACTGTAAGCTCGATAGCCTTCTTCACCTGTGCAGCTGCGAAGCAGTATACATCCACATCATTTGTGCTGCCTGCACCGTTCATGAACTTAGGATTACCGAACATATTTGCTGTTCCCCAGAGAGCCTTGATACCTGTACCCTCGGTCTCGGCCTTGAGGTAGTCTGTCAGCTCGTCGAGTCTCTCATTCGTGACATTGATGTCCTTGTCCTCGGGTACGAGGTCTACATCATGGAAGCAGTAGTACTTGATACCAAGCTTCTGCATGAACTCAACTCCTGCATCTACCTTTGCCTTTGCATGCTCCATGGTACCGGGGGTTGCGCCGAAGCTCTTGTCGGCTGTGCCGACACCGAACATGTCAACACCATTTGCGCCGAGGTTATGCCACCATGCCATAGCAAACGGCAGGTGCTCCTCCATGGTCTTACCGGCTACAATCTTCTTTGCATCGTAGTACTTGAATGCAAAGGGGTTCTTGCTGTCGGGACCTTCGTACTTAATTTCGGGGATACCCTTGAATATTTCGCTCATTTAAAAATTACCTCCTAATTATATTCGTTTCTTAATAAGTACGTTCGCTCACTTACATAACTGTCATAAAATCACATGACTTTTCAGCGGTTTTCGACTGATTACGTTTCAAAACAGTTATAATTCGTGCTAAGCAACTTTTAATGTCAATAATTACAAATCCTTATATATCTCTTTCAGCGCCGGATACAGCTTCCTGTAAACCGAATATCTTTCCTCGTACAGACTGACTAGGGCTGCATCGGGCTTCTCGACTCCGGTTACTCTGACTACTGCGTCTGAGGCAGCTTCAACTGTGGGGAAGACTCCGCAGCCTACTGCTGCGAGGCACGCTCCTCCGAGTGACGGGCCTTCTTCGCTCTCGATGGTTTCCACCTCGACGTTCATAACATTTGCTATGATTTTACGCCACAGCGGACTCTTTGCTCCACCGCCGCATATCTTAGTCCTCTGTATGTCCAACCCTGCTGCTCTTGCTGCTTCGAGGCTGTCTCTCAGTGCAAATGCCACGCCTTCAAAGACTGCCTGCGTCATATCAAGTCTTGACGTATCCATGCTCATACCGACAAATGCTCCTCTTGCCGCAGGATCGTTATGCGGAGCTCTCTCGCCCATCAGATACGGCAGGAAGTAAACATGATTGTGCCCAAGCCTCTCATCCATGCCCTCCTGCTCTGCAGTATAGTCCGTAGCTCCGAGGATATCCTCTACCCACCACTTGTTGCAGGATGCAGCCGAAAGTATGCAGCCCATCAGGTGATACCTTCCTGTTGCATGTGCAAAGTTATGTATCGCATGATTCTTGTTATCGAAGAACTCATCTGTTGCTATAAATACCGTACCGCTCGTACCAAGTGATACGTTGCAGTCACCGTTTCTGACCGTACCCGTTCCAACTGCTGCAGCCGCGTTGTCTCCGGCACCGATTACAATCTTCACATCAGGCGACACGCCAATCTTCTCAGCCTCCTCAGGCAGGATACTGCCTATAATCTCGTAGCTCTCATATACCTTTGCCAGCATGTCAACCGAGATACCGCAGATCTCACACATCTTCTCTGACCAGCATCTATGCTCCACATCATAGAGAAGCATACCTGACGCATCTGACGGGTCGGTCGCGTGTACACCGCTCAGCCTGTATGCTATGTAATCCTTCGGAAGCATGATTTTCGCAATCCTCGCGAAGCTCTCCGGCTCGTTCTTCTTCATCCAGAGAATCTTCGGAGCAGTGAAGCCCGCAAATGCTATATTTCCGGTCTCCCGTGCCAGCAGCTCCGCACCTACATCACCGTTCAGATATTCACACTCCTCGCTCGTTCGTCCGTCGTTCCAGAGTATAGCAGGACGTATGACTCTATCCTCTGCGTCAAGAACTACCAGTCCGTGCATCTGTCCTCCGAAGCTGATGCCGGCTATCCTATCACCGTATCCGTCAACCAGCTCGCGCAGCCCCTCGATGGTTCTGTCATACCAGTCATAAGGACTCTGCTCAGACCAACCCGGCTTTGGAAAGCTTATGGGATATTCCTTTGAAACGATTCTGATTATCTGACCTGCCTCATCCATCAGAAGTAGCTTAACGGCAGATGTGCCGAGATCGATACCTATAAAACCCTTTTCCATATATAGCCCCTTCATCTGTTGTTGTCATAATCGCAGCTTGCGTGATTACGTAACATATAACTGCGGACTGACCGCTGACACGTACACCCACCATATGCAAAACATACGACTGACTGCGGTACTTGCCCCCTGCCGCAGTCTACCCTCAGATTATAACCCATCCCAGCGGGATATTAAAGCGTATTTTAAGCATATCTAAACATTTTTTCTCTTATTCAAAGCTTACTCACCCCCGTTCAAAACTCAAAAAATCAGCCGCATGCCTCGGCATGCGGCTGATATAAATCCATCGTATTTTATTTGCGATAGCTGTTCTAATCCATCCTGCTGTAGTTACTGTATACCCATGTTCCGGACATACCATAGTAGATAAGATAACCGTTATATCCTGTCTCATACTGGAAGCATGGATCACATACATACTTGCTTCCATTCACATAGATTTCCACCCATGAGTGACCTGTCACACCACCGCCTATCCTGGGAACCCATCCTGATATCTGATAACACTCATAGCCGAGCGCTCTTGCCATCTCACAGAAGGTTGCTGCCATAACATAGCAGTTACCTGTATGCGTTGAGAAGCCGACATTTGCAAGGCTTCTTGTAGTACCTCTGAGCGACCTGTTTGCGTACGATATACTATGTGAGCTCCAGTAGTATGCAGATGAGAGCGACCATCCAACCTGATCAAGCACTGCACATGCCTGAGAGTACTGCTCTCTTACATTAGACTCCTTAAATGCTGTCGTAGTACTTCCGGGAGCTTCTCCCCCTTTTTCTACAAGCTTAATCTGCACTGCTTCAAGTCTATAGCTATAGCCCTGCGTACCGGCAGGATCACCATTCTTGGCCCAGTCAAGCCATCCGAAGTTCTGTGCATGCACTCTATAGTATACATCATAGTGCGACTCCATATCACCTGTAAGTCTGACCTTGAGTGCTTCAAGTCTCAGGGATCTGCCACTTGTTCCGGATATACTTCCATCCGATACCCAGTCCTGCCAGCCTATATTCTGAATATGTGTACAGTACTCTACCTTTCCATCATATTCCGGATTGATAAGCTTTATACACATAGCCTCCATCCTGAGCGATCTGCCGCTGGTACCTGATGATGTCCCGTTACTGCTCCATCCCAGCCAGCCTACGTTCTGAACATGCGTGCTGTATGCTATACCTGAATCCTCGCCTGCCAAAACCGCGTATGCACCTGATGTCTTCGCCGATGTATCAGTATAGCTCGGAGTGGTTTCATCATCCTTCGGAGTTACAACTATCCTTAGTGACTCTATTCTCTTGCTTAGACCTACTGTTCCTGCTGTAGCCCCGTTCTTCTTCCATGCGCTCCAGCCCTTGTCCTGAATATGTGCTGCATACTTAACATCATACTGGTCAGCGTTCTTGCCTGTCAGTTTTATCTCGACAGCCTCCACTCTGTATGACTTACCCATGGTACCTGATATCTCACCGTCGCTTACCCACTTGGTCCATCCGACGTTCTGTACATGGGTACGATACTCTATCCCTATGTCATCTCCGGACACCTTAATCCTGATAGCCTCTACTCTTCTGGACAGTCCCGTACTACCGGACAGTTCACCATCCTCCTGCCAGTCCTGCCAGCCATAGTCCTGAACATGAGCCCTGTAGGAAACCGTAACAGCTTCGCTCTCCTCCTCGGAAGCTTCTTCTGCACTTACCGGAAACTGAACTACCTGCAGCAGCATAAGCATACACAGCAGCAGACTCACTACTCGCCTCGTCATCCCTTTAAAGCATAACTTCATAATCCCATACACCTCCATACTTTATAAAACTCTTCTCAGTGGCTTTACCAATCTGAGCAGATATATAACAACGTAGGACACAACCATAGTTATAAGTGCTATCAGAGCTATCATGAGATTACCACCGTGCTCATAGGGATTAAAGCCCATGCTCCTGTAGATAACATTTATAACCAGAACATGTATCAGATATATGCCAAATGAACACTTGTCGATAGACTCTATGATTCTTGCAGGCTTAGTACTGACTGCCGCCTCGTCGCCATCCGTCTCTCTCCCAAGAAATATACCGTCAATCAGAGAGAAAACACCCACAGCTCCCATAACCACGAGTACTGACGCATAGCTGCTGAGCAGTCTGACAAGTCCGACTATCTGATACTTTATGCCGAAGTAGGTTGTAAGTGTAATAATTACGATAGAAACCGCCACCATAAGCCCCGCTATCGGCACAGTAATTCTGAACTTCTTAGTTGAATGTATGTAGAAACCAAGCAGCAGGTACAGAGGATATATCGTATATGTGAGCATATAGAAGCCCTCAGACAGGCTGAGGATATCCAGAATCGTCGGAATAATCGATTGAAATATCAGCAGCGCCACCAGTATATAGCTGACCTCTGCCTTTCCTGCATGCTTTACAAATGTTCTGAATATCGGCAGTGTGAGATATATAGCTATCATAAGGTAGATGTACCACATATGCATCCAGCTGCCGTCTGTAAACACTGCCTCCATCCAGCTGCCGAAGAAGTCTGAAGAGAGTCCTCCCTCTGACAGCTCATCAAACGCCTCAAATATAGCACTAAACACAAGCAGAGCTATAAGCATACGTACTATGTACTTCTTAACTATCTTATCTATGGATATCTTATGCTTCGGACTGAGCAGGAGTGCACCGGACACCATAACAAAGCACGGCACAGCCCACAGCATGTTATCTCTGATAATCATGGATACTATCCTCGGTGATATATCAGGTGCAAAGTAGCTTACTGCCATCTGATAGCTATGTAGTATAACTATCGCTATACATGCCAGTGCTCTGATCCAAACGAAGCTCTCGACCCGTTTTCTTGCAAATGTTTCTTCTCCCATAACAAACACCCCAAACAGATATTTTCAGTAATCTGTCTTAGTAGAAAAGTCCGTCTCCGCCGATACAGCCGCCGTTAGGGCTGCTGCTCTGTGACGCGGCGGCTGCTGCAGCTGCCGCGGCTGCGGCCTCAGCCTCAAGCCTCTCCTTCTCAGCTATCTGAGCATCCTTTGTGCTTACCGTCTGTCCCGATGTAAGTGATACGTACTCAACATACATGACCTCATCCTCCATACAGATGCTGCAGTCGGACATGTCAGTGTAGGGGAACTCTATAAGCTCGTAGGTATCACCACCGGCAACTGTAACCTTAATTGTAGCATTGGGGACAGTCTCCTCTGCAGACTCCTCTGTCTCAGCAGCCTCTGTACTATCCTCTTCGGTTGTATCCAAAGTCTCCAGATACAGTGTTCTGGTCTGTCCGCTTGTAAATACATCACCCTCTGCGAGATAGTCATCAGAGTATGAATCTCCCGTATTTACAAGTACGTCCGTTATATTCACATCCGTTGAATTTCTGATCTTAATTAGGCATGTACCTTCCTCTGAGCTTCCGAGTGCGATATATGCAGTCAGATCCTCCACAGGCTCAGCCTCTGTTACTGTTGCTAAGTCAGTATCGGTTTCTGATATATCGGCATCTGCTACACTCACAGCTGCGTCGCCGTCAGTGGCTTCATCCTCAGTTTCAGCCTCAGTTTCAGCTTCAGCCGAAGCTGCGTCCTCATCATCCGCTGTCTCTGTATAGAATAAATCCTCATCACTCATTGCCTTGGTATCCGAGCCTGAACAGGCCGTTAGAATCATACATGAAAAAACAACGATTAAGCCTAATCGTTTCCTCAAATCTCTCCCGATTATCATAACACGCCTCCATATAAAACCCATCAATCATTAAATAATTATTAATTATTTATTACGTAAATTGCAATAATAAGTTGGACACCCCATCAAGCTGCATCTAACTGATAGATTTTATCTAACTCCTCCTCAAAGATTTCATCCGGTGTCCTGTAGTTCAAAATCTTACGAGGAAGACTGTTACACC
>Ga0065711_1002748_pt1 | contig 38901 bp, 21 predicted proteins | sample Hoacrofraction12_FD_59098 | JGI IMG/M metagenome (GOLD analysis project Ga0065711, IMG submission 59098) | Hoatzin crop microbial communities from Cojedes, Venezuela - Epithelial fraction 12 v2 (version 2) | ecosystem: Host-associated > Birds > Digestive system > Esophagus > Crop | place...
TCTCTGGAGATATTCAAGACCCGCCTGGACAAGGTCCTGTGCAGCCTGCTGTAGTTGACCCTGCTTCGGCAGGGGGGTTGGACTAGATGACCCACAGAGGTCCCTTCCAATCCCTAACATTCTGTGATTCTGTGATTTCTGAGGTTCACAGAAGTGTTTCTGGGGAGCAAATGTTCTGCCTTTGGGAAGAGTCAAGTGGCAGATGTTTTGTAAAGCATGTCCCTGGAGATGTTTCCCTTAATTCTGTTTACAGTGGTTTTGCTTACTCTTTCATCTTAAGGACAGGGACGCTGAACTGTGTGCTGAATATTCACTGCACATGTTCACAACCACGTCTACATAGTATTACTTTATTAAATGTTTATATTGTAGTAGCGGCACGTAGTAGGAGTCCCTTCTGCCTGGGGACTATACAGAGTATGACTTTCCCAGCCCTCCAGAGTCTGTTCCTCTTAAGGAGCACTTAAATTTGTTTGCTGACCAGTGCTACTTCTGTATTTGATTGTGGTCATGAGGGAGCATCTTTATTTAGAGTGGAACATGAACTGTACTGCTCAGATCCTTACCTTCCCACCCCTTCCCGGGAAGCACTGGCATCACAGAGACATGCAGTACAGGCCCGCTCTCCAGAATATGTTTGTGAGAACTCCTTGTTAAAGCACTGGCAATGCTATCGCTGGATCTACCTCTGAAGTGGGAGGAACATCAGCTGCAGATTCACAGATTTGATGCAATCTTTAATTTCTGCATTCCTCTGCATTCGTGCAAATCGGGCAGTGGTTACAGAATTGTAGCAGTGGATAGAACTTGGTCCAGAGTTTGTAAAGTGATTAGGATCCTTTGGGATGAGATGGTCTATTAAGGGAAAACATTATCATGATTATTTATTATTAATGGCAATGTAATATTTGTCCTGCAATATTGAGTTTAAATTTGACCTAACAGCAGTGACTTTCAGCAGAACATGCTCTTGTACTTGGAAGGCAGATGACTTTGCAGCGTATTAAATGTGAATTACGGTCATCTTACTGCAAAAGAAAAAGTGAGATGAAGTGCTGCCTGTCTTCAATCAGCAGAACTAGCAAAGGCTATGATGCCTTTTTTTGCACAAATTAGAAAGTCCGTGCAAAGAGCCTGCTGGCAGTCAACTGAAAGTGTTCTTCCTACGTGAGTGATGACGGTATATCACAGAAAATGGTGCCTAGGTCTTCCATCTACTTTTCTCTCTCAGTACCGCAGACCTTGAATTCCAGTATTGTTCCTGTAAAATGCCTACAGAGATACTGTGGGATTGGGCCTCAGACAGTTAAGGTAAAGAGCACTGTTCAGATACTGTTTAAAAAACAAAAAACCCCAGACACCACCACCCCCCGTTTCCTTTCTGGCCTTTAAATCAAAGGCATGTTTTAATTTTTCCGAATTGTCCTTTTCTGTCTGAAAGCGACTGCCAGTTCTGTTGTTGAGGTGGTAGGGTGGCTTGGGAGCCCAGTATGGGTCAGACTTGGGATACTGGGGCACTGAGCTCATAGTGTGATGACGCACCCAAATTTGCCTAGACTCAGAAACAGAAAGTTGCGATTGGAGTGGTTTTGTTAAACCGTGTTAGGCATGAAGACCACCACTGCGATCCTGTATCCAGTTGGGTCAGTTAGTGTTGCTGCAGTTTCCTGCGTACTGTTTTAGAACAGAATGCCCGGCCTTGGGTTTCCCAAAAGGCTGCAAAGACGAGCTGCTGTGTTGCTGTCTCTGGACCAGCGTGGGCAGCTGAAGCGGGACAGGCTGGACCTTTCGAGGACTGCTGCAGGTCTAGTCTTGTGCCCACTCAACTGAAGGCCACAGAGATGTGGAAAGCGGCATCGCTCAAAGTTGGGAAGCTGCCATCCTCTGTCAGAAGTTACCACGGCTGAAAACAAATGTGTGCTCAAGCCCTCAGCTGCCCTGCTTCTCCCTGTGATTTAAATGGCAAAATGTGGCGCTGGAGTATGGATGGCCTCCTTCCATCCTCTCAGCTGCTGGCAGCTTGGACCTTCGGCGCAGGAGCAGCAAAGGAAGTGAGAGGGGTGCTGGCCTCTGCCACTGCCGGTGTTTGATCTGTCACACTTTGTTAGGCAGAGCCCATAGTTAGGGTGGTGATATTTTGATGAGAGATCTGGCTGTCTTCTGAATACATGAGTCAGAGGTGCTCTTACATTTTTTTAATCTTTACGTAGGCAAGTCCTTATGGCCTGTATCTGTTTTGTTGCACTTTGAACACTATGCTTCTTGCACTATTCTGGTCTTAAGTTGGTGTTAGCAATGGTGGCAAATACAACACAGATTTTTTTGTACCATCTGTGGTACTGGAAAAACTCAGCTATTCAAAGACTGGCGCACACTAGCACTGTTTCCAGCACAGGTCCTTCCAAAGCATCCTTGTCGGTGTTGACAGTGATGCACTGGCATTCGCAGTGCCCTAATGTCTTAATTTGGTGTTGAAAATGGCTGAAAGAGGTAAATAGCTCTTAGGCATGGCTTCTGGTGTGGCTGACGAAGGTTTGACTAATGTGGTGTTAACTAGGAAAGGGCTGGGAAAAATCACCTCCCTTGAACAAAGCAGGCGTTATGGCATTACTGCTAAAGGTGTAGGAATAAGTGTCTAGCCTCATGGCTGTGATGGTGAGGATCACCTCTTGTATTTCTCTTGCTAGCACAGTTGGTAGAGTGGATATCACGTAGACAGCATCTTGTGAAACTTTTTTTTTTTGGTTAAAATGGCACAACTGTGCCGTGGATGCTGTTACACACACAGAAAATGTGTAGCATAGCTTTCTTCTAAGAGAAGAGAGAAGGTCCTGATAAAAAGGTGTATTTATACTGTTAAAGCTGTGCCCAGGCTAAGTATTGCAATTATGCAACTTCTGGAGTAAACTACTGCATCCTGATAACATGAGAAACAGCAGAAAGCAGATCTTTTATTCTTCTTCTTTTTTTTGCACAGCTTTATGCCATCATTCCAGCAGGCGGTGGCCACCGTAACGCCTGCTGTGTGCTGAACTGCCTGATCCCTCTTCAGCAGACCTTTCCTCCCTGACTTTCTGTCTTGCTGCTGGGTTTGGGGATTTGTGCTGCCGAGTGCATGGTGTAGGTAAGGGGCAGTGGACTTTGAGTGGGAGCTCTGCAGGTGAAGGACTTGCGTCCTGCTTCTGTTCTTCCAGGCTTTGGAAGAACATTAAATAATAGAGGAGTTAAGGAAGAGTGTGTAGACAAATGTAGAGGAAGGAAAATACTCTGGGCAAATAAAATCACTAGATTTTCAAGCTTCCCACTGTTGCCTCTTTTCTCTCTCTCCCCCCCTGCCCTCCCCCCCCAAGCCCTCTCATGCCTGAGATAGATTGACACTACACGACAGAGAGATTTGGTGTATAACTCCAGACATGGATAGTTGAGCACAGCACCTGACAGAGGCAGGGCAAAAACTCTGCAAGATGCTAAATACGTCGTTCTGTCCGCTTTTGTTTGAGAGCTAGGTAAATTGCGTTGAAGCATATTACAACTTGCTGTCCTTCTCTTTGTACGTGCTGTAGATTTTGCCTCTTTAGCAATAGTAGTGGCAAAGCACTGGAGATGAAAATGGAGTTAAATTTCTGGGATGACCAAGACTGATGACTTTCACAGGCCACTGCAATGCAACTACACCCTTCACTGTTAATATCAGCTTGCCACAGTATTATCCAGAGTTGCTAGGAATTGTTTTGGTTTCCTCAAACCACCAAAGCAGAAGCATTTACGCCACTGCTTTTTGTTTATTATTTGTATAATAAACTCTTAGCTCAGAAGAGTGAGCTGTCAAAAGTCAGGAGCTTAATTTACAAGGTCAGCGTTCATGCAGGTAAGAAAAAATGACTTCAGGTCTTAAGTCTTGATTTAAACAAATTGATTTAAATGGCCATGTAATTAAACAGGAACAATCCCTTGTGTAGGTTCCCTAAATTGATTTGAGGCCTGGTCTGCACATAGATTTTTGTACCAGTGTAATTATGACTGCAAGGCGTATGATTTCTTTAATGTAATAATTGCTGCGTGGCCATTAGATGTCCAGCTGGTGTGACTGCTGGCATGAACGCTGTTCTGCTGGCATAGTGGCATCTGTATTTGATACAGGTTATTCCCACTCCTGTGCAGGCGTAAATTGTCGGTTGCATATATATTTAGAGCGTTCAGCTGGTGTAAATGTGTCCACGTTACCAGTGTAGTCCAGCTCTAGATGTATTGGTACAGCTGTTCTCTGCATAAAGCTGGTTGATGTCTTAATTTAGGTGGCTTGTTGTTGTGGACACTGGGAGGAATCCAGCGTGGCTTCTGGGTCACTGAGTTTGGAGGCCTTTAGCCAAAAGTCCTCCAAAAGTCTAAAGAGCTTTTCTGTGCTTGTTCAGGAGCTGGCTATGCTGAAAGTGTGGTGGTGAAGAGCAGAGGAGGCTGGGCCTTGCTGTGCCGCGCAGCCAGCACTGACCACCAGTGTCGGGCAAGCCCCGTGCACCTGGCAAGTGGAAGTGTAATTATCCTTGAGCACCAGGGATGCCCCTTACAGCCGCACTGCGCTTCCAGGTGGTGGGACTGGCAGCCAGGACAGCATAAACACCAGGTCTTATTAATACACAAGTCTGACCCACGGAGTAACAGGAGTTTTAGGGCATTGTGGAGGATGAGTTTACCTCCTGTTTTCCTTTGGAAAGAGATAATGGCATCCTTCATTTTAGCCCAGCCAGGGCTAATGATGAAAGCTATTATTTATCAGGCCTAACTCCTAAGTGTGGTGAAGAGCACAGAAAATGAGAACACGGTGTGAGGAGCTGGGCTGGTAGTAATACAAGAATAAGCATAATGATTTAACACAGGGAGTAAAATTACTTTTGTTGTTTGCTATGGTGCTAGAGTTTAACCTCAGGGTGAAAACCGGGTGCTTTCAATTCCATCGCAGCAGCAATCAGCACTTTAGTGAAGCAGATGGAGGTGAAAAAAAGGTAGCAGCTTTGTTTTGCATTCTGATGTTTCCATGGCTTTGATCAGCAATAAAGACCCTTGTTTTGGCACTTCCTTGCAGTGAATGTTTGGCAGTCTTCAGCTCTTCCATCTGGCCATTTTTTGCCAGGAAATGCCCAGAAGGGAGGTCGTCGTTGAATTAAATACTGTCTCTAGGGTACTGGGCTTCACATGGCTAATGAGAAGTCTTAATATAGAGAGCTTTTTCAGAATCCGAATAGAGTCAAGCAAGGAGAGAGAACTACAAAACAGTAGTTACCCTTGCTGTGCTGGAGTCATGCGTCTTAAAAAGGTGAAACTGAAGGCTAGACTGAGCACTCGGAATTCTTTCTCTTGGTGTCTATACATGTGCATCACATATAGTTCCATACATGTATAAAAATANAAAAAAAACATTAAGGTGAAAAATACAGAAATTAAAAATTCCTGGAAGTCCCTCCCCTTCCTTCACTTCCTCAGGCCATAAAAGACAATACAGCTGTTACTGTTTCAGGTGGCGGTAGGAAAGGGGAGAGAGAATAGCTCTGAGAACATCTGAAACAGTTGCAGCCAAGCTTGTGCGCATTAAAATAAATTTCAGAAACATGCCTGAAAGATGCATGTAAAAGCTCACATTCTGATCTGCTTGGTCCACTGTAAGCGCAAGTAAAGCTCTACTGGATCAAAGGAAACGGTTGAAATCTATGGTGAAGTTACTGAGAACACATTGCAGCCCGAAAGAAAATCTAACCGCGCCCCAGGGAGAGGAGCCTGGCCTTGCAGATCTGTGTCCTCTCGGCAAAGGCATCTCTGTCAACCGAGGCAATGATTGGTGGGAGTCCTGGGACATGGCTGGACAAACCTTTGCTTACTTCAGTAGTCTCCTTGAAGACAAAATCCCCAGTTCCTTACAGGGAGTATTTGTCAGGCACAGTAATTCATGTAGGTAGGAGTTTGCTTGCAAACAGCTTTCATACCAGTTCATCAAAAAGATCCAAGGATACAGCTACATCTGTGCAATTCCACAGCTCAATACAGTTATGCTTCTATAACAGGTTACGGCAGCATGTCTGCAGCAATAAAAATAAGATGGGAAACATTTGAAGCAGAGGTGCTTTGAAACATTAGCCATAGCCTACAAAAATCTATGGCTAAATGAGTGAGACGGAGCTTGCGGAACTGTTTTGTGACTTGCTTTGAAGGAAGTTGACAATTCAGCGTTGTGAAAGATGCTTTGTCGTTAAACAGTGTGAGATGCCCTGATAAAGACTCGTTTCTCGGGCGGAGCGCTAAGGAGCACTCCCTGAGACTGATTTGTGGATACAGCATTATCCAAATACATGACAGTGTCCTGAATTTTGTAGCCTTGGTTAATAGGCGGGACTCACTCTTCATCTTGCTGACAAATTCTGCTTTAAAATCTGTGCCGTGAGATGTGTGGTTTGCAGGGGTGACATCTTTGCTCAACTAGCCAATGTAAGTTTGGACGTGGTCTGTCACTGTTGGCATAGCTGGAGAGAACTGTGGACCTGAAATGTAATTCTGGCTATATTTTTTACTGGACTCCACCATCTAGCCATCAGGAAAAAATATTTAGATGCATGATATGCCTAAAATGAGGAGAGTCTACGTTCACAAGCCATCTTGCTTTGATCTCGTAAATGCGGATCTGTTTGATTGTGAGATTCGATGCTAACCAGCAGACTTATTTATGCCTTTGGTTATAGTGCTGTCTCGCAGCTCTTTGCATAAATTTAATTGTGTTGGTAATGTGGTTGTCATTGTTTGAAGTTGCAGATTTGTTCATGTAGGTGAAGGTGATCCTTCCCAAGGCCTGATGTGCACAGATGTTTTGGCAGCTGTGGAGACCACAGCTGCTGCCATCTGCATGCAGAGCAAGCTGACCCTTCATGTGTCGGGTGGGGACAAAATTGTTGTGTTGTACCCTTGGGGTGTGTTTGAGACTCCTGCCTGCTCTAAGCAAGAGTGGCACGATGGGAATAAGCTTGAGGATTTCTATCCCAAGCTTTCATTCTCCGTAACAGAGATTGTGTGTTTTAATTGGGTTGCACTTACCTGCCTGCCTGAAGCTGCTTTCATCTTGCAGGGTTCCCAAAAGGACAGACTGGGGATGAGGGAGCACAGGGGGATTAAGAGACTTGCTAAAGTTTGTGTGGGGAAACTGGTGACAGGGAGAGAAGCTGAGTCCTCTGATGCCTGCTCTTCTCTTTCACCATGAGTCCCGCTGTGGCTGAGTGCTGTTGAGCGGATGGTGATGGTGACAAACGCATCTGAGCTGCTGGAGGAGGACCGATCTCTGTCACTCCACGCGGGGCTTTTCCCCAGATGGTTGTGCAGGTGGTCTAAAACCAGCGTGGGAAGAGGAGAGTGGGGACAGTGCAGGGAAACCCGATTCCCTGTTGAAAATAAGCTCTGTGCTCCTCTTGTTGGTGTTCATGTTTAACGTGTGCGGGGCAGCTTGTGAAGGAATTGCAAGGACTCCTTGTGCTTGTTTTTGCCAACAAGGCAATTGTTGGAGGGGCTCCCTTCTGTGGGGGAGATTGGTGGCTGGGATTGTGATCCGTGGCTGTGTCGAGTTTGGGGATTGTATCTGGCGTTGAAGTTTCTGTGAGTTATTAATGTCAGTAATCATCTTTCCAGTATTGGAGCTTTATTTAGCAGATGCTACCAAAAAAAAAAAAATCTTATTAAGCCAGCTTGCTATGAGCAGTGATGGCTCAGCAGCTGGGAGACTTGTGTGTTAATTTTTAATGAAGTATGAAGTTTCTCTTTAGTATATGTTATGGCCCTCAGCGCACTGGGAAATCCCTTGCTTTAGCAAGCGGGCAGGGCCTTTCTGGGCTGCCTGGAGTAACTGCCTTTTGGGAAGATGGACAGTAGCATACACACGTGTAACGTTGGTTGCAGATACAACCTTGAGCATCAGCTTAAGCCAACGTGAGCAGGTTCAGATTTGCAGCTGCTGTTAGGAGGTGCTCAAATGTAAAAAGATACTTAATTTCAGGTCTGGGCACTTTTTCAGCCCTGTGAAGTGCTTGCCTAGGGCCTCCTGCGTTGGGCAGAATCATCCGAGAGCACTGGGTGAAAGCGAGTAGGGTGCTGGTAGTTGCTGGAACTGTCATGTGTCATCTCAGCGTGATCGTGCTTCTAAGGAATTTGTGCTGGATGGAATTGCACTGTATGGGGCCATGTGCAATGTCTTTCCCTTTCTGGCTACATCCGCATTTTAGTGCATCAGTAAATACTGAAGTATGTGAAAACCTTTCCTTTCCTTGGTGCTCAGAAGAAAATTGTGGGGTGATGCTCCAACTGCTGAATCGGATTTTGGCAAATCATTAAAGGTTCTCTTGGAGAGTCTTAAATGTAATGCAACATGTGTAATATTAACTGGCCTTGTGAGCTCTTTGTTGTAATGAACAAGGGGTGGATTTTGAGGCTTTTGCTTGCTTTGGTGAGGAATTACTCTGACATCTCCCTTTGCTGAAAAGGGCACATGAAAGAATTAACAGCACAGGAGATGCTTCTGCTGTAAGGTTAATTTAATAGCATAGAAGTATAAGAAACTGGTTTTTTTACTCCTGAAGAATATGTTTTACCAAGGCACTAAGGACATGGCTTTGGCCCTGTATTGGAGAAAAACTGTGTGTTTTCAGAGTCCTCCTAACAGATAGTACCAGCACTGATAAAGTTTCCTTGTTGCCAGTGTTAGGTGTTTGCACCACAGCTCTGGACCAGGGCAAGAATGATGGATATTTCTAGGTTTTTATAACTGTCTGTCTCGTCTAAGTACACTAGCCTAAATTCCATGTGGATTATGTGGTGCTTACAGCTGGGAACTCTGGAGTGTAGGAACCAAGCAGATCAAATGGATTATACTCTCGTGATTGTAATGAGTGTAAATATGTGTATGTATTCTTTGTCTGTATATCAGAAATCTCTAGAATAACCTTTGGATGGGCTTGTGCTGCACCAATAGGCTTGTGGGGTTTCTACAACTGTTAATGCAGGAAAAACAGAGTATCATGTTCTTCAAATCCTGCCAGCAAATAAAAATATATGGATTTACAACTGAGTATTGTTCACAGAATACATATCTCTAGTAATAAAATTACCTTTTCAGTCTCTCCCTTCTGTCTTTTTCTCTCTGTTCTTTTATTCTTGGGCTTGCCTGGCACTGTAAAGCCTGTTAGGGCCTGAAACTAATATTGGGGAAATTAAATGTGGGTAACTGTGCTACTTCAATTTGCTTGCAGCAAACAGTGGATGTAGTTTCTTCAAAAAAAGAAAAAAAGAGGCCACAGAGAAAGACAAACAGAAAATTACCTTCAGACTGAGACAGACTCTGTAGCTCTGACTGGAGAACTGTGTACCATGAGCCTCTGTTCTGGTTTAATGCAGTTGTGCTGTCCCAGTCTCTAAACCTGTAATTACAGGACTGAGAGACGGAGTGATGTGGACAGTAGTTAGGATATTAATTAAAATACCATGGATAATGTGGGGAACAGTATGCCTTACGTGCTTTATTTAAAGGAACTGAAGAATAATTCATTCAAAATGCCGTGAGTTGTCAATCTTGGATCTGTTTTCATCTTCTTTTGAATGTTCAAGCAACTGTGAATTGCTTCACAGGGTGCAAGACAGTGGAAATTCAGGGCCCTAAGTCAGAACAAGGTATTTATAATCAAATATTTGCTAGGATTAAACTACTTTCAACTGGTCTGTTGCATTTCAGATGTGTAAGCCAGAAAAAAAACATTGTGGAGTAATCTGAGATTTACCTCTACATTTCCTAGAAGAAATGAATCTTTTGTATTCATGCGGCATCTCCCTGTATGCTCATGCAGCTCAAACTCTTTCCCACAAAAATACAGATACAGTTTGTCTTCTTCATTCCTCTTTGGGATTAAATTACACAGAGGTGAAGCAGGCGAACAACACTTTGGGCAGCTGGGGACTGGAGTCCGTGTGTCTCTGGTTCCCAGTTTCCCAGATCCTATAGCCCTAAACACAGCTGTGAAAATCCTTTTCTCTTGTGCTTTTTCACATCTCGCCCAAAAAGTTTTACAGTGACAAGGAAAACTTTCAACGCCGTTGATAGCTACGGGTTTTGGAGTCCATTGATTTGAAGCTCACCCAACAGTGGTGAGTGATTGGAGGCAGCATTGGGCTCTTCCAGAACGCAACACGTCATTTGGGCTAGGAGAGGAAGGGGGAGGTGGATGTGTTGTTGCCAGACCTCACCTTGGGCATGTTGCATACCGTTGTCCTCGTGGGCTGCCTTGGTACAGCAGTGGGTGTTTTGGGTAAAGCGGAGGAAGGAGGTTATCTGCCTGGGCAGGGCAGGGCCGTGTGGTGGCTCATCCCTCTCTCCGTTGGTGAAAAGCGGTGGAATAGATGCAGTTGTCCTGCAGGCGGTCAGTTCGTTAGCCATGAGTGCAGGGATGACACTTACTTGGTGGGAGGCACCCGGGAAGACTCAAGCAGATTTGCCTTCAAGATCAAGTGCTGAAAGATCCGTAGACCCAAAGAACTCACTGACTCTGAAATTTTTGGTCATTCAAAATCTTCTAAATTTGGGCCACAAGAGTCTGATCAGTATTAGGAGTGTGCCAGGGCTCCCAGGCATGACTCTAAATTAACTTCCATGTACGTAAAACGTAAAGATTTGAAAGCCTTTTGATGTGCTACTGGCAGAAAGTCGTCTGTTTGAAGTTGCTTTCTGTCCGGCAGTTACTGTTTTGACCAGAGCTCCCTAAGGAACTTGTCTTCTACTGAACGCAGCAGTACAAGAAATGGAAAGCCAAACTCATTCGCTTGTGTTGCCTTAGAACTTCCACAAGATCGAAAAAAAAGTGTCTAGACCAAGTTTTTTTTAAACAAATACTTTTTCCTTTTTGTGCTGTGGAGTTTGCTTAATGGCTGATGCCCGGTTGCCCGGTTTCATCTTGGAGCAGTTTTTATGGCTAAGCTGTAAATACTGAGAGTGGGGAGAAAGTGGAATTCACGATGGAAATGTGCAGCAGGCCATAGCTGTGCCACGCTGCCACGGCCATCTGCCCAGCAGCAAGCTTTAGGCAAATCGGAGAATATCGTACTGCTGTCTGCGTGGCTGGTTTTCTGACCTTGTTTGGCTTGTTACCTTCATTTGGAAGCAGCACCAAAAAAAGGCGACGTGTGAGGGGAGGAGTAACCTGAGCTGTTGCGTGACTGAAGTCCTGGATTAGGGGTAGAAACCACCAAGGCTTCCCTCTGCCTGGCTTTGCAGGAGCCAGGTGCTTGCTGCAGGTTCCTTGAACATAACCGCAGTGTGGCAAGCCGTGCCCAGCCTTGTGCGAAGCCTCGTGTCGAAAAGGTGGAGCGTTCTTCGCTGTTTCTTGTCTTTGAAAATGCACACTTGAAAACGCCAGATAACATTTGCCTGGAAGAGGAGGATGTGTTTCAGTGCAATGATAAGAGGGGAGGGGCTGCTCTTGGGGGGCCTGAGCGTGAGACACCTCCCTCGTTAGAAATGGGGGGAAAAAAATAGAAGCATACACAAAGTGGAAAGGCACCTGTGATGCTGATGAATTTGTCCTGAAAAAAACAGCTGAATAAAGGCCGGCAGGGGAGGGGATGGGAGAGAGCCGGAGCAGGAGGGAGCGGGTGTTTAATGCAGCGGGCTTGCCAGGAGCGGAAGGGGAAGGAGGGTGTAGCTGGGTGGTTGCAGCTGCATCTCGCCAGCTCCCTGCCCGCTCTCCCTGTTGCCAGCCATGGGCTGCATTCCCCATCTCCCTCCCGCTGCCGGGCTGTGGACCACTTCCCCAGAAAGGACGGGCAGCGGTCAGCCCCGGGATGTGCTGCGGGGCTGCCATGGTGGTGGGGGGTCCCCGGCAGCGGGGTGCAGCTGGGAGGAGGGGGCCGAGGCAGGACCTGCAGGAAGGTGTGCGTGGCACTGGGGAAGGGTGAACCTGGGGGCGGGTGGGTGCTGGATGGCGGGAAGGAAGACGACGTTGACTGCAGTGGGAGCTGTAACATCTCCACCAGTGAATTAATGAACCTTCCTTGGAAGTGAAAGTGCTCACCATACAGTTTGGTGGTAGAGAAGGTTAAACAGAGAAGTGTGTTCCCTGTACTGTCTCTTCTTCAAGGACGCAGTCAAGGCACTCTCTCTGTGGAGACGAACTTCATAAACCAAGACTCTTGAGTAGAGAAATAAAGCAACATGTCTGGCACCACTGACTCCACACTGAGTTACCAAGCAGTATTCTGGTCAGGCAGAAAACGCTTTGGGGTCCAAATGCAGCAGCTTACCGAGTACATTGCTGTAATGGTGAAATATGGAAAGTTAGCCTTCCTTTAGAAGAACAAGAAGGCAAAGAGGTCAAGCATGGTTACAGGTTTTTGTTTATTAAACAGAGGTGGTGATTAGCTGTTTCAGCAGCAATAAGCTGTGAGACACTTGGTCAGAGCCTCATTCAGTAACTTCAGCAGTTTGTGCCAAACACAGTAAAATCTGTTTGAAGTGACCTGTGGTGTCTGTGTGTGGCATAGCCTCGTGTACTTTCAAGTATGTGAGTTGTCTCCTTCCCAATTTGGTTGCTGAAAAACACTGTACCCAGGCAGCCGGTGCCACCTAGCCTGAATTCAGCCTGTGTGTAGAAAATGGGTAAAAGTCTGTTTAAAAATCTGGACTTTGATGATTTTTTGGGGGGAGGGCCTCCAGGACAAAGCTTTCTTCGCGTGCTCTGGGAAGGGAACAGCACTGGTCAGAGCTCTGTCAGGGCTTGCTCTCGATTGCTACGCTCATCTCTGTCGCAACCCTGCCATCTGCCTTGTTTTGCTGATGCCACCCAACTCCTCTTAGTGAGGGCCTGAAAGGGTGGGTGTGTGTCAGCCTGACCTGCACTACGATGCTGTCTGGTTTGGCAGTGGTTGGCATGCAGTGTATTTCAGCTGTGCAGCAAGCATTATGGTTAGACGGGCTCAAACTTTTTTGCTGTCACGTTTGAGTGGAGTTAAATGCCCCGATGGTAAACAGATGCTCTTGACAACATCCCTGCAGCCTTTGTCGTTGTTGAGACACAGGCCAAACATTCCTAGTGTGTACAGTACTTGAGTGGACTCTTGGCAGCCCCAGGAGCCCCCAGCCAGTGGTTTGTAGGCTCTGCCAGGTGGAGAGGGAGAGCAAACCAAGTGGTGCTTTCGTCTGTTCAGTGTTGTTTCTTCTGGGTCAGACAAGGCTAAAGGTTATTTGTTGGCTACATGAACAGGCCTCGTATCTGGAGGGGGAGGAGGGGGGAGGAAGAAGGATGTTTAGGTCCTAATGAATCCTTCTTGAAGCTCTTGTTTATTATCAGTCTCCGAAGTGGGAATGCATGACAGAATTCCTCTGCTTTCTCCTTTCCTGGGGCAGTATTTCTGCTTTGTGAATTAAAGGGTATGGCTTCAACCAAAAAATAGCAACAGAAACACAGCTGTGAGGATGAGTGATGCTTCACCCCAAGAAGGGTTAAAGGTACAGTACCAGCGGTGTTGCTCAGCCTGAGGTCTGTGAGATAAGAGAGTCTGCAGATATATACCTTCCTTGAAGTGCAGGCAATCCATCTGCAAGGGGGAGAAATGCACTGAGGTAATATTTCAGGCTTGGCTTAATGTTTGTATGGCTGCAGATGACACAAATGCAGGACCAATGCACAAGACAGCTCCTCTTTCACCCCACCTCCAGAAAAGCTTGGTGGTCCTTGGATTAAAAATTGTTAAGAATGTTTTGCTTGTATGTTTTAGATAATTGTTGTCCATCTCTCGCCCAGTTCACAGCCCACGCTGGCATGTTTCTGAATGCTGGGCTTGAAATGGAGAGCTAAGGGAGCTTGACTTGCTTGACTTGGCCCAATGAACAGCTTAGCCTTTTCCTAACATGGCTATTTCTAGAGTTTGCATGACTTTGTATAGTTGAGCTATGTTTTTATTCTCTGGGCTTCTTTTTATGCAAGTTTTTTCTGATGTGAAATGTTTTGGATCAGATGAGATTTAAAAGGAGGAGTTGACACTACATTTTGAGGCTTGCTTCTGCTTTTGCATTGGCTTACTGATTTCATATCCCCTGGGGTCAAACCTCTGGGCTGAGAGCCAGTATTTAAAAAGATTTTTTTGCAGGGTGGAGGAGTATTTTGTAATTTCACCCCCTACGAGTTCACCCTCTCCCTCTTGCACTGCTTGTTCATTATTTCAGATTCCACCTCTACAACATGGAAGAAAAGGCAGTTTTAACCCTTATTGTGATACTTCTGCTTAGAAGGCATTGATGATACTACATGCAGCTTGATCTCCTCCTGACTAATTTTTGAATTGCTAGTACATCCCTGTATGCTGTTAAGCCATCTTTGAACCTCACTGTGTCGCAGCAGTATGCATGAGGAGTAAATCTACTGAAGTCAGTCAAATAGTACCAGCGTGAAACTGGAGTGACCAGAAAATCATGTCTCCTTTCTTCTGGATTATGTATAGCAGAGAGGAGTGAAAGCCTCAAGTCAGCGGAGAGAATTTCGAAGGCAGGTTTTTGATTTACCTACCAAAGAGACTGGCCAAGTATACTGAAAATAATTTCAGAGACCACAAGCTGATTTGAAGTGGGTCCCTGGAGTTGCATAAACAGACAGTGCATTATTCATGAGGTAGCTGAGCGTTTGCACTCCTCCAGCGGACTGGGACATACAGAAATATGCTTGCTTGCTTGCTTCACCTGGTTGACTGGGCCTGCTGGGAAGAGTCTACTCTTTGCAGAGTGAAGCAAAGAGCAGGGAAGGCTGCTGGTATAATTAGGCTGATTTGCACTGTGACTCAGGAGTGGTTATGGGAAGCCCATATGAATTCACTTATGACTTGTTAATGCCGTGTTTGTCAGGCAGCAGTCAATGGGGATCAAAAGTCTGAGGCACACAAAAGCACTGCAAAAAGGAAAGACTGCCTAGGCACAAGCGTACCTGTGCGCTAACCCCACGGGCACAAAGGCATCTCATCCTTGTACCTCCTGTATCTCACTCTCAGAGAACAAAAATAACAGTAACTTTCATTAGAAGCTGTTGATCGTGTCCTCCTTCAGTGTGTTTCTGAATCACAACCTTGTAGAAAGCATACCTCACCCAGCAGGAATTCAGCAAATCCAGTAACAGGCTTATGACGCTGGATCTGGTGTGGTGTTCCAGCTCAGCTGACCGTAACCTGGCCCGAGAGCAGAGGGCTGTCCTTTGTGCCCATAGCTATGACGTTCATATGGGATGTGTTTGTGGGTGTAGTGCATGGTTTCTTCTTGAAGTGTCTTGTCACAAGGGAGTTAAGTAGACACAGAAACATGGACTTGGAGCACTTGAGGTGGCCACGAAAAAAAGGTACTGATTGGTGGCCATTGCCATTTCCCTTATGCTGTGTTTGTCATTCCTGCAAGTTCCGCTTGTGACTACTTCCTCGGTAGCTGGATTCCTCTCTGATTTGAATCCAGCAACAATGCCAAAATGACATTTTCTTCCTTTCCCATCTTTCACTGCTTACCGTCTGAGCACGGGGACTACAACAGTTGTAACGTTAATGTACCATGAGCGAAACCTAGTAAAAGCACTGTGATCAGGCAGAGAGCAGATCAATTCTTGTCACTTGAATGTACTCTACCAAGTTTTATTTAGGGTTACTTGTGTAGCCGTGGATATTTTAGCTGGCACAGATGTGCAATAATGTTCTTAGTACCAGGACTGCCCTTTCTTGTAATAGTCACAGTGCATTACAAAGAAATTAGAGTGTTCTGTTAGAGTGAGCTGGCACATTCATGGCATGCTAGAATAACTGGTCATATTGCGTCTTTGGAATAAGCTGCTGTGAATTCGTCATGAAAACAACTACTCAGGTTTGGGTTTGTCTCTGACAGACAGACTCTCTTATTATGTCATACGTTCATAGCCATATGAGACAGATACAGGTATTGAGGTCATCTACCCCATCTCCTGCACAGAGCAGAGTTGTTTTCCCTACAGTGTATTTTTGTGATCTATCTAATATTAAATATTTTCCGTGGTGGGGATTCCACCACCTTCCTCAGAAGGCTGTAGTTCACATTGATCTCTCTGCTCGAGGAGGTACCTTTTGTAGTCAGGCTATATTGTCCTTCCTTAATTCACTCACTTTATTTCCGTGTAACTCCAGCTTTTTAATACCTTAATGAGTTCCCTTCAATCCTTCGTGTCCCATTCTTCAGATTCACATCCACTTCTATTAGAGATTTCTGCATTGGTGTGTCATACCTGTCTTTCAGTGTGATTGATGAAATGATCTCAGTTTACTAATGACTTGCATAATGTTTTGAACTGCATTCAGATGCCATTAAAATGGGTCAAAGGGTTAGACTATCAGCTTAGGAAAGCTTGGAGCTGGATAATTCCCCAATCTGTTTCCGATTTAAATCCTCTCCAAATGGTGTAGTAAAAAGCAGAAAAGCTACTGGTGTGTTGCTGTGGTCGCAGTCTGTCTTCCGGTGTGTGGTCAGACAACCCATCAGAGGATCTAAAGCTGTGTTTAAAGCCTGCAGAGGCAATGCTGAATGTGTCAGCAGTTGCTGTTGTAGAGCTGGATGGATCAGAGACACCTGTTTCCTCGGACCTTTTGTAACGCCTGTGTTGCCGAGGGGTGATGTTCTCGCGCTGTGCCGCTACAAGCAGCCTGTGGGTTGTGATGTGCTTTCACACTGCGCTGTATGAAGGTGGTCTGCGCGATGGTGCTGGATCTGGCATGCCTGTTGATCACAGCCGTGTCAGACAGGTGGACAGTAGCTGTGATGTTTCTTTCTCAGCTCTTCAGTGAGCAGCTCAGTCTATTCATTGCAAGCCTGCCAGCAGCTCTTGCCATCCGAGTGGGTGACGTTCTAGCAGTATTTGAGAGCCAGCGGAAAAGGGTGATGATCAGATGCAGCCAGTTAAAAACTAGCATATGCTTTACAGGAGCATTTGTTCTGTATCCTGAGCTGAAGCTGAAATTTCACAGCATCAAGGCAAAACAGTCTCAAGTGGGGAAGATAGTGGCCTTTTGGAAAGCATACTTAAATATTGCACTGAGAGGGCACATAAGCTCTACATTAAGAAATCAAGGATTTTGCGATGTCAGGAGACCCAGGGGTGAACGCGACCGTTTGAACGTAGAGGTTTTGCTAGTGAACATGTTGAGGGTGTTGCAGAAGTACAGCTGGAGTGGGTGGGATTATGTTAAAAGTTAGTATGCCAGTATTAGACCCTAGGGATGTATAGGTGTACTCCCTAGGTTGTAGCGACACATTATAAAACATATGTAAGGTTATAGCTGAGGTGCCACCCCATGGGAGGGCAGGTTGCCTCAGAAGAACCCCCCTCGGATGCTCTGCTGAGCTTTGTGGGACAGTCTCTTCTGTCTCTGGAATGTGCTGTGGGAGACCAATCTCATGACTTAACAAAGTTAGGGTACCCATCCTGTGTCAGTGATCTCAGCTGGCAACTGTCTTCCTCTCAGAAGGGCGGCCGAGGGCTGCATGAGTGTGGACATTGAAACCCCTGTTCTTTTGGGTATTTGGTCCCTTCTGTATCGGATGCAGTGATGTGAGTGCTGTGGCAGAAACTGTAGCTGCTGTTCTGTTCAGGAGCAGGATATGAGTCTCTGGGGATGTCGGTCTCATGCTTCCACCGGCCTCAAATTCACAGAACAGTAAAATGCAGTTGTTGTATTATGAGACCCAAATGTAATACATGAAGAATGTGTGGCACATTAAACCCGTCTGGTTCATACAGAAACTCATGTATAATTCACAGTCTTTGTAAATATGTCAGCTTAATGCCTCTCTGGCACCTATCAGCAAGGCTCTGTCTCCCTAGGGTTAGTCAGACCTGACAGCTTCTGAAAGTGGACCCTGAATTGTGTGGTAAATGGTGCTGAACTCTGAGTATTACTGAATAACAACTAGTTTTGAATCCAGAAAAAAAACCAAAAACGGTTTCATTGTAAGAATTTAAGTTCTTCGTTGTCTCCTTAGTGCAACTTTAAATTTTCATCCTTGTTATGATGGAGAAACCCTTTACTTTCTTAGCAGAGCAGGGTTACATCTAGGCATGCACAGCAACACCAAGCTTTGGTTATCCTTCCCTGACATTACATGTCATTTCTTGAAGTTGGTGGATTGATGTTGTTAGCCATCTGATAGCCCTTTCAGACATTTTTTTGTAGCTTAATTAATGTGTGTGATATTTTCCTTCAGACTGTAGCTTATGTGCAGGCTTCTGAGTAGCGGTCACTTGCTAATATATGACAGTACAGAAGGCACAGAAATGTACCACGCCGCAAGGCTCTGGGTGACTGGTTTAGTGCGTGTCCTTTGTATTAACTGAATTGCCTGTACTCTGTGGACAAATTGAGCTGCACTTACGTAAAGCCAGTGAGAGTGCATGAACTTGTGTGTTTGGCGCTTGTAAGCGCTCTTGTTAAGTGACAGCATTGGTCTTTTAAGTAGTCCGTGGAAAGCAGCAGCTTGGTTCAGTCACTGCTACTCAGAAAAAATCAAGTCCCAAATGTACCCTAGGTACTATGAAAATAATGTTAGATAACAACATGTTTTATATAAAATAATGTTAAGTAACAACACGTTTTATTCTGGCTCAGAGACGCTGAGAATTTTGAGCTGTTGGGAGGTAAATTGATAAAACACACTGGTCCGCGGGATGCTAATGTAGCCTGGGCTGGAGCCAACATCTGTAGAAGTCTAAAGGAGTTGTCCAGTGAATTTAGCCTGCTTTGGACTGGGTCTTTGGATGAGATTTTCAGAAGCAGTCAGCAGCGCTCAACTCCAGTGGGGGCGGAGAACTCGGCGCTGAGCTTTGCTGGCCTACTGGATTTAACACAGTCTTTGAGTGATTTAAAAGCACTGAGGGGAGGAAAAATAATCTGCATTTTGAAGCCAGATACCGTATGTATTCTCTCAAGAGCTGTTTTTACAAGTGACTTAAACTCAGTTATAAAGCTCTCTTTACCATGTGGCTGATGTGAATTATTTTCCTGCCCGCAGATGTGCCAAACCAGGGGCAGTGAAAGGTGAGTCCGCACTGCTGAGCACAGCGTTTGGCTGGAGCTGGGAGCTCTGGTGGGGCAATTTAATGGCTGCCTTATGAGAGGGGAGCTGGAGCAAGACATTTTAACACCCGGAAGCCCTCCTTAAACTCGATTCCTTTTCCTGAGCTCTGGTTTCTTCTGCTGTCTTCAGGCTGCCATTTATCACATCTTAGCAACCGGTGGAAGTTGTGTGGCTGCCGTCATACCCTGTTGTAGGGTTTCATGGTAGTTCTGTGTTCTCTTTTGAATTCCTGTAATTCCTCTCATTGGGAAACAAAACAAAACCTATCTGTAATAAAAACAAGAACAAGTCTTCCTGCAAATACAACAGCACAAAAGCTGGCTGTGCTTTACCACTGAGGCTATCTGAACCAAGCAGCCTTTCCCGTATCACCTTCAAAGCCCTTGATTTAAGGAAGGGGAGTGATTACTCGATGATTAAGGATAATGGCTATTTACTTTTGGAAACAATGGACTTGATGAACCACCAAAAATGACCTAATTTTCAGAAGTGAATTTGCCTTGGAGCAAACTAGCTGGGTTTGGGATGAAAGTGTGTACATTATCTTCATGAGGTGGTAAAAGTTGTTTTGAGATAAATCACAATGATTTTTTTTTTGTCATCTTGAGGACTGATGTGGCCCCAAGCATGGAAATGTCAGGCTAGAAAACAATACTAGCATTTAAAGTAATGAGCACAGAATGAAAAAAAATTTTTGAAACCTTATAGTGATAAACTCTCAGGCTTGCCTGGCAGCTTGCTAGGTTTTCCTGTGATCACCTACATATGCTAAATGTATAGCTTTGTTTGGTCTGCAGTAGGATTTTACCAGGTATTCACAGAATGGTAGGGTTGGAGGGGACATCTGTGGATCATCTAGTCCAACCCCCCTGCCGAAGCAGGGTCACCTACAGCAGGCTGCACAGGACCTTGTCCAGGTGGGTCTTGAATACCGCCAGAGAAGGAAACTCCACAACCTCCCTGGGCAGCCTGTTCCAGTGCTCCGTCACCCTCAGAGGGAAGAAGTTCTTCCTCATGTTCAGACGGAACTTCCTATGCTTCAATTTGTGCCCGTTGCCCCTTGTCCTGTCACTGGGCACCACTGAAAAGAGTCTGTGTGGAAAACTGCTCCTCCTGTTTCATAGAATCACAGAACAATTTGGATTGGAAGGGACCATTAAAGATCACCTAGTCCAACCCTCCTACCATTGGCAGGGACATTGTTCACCAGACCAGGTTGCTCAAAGCGCCATCCAACCTGGCCTTGAACACTTCCAGGGAGGGGACATCCACATTTAGATGTTTAGACATGTCCACTTAGGTTACAGTGTAGGTAAAACGTGCTGGGACCTGTGTAGGCAAGGATAATAGAGAGGGTATTACTGTACCAATTAATATATTCTTGAAAGATATGGAATACTGGTGGACTTGCTATGTGAGCTGGGTTGAATTATAAACTGGAGGTGGTGGTGGTGGGGTAGCAGAATTATTCCCCTTCTTGTCTCAGTTCTCCTGATAGTCCTTCTGACCTATGTGCCTCTGGAGCTTGAGAGGTATGTGTGGTATCTACAGCCTGAAACAGTGACTACTGCTCTGTTGTAAGCAATTTTTGCATATATATGGATTTATTTCTCAGGGTGTAGTCTGAGATTCACTCCTGACTTCAAGACTGGGAGTAGACTCCTCTCAGGTGAAGAAAGTGTTTGGCCTTTCAGAAGAGGTCTTGTCAGGGTGCGTATCAGAGGTGCAGATATGCATGGCAGAGATGCTGGATGACAGGATCCCGCTGCTGTTCATGATGGTTGCTGTGAAATAATCACTGACAGCTGCATATGAACCTAGTGAAGAAATACTAAAACTATGCAACGGCAAGCAGAAAATCACACAAGATGATCAGAACTGGGCAAAAAAACCCAGACTTTTGAGCCTATGTAGGTGATTCTTTGTAGGCAAGTGACTTGTCAAAAGCCTTATGTGAAAGCACCACAAAAATGGATGTAATCAGGGTATTCCAGGTTTTATGTGCATTTGATAAAATGGGGTGGCTATGCCTTTCACTTTAGCAATTTAGGTTTGCAAGTTTAAGCCTTTTGCATTTTAGGATACCCTAAGCTTGCCTTTTGATGCCCATCTGTCTTCCTCTTGCCTGCGCATGCTTTGCTTTCTCCCCACAGATAACTCCAGATGCATTGCTTGTCAGAGGCAGACAGACATGCTATCATTGCCTGCTGTTGGGCCTCTACTAGAGTACACAGACCCTATATGGTATGTTAATGATATAATGGCAAGAACTGGTATAATATGATATTTGTGGTTTCTGTTTGAAGCAGAAGCCTCCATCAGTACCAATATTTAGCTGTGTAGGGTGGCTTGTATTGGAATGTTTTGTTCTTAGATTCTTTGCTTGTTCGCAGGTTTTTTTGCATAAAATGCCCAGTGATTTTACTGGTAGTATATGAGGGTATGAATCTCATTTATGCTGCTGTACTTCCTTCTACTATAAAAATACTTTAAAATGCTTCAATAGTAGGTATATAAATGTTTTAAAGCTGTTTTATACTTAAGGGGATGGAGTGAAGTGGCCTCTGAGCTCTTAAGAATCAAGCTCATAATACTTAATATCTCTGAAGCGGGTTGTACTATTGGCATCCAATAATATGTTCCGATTTATAGGGAATCTGTTCTTCAGTTTGCATTGCAAGCTTAACTTCTGTCAGTAAACTTATTGTATAGGGACATGCTCGTCATTCAGTGCTTGTAGCGTGAATGAGCAAAGCGTCCCCACTTCTGCTGCTGTCTTTGCCCTCCAGGAGACATGTGAAAGGCTTTGGCAGAGCCCAGGTTTGGTTTTTTTTTGTAGTTCAATTTTAGATTATTTCAGCATTTATTACCCTTCCTGCTACTGCTTAGTTCAAGTGGAATTACGCAATTCAGCTTGTCTTCTTACAGTGGATGGACTTCTATCACACACGTGGTGTCTCCCACATGCTGATGAACTTCAGCAGATAAAGGATTATTCTTTCCTGGTTAAACACAAGAATTAGATGTTTAATAATACGTATATTGACAGTTTCATTTCACACATAGTTTCCTAAGGGCCTCATGCTGAATCAAAGGCATGATTCTAAACTACAATATGGCTGATTTGGTTGACAAAAAAGCATTGTATAAAAGCAATAACTTTGATCCCTCTCTAGAAAATACAAATGTGTATGTGTATACTAAAAGGGAAGGTATCATCCTTTAAGAATTGTATGCACTTCTGGAGTATATTTTAAACTGTTTTCCTGTAAATGCTTTGTGCAGTTATGGTGGTTGAAGGTGATCTAAGGGCTATGGAAAGACACAGTATCTTCTATTTGATCAACTGATCAAGTCGGGCAAAAAACCCAAGCTTTTAAGCACACGAACCTTTTTTGGTCTTTTATTTTATTTGAGTGTTACAGGAGCCTTAACAAGTGAGACAGATAATGCTGAAACTTCAGCAGACTTTGTATTCTTTCGTTTTATTTTGCATTCTGGGCAGTGAACCATGCTAAAGCTCTTTCCACTTCACTGGTGCACACCGGAAAAGTGTAAATGGGAGCTTATGTAGTTTTGAGCAAACACTGCAGAAAGCTTCCCTTCTGACCCTTTTTACTATTCAGGTTTTGGCCAATGCTGGTAAGTCACCTAAAAGGCTGGTTAATCTGTACTTGGTTTAATGTCTGGACAAGCAGAAATTTCTTGTTGATGATTGGTTATGCTTTTGACATATGTACCATTGCCTCGTTGTAGGACCTTCTTGTACTGTAGGTTTGACCACATCTGAGTGTGGTTCCATCCTGTCAACAGGTTGCAGAAGACAAAGACGACTTTCTCTATACTTCAGGCAGGAGAAATGGCTCTCACATCTCAAGCATTCTGGACCATAGCAACAGAGGGCCCAGGCTGGCAAGTACAAAAGATGGGAGCCCAACAAGAACAGGAACAAAAACAGCATTAGTTTTTCTGCCCTGGCAGCTCAAAACTGTCCCCAAATAGAAGGATGTCTAGTTGGTGCCCTGCGTGCCCCAACCTAGCCAGGCTGGCCATCAGCTGCAGTGAAGCTGCAGTAGCACAGGCATCAGCGCACCCTGTGCGAAGTCACCAGGCGTCCTTTGGTCTGTGACAGCCCGTGCTGCTGTGATTTCATTGCTGTTGCTGCTAGAGTAAAACTCACTCAAGTGTGGCAGCGCGTGCAGCATAGTCTGCTTGCAGTATAGACATGACTTTTGGAGAACAGTAGTAAGGTGCTGTCCCCACAGGTATGAGGGAAACATCAAGCATGACTTGCATGACTCCAGAATGTGTTACAACTGCTCACACTTAAAATGGGGACAAAACTTAGAGTAAGGTAGATTAAAGGTGGGAATCCCCATGCAGGCTTTCTTGGTTATTCTCATTCAGGGTGGTGATGCCATATGATGATATTATATATGGGTTTGACTCAATGGGCTAAACTCGGGCTTGATTTTTGTTTAAGCTGTTATGAAACCTGAAATGGTTATACTAACAGAAACAATACTGCTGCAGTTGTATGGTTATAAAGATGGTTTACACCACTGTAGTTTCTTTGTGTAAGAAGAGTGGAATAAACTATGCTAAAATAAAGCATTATATAGATATAATTATTTTCACAACAGACAGACTGGGGAATCTGTGACTGTTTGGGCAAGATTTTAAGAATGACTCCAGAGTTTAGACAATAGTTGTTTTCTGTCTCTGTGGGTGTCTACTAATAAACTAATTTGGGATACTTGTCTTCTAAAATATTTATCTTGCTCTAAAATTTCAGATTTACATTCAAATAGCAAAAGTAGTGGTGTATTTTGTTTGCTTGCTTTTAACTCTTGGCTCTTTTGGTATGCAGGCTGCTTGTAGCCAGAAGAAGCAAAGATGCATGTGGGCCATGTATTAGATCTGCACTGTGTTAACCATACGTTACATGGTACATACGTACAACACATGTTGTTACATGTTACCATCCCATAGGCTGTATGTGTCACATGAGCAGGACTCCGCTGTGCTAGGCACTGTATCAGCACAGAGCAGAAAGCTGATTCTGTTTGAGTGTTCATCTTAGTAGAAATCAATACATAACAGATGGATGTAGATGGTACGTGGGGGAAGTGCAGAGATGACAAGGGCGTAATATTTTTCACAAGCCAGACGTCAGTTCTGATATAGGTGGCACTGAAAAGTGGAGGAGATGAGCAGTAACGGTAGGAAAGGCGGGATGAAGGAAAGCATGAAAACGTTTGTTGGAAAATCTGATAGTTGGGTGATAGCGGAAGGCTTCACAGGACGATCAGAAGCAGAAATCGATGCCTCGGCAGCAAGTGAGGAATGATAGATAGGGTGAGGGTAAGTGATGGGAAGTCTTGAAACCAAAGATAAGCTTATGCTAAAAGCCTTGAATCTGAAGATAAGTTTAATGCAAGAATGTGTGGAGAGAGCTGGTGAAGATGGTGGTGAGTGAGGTGATAATGACAGGCTTGGACTGTGGCCTTTGCTGAACCCTTCTGGGTGGGAGAAACCAAGCTTCTCTTTATTGGGACTGGGGAAAATGATGTTTGAGTCCCTGAGATGTTCAATGCTGGATGCTTGAGAAAGTAAGAACTGCACAGACGCCATGTAAAAAGAACATGCAGGACGTCCTGTCTACCCCTCTGTGTTGACAAAGGCTCAGATAAGTTGTGAATTGAAAGTTCATTTTGTGTTACTAACTACTCTGCTTGCAGGTAGCTCTGTTTGGGAACAACAGATCCGTTTTTCTATTTAGCTAAACCCTTTTCAAGTGAATCTGCAAAGAGGCATGTTTCTGATGTGGAAGAAAAGTGTCCTCAAGCAGAGCTGAGGAAATCGGGAGAAGCTGTTAGGATGAGATCTGTCTCAGCAAGACCTTCAGCATAATCCAGACGTGTAGACCTAAAAGAAGTGCATGTCCAAGATGACAGCTAGTGATACGGGGCTGAGCTGTGTTGTCCCCAGGATGAAAAGCAAGAGGAGATGAAATTTGATGGGAAGTGAAACATTCCCTTTTACCATGTTGTGCTTGAGCTGAAGGCTGGATGCTGTGGATGTGCTGTCCAACAGACGGGCCAAGAATTTCCCGAGTGCTGAAAGTGAGAAGCCTGGAAATAGTCGTACATCTGTGTGTCATCAGTTCATATACAGTTGAAACTGCTGATAAAATCAGCCAGAGATAAGATGCAGAGGGGGAAGAAAAGCTGTTCAGAATATTGTATGTAACAGCACCACAGAACATGGGAGAGTGTGTTACGGAGGTCATGAATAAAGCAGGAGAAATCAGGTTCGTGCAAGAGTCATACAAATTATGGCTTTTACAGGTCTTGAGAGACAACCTGAACAGTTGTATTAATACTGTTGTAGTATTGTAAGGTCACATTAGTGATGCTGGACGCTGTGTGATTAATACTGTTACAATGTTTGTGTAATAAGGAATATAAGCAATCAATGGTTATATTAGCATTCGAATCTTGGCAAACCATTGAATTAACATTGTGTGTGACAATAACGAGACAAGAACCTTATATGATCAGTAATTGCTCAGTTCCAACACTTCTCACTGCTACCCAGTTACGGAAGAGTGCAATGTTGTTTTGTTGTGTGTTTTTTTTTTTTTAATTCTGAACGATTTCAACAGTAACAAGAATGGGTTTGATATTGTAGATTGATTTTGTTTGTTTGTTTGGGTTTTTTTGTTCCCCTGGCCTCCTAAACTAAATATTTTGGGGAGGGGGTTCAGGAACTAAACAGTGGCTAATGGGGCACTTTTCGTTCTGATTATGTTGCAGATGCCTTGCAAGTAGCTGAAGTTTTTGATTGCCAAAACATCAAAGGAGAAGAAAGGCGGGTAGGAGCAAGGAAAGCTTTTTGCTGAAGACTGAGACATATGTACCTTTTTCACAATGTAAAACCTTGAACGTTTTTGCTGATAGCAGACTTCTGAGGAAATGCAATTTTAGTGTAAAAGCCATATTTCATACTGAAGAAGTAAATAAGCAGATTTTTTGAAAAACGATTTTCAATCAGCCTACACCCAGTTAAAGTACAAGCTTGGCTCTACTTCTGTTTTCAACCTAAGTAGTGTGGTGGTGGTGATGTCTGACACTGTCTGCAGGAAAGGGCTTGTATCTTCATACGGGACGCTGAACAGGGTGCAGCAGCAAGACTTACACTGGGCTTTTCCTGGAGGCTGAGGACTATGAGTGACATAAAAGAGCACAGGTGGCCTAGCAAAGAATTAGGGGCCTTGTGTGGGAGCTGTTGTGTAACAGCAGAAATGTAAGACCATTCTGGGCTGTGGTGGGGAATCCGTGATATTCACTGTGTCCATGGAGAAACCCGGGCCACGTGGCTCAGTTAGCTGTATGGGACCACTGAGGACTCCTCACTGGTATGGCAACATGAGGATTTTTTGGTAGATGGTCCCTATTTACCACTTGTCTTGAAGTTTAAACAATTTTCAGGGTGCGTCTGTGGTGTTTTTACCCTAAATGTTTTTTCCTTGTTGGAGGCAAACCAACCTCCTGCTGGAATGACTGAAGGGTAAAAAAAAAACGCCAAACCACTGTCAAGGAAATAATTGCTGTGATTCCCTCCTTTCTGAGCCTCTTCCCCTATGTTTTCTGCTATCTTGTGTTTAGGAATCCTGCCCACTCCTGCAGTCAGTGGGAGTTTCTGCCCTTAAGAAGTGAGCAGTATAGCACTGTTTTGTTACCCTGTGATTTCATTAAATATTAAACTTTCCAAGAAGTGAATAACCTGTTAGTCAAATATAAACTATAAACATGGCTTGATTCACTATTCTGCTTGTCTGTTTCATGCAAAGCAGGCATAAAGCTGCTGCCATTTTGACAGGATAGCAGTCCGTGCTCTGCTTGATCCATGTCCTGGTATGTGGACCAGTACAATATATAGTATAATCCGGTTGTTAAAGATGGATATGGATGAGTTCCTGAAACAAGGCTGGAGTAGAAACAGAGGATCCATACTTGGAGATCAACAGAGCATATCAAAGTTATTAGATGATGCTTTGCACAAGGAACCTCTCGTCTTACATGATCCCATATTTGCTGCTGGATTTTTGCCTTGGTTTTGCAAGAGTGATCAAGCTCCATTAGGTGTATTAATACCAAATTAGGAATGCTAATGCTAGGTTACCTTACTGCTGTTTGTAATGGGCTTGGTGTAGTTCAGTGTGATCACTGGTGCCCACAGGTGTGACACTTTGATTCTTGTTTTCCTTCCTCTTTCTAATAACCTTTGCCATGTTCTTCCTCTTAGCCTGCTACATCAAACAGACAGATCATGGTTGTAGGGATTCTGGCTGTTTTCTCTCAGAGTACAGAGAATTGTGTTCTAGTTTATTTTTGGTTTTTAAAGGTAAAAAGAAAGGGAAGTGGCTGAATGCTGTTCCCTTTACTGGAGACATGTTCTTGTCTGAGCAAAAAGGTTTGCGGTCCTTTTGAGAAACATTCAGATTGAGTTTGTAGGACTTGCTCCTGGGAATTTATTCTGCAGCTAGATCTTCTCTGCCTCTATAAACCTTACAGAAAGTACTTCTAAACAACTGATTATCACAGAAATTCCTGACTGGTCAAGAAGCAGGAGGGAATTAGCTTTGGGAGAACAGATATTGATCTGTGAAAGCAGAATAATTGCAACAAGCAGTAATTAGTGAAATCACTCTATACTAACTGCCCTTGCATATTTATTATACTGCAGTTGTTGGCAATTTCCCATGTAATTCTGTCACTAATCTACCATTAATAATGTAGTCTAAACCCATTGGTAGCAAACTAGTCCAGTCATTAACTTTCAGCATCCATTGTTCAGCCTTACTCAACAGTGCCGTGGTAACTTGCTGTTAGTCAAGCTTTTGTGAAACTTTGGCAGTGATTCCTGTGGACTACGGCGGTGGCACCACGTTACGTCCCAAGATTCTCTGAGTCACGTTAAGATTCAGGAAACAACCATATAAATAGAGCTCTCCAAATAGTACCTTTACATCATCATCATGTGTTTCCAGTTGGGGAATGAATACTTCCTCATTCCAGTGGTGATATCACTTTTCCAGACCCTCTCTAAAACTAAATATAGTCATAGAAAGTGTCTCTGCGCATATAAACTAACGTCGTTGAGTCACTCTAAGACCTTCAAGAATTGGAGAGGATAAGCTGTTTCATTCATCACTGACTGTAAGGCAGGATGGCTTCATTGTAATTAGTAAAAAAGGGGAGATACGTTTTTAAAGTTAAAGTGTAAGCTTGGACATCAGTGGTTCTGTTACATATGGACTGGCCTTGCCCAGATGATTCTGTCTGTCTGTCTGTTGGTCCTGAGACTTACAGAATGCTGCCCATTGCTGGGACATCTGGGTACCTTCCGCCTGGAGGAAGTTGCAGAGTCCCCAGGCAGTTTTGTGGCATTTCTGGTATCTTCCATGTCTACAAGCAAAGCTCTATTGACAGTCTCATTTGCTTTTGAAGGGAATAGTGAGGAAGAAGAGGGATCCTTTGGGCATGATTTTTTTTATGATTGCTGAACATGTGCACTCATTTCATTACTCAAAACTCCTGAAGCAACTGTGCTGCAGGCTTCCATGGTAGGCTCTCAAATTCAGAATCATCAAAAATCAGTGGCCACTGCTGAAAGTGGTGAATTCTAACTTTACAGTTTCCCATTCGTTTTAAAAGAGGTATTGGGTAGGAATAAGTGGTATTATAGATAGAATTAAAAATAAGATATGATCAAGTGTTTGCACCCTGTACAAAAGTCAGCAGCATTTATTAAATCAAAAGAACTATGAAGGCTCACGGTAATGAGCAATTCTCCCAACACCTGACCCTTCCATGGTTATAACTGCACATTCCTCTTAGTTCTTCTGTTGTTACTGACCATGATGGAGTCTTGCTAGCTGTTCTTACACTGCAGTTCAATCTCAGAAGGCAAACAATAACCACTGTACACAGACATCACTTCAAACTGAAGGGATGGTTCCCTTCCAATCTTTATATGTAGAAATAAAGAAAGAAAATCACTGTTTAGGCCTGCAATTTGCCAGATGGCCAATCAATCTCAATCCACCTGTAAGCCTCAAAGGGAGCAGCTTTTCCTTCCAGCATGCCTTGCAGTCCCCTTAGGCAATGGATCCCGAGTGAAGGCAGAGGTCCCAGAGGAGTGGTGCTGGGAGTCTAGCTGATCAGTGGCGTTTGGGATAGCAAGCCAGGCAGGGTGGGATGTACCACCAAAAACAAGTTTTCTAATCAGATGAATTGCAGAAAATCACTGTTCTAAGGTTTTTGTCTATACTAGAGGGTTGCACTCTTCTAATTGTATGGTCGGATATTTTGGATCTACGGAAGTGGAAGGCCGCTTCTGAAGTGTTGCACCTTAGCTTGCAGGTGTAAGGACAAATACTTGTGGGAAAAACAACGGGCAGGTGATGCTGAAGTCTTTCCAGCAACAACCAAATGCATCTTGCAGTTACAATTCACGCTTTGGTGAACTGCATTCAGTATGAATCCTTCTCATAATTCATTTGGCTGGCAAATACATATTTTGCAAAGCATATATTTTGATTTATGAGGGCATTTCTAATCTCTTTTTTTTTTTCACAGACAGTGGGAGCTCAATCACCAATTTCTAAAATGCTGGCTTTTCAGTTCTGGAAGGTGCCACTTGTCAAGCAGCACAAAGAAGTGCTGCCCATGCTGGCTGAGCCAAGGAAGGGAGTTGTACGCTTGCTGTTGTTATGGGGAAGTTTGTGGGTAGGTAAATGGTAGTTTTCCAAACCAGAATTTGGCATGGTAAAACTAATTTATTCTTCCCCCGAAACAAAAAACCTGTAGAATTGTTACCGCACGTAGTGATTTGTTCTCTCTGAAATCCAGCAGGAAACAAATTGGGAAAAAGCAAACACAGCAGTGTCTTTGCCTGCAGTTCCTGCTTCTCGCTTGCAGAAGCCTTACCAGTGTTTGTGTGTTATCTGGGTGTTGAAGTGAAAATGTCTTCCTCCCCAGCCTTCAGGTTACCCTCACCCTAACAACAACCAGTCTTTGCACTGCCTGAGAAGATCTGCTCTGTGTGAGGCATCAGCTTAGCCCTTCAGGTGCGGAGAGACTGGAAAAGCTTCTTGTGAATGGCCAAGAAATACTGTGCTATAGTAACTAAACAGGGACATGAACGCTGGTGTAAATTCAGCATTGATGTGTCTCCCAGAGAATAAATTTTTATTGTTTCCTTGCCAATGTCCTGCCCTCCAGCCCAGGTAACGCCATAAGCAACTAGCTGCTTTAGGCAGATGTCTGACCTGTATCCAGAAGGGATTCGGGGAGGCTGACGTTCACGTCTTCTGTCTTGTTAAGCTAAACCAGACTGCGCTTAGAGCTTTTGCGTTTTAGCTTGTGGCGTTCCCCCTGGTACTCGCCTTCTCTGTCTCCAAGGCGTCACTCATAAAAGGAGACAGCATCTGGTGTGAGCTCAGGGAACACAAATATTTAGGACTCTTATAGTTATCCCTGTTTCTTTTGGTGTGTGTTTGTTCTTTGGAAGCTTTCGTAGGATGCAGGGACTGGCAGGATGTAGAAGCATATGATGTGGTTAGCCCTGGGTTACGGGATCCTTTGTAAAGCGTTTTAGCCTCGAGCGGCATTCATTCTCTTGCCTCCTCTGGCTGTAAGAAGCAGGGAGATTTGCCACAGACCAGGCCAGATTCAGGTCAGTGATCTAAACAAGTTTGTTTTTATTTTCCTGTGCATCCACAGGTTCCTTTAAAGGCCAAAACAACTGCATTTGAAGTGTGTAAATATATATATTCCTTTCTCTGAGAGCTGATGACCTTATTGGGCACAAAGACAGGCCAGGAGGAAATTGTAAGTTAAACAAAATCAGTTAAATTTTAGCACAGAAACACATATCCTGATGCTGAAAGAAAGAAATAGCAGGAAACTTTCCAGCCATTCTTGTGGCCTAGTTTTATCATCAGAACATTTTTGGGGAAGCGCATTCGGAAGAGTCTGTGAAGCAAAGCAGAACTAAATTACTTATCGCCTCGTATCCATGCAGACAATACGTGCTAAATCATCAGGCGATATCTTCTGTCTGTATTTCCAACTAGAGCAGCCTCAGCGTGAGCCCTTCATGCTTCCAGCAAAAGACTTCTGCGAGCAAACCACAGAACAAAACAGCTAAAGAGCCCCTTTCTTCATGCAGCTTTTGGAGAAAATCTTTTGTTTAAACAAAAGGAACAGAGCAGTAGTGCCTGGAAGGACTCAGGCTTCCTGCTGAGATGTAAATCGCTTTTGATTCTGCCTGGGAGATATATTCTGGGAACAGAAATGAGCGAGTTGAGAAGCTGGGAGATGGAAAGAGTGGTTGATGACAACCTTTACATGGTGTGAGAGGCTCTTTCCACCCTGACAGTGCTCCAAAGGGAAGGTGGGTCTCATCCTGTTACGAAGGGGCATGATCTTCTTGGAATTGAGTCAAGTTGGGAAAAACAAGTTAAAAGGCATGCTCTTGGCTGGTGTTTTTGGGTTACCAGCTATTATACTTGCACTGTGTTAGCACATGGGAGCTCAGTGTGAACTCAGTGTATCCTGTGTAGCTCCTTCCTTGGATGGATCACAATCTTACTTGTCCCATTTCTTTGTTGTTTTTAAGATGGCTTTCTTGCCAATGTTGCTGTGTGAAAACCTTGCACGAGCTTTTTGGAGACAGCCTGATAATGCATGCAGTGGCCTCAGGTGCAGAAACAGCAAATGGGAGGAACAAAAAGAAAGGGGAAAGATTTTGTTTGATCTTTTTTTTTTTTGGCTTTTTTTCTCCCCAAGTATGGCACAGATGGTTTCAGCTACCGATCATGATGACAGCAGTGGATCACCATGTCTTCAGGCAGAAGCGGTAACCTTCTGTATGAAGGAATTTCTAAAACCTGGGCTTTCACAGCAGTCCTCCTGCCCACGGTCCTCTGGTGTGGGCAGCTGCCAGTCAGGGCAGGATTTTGTAGGCAAGCCCCAGCGTGTGTGATGCTGGTTCCCTGTTGATGCTGCGTGACTGGTGGGTGCATCCGTGCTAGCCCTGCTGTAGTCAATGTAGGTAGTAACATGAACAAAGACATAGTAGCGTGGGCTTCATTCAGCCTGGTGTAGCAGGTAGTGCATATAAGCCCAGGCACCTAAGTAGGCTTGTACCCTGGTGGCTACCGGTGATGAAGCCTGCTATGACTTCTTCAGCTGGCAAGTTCAAAGCCTGCGTGGAGGTGGCTGTGTGAAGCCTGGTTACGCGTGCTGTGTAGGCACACCAAGAGGATGGTGCCTGCACAGGAGGGTGCAGGTGTGGTGGTGGTAGAGAGAGGCTACAGCAGTAGTAATTGAAGAGGCAGTGGAAAGTCTCTCTACTGTTCTACCTCACCTACCAGATAGGATAAAACTAACTGAAGAACAACTGTGTTTACTGCGAAGAGACCTCCCATGGATATATTTTGGAAACCGTGATGTTTCTCTGCCTAGAGCAAAGTAAAAAAACTTTTAAATGTAAACATTAAGAGGGGACAGGGTGCTGTCCCCTCTTTTCACTTTATTCTCTTGTAATAGTTGGCTAATTTTCTTACTGACAATATGAAGCTACAGTAGACTTTTAGGGTAAATCAGGAGTAATCCCAAGGAAGTCATTGGTGTTTCTCTGGTGTCCAAGGATCTTAGGGAGCCGTAGGGGCTAATTATTATGTTTCTTTATTCATTCTTCCTGTAAGACACGAAAACAACTACAATCCAAAAATCATGGAGGTTTAAGATGCCGCAAACTAGGATGAATCAGAGTTTTCAAGTTTTGTAGGTCACGCTCTTCTCACTGCTGATTCGGAAGTCCATCTTGTTCTTTGCTGAGGCTAGGGATCTTACCAAATTGGACAGTGAAGTTCATCCTGAACAGTCAGCTTCACATGAATGTTCATATGACCAAATGACACGTGGAGCTGAAGTTTTAAGACCTATTTAGTACATAGGCAGAAAACAAGAAGTAAGACTCAAGGTGGATTTTTTTCCTAATATTTAAGCTGAAGTTCACTTGACGTGGTCTTTTGCAGTCAACTGGACGCCTGCTGACCTATTTCTGCCCCCCAACAGTGTGCCAAAAAGATGAGATACAGATGAGCCTGCTGTAGGTGACCCTGCTTCGGCAGGAGGGTTGGACTAGACGACTCACAGAGGTCCCTTCCAACCCCTACCATTCTGTGATTCTGTGATTCAAGATAGCTAAAGCAAGAGTGAGAAGAGCCAAACTAAATTCTTTCTGTTACTGACGTCAGTCATCACTAGAAGGCCACTAAACATAGAGTAGCTCCTTTATAGGGTGGAGAATGTTAGCTTCATACAGTGCATGTACAAAGGCTTTGCGTGCCAGATGATTATTACAATAGCAAAACAACAATGATGGAGTCGGCGAGGGAACTGCTCCTCCACGTCCTCTGACATCTGTTGAAGTCCCTGCTCAGTGTCCTTCTGCTCTTACTGTTCAGAGCATGTGAGCTGTAGGCCTGGCAGGCATGTTTGTAATTAATGTTTCCAGCGTCATTCTGCTGCTGCTTGCTGTGCCACGGAGAACATGTGTTCCCGTGAAGCCGGGCTGTCATGTGGACCGCTCAAGGGTAGCGCTGAACTTTCATCAGGCTACTGCATTATAACCCGGTCTCTCTGCAGAATGATGAAATCAAGCCTGGGTGGAGGAGCGGGTGAGCTGAGATTCTTAGGGTAAAAGCAGATATGAAAAGGGAAGGGCATCAGCGTGTCAGAGGGACCCGCAAAGGGAATTTACCAGGGTTCTTATTGCTGTGAAAGTGGAATAACGGCAAATATATAGTTGTATGAAAGAGTGCTCATCTGCCAGGGAGTTCATTCCCCTGGGACAGGGTAAACAGAAAGACTGTTTATAGCCTTTTTGATGAATATTGGCTGCTGCCATTTTTGGATGCCTGTTATGGGAGACTTTTAGAGCACCCACAGCTGCAAGTGAGGTAATGGACAGTATAGAAATCAATCCCAAATTAAGTCCCCCAAACTACTAGTCACCTAGCAATTGGGCATAAAAAGATAAGGTAAATGCCTAACTGGGTCACACCAAGGTTCACATCTGGCCCTGGATTCTTCTCCAACAGCACCCAAAGAGTGTGCGCAGGAGCCAGGCCCCTGTCTGCAGTCTGCTCCCTTGCACTTTCCTGCATCTGCCACTCTAGGAGGAGCATCCTTGCCTGTTTTCTGTACGGTTTGTTTATGGACCAGTTGTCCTTGGATTTGTCTAATCCCTTTTTGAACCTGCTGATGCTGTCTGCCTGTCACAGATGTTACGGGTCATCACTGTGTCAACACATTCCAGAAATTCACTACAGACTCAGTAGAAATGTACCTTTTATTGATTTTAAATTATTTACTTTTAGTTTCAGTGAGTGCCACCCACATCTAATAATACTGAGTTTAGTGAAAAACAGTTGCATGAGTACCTTATCCACAGGCTTCATAATTTTGTAAACTTTGGTCATATCCCTTGTCAGACTTTCCCTATTTAAGCTGAAGACTCCCAGCCTTTTCAGTCTCTACTGGTAAAGCAGCTCTTCTGTCCCCTTAATTATTGCAGTTGCCTGTCTATGGTACCTTTTCAGCGTCCACTTTGTTGTTCTTTAAATGTAGAAACCAGAAATGCCCCCAGTGCTCGGGAGGCCTGCAGGCTTTGTGCAGATTGAACTTGAAGATGGAGCCAAAGCCCTGCAGAATTCACCGTGCACAAGAACCATCACAGCTGCCAGTTTGAATGTTCGCTGATCACGGAGATGGAAATATATTTGTAAAACACTAAAATTATAACAGCAGTTTGTAATATATTTGACATTTTGTACCATACGTATGAATGGCACATTACAGAAAAACAGAGATAGGGCAGGTCGAAATAACGTAGCACTGCCTCACGCTTTGTGAACAAAATGGTTTAACATATGGTCCCAACCCTGTGAGCGTCTCCAGCTGTGATGCTGCCAAGAACAATGTCATGAATCTGCAGAGCCCGTTCGTGGTAGTAAGCAAGCAGCATGGTTGCCTCTGAACCCACGATGCTTAGGTGTGTACATGCATATGTGCATGTATAGGTAACAGGGGGGGGTTTTTTAAGCCTTGTTGTAATTTGCCAGTGGAAGTGTCAGTGCTTTAAAAAGGCAGACTGAAGGTTGGCTTAATTTCACGGAAAGACTGCAGGAATTTCCCTTTTGTGTACAGAATTGATAGCTGTACTGAGATAATGTTTTACACAGTTTAGGATTAGGAATAGATCTGAAGGTCCCTAAACTTGACCATATCGGTAAGGATTTTTAAATCTGGTGATCTGTTTCATAGTAAGAATTATTTTTGCCAGGCTTTGTTGTGCCATTGTTCCCCTGCAGATGGCCTGAAGGAGTGATTTTGTATAGTAAGGACTATCACTTTTTTGGCGTTGCCCACTGGAACAGTGAAGGAATACCCCGTGTCCTTGCTGTGTGATCAGCTTCGTGTGAGTTTTAACCCCTACATCCTCTGAATGTTGTTTGCATGCTTTGAACCTGGTTAATTGTGTCTTGGTTTTGGTAGGTGGTTTCTTGAAGGCCTTAGAGACCACTGCTCTTGCCAGAGATCAGCTGTGAAGTTTTACCCTTTTGACTTATGCTCCAACGATACCCATGTTTTTTACTGTAAGTTATAAATAATTGACTGTATCAAGTTTGATTTACTAATTAGCAAGGAGAAAACTGAAAGAAGCATTACGTGTGAAAGGCATTGTATTTCTTGTTGACATTCTCAACCCTTTGTGCGTAGGGAGAAGTGACAGTATATATCAATATTTAGTTTGAATTTCAAAGTTTTCTGTCAAGGTGATGGGAGAAGTAATTTACGGATCAATGTTTTGTCCAGTAAACTTTGTCTTATGAATCTGATTTCAAGTGTTTCAAAAAGAGCAGCACATTTTCTAGGATAAATATGGTGTACTTTGGCACATCTTCCATTCATTTTTCTGCAATTTCCCACTTCATTATGAATGATAATCCTTCCAAAAAGCTGCAGTGGCTTTGCTGTGCAGCTGCACTCCGTGTATAAGCAGTTTGGCTGCCTTCCCAAAATGGCACATTTCAACCATGACTGTCATAAAAGCTGCTACCAAGGATTCTAACCATACTGATAGACTTGTGTTTGGACCAGCTTCATTATATTTTGAAGTCAGGTCATATTCAAGAATACTCCTGGCCCCTGGCTACACGGTACAGTAACACTCTGAAATGTCATCTCGTGGGACATCAGCTGTCATTTTTGAGTCATTGAGAAATAAGTTTGATGATATCTACCCAGTCCTTGGTGAAACATTTGCTCATAGGACCATCTGCCCCTTTAATAGAGTTGTCATTTCAGCATCGCTTCAATTTCTGCAGCAGCTGCCCCTTGATAATAAGTCAAATGCGGGGATGTCACAGAGGAGAACAACAGAGCCTGACTGCAGTGCTGTCATTGCCTTCAGCTCGCTCTGCCAGTACATCATCTCCCCAGTTAATGAAATCCTCTTTCTTTGCTTGGTCGGCCCTTCAGATTTCTTCTTGAGCTGTCTCCAGCCAGAGAGGCAAGTCCTGCGGTAGGTCAGACTGGATGCCTTTTTCATGGCCTCCACTTACAGCGAGCACCTTTCTGTGCCTGCTGAGATGTGTTTTTAGCTTGTCTTGGCTAACTCAAATTAACACATTGGCAAAGATATGGGAATTTACTGTTTGCCATGGATTAGCATTTTGAAGTTCTCTTTTTAGGCTTGAGTTTGAACTGATAATCTCGGTTTATTATTAGACTTGCCAGACATCTGCCTTTCAGCGGTTCAAGTGAGCATCCTACAGAACCGCTGCAAATCCACTTTCTGTCCAGTTCGTTGCACTCCAGCACTACTGAGCCCCGCAGTGACCCCCACAGGGCGTGAGGGACTGGGGCTAAGGCTGTGTGCTTTGGGACATAGGCATCTTGTAGGCTGTTTCGCCTGAGTGGAAAAAACAGCGTTTTTATAAACAGTGCCCAGTGTGAGTGACTTTCAACAATGCTTCTCTTACAGGTGTCCTCTGTTACCAGGCGCAAGTGTGCCAAATGAGGCGTTATGAAATAATACAGTGTAGGAGGGGTTGTTCCACTAATTTGCCCATTAGCCTGAAATCTGGGAGGTGCAAATTAACACATCTGTCCTGCTGCTGATTTTCTGCCTCCTTTATACTGGAGGTCTGTCTCAATTAACTGTAGATGATCTCTGTTTAGGCATCTGGTCTAAAAGATATGTATCTAATCTCAACTGCTTACCAAGGCTCTTTGTATGTGGTGGAAACGTAGGCACCATCCTAAAATGTGTGCCTAAATTAGATAGCCTCCTGGCAGTGTATGTTCCTGTTTATTGAGTCCAGAGAAAACCCAGATTATTAGTTTAGACTAAATGCTTAACTTCGTGATGGCAGAAAGGAGCAGAAATGAGTCCAGAGCTTCTAGTCACTCTATGCCTCTCTTTACAGGCTGTACAAATCATTAATGATTATCTGCTGTTTTGCACGATGTTGTGGTTGGTAATGATGAAAGTGCCCAGAGATTTTGTAACTAAGCTATGCAGAAGGGAAACCTGCCCCCGTGTAGGTGGAGGTGACCCAAAAGAAATGACAGTGGCTTCTTTTCAGTGGGCTGTAAGAAGAGAACCATTATTCTCTTCCCAGACAGCTAACTTTATAAAAATTATAAAGTCAAGAGCATAAGCAGCTTTTGTGGCAATAATGACTCCATTTTCTGCTCCCCTATAGTTGAAGTCCTTCACAGGTTTGTGTGTGTGTACTATCTGATCACAAATCGTGTGCTTCCTACTTCCACCCAAGTTTTGGGAGTAAATGAATCCCCCGTTGGTGGTTTTTTTTCTTCGTTCTGTAGTTTTTTCTCTTCTCTGATTAAAGTGCTTCTTTGAGGACCAAGAGGATAAATTACAACAGGGATGGTCTCTTGATTCTCTGATGGTGATTTAGGTGCAGATGGACTCTAGGTACCTCTTCCTCTGATTTCTCATTGTTTTTTTTTCTTTCCCCCCATTCCTCCGTAGAGTCACATGGAAGGCTCTGAGGAGGTCTGCTCTGTGCACGTTGTTGGGTTGCTTTGCTGAGGATTTCTGGCTGCTTTTGGGTCATCTTCCAGGTAGAAGGAGGGTAACAACTGCTTTTCTGGTTGGAGCACTCACTGTGTGTTAATAGAATAGTTAGGCAAGAGTGCCGCATGCACCCTGCCCTTTTGGGATTGTAATAACAATGTATGAGGATCCTCACATACCTGTCTTCTGGGGTTTTGTGAAAAAGACACTGGTGTCTTTCTGTCTTTGAGAAGTGTGGCCAAGTTCATTGGGCCTGGCCGTCAGGGAGCTGGGTATCTACCTGGTCAGAGCTGGCTGTGTGTCCTGCACAGGGGTGGGAGTCATGAGGCTCTCAGACTTCATGTTTGGTCTCATTCAGCCCAGCAAAGTAGGGATGAAGGCATACCGCCAGGTGGTTTAGCTCAGTACTTGCCACTGAAAGGAGTATGAAGGCACTATTCACTATTCACTCTTCCGTCTGAACATGAGGAAGAACTTCTTCCCTCTGAGGGTGACGGAGCACTGGAACAGGCTGCCCAGGGAGGTTGTGGAGTCTCCTTCTCTGGAGATATTCAAGACCCGCCTGGACAAGGTCCTGCGCA